>FRDC01000936.1_pt1 | contig 79002 bp, 77 predicted proteins | sample 1106171 | NCBI WGS metagenome assembly FRDC01 (sample SAMEA3930566, study PRJEB13176) | freshwater metagenome | biome: Drinking water system; feature: drinking water; material: water | place: Singapore | collected 2014-12-20 | reverse complement strand
AAGCTTTTCGTGTCCTCGCTCGCCGCTCGCCTATTCCCCTCCTTGGAGGGGTGCCCCGAAGGGGCGGGGTGGGTTACTTGATATGTCTCGTGGCTCGCTGCTGACCGCGAAGCGTTGCGCCTCGGGACCCCTCGACAAGCTCGGGACAGGCTCTGCTCCGCCCTCCAGCAGCGCTCGTGACATTCCGAACGAAAGTGAGGAATCGATCTAGCACAGCGCGTGCGGGAAAATCTGCACGTTAGCAACGAACAACGAATGTTGGTTTACTTTCCGCGCTACTTTACCTGATCCCTCCCCTTCGACACTTCGACGATGGCTCAGTGCAGGCTTCGCTCAGGGTCGGGATGACATTCTGCTGTGCAGTTTGTTGGCTCACACCGGCAGCGCTCGGAATCATGTACTTCTCCGTGTACACTCCGGTTCCTAGTTTAGGCCGGTAAGGCTCTGCGCTCCGGCGGCACGTACCCAAACCACTCGCTACGATTTAGTCGTTATGTGTAATTTATTCTGGCCCGCAAAATCCGTTCGTAATGCGTTGGATCTTTGCGATAGGTCAACTCGCCGGCGCGGGGTCGATAATAATCGTAAAGCCGCGATAACCAAAAACGCAAAGCTGCCGCACGCAGTAGACTCGGCCAGGTGGTTTGCTCTTGTTCGGTGAGTGGCCTTATCGTCTGATAAGCTTTCAATAAGGCGCGTGTTCTTGCTGTGTGTAGCGTACCGTCAGTTTTACTACACCAATCGTTGACAGTGATGGCCAAATCGTATGCCCAGCTATCGGTAGCAGCAAAACCGAAATCGATTATCCCGGAAAGTTGTCCGCGATAAAACAGCACATTGTCTCGAAACAGATCGCCATGGATTGCGCCTTTGGGTAAGTGCACTCGGCTTAACGCTTCTTGATGTAATAGTTCATCGCTTAACAAACGTTTCTGTTGCGTATTTAAAAAGGGCTTTACCGCTCGCGCGGTGCGTTGCCACCAACCTAAACCTCGCCGGTTAGTCAAGCGACTCTTGAAACTTGCTCCTGCCTTATGCAAGTGCGCCAGCGCGAGACCGGCAGCAGCACATTGTGATGCATTTGGTTGCATGATCGATCGGCCTTTGAGGCGGGTCACCAAACTGGCGGGTTTGCCTTTCAGAACACTGTAATAAGCCCCACTGTGATCTGCGATGGGTTGCGGACAGACAATGTCCTGCTTTCTTAAATGCGCCATCAAATCGAGATAAAACTTGAGCTCGGCAGGCGCCAGACGTTCGTAAAGGGTGAGCACATAAGCGCCCGTACGGGTCGTCAAAAAATAATTGGAATTTTCGATCCCCTCGGCGATAGGGACTAGTTTGATCACTTTTCCCACGCTGTAGCGATTAAGCCAAAGGCTGGCTTCGTCAAAGGTTAGCGAGGTGTAAACGGCCATAACTCCTTGGCTCGCTGAGCAATAGATTTCGCAGAAAACGCGTTTAGAAGGTCAACAGTAACCACATCGGCACCCGCAATCCGGAGTCTAGCGACTCTTGACGAACCAACTTACCGTCTCCACGCTCAGGTACTAAGTAGTAAGCCACACCATGCGCTGGGGTCACTTTCACGATAACCAATTTGCCGTTAACACGTACTTCTTGGATGGTGTCTTCGCCCTGTTTGCGGATGGTCACTTGCGGCTCTGGGGCGGATTCTTCTTCTGCTCCTATAGCTGGAGGCGGAGGTTCAGGATTAGGTGGCACATCTTTCGGCGGATTAGCCGCAGTCAGGCCAACTACGAGTAAAGCTAGGTAGAGGAATCGGTGCATAAAGTTTCTCCTGCTTTAGGCCGATATCTTAGCAGAGGAATCACACACGCAGTCCAGGCAAGCAGCGCCGACCTAATATGGAGTATATAAGCTGTGCTTTTGTTTACGACATCCACGCCGCCGCCCGTCAGCCAACCGGTAGTATCGCTGCTTGCCTTAAGTGTGCGCATTATCGCTGTAGCGAGCGCGTATTACATTACCGGTTTTCTCGCTTTAAAACTTGCCCTACCACCGGGTTTCGCTAGCCCAATTTTCCCCGCTGCCGGCATAGCTTTAGTGGCTGTGCTGCTCGGTGGTTCGCGCTTGGCCTTAGGTGTGGCGCTGGGTTCATGGTTTATGAACCTCACTATCGCCCATCAAGTGACCGGCACGATCACCAGCATGCTCACCATCGCCACGCTGGCTGTGGGTTTGGGCGCAGCCGCACAAGCATTACTCGGCGTTTATATGATTCATCGCTTGATCGGCCCACAGATCGCGCTCGATCAGATCAGCTCTATCGCCAAGTTTTTTCTCCTAGGTGGAGTCATCAGTACCTTGCTCAGCCCTACTATAGGAGTCAGTAATTTCTGGCTTGCCGGCATGTTGAACGAAGAATTCCTTGTTCCGTTTTGGCTCACTTGGTGGTTAGGTGACAGCTTCGGGGTGATTGTTACTACGCCCATTCTACTCAGCTTTTTCGCTGAACCTAAAACGCTTTGGCGTCGCCGACTGAGCACAGTAGCCTTACCTTTAGCCTTGGTATTCACCACGGTTCTTTTCCTCTTGCAGTGGTCGCAAGGTTTAGAAGAAAAAAATCGTGCCTTGGCGTTTACCCAAAAAGCACAAACTTTGACTCATCTATTACAAAAGCAATTAGATGAGTCTCTCGAACTTGTGCACTCACTGAAACGCTGGCACAACAGCACCGATAATATAAACCGAGAATCGTTCCGCACTTACAGCGAAGATGCCCTGGTCAATCATGCAGGGCTCTGGGCACTGTCGCGTAGCGAATTGGTGCGCTTAGAAAATCGCCAGCAATTTGAAACCAAACATAAAAAAGAAATCGATCCAACATTTAGGCTTTGGGAAATCAACCAACAGGGACGGATTACGCTGGCAGCAGATCGTCCCTTTTATGCGGTAGTCACCCAAATTGAGCCCTACGCCAAAAATGAGATGGTGCTGGGATTCGACATAATGAGCGAGCCGCTGCGCGCTGCCGCATTAAGTCGCGCGCGAGATTCAGGAAACATTACAGCCACGGCTCCCTTAATGTTATTGGATGCCGATGAAAATGGGCTGGGGATTCTTATTTTTCATCCGCTTTATCGGCATAGAACTTTGCCTGATTCTCTGTCAGAGAGGCGACATAATCTAACGGGTTTCGTATCAGCAGCAATGCGTGTTTCCGATGTCGTCAACAGCGCCTTTCAGGGAATCGATATCAGCAGCTTCGACATCCAACTCGCTGACACCACCGATCGAGAAAACCCCATCGAGATTTATAGACATGGTCAAGCTGCACTCAAAAGCCAACCGGCAGATTTAGAATACTTAAGCTCATTCGGTGTTGCGGGGCGGGAGTGGTCATTAAAATTCAATCCTAGCGCCTTCGAGGTCGCGCATCTTTCGGCGCACTATTGGCTGCAGCTTGGCGCCGGTGTGCTCTTCGTCGCACTATTAGGCGCCTTCTTGCTGGTGGTTACCGGGCAGACCGCACAAGTTGAGCGATTGGTCACGGAGCGCACCGCTGAACTTCATCACGCCCGACTCGCCACAGAAGCGAGTGAACAACGTTTTCGTTTGCTAGTTTTACATGCGCCGGTCGGTATCGTACAAACTGACCAAAACGGTAAATGCTTTTATGTCAACGAGCGCTGGACCGAGCTCTCCGGCCAGACGATTGAACAAGCCGCAGACCAAGGTTGGATTGAAGCAGTGCATCCCGAAGATCGCGATGAGGTCATCGAAAAATGGCTGCATGCCAAGAACACCGAAGAAGAAGTCTATTTGACCTTTCGCCTACAGGATCCGTCGACGATGGTGCGCTACGTACGCAACCGAGCGGCTGCGATCTACGGCGACGACGGGGAATTGCTCAGCTTTTTACTCACGTTTAGCGACATCACCGAGAGCATACTCTCCGAAGCGCGGCTACAAGAAAATTTTAATCTTCTACAAGCGATCACCGAGGGAACCAACGATGCCGTCTTTGCTAAGGATATCAATGGGCGTTACATCATGATCAATCAAGCTGGTTGCCGATTGCTCGGCAAAGACAAAGCCGAAATAATCGGCAGGCGCGATGCCGATTTATCCTCTTCCGATTATGTTCGATTAGTCGAACAAGTAGATTTAGAAGTCATGCATACCCTGGAAGTTAAAACGTTTGAGACTACTTCTCAACTGCCCACCGGCGAACGCCACTTAATCATGAGCAAGGCAGCTTATTTAGACGCTCAGGGTAAAGCCATCGGAGTGGTAGGCGTTGCTCATGACATTACTGAACGCAAGCGCGCCGAAGAAAAAGTAAGGCATTCACTAACCGAGAAAGAAATCTTACTTAAGGAAGTTTATCATCGCGTAAAGAACAATATGCAGATTGTCGCAAGCTTACTTGCCCTACAAGCTCGTAATTTACATGACCCTCAGGCTAAGCAAGCTCTGGAAGACAGCTCCAATCGCGTGAAATCGATGGCGCTGATCCATGAAAAATTGTATCGCTCGAAAGATTTAGCCAATGTTGATTTCGGCGATTATTTGAAGAATTTGGCGGATCATCTGCTGATCGTTCATCAAGCCTATGCGAATAACATCTCCATCAAAACTCAGGCGGCGAACCTTTTCTTGGCTATCGATATCGCCATTCCTTGTGGATTGATCATCAATGAATTAGTCATCAACGCCATGAAACATGCTTTCCCGCAAGGCCGCGCAGGCGAAATCGTAGTCTCGGCAGAAGCCTTAGAAGGCGGTAAAGTGATGCTGGTCGTAAACGATAATGGCATTGGCTTACCGGAAAATTTAGACTTTACGCGCAGCAAATCGCTAGGTTTACAGTTGGTCAACACGTTGACTGGTCAATTGTTAGGTAAAGTGTCGGCTGAAAGAAATGATGGCACTCGATTTGTAGTGCGTTTCCCCGAACTCGACTGATGGAGAGAATATGCCTTTAGCAAAGCTGATGGTAGTCGAAGACGAAGGTATCATCGCTATGGATATCAAAGCTCACCTAGAGGGCTTTGATTACGAAGTGCTGGAAGTCTGCTATGCCGGTGAACAAGCGGTGAAACGGGCACTCGAATTAAAACCCGATTTAATCTTGATGGACATCATGCTGCGCGGAAATATGGATGGGATCACTGCCGCGAAACATATTTACCAGCGCTTTCACATTCCGATTGTTTTTCTCACCGCTCACGGCGATCAAGCCACGCTAAACCGTGCCCGCGCTATGGGACCCTACGGCTATCTCACTAAGCCGTTCCGTCCTGATGAATTACGTGCTGCTGTCGAAGTGGCTCTCTTCAAATTCGGCATGGAGAAACAGCTACGCGAAAGTGCAGCCTATTTATCGCAAGTGCTCAAACTCATCAACAACGGCGTAGTGATCATCGATCGTGAACAACGCATCAAGCTGGTCAACGCTTTCGCTGAAAAAGCACTGGATTGCCCAGCACAAGAATTGATTGGCAACGCTTTCGAGAGTTGTTTCACTTTGCTTGATACTACAACTCAGTCAGTCGTCGCCGAACCTATCAAAAAAATATTTGATCAGATGCTTACATTAAGAATCGATTATCCAATTGTGCTCAAAGGGCCGAGCGGCACAGAAATTCTGGTTGAAGGGAGCATCTCACCGATCATGATCGACGGCACTGAAATTATCGGCGCCGCACTCATCTTTCAGGGACTGAACAAACGTACTACCGAACAGCTATTGAAGTAGCTGATGCAAGATCCAAGCGTATTCAAAAGCAGTGTCCCGCCAGGCGTCACGCCGGCCTGTTGCACCAGCATGACCGGCTTTTAGATCGATCTTCAACAAAGCCGTATAGGCCCCGCTGTTGAGCGCACGCAACTTAGCAATGTATTTCATCGGCTCCCAATACATCACTTGACTGTCCTGATAACTCGCCGTCACTAAGATCGCCGGATATTTTTTTCGCGCCAGATTGGTATAAGGGCAATATGATTTAAGGTAATCATAATAAATCTTCTCGCGAGGATTACCCCACTCCGAGTATTCCGCGATAGTCAGCGGAATACTGGCGTCCCACATCGTATTCAGCACATCGACAAAAGGCACATCTAAATGAGCGGCTCTAAATAACTCTGGACGCATATTGAGCACGGCAGCGATCAATAAGCCTCCAGCACTACCACCGGTAATGGCGAGTTTGTCCGCTCGAGTCCACTTGTTAGCGATCAGATATTCGGCAACAGCGATGAAATCAGTAAAAGTGTTTTTTTTATTTAACAATCGACCCTGTTCATACCAAACTTCGCCTAATTCGTTACCGCCTCGCACATGCGCGATCGCGTAGATCACACCGCGCTCGAGCAAACTCAATCGATTGTTGCTAAAAATCGGTGTGATGCCGACACCATAAGCGCCATAACCCATCAGCAACAAAGCTGCATTGCCGTCGCGCGGCACAGCTTTTTTATACACGATGGAAATCGGGACCTTCGCTCCGTCGGGGGCGGTCGCCCAGAGACGTTCGCTGACGTAACGCGTCGAGTCGAATTCACCCAATACTTCTTGTCGTTTGACGATCTCCAGTTTGCGCGTCGTCATGTTGTAGTCGTAAATCGTCATGGGTGTGAGCATCGATTGATAACCAAAACGAAAACGCCGCGCATCGAAGGTCGGAGTTGTTTGAATAAAAGCGGAATAGGTTGGTTCGGGAAAAGCCACTACATGCCAATCTTTTTCGATGAAATCGTAGATGCGAAAGCGGCTCAAACCCTGATTTTTTTCGTGCACCACTGCGTAATCGGCAAATAATTCAATCGTTTCAATGTAAACATCTGGCCGGTGAGCAACGAACTCTTGCCATTTTTTCGGCGTAGGATCGTTGGTTGAGGTCACCACTACACGAAAGTTCTTGGCAGCTTTATTACTGGTAATGTAGAACTGCCCGGCACGATGCTCGACTTGGTATTTGTGATGTTTCTCTCGTGGTAAAACGACTTGGAACACACCTGCTGTTTTATGCGCAGGGAGTGCGCGTGTTTCGCTGCTATCAGCGCTGCTGCTGACCAACAACAGGTAAGCTTTGTCTTTAGTGCGTGTTACCGTCAGAGAAAATAAGGGATCGCGCTCAACATAGATCTGTTCAACCTTACCGCCCAAGCTCATGCGCCACAGCGTATCAGACCGTTTGCTGATCGAATCTTCGCTGGTAAAAAAAATTGTTTTATTGTCGCCTGCCCAAACGACTGAACTCACCCGCGCTGCGGAATCGGGGAGCAACTCCCCGCTGCGCAGATTTTTAATATACAAGTTGAAATGCCCTAGGCCAGTGGTATCGAGCGTGTAGGCAAATAAGTCATGATCGTCGGATACTGCGAATACGCCGAGCTCTAGATGGGGCATACCACGTCCGAGACGATTCAAATCGAGCAGCACTTCTTCCGGCGTATCGGGATTATCGTATTTGCGGCAATAGACAGGATGTTCACCGCGTTCGGTGCGCGTGTAATAAAGATAATTACCATGCCGAATGGGCGCTGAAAGATCGGTCTGCTTCACTCGGCTGCGCAATTCTCTATATATATTGTCGCTCAGTTCACTGAGTCCGCGCGTCGCGCTTTCGGTATAGGCGTTTTCCGCATCGATATAAGCCTTGACCGCACGATCATCTTTGTCACGCAACCAATAGTAGTCATCGATCATTACTTCGTCGTGACGAATCTCTCTATGCGGTTTTTTCGGTGCGACCGGCGGCTCAAGCGCCCAACTCGGATCGCCCAACAAAAAAACTGGGGCGATCAGGCATATAAATTTATGCACTACTAGAGTGCCTATTAATATTTAACTGTACAACCGTAGGGCGCAGTGCTCGATGTCGTGATCAACTTACCGGATAAAACCTCATTGAGCGCAACATTGACAAAGTTTTGCGCGCCCTTGATGTCTTCCACCTTAGTAGAACGTTTGTCATCGATCGCTCCTTGGTAGACGAGCATTCCTTGTGGGTTAATGATGTACATATGCGGTGTAGTCTTCGCTTGATAGAGCTTGCCAATTTTACCGTCTGAATCGACTAAGCTCGCTTTAGGCGCAGCATTTTTGGCTTTCAGCCAATCGTTCATCTGTTGTGGAGTTTTGAAATCGCTATGGCTGGGATTCGTGGAGTTAACCGCGAGCCACACTACATCTTTGGTTGCCCATTGTTTTTGCAAATTAGGCATATTGCCGCTGTCATAATGTTTTTTCACAAAAGGGCATTCGGGATTCACCCACTCCAACACGACATATTTGCCTTTGTAATCGGATAACTTGTGAGTTTTGCCCTGGGTATCGCTCAGAGCGAAATCCGGGCTGGGTTGATTGACAGTCAGTGAAAAAACATTGCTAGAAAAAATCAGTGTTAACAGCGCAAAACAATTTTTCATACGATCTCCTTGATGTGAATTAGAGGGTAGAGAGTGCATCTAACACTACAGTTTTGCTCAAGACCTCCGGTAACACTAGAGGTTCCTTGCCGGGACGATATAACACATACACTGGCACACCGTTCCGACCGAATTCTGCCAGGGCTTCAGTGATCGCTGGATCGCGCAAGGTCCAGTCGGCGCGCAACAACACCACGCCCTTAGCTTTAAAAGCCTGTTGCACTGCTTCGGTGTTGAGTACGAGTTGCTTATTGGCCTGACAAGTGACACACCATGCGGCGGTGAAATCGACAAACACCGCTTTACCGGCCTGTTGCAACTCGGTTAAGCTTTGCCGGGAGTATTGACCCCATGCATCACTTTTACTGATCGCGCTGCCCTGCTTGGCGATAGGCTCATCATTCGGCCACAAGGCATAGAGCGCAATCACCGCAGCGATGAGTCCTAAAGCTTGCCAGACCAGCGCCGTGCGTTGCATCCATAACCAAATCGCCAGCGCCAATAACAACAGCCCGAGCATCAACCAGAGCACGCTGTCCAGTCCAGTCTGCACGCCCAGCACCCAGGCTAACCAAATCACCGTGCCGTAGAGCGGGAAGGCAAGAAATTGCTTGAGCCGCATCATCCACAAACCGGGCTTAGGCAATTTTTTTAACCAAGCAGGAAACCAGGCGAGTATGAGATAAGGTAAGGCCATACCAAGAGCCAGAGCGGTAAACACCAGCCAAGAGATGATGGGCGATTGATTGATGGCAAAGCCTAGCGCTGCGCCCATAAAAGGTGCTGTGCAGGGCGAGGCGACCACGGCCGCGAGCACACCGCCGAAAAATGAATTGAAATAGGGGTTCTTGAATTCCCGTCCGGCGAGATCGCCTGGAACAAATTGTCCGAATTCGAATAACCCAGACAAATTGAGTGCCAAAATAAAAAACAACACCGCCAGCGCCGTCACCACCAAGGGCGATTGTAATTGAAACCCCCAACCTAATTGTTCACCGCTCGCGCGCAATACCAGCAAGAGCGCTGCCAAAATCCAAAAAGAAACCAGCACGCCCAAAGTGAACAATAATCCATGACGACGGATCAATGATCGATCGCCATGTGCTTTCTCGGCGAAATTTAATACTTTCAGCGATAACACCGGGAAGACACAGGGCATCAGATTGAGGATCAGCCCGCCCAGCAGCGCAAACAGCACACTCACCCCTAAGCCGATGTCTGACGAAGGTCTTGCACCACTCGCTGCCGCAACCGGTGTGCTTAAGACATCCTTTAAGACATCCTGCTTAACCGGCACATCGACCAACCAAGCCTGGCGACCCAATCGATCGCTCAACTCTGCGACCAATACACCGCTCAAGCGAGTAAGTTTTGCTTGATTCGATGCCGTCAACCGCAAAGCATAGCCGTCAGCCGTTTTACGCTGCGTTTGTGCAGCGCTGTGTTCTACCATGCCTTCTCGATCAGGAAAAAAATATAGCCCGCTCAGTTTTCCTGCTGGAGTTTTTTCCGCATGCAATAACAGCTCGAGTTGGTTTTCCTGTTGCAGCGCTGCGCTACGCCACCCACTTAGCGCAACCGGCATGAGGGCTCGAGTTTTTGCAAATGCGGCACTCACTTTTGCATCGATCTCGCTCTTCGCCGCAACGGGTAAACGCAATGAAAGATCAGCGCCCTCGGGAATACACTGCTCGCGGCAAATCAACCAATCAGCACGAGCCTGCAAGTTGACTGTGCCCGTTAAATTAGCCGGCGGTTCTATCTCTATCAACAACAACACTTCGTCTTCGTAACCGTAGTTCATCAGAGGCCCGACAGGAATACGCTGTGGCGTTGGCCATTGAATTGCAGCCGCCCTAAATCCTTCCGGCAAGATCCATTTGATTGCAGTCGGCAAACCCGAATCGCCGGGATGTCGCCAATAAGTATGCCAATGCTCGTCCATCTTGAGCCGCAACGCGACAGTGAATCGCTCCCCTGCAGCAAGCACGGCTTGCTCGGAAACGAGTTCAGCCTGCGCGTGACCGGTTCGCACCGGTGCAGCAAATGCCGGCACACTCAGCAATAGCAAAACGGAAATGAACAAACGCATAGAGAGAAAACAATGCCGTGAAATTGATCAGTAACTCGCGTTACCTCCTAAATCTATACCGCCTTGAAAAGCCTGCCCGGTACCAGCGACGATATTTTGTGCATAGCCATTGCTTGCTCCGGCATCGATATGATCGATAATATTCATCAACGAGCAGCCTTTGATGCAATACCCAATTCGGTTTTCAAGCGGGTCGCCAAGGCTTCGGCTTCAGCTTGACTCGGTAGTTGATTGATGGCCACGGTGTAATGATGACGCTGTGTTTTCTTGGCAATAGCGAGCTCAGCAGCAAAACCGTTTTTGCGCGCAGTAGCATAAGCATCGAGCGCATCAATTTGATTCGCAGTGGAGGCCAACACAACTTTCCAGATTCCACCTCGGCGCGCCGCGCCCTGCCCTTCGGCGATTTCGGTTTCCTTAGCCCACTCGGCGAGCTTATCGAGAGGTACTTTATCGATCGGTTTAGGTGCTGCGTTTTTTGGTGCGACATAAAAAGTCAGCGGATCCTTCATGACTAAGGGAGCGTCTTGGCCACGCTGTACCGTGATGCTGCCTTCGATTAAACACACTAAATCTTTTTCATCGTCGACGCGACCCCAGATGTCTGTGCCGCGTATACCCGCTGTCACGCTGGCGATACGCACTTGTACGTCGCGCTGCCGCAGAGCAGCCAACTTATCAGTGGTAAAACGAAACGCGCCTTTAAGCACATCGAGCGAGGCTTGAAATAGACTGCGCCCATCGTCGCTGCGACCCAGATTGGCAAGACGCAATAAACCGTTTTCGCCTAATTTGACCAAGCTTCCTTCGGCCATGCGCACCAGGACTCGTGCATTGCGTCCAGTACGCAGAATGTCGAGTTGTTGCAGTTCCATTCCCGGGCTGAGCGGACTGAGCGAACCCGTACGCTCCACCCAAGCCGGCATCTGTACCCCATCGACCACCGCCGGAGCGGCGGCGTGAATCCATTGACTGACCAGCAACATCAAAACACTGAGCATGGTTAATTTGTTCATGGCTTTCTCCGTTGTTTTGCTGATAGACCTGGATGCGGCTATCGTGATTGTCGGTATAATCGAGTGCCAAGCGTAAAGTGATCTCGGTAAACATGCAAGCCTATTCTCCACAAGAAATCGAAGCGCAAGCTCAACAGTATTGGCAGTCTAAAGACGCTTATCGGGCTACCGAACAGCCAAACAAAGCGAAATTCTACTGCCTGTCAATGCTGCCCTATCCTTCGGGCAAATTGCATATGGGCCATGTGCGCAACTACACCATCGGCGATGTGCTCTCTCGTTATCATCGCATGCATGGCAAGAATGTATTGCAGCCTATGGGCTGGGATGCATTCGGGTTGCCAGCCGAGAACGCCGCCATGCAAAACAAGGTTCCGCCCGCACAGTGGACCTACGACAACATCGCATACATGAAAAAGCAATGTCAATCCTTGGGCTTTGCTTTCGATTGGTCACGCGAACTCGCTACGTGTAAGCCCGATTATTATCGCTGGAATCAGTGGTTGTTCCTGCGCATGTGGGAGAAAGGCCTCGTCTACAAAAAGAAAGCTTGGGTCAATTGGGATCCCATCGATCAGACTGTGCTCGCCAATGAGCAAGTTATCGATGGCCGCGGCTGGCGCACCGGCGCAGCCGTGGAAAAGCGTGAGATTCCCATGTACTACATGAGGATCACGCAATACGCCGAGCAACTGCTCGCCGACCTCGATCATCTGAACGGGTGGCCTGAGCGAGTACGCGTAATGCAGAGCAATTGGCTCGGCAAAAGCGAGGGTGTGCGCTTCGCCTTCGCCCACGAAATCCACGATGAGCTCGGTACACTCATACAAGATGGTCGTCTGTATGTGTTTACCACCCGTGCCGACACGATCATGGGCGTCACGTTCTGCGCGATAGCCGCAGAACATCCTTTAGCGACTCATGCGGCTAAAAGTAATCCACAGCTCGCTGCATTTATCGAACAATGCAAACGCGGCAGCACCATGGAAGCCGATCTCGCCACCATGGAAAAAAAAGGGATGCCGACAGGACTTTTTGTCAGTCATCCCTTGAGCCAAGAAAAAATACCGGTATGGGTAGGTAATTATGTCTTAATGGCTTATGGCGAAGGTGCGGTGATGGGCGTTCCCGGGCACGACGAGCGCGATTTTCATTTCGCTAAAAAGTACGATTTAACGATTAAACAGGTCATCGCGCCCTCGCGTTTCGCCTGGGGCGGTGGAGATATCGATGTGGCCCCTTTTACCACCGACCATTGGCAAGCTTGGTACGCCGATTACGGGATTTGTATTCACTCCGGAAAATACGATGGTTGCGATTATCCGCATGCGATCGATGAGATCGCAGCCGATCTCAAGGCTTTAGGGCTCGGCGATAAACAAGTGCAGTGGCGTTTACGCGATTGGGGAATTTCCCGGCAACGTTATTGGGGCACACCTATCCCAATCATCTATTGCGAAAGCTGCGGTGATGTGCCGGTACCCGATGCTGAGTTACCGGTAGTTTTGCCGGAAAATCTGATCCCAGATGGCACGGGCAATCCTCTCGCCAAGACTCCCTCGTTCTACCAATGCTCGTGCCCGCAGTGCGGTAAACCTGCCAAACGCGAAACCGACACGATGGATACCTTCGTCGATTCGTCATGGTATTTCCTGCGTTATTGTTCTCCCGGCGCCACGACTATGATCGATCAACGCACTCAGTATTGGATGTCGGTCGATCAGTACATCGGCGGCATCGAGCACGCTATTTTGCATTTGCTCTACGCGCGCTTCTGGACCAAGGTCATGCGCGATTTGGGCCTGGCACAAGTCGATGAGCCTTTTACCAAACTTCTCACCTTAGGCATGGTGCTCAATCATATTTTTTTTCGCAAAGGCACAACCGGCGGCATCAACTATTTCGCGCCGGATGAAGTCGAGTTACAACAAGACGAAAACGGTCGCGTCACTGGCGCGATCTCGCGCAGAGATGGTCAAGCTGTGGAGTATGGCGGATTGGGAACGATGTCCAAATCCAAACGCAACGGCGTCGATCCTCAAGAGATCATAGAAAAATATGGCGCCGATACCGCTCGTGCCTATTCCATGTTCGCGAGCCCCTTAGAGCAAACTTTAGAATGGTCTGATGCCGGCGTGAAAGGCGTTTTTAACTTTTTACGCCGCCTATGGGATTATGGTCAGAAACATAAAGGCCAGCTCACAGTAACCGATTTAACCGGCCTTACTAGCGGGTCGGCAGCCGGTGTATTGCGCAGAGAAATCCAACAAATTTTGCAGCAAGCGAATCACGACTACCAACGCATGCAATATAACACTGTAGTCGCCGCGGGCATGAAAATGCTCAACGCGCTAGGCGATTTCAAACACAACGACTCGCCCGCTGACCGAGCAGTGATCCGTGAATCCTTGTCGATCTTATTGCGCGTGCTCGCACCGGTCACTCCACACATCACCCACGTGTTGTGGGCGGAGCTAAGTTTTGCCGAACAGTATGGCGATCTGCTCGATGCACCTTGGCCGCAGGTCGATGAGACTGCGCTCGCCCAAGACACCGTTGAGCTCGTGTTGCAGATCAACGGCAAACTCCGGGGACATTTTCAGGTTCCTGCAGGGTATTCAAGCGAACAGATCGAGACGATGGCGCGCAACAACGAAATTGTGCTCAAACATGCAAGCCATACAGCGATCAAAAAAGTGATCGTCGTACCTGGGCGTTTGGTTAATGTAGTGGTGTAATTCAACTATGCCTGAACTTTCGCGGTTCTTCGGTATCATTATTCGCATGTATGCAGAATTCGGTGGTCCACACCATATTCCTCACTTTCACGCTTATTATGGAAGTGAGACTGGAATTTTTAGTTTAGAACCTATTGAACTTATCGCAGGGTCACTTCCCAAACGTCAACAGCGGCTAATCGAAGCATGGGCTGAATTACACAAAGATGAGCTTCTCGCTGATTGGCGATTATTACAATCGGGACGCAACCCTCTACCGATTAGACCACTAACTTAAGGAATAAACATGCAACATCCTATACACCGAGTACAAAGTTTTCAAATCATGGGGCCATACCAATTGCGCATCGCGTTTACCGATGGCGTTACGCAAAATATAGACTTTTTACCTATCTTAAGAGGCCAGATCTATAGCCCGCTGCGCGACCTTTCCCTGTTCAACAAAGTCAGTTTAGATCATGAGGTAGGCACTCTAGTTTGGCCTAACGGTGCGGATTTTGACCCAGCCACATTGCATGACTGGCCACAATGCCTGACAGCTTTAACTGAGCAGGTCGCAAAATGGGATGTGATCACTGCTTAAGGAGCTTCTGATTAAATCTTTACAACTAAAGACCTGAGGCGCTAGATGTTTTCTTGGCGAAATTTTAGTTTAGGCAAACAGCGAAATACACTTCGCTTCACGTCTCACGCCTCACGCCTTACGCTTTACACTTTATTCCTCACCACGCTTTTATTGAGCTCATGCGGCTTTTATCTGCGTGGGCAATCTAGATATGCTTTCGACTCGCTATACATCAGTGGGCAGCAAGGCACGCCCTTCTATAACGAATTGCAGCGCACTTTGCGTTTTAGCAATACCACGCGTGTGGTCGACAAACCGGAACAAGCCGAAGCCATCTTGACGATAGGCAATGTTACGGTCGACAAACAAATCTTGTCTCTTTCTGGAGGCGGCCGGGTGAGAGAATTTCTATTAATCCAGAACATTTCTTTTCGGGTTCACGATAACCAAGGACGCGAATGGTTGCCTGCGAGCGATATTTCCATACGCCGTGATTTTTCCTACAACGACAGCCAAGCGCTGGCGAAAGAGGCAGAGGAACGATTATTGTGGCAAGACATGCAAGGCGATGCTATTCAACAGTTACTGCGTCGATTGCGGGCTGCAAAAAAACCCTAAACTATGCACCTCAAGATTGCGCAACTTCCTGCCCATCTCAACAAAACCCTCGCTACGCTCTATGCCTTACACGGCGATGAGCTACTGTTGCAAAATGAAGCCGCCGATGCCATTCGCACCGCCGCCCGCAAACAAGGCTATCAGGAACGTGAAATCTTTGTAGTCGAGTCCGGATTTAATTGGCAGCAACTACTTGCCGCTGGACAAAATCTTTCTCTGTTCGGCGATAAGCGCTGTATCGATATCCGCATTCCCAGTGGCAAGCCCAGTGTTGAGGGCGCAAAAGCGTTATTAAATTACATTGAAGCCAGCCATTCAGACGACATCACTTTGATCAGTTTGCCTAAACTCGAACGCAGCATCATGCATAGCGCATGGTTTACCGCCTTAGAGGAAAAAGCAGTACTGATTGCAACGCCCTTGTTAGAGCGAGAAGAATTGCCGGATTGGATCGCCATGAGGCTGAAGCATCAGCAGCAACACGCGGATACGGAAACTCTACAGTTTTTGGCAGAGCGCACCGAAGGCAATCTACTCGCCGCAGCACAAGAAATTGCCAAACTCGGTTTGCTCTTGCCGACTGGTGAAATCACTTTAGATGATATCGAACAAGCCGTGCTCCATGTCGCGCGCTACGATATCGCACAACTGTCGCTCGCTTATCTGCACGGTGATGCTAAGCGCTTCTGCAAAGTGCTTGCCGGCTTAGAAGCAGAGGGCGAAAGCGTGCAACTGATCCTCTGGCAGATTAACGAGGATTTGCACAGCTTAGGACAGCTCGCCGAAGAACGAGCCCGAGGCATACCGCTCACCCAAGCGATGCGCACTATTCGTGTATGGGGCAAACGTCAACAGGCTATGGAGCTCGCTGCCCAAAGGGTAAAACTCGAACAGCTTACTGATTGGCTCAAACGCGCCGCGGAGCTCGATGCGCTCTCCAAGGGTGTAGGCAAAGGACAAATTTGGGATGAGCTGCGCGCTCTGGGTTTGTCAGTGGCGGGAAACTCTCTGTTCAGTAGTTGCACGAGGAATCACCATGTTTAATAATTACTAGGTATTACATGTGGAGATCATCAGATGAGTGTTGTTTCTGTTACCACCAAAGGTCAAGTTACGATTCCTGTCGCCGTAAGACGTTCCCTGGGTATCCATCCAAGATCTAAAGCAAGTGGCGCCGCGATGCTGCACGCGCGTAGTAAAAGACGACGTTCTTTGCTTAATTTCGACCCGGCAGCGCTGCTTAAAAATAAATAATCGTGTTGCATGTCCCTACCGCGAAATCTCAGCCACACGCGGCGCAAAACTCATTCGCTGTGTTTCGACTATGCGTTTATCTTTGATCGCACCTTCGACGATTTCGTAACCCATTAAAGCGAACACTCGGCCTCGTAAAAATAGCGGACGGGAATTGCCGTACCAATCGACGCAGGAAGCTCGACAAGCATCGTTATGCTCGTTCGCACCGGGACGTGAATCCAAGCTGCCGAGTTCGCTGAAAGCGAGGTCTTGATTGCGCAAGAAAAGTAAGGCCGCTGATTCTCTCCGCAACTGGCCTCCGGCTCGTTCACTACCACCTATGATGGGCAATCCGAGCATGCCACCTTTAGCGTCATCCGCCTTGTAGTAGAAACCGTGGCTACGCGTTTCGCCTTGTGCCGCGTTCTTGCGCGTATAGCGCCCGGCCGCCACTGGGAAACGCGTTAAGCGAAGACTGGTGAAATGCAAGTCTTTCCCATCACTGCCTATAGCAACGGCATGATTGCCCAGTGCCTCGATGCGATCGACAGCGTGCATCAATGGCACAGCGTATGTCACGCTGTCGGTATAGCGCACTGCATAAATCTCTGACTCCGTTACGGCCTGCGCTCGCCCCCAGCCTGTCCCTGCGCCGTAAAGTAAGTAGCTGCCGACATAGCGGTTATGCAGCGCATAGCCGCTTGGTTTGGGCAGTGCGCGGTAGGCATGCGCTGGCGCGCTGTCTTTTCCGTCGGAAAAACTCGACAGCGAAATCCGGAGCAAGGCGAGATCACCGGAGTTCACTTCTGCGGCCCACATACCGTCGCCGCGTCCATTGGAGCGCACCAGCACGTTGAGCCTGCCGTCTTCGCTTTCCATGAAAGAGAACTGATCGACCGGACTACCCGCCACTTTCAATGCGCTGGGCGCCGAACCATCGAGCGGAATACGAAACACGCTGGAATTCGGCGTATTGTTTTTTCCATCGCGTAACCAACTCGTAGTCCACACGAAAACAGATTGAGGTGAAACGTAGAAAACACGCCCGCTTGCACCGAGCACCGCTGTGCTTTCACAGCTAAGCTCCGCTCGGGCGAGATCACAAATCGTGACAGTATGCAGCGCGATGCCCGCAAAAGGATCAAGAGGTTCGTCGGTGCGATAGATGCGTGTGGCTGGAGCGATGCGTTTGAACTCCGCAGGCGTTGCTCCGGTTCTCCATTTGCGAAAAGCGGGAAAGCTGGCATATGGATCACCGCTCCAAAGATTGAGATAAAGCGGCGTATAAAAAATGAGCTTGCTGCCAATCAATCGGCTGGCGTAATTTCGCGAGGAATAATAATCGTTCGATCGCAGATGATAGGTTCCCTTATGATTGAGTTGGCCGCTGCGAGAGATATCGAATAGGCCGATCTCTGTGCCGCCTCGCGCATAGCTATAGCCGATCACAATGATGGTGTTGCCCGAAATCAACATTTCGTCATACCACGTACCGTGTGGATCAACATCAGGAGCAAAGGCGTCGACGAAAGCAGTGGGTTTTAATTCTTGCTCAGCGATACGCACAGTAAACAGGCGGCCGCGCCGCAAGATGACCAGATGGTCGCCATGCACTTTGATGATCCCACCTTCATCTACGCCAGCGTGCTGGACATTGGTCACGGATTCCCCGTCCGCTTGAGCCTTGTTGGCCAATGTCAATTGAGCTGATTCAGCCGGAGCTGGGGCAGAACTCGGTTTCGCTGCTTGCCGCTGGCTGTCTCGTTCACGCCGGCGTTTGACTTCATCCGCCATAGTCTTTAAGAAATCCGACAGCTCTCGTTCGCCTGCGAAAGCGGTTAGGGTTTTACGCGGTGCAGTCGCTGAGCTTGCTAAGCTTTGAGTAGGGCAGAAAACAGCGGCAAGTAAGGTGGTCAACAATAGGACTTTTAACATCGGTATTCCTCCAATGGGTTTAAGGCGCTGTTGCCATAAACGATAACCCTTAAAGAGCAGGGTTAAATTGAGGAGCCTTAACGCAAAGGCCGTACTTCAGTTCGTTCGCTGGCCACGCGTTTCCACACCGCCGGCAGACCGTCGCTCATGAAAGTAGGATAGCGATACTCGGGAAAACTGCGGGTAATTTTAAAACGCAACAGCCATTTCCTGATCAAACCGAGTTCGCCTTTAGGATTTTCTGCAGCGATATAAGAATGAACCCGCATCAAATAACCTATTTGCTCATCCAGCAAACCTGGGCCGGCTACTTCGCCGCGCCCAGGATAAATTTTGGATGGATTTAAGGCTTTGAGTTGATTGAGACGCGCGACCCATTCATCGATTAAACCCAGTTCTAACCAGGCATGCGCTCGGTTGCTGACCAAATCGCCGACAAATAAACGCTGCCCTGTTTGTACGACGATATGAGCGGCACTGCAGCCTGGTCCTAACACATGGGCGGTAAGTTTCATACCGGCCACATTGAATTCCCGAGTCTTGTCACCGAAACTTTCTGGGCTGGGTGTTTCCAATGGATATTCGGGTTGATATTGACTGTAAAACCAGTCCAATCTGATTTGATGAACCTCTGGGATCAAGGCCTTGACTTGTCGAGAGGTGACTACTTTAATTCCGCGCTTTTGTAATACCTCGATACCATTGAATTTATCGGGATTAGGGTGCAAAACAAAAGCCATCACCACTTTTTTACCGGTGGCTCGTTCGGCGGCAGCGATAAATTTTTCCGCTTCTGATAAGAGAAATTGGGTATCGATCAACACGACGCCGTCTTTACCTTCCAGCCAATACGAGGCCGTGGTAAAGGAGCGCTCATCAGACGTATAGATACCGATCGATAACGGCTCGCTTGCCATGAGCAGCGCCGGCAGGCCCGATAGAGCGAGCACTAGCCAAACCAATATACGAAGCAGATTCTTATTCACTTAGCAAAATCCCCCCACAAAACTTGCATCGCTGCAAGTGCCGCTAAAGCAGCGGTTTCGGTACGCAGTATACGTGGCCCGAGCCGCACGGCGACAAATCCTACCGTCTGTGCAGCTGCGACTTCGTCTTCAGTAAAGCCGCCTTCCGGACCAGCCAACAATACCATTGCTTGGTCGGCCCATGATAAATCACGCAAAGTCGTAGTCGCACGTGGAGACAATAAGAGCCGCATTCCCTGTGGGCAATGCGCTAACCAATTCGGCAAAGATTCGATCTCTGCCACGCTCACGATCCTATCGCGACCGCTTTGTTCGCATGCCGCAACCGCCACCTGGCGCCAATGCTCACAGCGTTTATCGGCACGTTCTCCAGAGAGTTTAACCACACTGCGTTGGGTTGCCACGGGTTGAATGGCGTTTACACCGAGCTCAACCGCCTTTTGAATGGTGTAATCCATCTTGTCCACTGCGACTAAGGCCTGGGCTAAGCTCACTCCCAACAGTGATTCCCGCTGCACCTCGCGCCACTCAGCAATACGTACCCATACTTCTGCTTTCTCGATACGGCTAATAGTTCCGAAGTACTCCCCTCCTCGCCCATCGAACAAACATACCGTATCGCCTCTGCTCAAACGCAATACTCGCGCAGCGTGATGTGCAGCCGTTGCCGGCAAAGCGGTCTGCTGACCTGTTTGCAGCGGTCCAGGACAATAAAATCGCGCTGAGCTAGCCATTCAGTTGGTAAAGATCAAAATGATATTGATCGTGTGTAGGCTCATAACCAATACGCCGATAAATCGCATTACTAGTCGGATTGCTTACATCGGTGCTGAGATAACACACTCGATTCCCATGCTCGAGCAACCAATACGAAAGATTGGCCACTAAAGCACCGGCATAACCTAATCGACGGTGTTCGGGCGGAGTAAACACTGGGCCGATTCGCGCGGCATCATCGGCAATCGCGCGAAAGCCCGCCATTGCAACGGTCTGCTCCTGCTCCCATAGCGCCAGCTTAGCCTCGTCCACCGAACGCAGAAAAACAGGTTTTAATACCTCTGGGTCATCGACCATGCGCAACTCTTGAATGAAGGCTTGCATCCATCGCCAGAGTAGCGTGCGGTCGTTCGCTGTGCTAAAACGCATGTGACCGGATACTTCAGGCAATACGGGCAAAGCAGTGAGTCTATGTTCACGCAGTTGAAAACGCTGGCGATAGCTATAACCAGTTAAGTCTTGCCATGATTGCGCAAAAATGAGCACGTTTTCCTGAGCGCCTACCACACCTATGGGCTCGCAGCCCTGACTCGCCATATCTTGCGCCAATAGTCTTATGGCGGCAGTCGAATCACCAGCAAGTAATACTCCATGACGCAGTTGCCAATCGGCCACCGCGATAATTTCATCAGCATCGACTACTACCGCCATATAACCTCGCTGGCCGTCTGAATGGACGAGCCTGCGCCGGATGGCACCCATAATAAGATTATTCGCCGCCTCATCGCGCATAAGAAAAGCTAACGAAGCAGCGATAAAAGATTGGGGATCGTTATAGTGGATGATCTGCATACTTGCTTGGCATTTTGCCATAACTTAAAACATATTCCGCAAAGGACTCGAAGCTGAAACCTTGTTAATCTTACTCATTTACGGCGCAATAAAATCACGCAAAGCTTCTAACACCGCAGAAGGCTCTTCTGCCATCATGGCATGCCCGCAATGCGGCAGGCTCACTATTTTTGTATTGGGTAAAGCTTCGACGAGTTGCTTGATGTTCGGTGTCATTAGATCGCGTTGCGCTTTTATCAATAAAGTCGGACAAGCGATTTTCATTGCGGCGGCCATGCCGTCGCTATAAGCGTTACACGCACTAAGATCGACATAGAGCACACCTTTTCTCGCGCGCTCCATTAAGCGCTGATTCGCTCCCATGATCCAGATACCAGGGATGTTGCTGCCGAATAATGCTCCTGTGCTGTACGACCAGATATTGATCATTTGCTGTGCACGAGTTTCATCATGCTGTGCCGTTTCCAATAAAGCTTCTGAAACCGTCATCGGTATCGCGCAACCTAACAAGACTAGTCGACTCACTCGCTGCCGCGAATGAGCAGCTGCTTCAAGCGCAATCAGTGATCCCATACTATGACCGATCAACATCGCTTGAGGCAGACCTACCACATCGAGTATTCGTATGATCCACTCGGCCATCTCTTCGATCTTATTGAGCGGCGGGCCACCTGAACGACCATGCCCGGGAAGATCGACAGCCAGCACGTTGAAAGCATGATGCACGAAATAACGGCTCTGTAACAACCACACACTGTGATCATGCGCAGCACCGTGGATAAAAACTAGGGTCGGCAAAGCGGAATTGAACGGTTTACCACCGGTGTAGATATAGACAGGCTTTGAGTCAATGCTGAGTTGCATATGTTTGGATTATCACGCGAAAGACACAATTTTCTTTAAACTTTTCCCGCTGCGTACAGTCCTCGGCTTAGATCCTCGATCAGATCTTCTGGGTTTTCTAAGCCGATCGATAAACGTATGGTTCCTTCACCGATGCCCGCGGCTTGCAAGGCTTCTCGATCCATGCGGAAGTGTGTGGTGCTGGCCGGATGAATGACCAAGGATTTTGCGTCACCGACATTGGCGAGATGTGAGAAAAGACGCAGCGCCTCGATGAATTTTTTACCTTGCTCACGCGCATTCGATAAGCTTGTGCGCAAACTGAAACTCAATACAGCACCACAGCCTAGCGGCAATATTCTTTTTGCGAGCTCGTGATCGGGATGCTCAGGCAACTCAGGATAGGCAAGCGATGCCACCAAGGGGTGATCTTTTAGAAAAGCGACGATCTTGCGCGTGTTGTCGATGTGTTTTTGCATACGTAGCGATAATGTTTCTATACCCTGCAAAATCAAGAATGCAGTCATCGGTGCCATGCAAGCGCCGAAGTCGCGCAAACCTTCACGGCGAGCACGCAACAAAAAGGCGGCGACGGTCGATTCTTCGCTGAACACCATGTTGTGAAAACCTGCATAAGGTTCAGTCATACTGGGAAACTTGTCCGATTTTTCCCAAGCAAATGTGCCACCGTCCACCAGTAAACCTCCGATCACTACACCGTGCCCACTCAAGAATTTCGTCGCTGAGTGAAACAGCAAATCCGCGCCGTGATCGAAAGGACGCAACAAATAAGGCGTGGTAAACGTCGCATCGACCAATAACGGTAAACCGTGTTCGTGCGCCAGCGCAGCGATCCGCGGAATATCCAACACATCGAGCCCTGGGTTCCCTAAAGTTTCGCCGAACAATAATCTAGTATTCGGTCGCAGCGCGGCCCGCCATTCATCCGGGTTGCGCGTCTCGACAAAAGTTGTTTCGATACCAAATCGCGGTAAAGTGTATTGCAGTAAGTTATGTGAGCCCCCGTACAACGAGCGCGCTGCGACGATATGTGAACCGGCTCCCATCAAGCTCGCGATCGCTAAATGTAGCGCAGCTTGGCCGCTGGCGGTTGCGATCGCACCCACTCCGCCTTCCAAAGCAGCCATTCTTTCTTCTAAGGCCGCGCAGGTAGGATTAGAAATTCTCGAGTAGACATGCCCAGCTCGTTCCATATTAAACAGTGATGCAGCGTATTCACTGTCAGGGAACACGAACGAAGCGCTCTGATAAATTGGCACCGCTCGTGCACCGGTTGCGGGATCAGGTGAGCTACCGGCGTGTAAAGACAAAGTATCGAAGTGAGGTAATTTAGGTTCAGGCATGTAGTCTCGCTCCTCTCGCAACTATAATACGCGGATAAAACAAATGAACAAACTTTTGTCCCGCTGGATTGAATTCGTTTTAATCATTGGCCTTTGTTATGGCACTTTTATCTATTGGAGCAGTCTATGGTTGCCCTACTGGGGCACACCGATCAAAATTGAATTCGGTGGGAGCGAAGAAATTTGGCTCCTGTGCTTCGAACTCATTGCAGGCGCTTTGGCAGTAATTACACTCACCTTATGTGGTTATCGCATGCTCGCTTGGGGCTTTACTCCGACCTGGCCAGGCTTATGGCATGGGTTATTGCTGTTTATCGCCGCGTCGTTCTTTTATTACCTTATTTATTACTTAACATGGTTTGCACTGCGCATTAACCTCAACACTTCATGGATCGAGTATTCTTATCAAGATTGGCAAATTACCCTGCTGCTTATCATAGTGAACTCTTTTTTTGAGGAAGTCTTCGTAACCGCCTACGTGATTCGCTTTTTTTCTGATCGAGCCGCTTGGGCAGGTATAGTGATCAGCACGGTAATTCGCTTTAGCTATCACACTTATCAAGGACCCATCGCTATCGCCAGTATTCTCCCTGTTGGAATTCTATTCGCTTGGTATTACCATGCGAAGCGAGATTTGGTGCCTCTTATTGTCGCTCACACTTTAATGAATCTTATCTTCTTATTATATGAAAGTTTGCAATATGCTGAATGAACAAGCACTCGATGTTCTGTTTCGTCAAGCCCGTACACACAATCGTTTTTCTGGACCCGTCTCGGATGAACAATTAAAACAACTCTACGACTTGCTAAAATGGGCACCGACCAGCGCAAATTGTTCACCGATGCGGGTGTTATTTTTGCGCAGCGAGGGCGCCAAGCAGCGCCTACGCCCTGCCTTATTGCAGGGCAATCTCGAAAAAACCATGCTTGCGCCAGTCGTAGCGCTTATCGCTTACGATATTGAATTCTACGAGAACCTGCCGCGGCTTTTCCCACACACTGATGCGCGTGCATGGTTCATAGGCAACGCTGCCTTGATCCAAGAAACCGCTTTCCGCAATAGTTCATTGCAAGGTGCTTACCTGATTTTGGCGGCGCGCGCTATCGGCCTCGATTGTGGCCCCATGTCGGGCTTCGATCAAGCTAAGGTCAACGCCGAATTTTTTCCCGACGGCAGACTAAAAGCTAACTTCTTATGCAATTTGGGTCGAGGCGATCCTAGTATGCTTTATCCACGTCATCCTCGATTGGAATTCAGCGAAGTCTGCCAAATCTTATAACTCTCTAGCGATGAACCCTCCTTTACAAAAAAACGAAGAAGAACGCCTAACCTCACTCTACGATTATGCGATCCTAGATACGCCGCCTGAGCAGGCTTACGATGATATCGTCTGGCTCGCCGCACAAATCGGCCGAACACCGATCGCTTGGATAAGCTTGCTTGATTCAGCCCGACTGTGGTTTAAAGCTAAATACGGATTTGCCATCGACGAAATACCGCGTTATACGAGTTTCTGTACTCATCTAGTAGGCTACAGTGAACCGTTAATTATCCCCGATGCTAGAGTGGACTCGCGCTTTGCACAAAGCGCCATGGTGATCAGCCAGCCACATATACACTTTTACACAGGGATAGCATTGAATCGGCAGAACCAGACCTTGGGTGCTCTGTGTGTAGCCAGCGCCGCCCCACACAAACTTACTGCCGAGCAATTGCTCGCTTTAAAAATTTTAGCTCGTCAAACCGAACTGCAATTGGAATTGCGTCGACAAACGATCCAACTCGCTGAAGCAAGGAGCAGCATTGAGGAGTACCAACACGAGTTAGCAACTATTAACACTAAATTGGTCACCGTCGCTGGTACCGATCAACTGACCGGATTACCCAATCGGGCCGCACTCCAAGCCCGTATGGAAGAAGAATTCGCCAGAGCCATGCGCTACAACCAGCGCTTATCGATACTGTTGATCGATATCGATCATCTTCCAGCAATCAGCGATTCGCACAACCCCTCGGCTAGCGGTGAGGCCTTGCGTTCAATCGGTCAGCAGCTCGACAAAACTGTACGCACCGGCGATTTTGTCGCCCATTACAGCAGCGGACAGTTCGCCATTTTATTACCCAACACTGGCGTAAGCGGAGCCAATATCATGGCGGAACGTTTGCGTCGCACTATTGAGACAACGACCGCACAAACTGAACTCCCCGCTACGGTGAGCATTGGCGCAGCAACTTTGACGATACTGATCGACAACATGGAAAAATTGCTGGCTGCCGCCCACCATGCCCTTAACCATGCCAAACAAAGCGGTCGTAACCGAACCGCACATGCTAACGAAATATCACCCCCAACAAGCTTATGAATTCTATTAACTCCAGCCGCTCGCGTTTTGAAGATTATTTGTTCCCTGAATTAGAACCTCAGCGCAGCGGTATGTTATCGCTCGATGAGCTACACACCATGTATTGGGAAGAATCGGGTAACCCTAAGGGTGTGCCCGTCGTTTTTCTACACGGTGGACCCGGCGCCGGTAGTTCGGCCAATCATCGCCGTTTTTACGATGCTCAGTTTTATCGCATTATCGTCTACGATCAGCGCGGTGCTGGTCGCTCGAAACCGCTCGGTGAGCTGCGCAACAACACTACTCCCCACTTGATCGCCGATCTCGAACGCCTAAGAGAATTCCTGGAGATTGAAAAATGGTTGGTATTCGGTGGTTCGTGGGGTTCTACTTTGGCTTTGGCTTATGCTGAAGCTCATCCGCAGCGCTGTTTGGGACTGATCTTACGCGGCATCTTTCTTTGTCGACCATTAGAAATCAAATGGTTTCTTTACGATCTCAAATTTTTCTTCCCAGAAGCTTGGCGGCGCTTCTCAGAGTATCTGCCCGAACACGAGCGCAGCGATTTGCTCAATCACTACTATCGCCGTTTAACGGATCCTGATCCCGCTGTACATATGCCTGCGGCAAAAATGTGGAGTGGCTACGAAGGCTCTTGTTCGTCTTTATTGCCCAACACTCAACTGGTGGCACATTTCGAAGAAGATGTCACGGCCTTAGGTTTGGCTAGAATCGAAGCGCATTACTTCAAACACGATATTTTTCTCCCTGACAACTCGCTGTTGAACAACATCGATAAAATCCGCCATCTGCCCAGCGTAATCGTACAAGGCCGCTACGATGCCGTATGTCCCATCATCAGCGCCGATGATTTGCATCGCGCTTGGCCGGAAGCTCACTACTTGATCGTCGCTGATGCCGGACATTCAGCATGGGAACCCGGTATCACCAAAGAATTGGTTGCGGCGACTGAACGGTTTAAAGCGCGTTTAAAATAGGTTCGGTTGGGCGATCACCAAACCGCCTCATACTCCGGCGGGAGCAGATTCCACTTGGGCCCGCCGACATGCACTCGCAGGGTTTCTTTGCCTTCAGCATCGACAAATTTCTGTCCGGCATGCGCCCACAACAACACACTTCCTTTTAGGTTGAGCGCTCGTATTCCTTTCCTGCGCAGCAGTTGGGTAAAGTGCCCGCTACGCCCACCGATCGTGCAGTAAGACACGACCGTATATGAGGCGTAGCGATGCCAATCCGCGAGCAACTCTTCCTTCGAAATCGCTCCGGGAATAATCGACACCTTCCGTTCAACATCGCTGCGCACATCAACCAGTACGGCATTCTGCTCGTCTTTAAGACTTAGCCACCCTGCTACGGTAATAAGTGGAACATCAGCGGGTGAAATAGCGCCTTCATCGAACAATTGCTCGATTCGAACAAGTTGGGCACTGACCATACTCGATTACCTGATAAAGCTTATTCGCGAAACGCCTCTACCGGGATCAGCAATTTCACTTCATCTGCGATCACTAACGGTGCCCCGTACTTCATGCCCCAGTTGGAACGTTTAATGCTCGTGCTGACATCTGCGCCACACATTTCTCTCTTGGTCATCGGATGTTGCCCACAACGAAAATTCGCGATGGAAAGCATCACCGGCTTACTCACGCCGAGCAGAGTGAGCTCGCCTTCAGCGCTCACTGGCGTATCGTCGTTAAAGTTGATTTTATTAGACTTAAAATTCATAGTCGGATATTTAGCCACATTGAAGAAGTCTTCACTTTTCATATGCTCATCCCACTTGTCGATGCCCATATCGATGGACGCGGTTTGAATAGTGACTTCGATGGAACCTTTTTTGGCGGTGCGATCGAGTTGTACTTTACCGCTGGTATTGTTGAACCGACCACGTTGCGTCGAAAAACCCAAATGCTTTACTTCAAACACCGGAAAGGTGTGACGCACATCGATGGTGTAATTCTCTGCGGCATTAACCGATACGGCGATGCCCAAAGCTGCGACTGCTCCTGCTAGGCGTAATGTCATAACGAGCTCCTGTTTAAGGTGTGTACACAAGAATCCCGCTATTTCTTGGCGGGTGGGGTGGATAAAACCATACGCGCGCGGACCAAAACGTCGTTGGCCACGGTTTCCAAATCAGCCCAAGGCCCTTCACCCAATTTAAAATCCAAGCGTTTAAGAGTAAAACTGCCTTCGGCGGTTTGCTGTCCTTGCGCATCGCGTTTAAGCACAACGGGGAGTGTTAAATCTTTGCTTGTTCCTTTGATGGTGATTTTGCCCGTCACTTCGAAGCGATCTCCACCTAAATCCTTAATAGCGGTCGAAACAAATTTAGCGCTCGGGAAAATCTCGGTGTTAAACCATAGTTTGCGTTTTGCCTCCGTGTCTGCCTCGTCAGAAGCTAAATCGATGCTGTTCAGATCGATTTCGAATTCGGCCTTGCTTGCAGCAAGATTTTTTGTATCGAATACGATGTTCGCTTTGAACTTGCGGAACTTGCCTTCGACGTTGACACCCATTTGTTTAGAGATAAAGCGGATCTCACTTTTATCGAGCACTACGTTCTGTGCTTGTACGCAAAGGGACACACTTAGCAAAAGAATGATACGCAGAATCATGGGTTTTCCTTAGTTCGCTTCGGCAACATTCGGGTGAGCACCGTATCGCGATCGACGAAGTGATGTTTCAACGCTGCCGCGACATGCGCTACGACTAATAGCGCTAAAGTATAGTTTAAGGTGAGATGTAGCGTCTTAAGCGTTTTGGCGAGCTCTCGGTTCTTGTCGAGCAAATCAGGCAACGGAATTAAATTGAGATACTTAACTGAAATACCCGTCGCAGAACTATACAGATAACCGGAAAACGGGATAGCCAACAATAAGGCATAGAGCAAGAAATGGTTCCATTGTGCGAGTTGTTGCTGCCAGCGCGGCATAGCGGCCGGCAAGGTAGGGGGAGGATGCCCTAATCGCCAAAACAAGCGTGCAATCGCAAGCAGAAAGACAGTGATGCCGATCCACTTGTGAATTGGATACCAGGGGCCCCGCGCCTTCTCGATCAGCGGTAGCTCGACCATCCATAAACCCAGTGAGAATCCACATACGATCAGCAAGACAGTAAGCCAATGCAAAACGATCGCCGGCGCAGTGTAGCGTTCTTGATTCATGACAGTAAAGTATTTCCAAAGAGGATAAATGTCAACCTTGCGGATTTACCTTATCAGAAAAGCTAATTGGGTAGAGACAGACAATGCAGGGCTTACAACATATATTCAACTAAATGCGGTTGTGGGATTCACCAGAATTTCATTGCTCACCTTGTCAACGAAAATTTTGCCGGTTCAAGACCGAACTTTATTTGCTCGAAGTTTTTAGCAATGAAAATCGCGCGCAGTTGGGCAGTGTAGTGCAAAGCTTTCTCGTACTCTTGTGGTGTCAATAAACCTTGTTGATAACTCTCCACTAACGAAGTGCTGTTGCATATGCTTCGGTAGGCACATAGATCGAGGGTGTTGGTAGCTTCGACACCGCAATCGAGTCCCCTTTCACAAGCAAGAAATGTCCACGCCGCCTGAAAAGCGGGCATATCTTGAGACGCGATCGTTGCACCAGTGACTGAGATGTCATGTAACGAAGAAAAAAGGAAACCCAAACGTTCAAGCAGCAAGCCTGCATCTGTGTTTGCCGCTTTCTGAATCAAGGCTTCGATAAGCGGGCGTATTTCATCATTGCGGTCACCCTCCAAAATTCGGCGCTGTAACTCTAGCGCGATAGCAGGCGCCTCGTTCATTTCCTTGGCCTCTTTAAGCAGCTTGTATGGATCGTCTTTAGAAACCGTAGCAGCCCGCTTGGCGCAGTCAGCTTTAAGTTTCTCATAAGCCTCTATCCTCACCTCACGCAAAGGGCTGCCACTTAGTTCTGCCAAGAAGTTTTGCTTAGCGCGATCTGCTCCTAAAGCGATGATGTCGCGGCACCTATTGGTTTGTAACCACAACTTATACAGCGGTGCAGGATCAGCGCTGACTAGACTTGTTGATGTATCTTGCTTGAGTTTCGTTGTACTGTTCGACGGCTTATTCGACTCAATAACAGGTAAGGATGGCTGTAGATCAGCTTGAGTGGGCAAACGGTCAAATGAATAGATGTTTTCTAACTTGCTCTTTTTGTGAAGCGCTGAAAACGGGTAGGCTCCGTCATTCCAATTTAAAACGCCAAGAATGGCTAAAAGAACAACTATCAGCAACAAACCTAGCAGAGTACGTTTGTGCTTAGTAAGTTGTTTTTTCAATATGGGTGTGAGCATTTCGAAAACGGTTCGAAGCCCCCACCGAACGGGGGCTTGCACCAGTAGGCAATTATATAGTCGAGCGGCTTAGGAGCAACTTAGAAGTTCAATCTCGCCCGTTGTTTCCCAGCGAGCGGTGACTATAATTATTCCTTCCTCATATTCGACATCCTCAACCCACCGACCGACTCTTAGCGTTGTTCGGTCCGCTGCATTGCATGCCCACAAGTCGCTGCCCCTGTACTGGGTATTAGTTCTGAGCCTAGGCATGGGTTTTACCTGCCCATCTCCCCTTACTAAAGTTGCGGGTTGAAGGAAACAACACTCGGAAAAACCTGGGTTGACCACGGTACCTCCCTCCTTACCATCGTCCGCATAAGTTACCGCCAGGAGTCCAGGAGTCCTAGCCAATGGATAAGTAACACGGAAAGCTTGATTCGCCGCTAAATGCCGTGTGGTTTCATCTGCCCATGAAGTAGTGCGGCCAAGCTCACCCGGCGCCATTCTCACATCAACTCTGTAAATAGGTTGAATACCTGCCTTTTCTGTTTCAGTGAAGATTGCATCTTCAAGGTGGGGATGATAAGTCCAGCCAGTCTCGCGGCCCGGATCTGGATCATTTAACACCTGGCTTATGCCTGCTTGGTTTATAAGTGCAACAGCGACAAACAGTACTAACACTTTAAAAAACCGCAAATTAAAACTACACCATGATGATTTCATTTTTGGCTCCCCAAAAAAAGGGTGCTGCATCCTAGTACATCCCCCCCCCCCTACTGTCAATAAATAGTTTTGGTTTCTTCCTTATCCCGATCGGTATAATCAGGCAAATCACGTCACCATGAAGCAATTACTCATATTTGTTTTGTGCATCTCCATTTCAGGATTCGCCCAAGATAATCGACCTAAAGTCGGTTTGGCTCTCTCCGGTGGAGGCGCACGTGGTCTGGCCCATGTCGGCGTGCTTAAAGTGCTGGAAGAACTGCGTATCCCGATCGATTACATCGCCGGCACCAGCATGGGAGCGATCGTCGGTGGACTGTATGCCAGCGGTTATTCAGCCCAGGAACTGGAAAAAATTGTGCTCAATCTGCAATGGGGGGATCTATTCAGCGATCGTCCACCACGGCAAGAATTATCCTTGCGCAGCAAGGAAGAGGATTATAAGTTCCCGCTCAATCTCGAATTCGGTTGGCGCGATGGCGGCTTTGTCTTACCGAGCGGCGCAGTCGGCACATCACAACTTGAGTTGCTGCTACACGAATTGACTGAATCCGGCAGCATCACCGATTTTAATCAGCTGCCGATCCCTTTCCGGGCGATTGCGACCGATTTGGAAACCGGCCAATTGGTTGTGTTCGATCAAGGCGCTTTGCATCGTGCGCTGCGCGCTTCGATGTCGGTGCCCGGCGCGTTTTCCCCAATAGAAGTCGATGGACGTTTAATCGGCGACGGGGGCCTGGTGAAAAACTTACCGGTTGATGTCGTGCGCAAAATGGGTGCAGACTTCATCATCGCGGTCAATATCGGCACGCCGCTCGCACCACGTAAAGAGCTAAGTTCGCTTATTGGCTTGACTCGTCAGATGCTCAACATCCTGACTGAACAAAACGTACGCGAACAACTCGCTCTATTGCGTGATGGCGATGTTTTAGTCACCCCTGAGTTAGGTGACCTCAGCTTCACCGATTTCAGTCGAGCCGGCGATGCAATCGCGGCGGGCGAGCAAGCAGCGCGAACTGTCGACTATGCGCTCAAAGTGTTCGGCGTGTCATCCGATCGACATGGCCAATGGCTGGCCAAGAAACAACGCCCGACATCAGAACCGATGCGTATCGATTTCCTTGAGTTCGCCGGTCATCAACGCAGTAACCCTGAAGTACTGAAAAGCGGATTTGATACTCAAGCAGGACAACTACTCGATCGAAAAACACTACACGCTGATATCTCTCGTCTACAGGCGCGCGGCGATTTCGTACACACCGACTATAGAATCACTACCGATCGCAGCGCGCGCGGCGTATTGATCGATGTCACCGAAAAATCTTGGCGGCCCAATTATTTTCGTTTGGGTTTAACGCTCAACACCGATTTTCGAGGCGAAGGAAATTTTAATCTGTTGGGCTCGCATACTCGCACTTGGGTGAATTCGCTGGCGGCGGAATGGCGTAACGAACTACAAATCGGCCGCACACGCCGTTTTGTGAGCGAGTTTTATCAACCGCTCAATCCCAGTAATTCTTGGTTTGCTGCTGCCCGTTATGAGCATGAGCGGCGACCTATCGACGCTTTCGCCGATTCGATCCGCTTCGCACAATATCAATCGATCACCAATCGTCTCGATCTCGATCTAGGCATGCCCTTGCGCAAATGGGCGGAGCTGCGCGCTGGCTTGTCCTACACTCGGGTTCGTGCCGATCCGGCTATAGGCTTACCGGATTTCCCGCGTTTTGCACAAAGAGAAGGCGCCTATACGGTTTCTTTTACATACGATCAGCTTGATAATTCTATTTTTCCACGTAGTGGAACGCGCGCAAAATTACGTCTACTCGCCGCACGAAACAATCTTGGCAGCGACGAGCAGTATAACCAGTTGCAATTAGATAGCCTATCTGTGTTCTCTATAGGACCGCATACTTTCAGCCTCGGCGCCTTAGTGGCTGGTTTTGGTACAGGTGAACGCGCACCCAGCATCGACACCGGAGAATTTCCACAGCTCAATCTTGCCTCGATCGGTGTGTTCACTCTGGGAGGTTATCTGCAGCTTTCGGGTTATCGCAACGATGAGCTGCGCGGTAATTTCGTAGGCCTAGGCCGCCTGGTTTATTACCGCAAGATCGGAGATTTGCCGGCCTTCGGTCGTGGTATTTACGTCGGCGCCTCGCTTGAGGCGGGCAACGCATGGCGCACGCGCAGTGAAGCACGCTTTACAGATTTGTTGTACGGCGGCAGCATCGGACTGGCGTTTGATACTTATCTTGGTCCCCTATTTCTCGCTTATGGTCGCGCCGGAGGCAAGAGTGATGCGATCTATTTATTTCTAGGGCGACCTTAATCTGAGGTTTCAATCCATACGATCTTCATGTGTCAACGCATGAGCAAAATCATGCGTTGAGCTGCCTTCATGGAGGATTCATCATGCTTTTTCGTCTACTGTTAATTTTTTTAATCAGCTCTGCCGTGCTTGCAAAAAGTGATTGGGCACGGCAAGCAATTTCTGAGCAGAACGATACAGCCGCACATGCCATCAGCAGCTTGCGAGCATTGGGTCCGCGGTGGATTACAATATGAATGTTCGCGGCAAGACGCTGAACGTCGCTTACTCGCCCAGAGGCGCTCCGGGCGCACCGGTGTCGCTGCCGCTCACTTGGGAAGAGTTGGCGAAGGCGCACCCGCTCGACTTTACGATTAACAACGTGGTAGAACGTCTTAAGCAAACGGGGGATCGTTGGAACGATGTGTTGAAACGCAAGCAAAGTATCTATAAGGCTTACTTACAGCAATGGGGGGAGCCCACCCAATCGATAGTCTTTGACAAAGCGCCGGTAGCCGCAGCCCTCCACGAATTGATGTGTTCGTTTGGGAGTCCGAACCTCGAACGAGATTGCCCTATTCGTAACAATCGGAATGTCCGCCAAAGCGATGCCAGGTGCAACACATAGAGCAGAGCTTCACTTTGCCGTTCGAGCCTTTGTCAGCAACGATGAGGTTCACCAAATAGCACGGTTTATCGCAAATATATGCCTGTACCCATTCGAGCATGGAACACATTTTGATTGGTGGCATACATTGAGGGATTGTGGTGCTATTCCCTTGTTCGACGGGTTCAGGTCAGCCTTACTTTACCCTAAATTCGTCGAGGCTGGTCTTGATCAAATAGAAAGCAGTGCGGAAGAGGGATTAAATCAAGGTAAAAGTAGCGAAGTAAGAATTAGCTTATATCGATGAACCCGCTATTGTTATTACTACTCTGTTTAAGCTTAGCCGGCTGCGCGTTGACACCAACGCATAGGGAATCGCTTCATCATGACGGCGTGCAACGATATTATCGCCTGCACTTTCCGCAGCAATACGATAAAGCAAAAGTTTGGCCCATAGTTCTCGCTTTCCATGGCGGATGGGGAACTGCTGAGCTAATGGAAAAAATGGCTGGCTTCAATGCGCTGGCCGATAAGCACGGCTTCATTGCCGTATATCCCGATGGTATTCGGCGGCATTGGAACGACGGCCGCGGTGATAAAACCAATAGCCCCACCAATAGCCAAGCAGATGACGTCGGTTTCGTTGCGCGCCTGATCGATCATCTTGCCTCACAGTACCGCATCGATGAGAAACGGATCTACGCCACCGGTATTTCCAACGGCGGAATTTTTTCGTATCGGCTCGCGGTTGAACTGTCGGAGAAAATTGCAGCCATTGGTGTGGTGACCGGCGCTCTTGGCGTGGCACAATCATTCCAGCCTAAAAGTCCGGTCGCGGTAGTGCAAATCAATGGAACTGAGGACAAGCTCGTTCCATGGGAGGGTGGAAGTATCGCGAACAATCCAAAATTGGGAGGAGTATTATCGACGGAAGAAACGATTTTGCTTTGGGCAAAAGCGAATGGCTGCAGTTCAGCGCCAGAAATATCGAGGCTACCCAGCAAAAATCCAAGCGATGAGACTCATGTGTACAAAACTCACTATACCAAATGCCGTGACAACGCTGATGTCGTGTTGTATCGCATCGAGGGCGGAGGTCATACCTGGCCTGGCGCAGACCATCCTGGCTGGTATGAGATGCTGGCGGGAAGAACATCACGGCACATCAATGCTACCGAGGTGATTTGGGAGTTTTTTGCCGCGCATCCCAAACCTTAAACTTGGAAAGCAATCACCCCGCTCGGCTGCCCCGCGAATTTTTCAGCAGCCTGCTAGTCAACGCATTCCTTAAAACCCCGTTAATCTGGGACGCTTTATAAGCGTCAAAAAAATACGACGCTCAGCACGACAATCAATAAGGAGCACCCCATGTTTAATCGCTTTTTAATCCCGCTCGTTTTTTTCGTCGTACTTATTAATCAGTTAGGCTTTGCCAATATTGATAGTGCACGCCAGGCTCTTTCCAGCGATGCCAAGCTAGCCTCTAAAGCCATAGGGAGATTACGAGCGATGGGTCCGCTCGGATTGGATCTCTTATTCAACACCCATACCGCGACGATAGAACGCTATCTTCAAGGCGCTGACGACGTGGAAACTAAACGTCTCATCTATGCCTTAGATCAAGTTGCGCAGCAACGCGATAGCTATGCCGCGCAGCTTTATTGGTACACCGAGCTTGATGCAGCAAAATCCGCCGCGCGTAAGGAAAAAAAACCTATTCTCTCTTTGCATTTGCTCGGCAAGCTCTCGGAAGAATTCAGTTGTGCCAATAGTCGTTTATTTCGCGCAGTGCTTTATGCCAATACGGAAATCTCCGCTTACTTGCGTAGCAACTATATTCTGCATTGGCAATCAGTGCGCCCTGTACCTCAAGTCACAATCGATTACGGTGATGGACGAACGCTGCGAACTACCTTGACGGGTAACAGCATCCATTATGTTTTGATGGCTGACGGTCAAGTGATCGACGCCCTACCTGGGCTGTACACACCACGGGCGTTTACGAGTTTTCTAAGCGAAGCGCTGGCTTTGCATGGAGCGTTGAGCAAACAAAACCATGACTTGCGTGAACAAACACTACGCCAGCATCATCGCGTCTATGCCGATTCCACTACAAACCAATTCGCTAATCTGATCAGGCTCTCAGGTCTCGTATCCAACAGCGAACCTCATGCCGAGGATGCCGCAGTGCTGACGGCCAGCAAGTTAAGAATCGAAACCCCTTTGTTACGTAAGCTGCGTAGCAGTGCCGAAAAACGCGCCGCCGAGTTGCTAGAACGCGCCGCCACCTTGGATATCGCAGCTTGGCAAAAGCTAGCGAGTAAGGTCGAGGCAACACTAGATGCAAACAGCCTTGCCTTAATCAGCCGACAACTCTCCTCTTCGCCGATCGACAAAATACATTTCGAACGTATTGTGCAAAACTTACAAAAAGACTTAGCGCTCGATACTGTACGCAATGATTACTTGCTACGCATTAAATTGCGCCGCTGGCTAGCAGATGGCGAAACCCATGACCTCACCCGCTTGAACGAGCGAGTATATGCTGAGCTCTTTTTAACCCCATCCTCTGATCCTTGGTTAGGGCTTTATCTCACTGATACTTTCGATGGATTAACTCGCAGTCGCTTTCACTAGCGTATTCGCTGTTAACTTGGGTACACTCACCTCCATGAGTGATAACCAAGACTTGCTGAGCCGTAGCCGTAAGGCTGTCTGGCACCCTTGCACCCAAATGAAACATCACGAGACGTGGCCGCTTGTCCCTATCGCTCGTGGCCAGGGCGCATGGTTAATCGACTTTGACGGCAATCGTTATCTCGACGCGGTCAGTTCCTGGTGGACTAATCTGTTTGGTCATGCCCATCCACGCATCAATGCAGCGATCGGCGACCAACTACAAGAACTCGAACATGTGATGCTCGCCGGGTTTACTCATCGCCCAGTCGTCGAGCTGTCTGAACGTTTAGCCGAACTCACTGCCTTGGGACACTGTTTTTACGCTTCAGATGGTGCTTCCGCTGTGGAAATCTCCCTCAAGATGAGTTTTCATTATTGGCGTAACCGCGGTCATCCTGAAAAAATCGGTTTTGTCAGTTTAGCTCACAGCTATCACGGTGAAACCCTAGGTGCATTGTCAGTCACCGATGTGCGTTTATTCAAGGATGCCTACGCGCCCTTATTGCAACACTCGACCACTGTAGCTTCTCCCGGGCGATGTCTGGCCCAGCAATCCGCCGAAGACTGCGCACTGCAAGCCGCGCACGCTTTAGAAACTTATCTAGCCTCTCATCACAAAACTATAGCCGCGTTGATCCTTGAGCCCTTAGTACAGGGCGCTGCGGGAATGGTGATCTACCATGCTGAATATTTACGTCGTGCGGCACAAATATGTGAACACTATGAAGTTCACTTGATCGCTGATGAAATTATGACCGGCTTCGGCCGCACAGGAAACATGTTCGCGTGCGAGCAAGCCGGCATCCGGCCGGATTTTATGTGCCTGTCAAAGGGAATCACCGGGGGTTACCTGCCTTTATCAGTAGTGTTGACCACCGACGATGTGTATGCAGCCTTTTACGACAATGATATGACCCGCGGTTTCTTGCACTCACATTCTTACACCGGTAACGCACTAGCCTGCAGAGCGGCGCTTTGCGTGCTGGATATCTTTCGAGATGATGATGTGCTGGCGCAAAACCGCTTAAGAGCACGAATCATGACCGATTTAGCAACACCCTTAGCTGCTCACGCTAAAGTTAACAATTTTCGGCAGCTTGGACAGATCTGGGCTTTTGAAGTGGCGCATAAACGGGATGATTTCAGCCGCTGGTTTTTTACCCAAGGCTTACAACATGAATTATTGTTGCGCCCAATCGGCAATACGGTATATTTCATGCCGCCCTATATCTTAACCAAAGAAGAAATGACTTTACTGATAGAACGTACTTTGGAAATTATCGATCAAGCATGATACGCCTTATCTTCATCATGCTGGCTATGAGTTACTCTGCGTTATGCGCTGCCGCTCTTCCGGAACCGGTACGCAGCTTGTTGCTTAATGCCAATGTGCCGGCCAATTCAGCAGCGATCTACGTGCAAGAAGTCGGCTCGCGTCATCCTCTATTAACGCATCGCGATGACGTGCCGATGAATCCTGCTTCGACTATGAAACTGCTGACCACTTATGCGGCGCTCGAACTGCTGGGGCCGAGCTATGTATGGCGAACCGAAATCTACACCGACGGCGAGATCGAGAAGGACAGTGTGCTAGGTAATCTGATCATTAAAGGCAGTGGTGATCCGAAAATCACCGTAGAAAAATTTTGGTTGCTGGTGCGCGATTTGCGCACCAGAGGGATTCGCGAAATCCGCGGCGATTTAATCCTCGATCGCAGCTTATTTGCCGGCGCAAGACACGACCCGGCGCAATTCGACAATGAACCTTTGCGTCCCTACAACGTCGGTCCTGACGCGCTGTTGGTTAATTTTAAAGCGGTGCGCTTTACTTTTACGCCGAACGAGGCTGAACAAACAGTGTTGATCCGCGCTGAACCCCATCCTGCCGGATTAACGGTGAAGAATAACTTGAAACTGCGCAATGGTAACTGTGGCGATTGGCGATCCGCAGCGCAAGCCGCTTTTAGCAGCGAAACTGACAGCGCAGAAGCTCTTTTCAACGGACAATATGCCTTGAGCTGTGGCGAGAAAACCTGGTACGTCAGTTTGTTCGATCATCCTAATTTCGTCGCTGGTTTCTTTCGTCAACTGTGGGAAGAGATGGGCGGAGTATGGAGCGGAAAATGGCGTGATGGCACTTCCCCCAAAACCGCCAAGCTGCTCGCTCAGATCGAATCTTATCCATTGACTGAAGTGATCCGCGATGTAAACAAATTCAGCAACAATGTCATGGCACGACAGATCTATTTGACGCTGGCCGCGCATCACAAACGCCTGCCCGCTACTGCAGCGACTGCACGCGAGGCGATCGGCAAATGGTTGCTTAAGAAGGGATTAAATTTCCCGGAATTGGTGATCGAAAACGGCTCTGGCTTGTCCAGAGTCGAACGCATTTCCGCCGGCCACTTAGGCCGCCTGCTGTACGCCGCTTATATGAGCCCAGTGATGCCAGAATTAATCGCCTCGATGCCCGTAGCTGCCTATGACGGCACGATGAGTAAACGCCTTAAAGATGGCCAAGCTGCTGGCCAAGCGCATCTTAAAACCGGCAGCCTGGACGGCGTGCGCGCATTAGCTGGTTATGTGCTCGACGCGGAGGGACGTCGCTATGTGATCGTCTTTTTAGTCAACCATACCAACGCTGCTAATGCACAAAAGGCGATGGATGCATTGATCAATTGGATCTACCAGCGCTCGGAGCGGGAAGCGTTAACCCCGCAGAGCACTCATGTGCCGTCTAAAAACTAATTTAGCCATCATCCGGAGCAATCGATGAAAAAACGCTATGCTAGCTTTGCAGATTTTTATCCCTACTATTTATCTGAGCATCGCAATCGCACTTGTCGGCGCTTACATTTCATCGGTTCAACTATCGTCTTGATCTTAGTGATCCTGCTGCTCTACACGCAAAATCTATGGTTATTAGTCGCAATGCCATTGGCGGGTTATGGTTTCGCTTGGGTCGGTCATTTCTTTTTCGAAAACAACAAACCAGCAACTTTTCATTATCCCTGGTATAGCCTAGTCGGCGATTGGGTGATGTACAAAGATATCTTAATCGGCAAGATTAAGTTTTAACACTACTCTCCCTTACAAAGGCATCGCCCGCTGATCAATCAAGCACCACCACCCACGCACGATTCTGTAGATAAGCCAGAGCGTAATCAAAATCAGCATCGGCAAACCGACTAGTGCGCCAATGGCAGTGAAGATCAATAACCACGCAATAATCGTCATCAATAATGCGAACCAAAAGGTACGAATCTGCCAGCGAAAATGTGATTCCAACCATGTGCCCGATGCGTCACCGCGTTTAACATAAGCGATGATAAGCCCCGCGACACCCAGCAAGCTCACCATAGTCGCAATGGGAAACCACCAGGAAATACCGCTTAAGCAGCTCAATGCATAACAGCCGTACACTATATGCGCAAAAGTAACTGCGCCTTGTGGAGGTGTAGTGGGAGTTACGGTAGGGTTTGAATCTGATTGTGGGTTCATTGAGCGCCTTTCAATGTCGAGTTTCTGGTACAGAGGTAATCACTTCGGCAGCAAACACCTGCTCAGCATCTACACTGTCGAACTGGTAGTTACGGTTGCAGAATTCGCAGTGTACTTCGACTTTGTCGCGTTCTTGCAGAATCGTTTTAACTTCGGCGTGCCCCAGCATGCGCAACATCGCCACGACTCGTTCTCGTGAGCAAGAACAACGAAAACTGATCGGTCGAGCTTCGAAAAGCCGTACATCCTCTTGCGAGTAGAGTCGATGTAATAGAGTTTCGGTTGGTACGTTGAGCAACTCGTGAGGCTCAACCGTGGCGGTGAGCAGGCGAATTCGCTCCCAATCATCGGTGTCTTCAAGTGTTGCGGAAGGTAATTTCTGCAACAACAAACCGACCGCATGTTGTGAGTCAGCGATCAACCAAAAACGTGTATCGAGTTGTTCAGAACGCATCATGTAATGTTCCAACACTTCAGCAATGGAGTTTCCGGATAGCTCGACGGTTCCTTGGTAATTCTGTTTACCTTCCTCAGGGACGATGGTGATCACGAAACGGCCCTTACCACCTAACAGCTCTGTAAAAGAACCGCTGATCAACTCACCTTGCCACTTCGCTGTTGCCCGCATGGTATTGTCGCTCGTGCATTCGACCACCACCAAGTGCAATGGGCCCTCACCTTGTAGTTGTACGATCAAAGAACCATTGAACTTAATTGTCGCAGAGAGCAATGCGGTGGCGGCCATCAATTCACCGAGCAGAGTTTGCAATTGACGTGGGTAAGGATGGCGTTCGAGCACCGCCTGCCAAGTTGCATTAAGCCGCACGATCTCGCCTCGCACTGGTGCATCTTCAAATATAAAGCGTTGTCGACTATCGTTGTACATTTCCGCAATACCAGCGAGGTTGAGAAGTAAAGGTTTTGGCGGCATTATAGCGATTATTGGATCATGCAAGCAGCAATCAATATTGTGAAATCTAGTTTATTGGCAATCGCGCTGATTTGGTTTACCGCACCGAGCATCGCGCAAATTGCTTCTCCTCACGCCATCGATATTCCCGCTTGGTTCACGGAATCATTTCTAGATTTTCGTGAGGAGATTCGCGAAGCTGCTGCAAAAAATAAACGACTGCTAGTTTATTTCGGGCAGGATGGCTGCCCTTATTGCAAGGCGCTAATGCATGATAACTTCAGCCAAGCGGAGATCGCCCTCTACGCACAACAACATTTCGTAGCGATCGCTGTCAACATCTGGGGAGATAGGGAAGTAAGCTGGCTCGATGGCAAAGTACGCATTGAGAAGGAATTCGCCCGCTTCCTAAACATCCAATTCACTCCCACGATTTTGTTATTTGATGAACAAGGCACAGTACTGGCGCGGCTCAATGGTTATTATCAACCGCGACGTTTCCTCGCCGCGCTGAAATACGCTGGTGACAAGCGCGAGACCGCACGCTCTTTCAACGATCACATGCGCAGCGTTGTGGCGGAGCTAGAACAGGCAAGCCCCCAATTGCATCAGCAAGCGTTTTTCTCTAAACCGCCCTATGATTTGTCTGCTTTGTTAAAAAACAAAAAACGTCCTCTCGCGGTGTTATTCGAACAAACGCACTGCCAGCAATGCGATGAGTTGCATGAGAAACTATTTTCGCGAGCTGAAGTGCACAAACTCATTCGGAATCTTACCGTAGTACGGCTGCAATTATTCGGTAAAGCTTGGCTGATCACTCCCCAAGGTAAACGGATCGCCGCAGCAGATTGGACGCGGCAACTAAAAATAGCTTATGCGCCCTCTCTGATTATGTTCGACGAACAGGGTACGGAAATCCTTCGCTTGGAAGCTTACTTCAAGCCCTTCCACTGGGAGAGCGCACTGGATTACGCAGCCAGTGGCGCTTATCGCAGCGAACCCAGTTTCCAGCGTTTTATTCAAGCGCGCGCAGAACGATTGCGCAAACTTGGGCGTAAAGTTGAAGTGTGGGAATAACAACTGTGTAGAATTTGCAGCAACGCCTCATTCTTAGGCGATCGTTACCTTAAAACCCCAACGCCTGCCATTTCTCGTCAATACTCTTCTTCACTGCTTCCGACATAGTGATTTGTTTGCCCCATTTTCTGCTCGTCTCTTGTGGCCACTTGTTAGTTGCATCGATCGCCATCTTGCTGCCTAAGCCCGCTGTTGGACTGGCGAAATCTAAATAATCGATCGGTGTATTCTCGGTAATCAAAGTATCTCGCGCGGGATCAACTCGGGTAGTGATCGCCCAAACTACTTCTCGCCATTCACGGATGTTGATATCGTCATCGACTACTACGATAAATTTGGTATACATGAACTGCCGTAGGAAAGACCAAACACCGAACATCACACGCTTGGCATGCCCCGGATAATGCTTTTTAATACTCACTACCGCGAGCCGGTATGAGCAGCCTTCTGGTGGTAAATAAAAATCTACAATCTCCGGAAATTGCTTTTGTAACAAGGGAACAAAAACTTCGTTTAACGCCACACCTAATACCGCAGGCTCGTCGGGTGGTTTGCCCGTATACGTGCTGTGATAAATGGGATCACGACGCATGGTCATGCGCTCGACGGTGAAAATCGGAAATTTCTCCTGTTCGTTGTAATAACCAGTGTGATCACCGAATGGACCTTCTAAGGCCTCTTTACCTGGAGTGAGATAACCTTCTAAAACAATCTCAGCCGAAGCGGGAACTTGTAAATCATTGCCGATGCATCGTACGATTTCGCTGCGAGCACCGCGCAGTAAGCCAGCGAATTGATATTCAGATAGATTATCCGGCACCGGCGTCACTGCGCCCAATATCGTCGCCGGATCAGCACCCAAGGCGACAGCTATAGGAAAATTTTGCTCAGGATAGGTCTGACAATGTTCGCGAAAATCGATCGCGCCACCGCGTTGTGGTAACCAGCGCATGATAAGTTGATTCCGTCCGAGCACCTGCTGCCGATAGATACCTAAATTTTGTCTCCGCTTATGCGGCCCGCGAGTGATCACCAATCCCCAAGTAATCAGCGGCGCGACATCTTCCGGCCAGCATGTCTGAATCGGTAACCGGCTTAAATCAACATCGTTTTTCTCCCAGACGATTTCTTGGCATGGCGCGCTAGAGCACTCTTTCGGTGCCATATGCAGCACTCGTTTAAATATCGGCAGGGTGTTTTCCCAGATGTCGCGAAAACCTTGCGGCGGTTCCGGTTCTTTGAGATAAGCAAGCAGCTTACCGACTTCACGCAATGCGGCGACCGATTCTTGCCCCATGCCTAGCGCCACCCGTTCCACCGTGCCGAATAAATTGCCTAATACCGGGATAGTATGAGCTTTGGGTTTTTCAAATAAAATTGCTGGACCGGCTTGCTTTAATACCCGATCGCAGATTTCAGTCATCTCTAAATAAGGATCGACCTCCACCGCCACGCGTTTGAGCAAGCCACGCTGTTCGAGTTGGGCGAGAAAATCACGGAGGTCGGAGTAAATCATAAACTGTCGAATGTCTACAGATTTATTCTATTCATAACTACCTCTGAAAACCACTCAGAAATAAGGGAAGACGATGATTTTGTTCCCAGTAAGATAGTCATTTTCTCTTTCTTTATCTAAGTGGTTCTGTTCCCTGCTGCAAAATCTTTAAATACGCATCGTACACGAACAGGCGCCCGCGCCGTTTGCCGGTTAATTCTCGAAGGATGCCTAAGCGCGATAAATGATTTACGGCAGCGATAACCGTGGGCATGGTCAGATTCAACTGACGCGCCGCCGTCGGCAAGGAGAGTAGAGATTTTTTCTGCAATAAGTGGTGCAAGCGCAAGGCATTGGCGGTGGCTCGGCCTAGTCTCTCGATCTGTGTGCGGTCTTTATCGAACAACCTGAGCGCCTGTTTTGCAGTATCGACCGCTTGGTCGGCCGTTTCCGCGACACCATGTAAGAAGAATTTTAGCCAACCTTCCCAATCTCCTTCAATGCGAACGCGTTGCAACCAATCATAATATTCGTCGCGGTGGGTTTTGAAATAAAGACTTAAGCAGAGCATCGGTTCAGCCAATGCTTTTTCTGCACATAACAGTAAAGTGATTAATAGACGCCCCAAGCGGCCATTGCCGTCCAAAAAGGGATGTATCGTTTCAAACTGTACATGCGCCAGTGCCGCCTTAATCAGGGTAGGGGTAGCTTGTGGTTGATTGTGGAGAAATTTTTCTAAATCTCCCATGCACTCCAGAACCCGGTTAGCGGGAGGGGGAACAAAACGGGCATTGCCAGGACGGCTCCCACCGATCCAATTTTGTGTCCGCCGGAACTCTCCCGGCATTTTAGCTTGCCCTCTTCCTTTGGCCAGCAAAATGCCGTGAATTTCCTTAAGTAGCCGTAAGCTTAGAGGAAACCCTTCTTTGCGCATTTTTCGCAAACCGTGCTTCATTGCGGCTACATAATTGGAAACCTCCATTACATCTTCGAGCGGAACGCCAGGCACTTCCTTGCTCTCGTAAAGCAAAAGATCAGAAAAAGATGACTGAGTCCCTTCGATCTGACTCGATAACAAAGCTTCTTTACGCACGTAAAAGTAGAGAAAAAGCGAAGTGTCGGGCAACAGTGAGGTCACGCCATCGAGACGTCCGAGCGCGCGATTCGCCTGTTCAATTAATTCATGGTGGGCATAATCTAAAACCAGGGGAGGGCGCACCGGTAGTGGGAATGGTACAAAAGCATGCACTTCTTCGCCGGCTGTTGTGGTAATAAGATAATCACCCGCTTTACGTTTGGGCATTAATAAATGATCCTTTATTAAGGAATTTGTTAATAAAGGATAGCCGCTTATCTTTTATTAGGCAAGTTCTAGGTTTATGAGCATCCTCCCGCGCCTGCGGAATTGCGCAACCACCAAGGAAACCAATCAGTGTGAAGATGAATCTACGTATCCGTTGGCGTTTCATCCCATCGATTGCGCGGAGCGTAGCCACATAACCAATTGAGCGCGAAGTGTCGCTCCATGGTAATCGATGTGACTTCACTCCACTCCTTCTGTGTCAATCGACGATAGGCCTTGCCTTTGGCGGCGAAATCTTCATCAATAATTGACGGCAATGTTCCATCGGCATAAGCGCAACGCGCGGTGCGGCGAACTATCTGATCATATTGCTATGACGATTGAGGCCAAGCACCAACTCGCAGCGCATAATCCAAAGCGACGCCGACGAATATCGTGAGACCGAACCAATGATTGTGTCGAAACGCTTTGAAGCAGCGTTCGGGATTACGATCACGGATCAGTAAGTAGTGGTAAGAGGCGATCACAGCCGCGAGTACCAGGCCCGAGTAGTAGATGATTCCCAAGCGCTGCCCTATTCCTACTCCGATCATGATGGCTAAACATAGGGCATAGCAAAACATGATGGTCACAACTTCGTAGCGACCTAAAGTGATCGCTGAGGTTTTAAGGCCGAGTTTGCGGTCGTCTTCGCGATCGACCATGGCGTATTCCGTATCATAGGCGAGCACCCAAAAAAAATTCGCCATAAGTAAAACCCACACTAGAGGTGGCAGGGCATTTTGAGCGGCAGCAAAAGCCATCGGAATACCCATGCTGAACGCGATGCCTAGATAGGCTTGCGGCATAATGAAAAAGCGTTTAGTGAACGGATAAGTTATCGCGATCAGTAGCGCAGCAAAAGCCAGCCACAACACCATCCGGTTGAGCGGCAAGATGAGCAGCAGGGCGAGTAAGGCCAATACTGCGCCGACAAGCAACGCTTCCCAAGGTTTGATTTCACCAGTCGCCACAGGTCGATCGCGAGTGCGCTGTACTTGCCCATCAAATTTGCGATCGGCGAAATCGTTAACAGCGCAACCTGCGCTGCGCATGAGGATCGTTCCCAATACAAATATCCACACTAGGTTTAGATGAGGCCGACCAGCGGCGGCCAACCACAATGCAGATAGCGTAGGCCACAGCAATAGCAACCAACCGATGGGTTTATCGAGACGGATGAGGCGCTCATAAGCATCTATGCGCTTGATTATGGTCTGCCAAGAAGTTGTAGTCGTCATGTTATGATCGGCAACTTTTTTGATCACTGCCCTATGCAGATTACCATAAAACCCTCCGAGCATAGTTTTGTGTGCGCCGAGGACGAAACCGTATTAAATGCCGCCTTGCAAGCTGGTTTGTTGATTCCCTACGGCTGTCGTAACGGTGCCTGTGGCACATGTAAGGGGAAAATTCTCTCCGGTCGAGTCGATTACGGTGTACATCAAACGAGCACTTTGACTGCGGATGAAAAACAGCAAGGTTACGCACTATTCTGTTCAGCCAGACCGCACACTGACTTAATCATCGACTGTCGTGAAGTACGCCGCGCTGGCGATATCCAAATTCGTAGATTGCCTTGCCGAATTGAAAAAATCGAACTACCAGCTGCCGATGTCGCTGTCGTATTTTTAAAATTGCCAGTGAATGAACGCCTGCAATATTTAGCCGGCCAATACATCGACATTTTGCTCAAAGACGGGCGCCGGCGCAGTTTTTCTTTAGGCAATGCTCCACATAATGATGCGCTGTTGGAATTACACATACGACATATTCCAGGAGGAGCTTTTACCGATTATTTATTCAGCCAGGCTAAAGGCCGAGAAATCTTGCGTTTCGAGGGTCCGTATGGTGCTTTTTTTCTACGCGAGGAGTCAGATAAACCGATTATTTTTTTGGCAGGCGGCACAGGTTTCGCGCCGATTAAAGCGGTGATCGAACACGCTTTCCACATAGGCTCGTCGCGTCCCATGGTGTTGTACTGGGGCGTGCGCAGCTTGCGCGATCTCTATATGCCGCAAGTGCCGAGCGAGTGGCAAGAGATCTATTATCCCAACTTCACTTTTATTCCCGTACTTTCTGAACCGGCTGCGACCGATCAATGGTCCGGCCGCACAGGTCTAGTTCATCGCGCTGTGTTGGACGATTTTGCTGATCTCTCGGGATATCAAGTTTACGCCTGCGGTGCACCGGCGATGATCGACGCTGCGCGCGCTGATTTCACCGCGCTGCGCGGTCTTCCTGTCGAAGACTTTTTCGCTGATTCGTTCACTTACGGCGCAGCGAGCCCAACCGATCAACGCGCCTCCAACTGAGCAAGCGCTAAACGCAGTGCTGCTGCGAGATGCGCATTGGCTTCGCTCGATCTACCGAGCTTGCCGAGCATCTCTCCCAAGCTTAAATGAGCAGAATAACTATTCTCGATAGCGAGGCTTGCTTCTAAATAAGTCTGCGCCTTACCCCACAGTTGCGCTTTGCTGCACAGTTTGCCCAACACCAATAACAACACAGCATCTTGGTTATGTTTGGCCAACCAATTTTCGGCCCGTTCTAACAGTCGAGCAGGATTATCGCCGGCACATTCGCTGAACAAGGGAAGCAGTTCAGGCACCCATTCGTGCTCGAGACTCGCGGCGACGATGTCCGCCGCCTCTTGATGTGCCCCGAGTTGCAGGAAACTATTCGCTGCAGCAGTCGACACTTTAGGATGAAGTTGATCGACTGAGGAAAGTTTTTTCCAATACGAACGCAAAGCAAGTTCATCATGAGCCAAAGCACGCAGATGCTCGCCCTGCGCATGCCAACGCAATTGACGAGCTTGCTCCGGTTCGAAGACTTCGCGCTTTTGCAGTTGTTCGACTAAGGTGGGCACCTCGTCCCAGCGCTCGGCAGCTTGCAGCGCCCTCCATTCCAAACGCAAAGCGGCGGTATGTAAACCAGCTTCTCGTTTAAGCCGCGCTAAAGTCTCCAGCGCCACCAGCGGTTGCTGTTGGGTCAAGGCCATTTCGGCTTGGGTCATCAGCCGAGAAACCAATAAGCTCTGCCCGCCTTCTTCGGCGCGAGTCAAATAATTATCCGCTTGATCAAAAGCACGTACTTCAAGTGCTGCTCGAGCACCGACCATCGCGGCTAAACCTGAGCGATCGCCTTGGCGCAAAGCTCTCTCTGCCTGCTGTCGCGCTTTACCGTAGCGCCCTTCTAACAATGCAACTAAGGCGGAATCGAGCGCCTGACGAATTTTTTCAACACTGCGCGCCGCTCTGAATTCGCGAACTTTTTTCGGTAGATGCAGGGTTCGTACTACCACACGCACCACAACGTAAGCGATCAGAAAACTGAGCAGCAGACTTGCGATCATGAAATTCAAGGAAAACTCGACGCGGTAAGGCGGTGCAATAAGCAATACATAGCCGTTGTTCAAACGACCGAGCACCGCAAAGGCTACCGCCAGCGCGAACAAGGCCACTACCCACCAAAGATATTTCACCGCGCGCCTCGTTCACGAGTGATTTTGAGAGCACTGATTGCGTCTAAGCTGGCGGAGAGTTCCGGGACTATCAAGGCAACTGGATGAGTTTGCATCGACTGCAAAGAAGTCAAAGCCGCCTGCGTCGGTTTAGCTTTTTGATCGAAGTATCGTTTCAGTATATGTTCTGCTGCCTTGAGATCGGCACGAAAACTAACCTCGTCGCGAGCGAGCAAAGTCAAACGAGCGGAAACCAAACGCAGCTTAAGGTTTTCCCGCACTAAGGTTTGCTGTGAAGGAGAAAGAATAGCCAAATCGGGTTGATCGATCTGTTCAATTTTGACCAACTGCTTCAAATCATCCCAAAAATCGCGCGCCAACTGCCGCCAACGATTAGGCTCCATTTCGCTGGCTTTGGCTTGCGGTGTTTCGCTATGCGCAGACACCCGCTCCTCGAACACGAAAGCTAGCTTGTCTGCACCGGCAATAATTTGCTCGAGCCGCAAGCTCATGCCAGTCACGTCGACAAAAGGCAAAGCTTTCAAGCGCTCCATGTCTTTGGTGAGCGCCTTGCGTAAGCCAACGAACTGCGGTTTATCGAAGCGCTGGATACGCGCATCAGCTGCTTGTAAGGCGGCTAATGCGCTTTGCACGTTGCCGCCCAACTGCAGATGTTGGCTAGCCAACAATAATAGTTGCTCCACTTCAGTCAATGTCCAATCGTCTTTAGTAGGCGTAAGTTCACGATACAGGGCTTCTAAAGCAGCCTGCTGGTGCTGCGATTCGGCAAGCCTGGCTTCTAAGAGAGTTACTTTAGCCTGCGCTTCGCGAGCTGCTTCCTGTGCTTGCGAGGATAAGAGGCGATTTTCTATGCTTGATTGTTCGGCGTCGGTTAGTTGGCGCGCCACTTCTTGGCGCAGTGCACTGAGTCGATTATGGTAATGCCACGATTGGATAAATAAAGCTAACAACAAAACACCTATTACGAGACCCATCAACAAATAATAATGTGATTTCGTTTGTTTGACGGAATGATCTTTTGTAGGTGAGGGAGTGATCGGATCGGTCATTTAAGTGCTATGCTCATGGCATACTAAAATGTCATTGTAACAGGTGCCTCGGGTGACGGCACCTACAGACACGCCTCACTGTAGCGGAAAATCATTTTTCCACAGCTCGTCGCGTTATGTCGATATTGGTCACATTTATCTAGACCCCACTAGCAAGCTGTATTGATAATAGCCACCTTGTCTCTTGTGGAGAGTTTCATGCGTAAATTTTACTTAATCAGTATTAGTTTTTTTCTCTTCATAACTGCTGGCTTTGCGAAAGAGACGCCAGCCGATCCTTATCTTTGGTTGGAAGAGATTAACGGCGAGCGTGCGCTAGCTTGGGCCAAAGAAAAGAATAACATCAGCACCAAACAGTTAGAGGCGAGTCCACATTTTCAAAGCATTTACGATAGATCATTAGAAATATCCAATTCGAAGGATCTGATACCCTCAATCCTCAAACGTGATAAATATTTTTATAATTTTCATCGTGATGAAAAGTACCCCCGCGGAGTATGGCGGCGTAACTTAGCTGAGCGCTATGGTGAGAAAAACGTGGATTGGCAAAAATTGATGGATTTAAGGGAGATCATGCAAAACTGGGAAACAGTGATCGATCTCGATCAACTAGCCAAAGATGAAAATGAGAATTGGGTATGGCGTGGCGCAAATTGCCTTTACCCAAAATATGAAAAATGTCTGATTATGCTCTCGAGGGGTGGAGCCGACGCCACGGTAACACGTGAGTTTGATACGGTATCGAAAACATTTGTCAAAGATGGATTCGCTATCCCAGAAGCAAAGGGAAGCATCAGCTGGCGCGATGAAAATACGGTCTACGCTGTCACCGACTTCGGTCCCGGAACGATGACAACCTCAGGTTACCCGCGTCAGGTTAAAGAGTGGCGGCGCGGCACACCGTTGAGCGATGCTAAGTTGATATTTGAAGGCACCGCCACAGACATCCGGGTAGGCGCAGCTGTGGCTTTCGATCCAAAGTATCAACGCGAATATGTGTCGCGTTTTATCAACAGCTTCAACATCGAACAGTATCTCAGACAAGGCGATAAGCTTATCAAACTCGATGTTCCGCCAGATGCTCGAGCCTTTGGTTTCCGCGACTTACTCATCGTTAACCTGCGTAGCGAATGGAAAATAGGTGATAAAGTTTATCCGCAAGGCGCTGCATTAGCGATAGATTTTGACGGTTTTTTGGGAGGGGCACGCAACTTCGACATTCTATTTCAACCGAGTGAACGTAAATCCTTGGCCGGCATCACTCCGACTAAAAACTACCTTTTGATTAACGAACTGGACAACGTCCGCAATCGCATTTACCAACTGCACAAAGAAAATGGCCAATGGATACGACATGAGGTCGATGCTCCTGCTTACAGCACACTAGGAGTTACAGCGCTCGATGCAGAGCAATCCGATGAGTACTTTCTCACTGTCACCGATTTTTTAACACCCAGCACGGTTTATTTTCGGCAAGCCGGCACCAAGAAAAATCAAAAAGTAAAAAACCTACCAGCTTTTTTCGACGCTAAGGGACTGGTCGTCAAACAACACGAGGCAACCTCTAAAGACGGAACCCGGATCCCCTACTTTGTAGTGATCGCTGAAAATGCCAAACTAGACGGGAAAAATCCCACCCTGCTATATGGCTACGGCGGTTTTCAAGTTTCACAAGTTCCCGGCTACAGTGCAACGGTGGGGCACGCATGGTTAAATCGCGGCGGAGTTTACGTCGTCGCTAATCTCCGCGGGGGAGGCGAATTCGGGCCGCGTTGGCACCAAGCAGCGCTGAAAGAAAAGCGACAAAAGGCCTTCGATGACTTTATCGCTGTGGCTGAAGATTTGATCGCGCGCAAAATCACAACTCCGCGCCACTTGGCGATCAATGGAGGAAGCAACGGTGGATTGCTAGTCGCTGCCGTGATGTTACAGCGGCCAGAATTGTTTAGAGCAGTAGTCTGCTCAGTTCCTTTACTCGATATGCAGCGTTATCACAAACTCTTGGCTGGAGCATCGTGGATGTCGGAATACGGCAATCCTGATGAGGCTAACGACTGGAACATAATTAAAACTTATTCGCCGTACCAAAACGTGGTAAAAGAAAAAAAGTATCCTAAAGTTTTTTTCAACACATCCACCCGTGATGATCGCGTCCATCCAGGGCACGCACGCAAGATGGTTGCGAAAATGCTCGAACAAAATCACGATGTGCTGTACTACGAGAACATAGAGGGCGGGCACGGTGCGGCCGCTAACAATAAACAACAAGCTTATCGTTCTGCGCTGATCTACTCATTTTTGTTGCAAGAGCTACGTTGATTTTGTCAGCTGCATTTCCGAAATCAAATTCGGCAAGGGCTGACCTGCGAAATGCGCTTGGAGGTTAGCGAAGGTGAGATCGGCCATCGCCTTTCTGGTCTCATGTGTGGCACTGCCGACATGCGGTAACAACACGGCATTGGGCAGCGCTAATAATTCTGCAGGCACTCTAGGCTCGTCAGCGTAGACATCTAATCCTGCGGCCTTGATCACGCCCTCGCTTAATGCCTCGATCAAAGCAGGTTCATCGACGATAGAACCGCGTGCGATATTGATCAAGATCCCTTGTTGGCCTAAGGCCTGAAGCACTTCGCGGTTAATTAAATGTTTAGTCGCTGGCCCTCCCGGACACGCTACCACCAGAAAATCTGCTGCGCCCGCCAACTCCAATACACTGGCGTAGTAACGATAAGGTACGGGCTGCTCGCTACGCCCGTGATAACTCACTACCATGCCGCAGGCGCTCGTTCGCTCGGCGATAGCCTTACCGATCCGCCCTAAACCGAGAATGCCAACTGCTTTACCAGCCAATTTTGTAGTAAGCGGTGATCCCCCCTTTAACCACTGCCCGGCGTGCAAAAAACGGTTGGCGGCGATCAAGTCTCTGCCAGTCATCAGGATGAGTGCTAGAGCGATATCGGCCACATCATCGGTTAAAACATCGGGCGTGTTGCTCACCTTGATCTGGCGTGCTCGGCAATATTCAACGGGCACACCGTCATAACCTACGCCAAAGCAGGCGATGATTTCCAATTGAGGCAACTGATCGAGTACAGAAGTGCTCACTGCAACGGGCCCGAAGATCACCGCTCCACGGATGTGCGAGCCGACATCTTGAAGTAAAACCGATCGATCGGCTGCTAAGTGATAGTTGTAGCATTGGAAATCCTGCTCTAAGCGCTGCAGCAGATAATCAGGTAACCAAGAGAGAACGATGAGTTTAATCGGCATGCGCTGAACCTTTCGAAAAATAATGGAGCAGCCCAGCAAGTAAGCCTGCATCGCCTGGTTCAGTGACGATCAGCACATGATGTCCCGATTGGCTCAACCGTTCAGCGATACGTGCATGCGTAACAAAAGTGGGTGTTGCTCGCCAATAGGCTTGCCCTTCACCGGTGCACAACTGCCATAAATGGATAAAGCTATCTACATTTGTTAATGTGATCGCATCGATTTGCTTTGCTCGCCAGGCCTCGATCAAAACATCGGGCGGCGATGTCGTTGCGACTCGGCGATAAGCGATCACGTATTCCACATGGGCTCCTCTCTCTCGCAAAGTATCGCCTAACACTTCACGGCCGGTTTCTCCACGAAAAATAATAAATCGCTGACCTGCGACCATTTGTAATTCCGGTAAAGCCAGCAAACCCTCGCTGTCTTGACTGATCCGCGGTGTAAGCACCGCTTTAACGCCGCGCGCCATGAGCGCTGCAGCCGTTGCCTCACCCGGAGCGATGATTTTGAGCGATTCAGGAATCGTCGGCGGCAGGCCGTAATCGACCGCGTTGGCGCTCACAAATACCGCGTAATCATACTGCGCCAACTCGCTATGTATGCGATGCAGCTCGCACTGATCGTGTGGAGGCAGAATCACTAATGCAGGAAAAATAATCGGCCGGGCGGAAAGCGCAACAAGTTTTTGTGCGAGCGCTGCCCCCTGCCAGCCGGGCCGGGTGACGACGATTCCTTTGTTAGCCAATACTGCGCGAGTAGCGGATTGAGACATCGCTGTTTAACGTAAGGCAAGACCTGCACCTTGGGCAAGTAAGTCTTGCGCTAATTCTTGCCCCAATTGCTCGGCATGGTTGCCGTGTTTTTCTGCGCGCCAAAACTTTTGGCCATCTCGGGTTGCAACTAAGCCTCGCAGGGTGAGCTTGCCATCATGCAAAGTGGCATAAGCGGCGAGCGGAGTTTGGCAATTGCCGCTCAGCGCGCGGCTAAAAGCTCGTTCCGCGATTACACAGCTTGCTGTGGCTGCATCGTTCAAGGCTGAGAGCAGAGCGTGCAGATCTTCGCGATGGCTGCTGCATTCGATCGCCAATGCGCCTTGACCGACCGCCGGCAGCATGTCCTCGGGTGCTAAGTAAGCGGTGATGCGCTCAGCGAGATTCAGCCTACGCATACCCGCGGCGGCCAACACAATGGCATCGTATTGACCTTGATCCAATTTGCTGAGGCGAGTATCCACATTGCCGCGCAATGGTTTTATCGCCAGTTTCGGCCAGCGCGCGCGGATTTGTACTTCTCGTCTCAGGCTGGATGTGCCGACTACACTGCCTTCTGGCATATCCGCAAAACTTGCATAGCGATGCGAAATAAAAGCATCGCGCGGATCTTCTCGATCGGTGACGGCAGCTAAAACAAAATCAGCGGAGAGCTCCATCGGCACATCTTTGAGCGAATGCACTGCGAAGTCCGCCTTCCCCTGCTGCAGGGCATATTCCAGCTCCTTGATGAACAAACCTTTTCCACCGATAACCGCCAGCGATTGATCAAGCTTACGATCACCTTCAGTAGTGATTCCCAAGAGCTCCACTACACAGCCCGGATAGAGTCGTCGCAATCGCTCGCTGATATGATTGGCTTGCCACAAAGCGAGTTTGCTTTCACGCGTGGCGAGAGTTAGGCGAAGAGGAGAAGGCATTTGCTGAAGCGATCGATTTAAATCATCGATTGCATCATGCCGAATATATTGCCTTCTGTATCTTTCGCATAAGCTAACCAACCCACTTTAGGGATTTCCATCTTGGGTACCACGATGCTTCCTCCCAATTGTGTTACCTTGGTTATGATCTCATCCAAATTGGTAACGTCAACTGTACAGGGGTAGGCATTCACGGCTTGGCCTTCGCTGGGCGGCGGCCCCATTCTCTGCATTAATCCGCCGTTGATTCCCGGTCCTTGTTCGCCGGTTTGGATTAGCCAGTAGTCTTGTGGGCCATCCCATTTGTTAAAAGTCCAAGCGAATAATTTGCTGTAAAACGCGATCGCGCGCTCTGGATGATCGGCATGAATCTCGAAATGTACGACTCTAGGCATAACGGTTCCTCTCTATCATTAAAGGTAAGCCACATTATAGTCGCAGCCGTTGATCCCCTTGACTAAAACCGCGCCATGGCACGCTGAGGTTTTTGCTGAAAGCGATCACTTTGACTAACTCTCCCATCTCCGCTGGGCTGAGCAGTTTTTGCACAGCTGCGCTCTCTTTTATATACGCAAGAGAAGCTGGCTCATAGCGGGCCAGCAGATCGAGTACACCGCAATTCAGTAGAAACTGCGCTTGGCTGGTATATCCGGACACGACCAACCCGGCACTGTGCGCGGCTTGCGCCATCGCGGTGAAATCAATATGCGCGGTGATATCCTGCAATCCTGGCAGAAAAAAAGGATCGTCATGCACATGATGCCGATAATGGCACAACAACGTTCCTCGATCGCGTTGCGGATGATAGTACTCTCGCGCCGGAAAACCATAGTCGATAAACAATAGCGCGCCTTGTATCAATCTATCGGTTAGAGTCATCAACAAGGCTTCAGCGGTAAGATTGATTTCACTTACATAAATATCGCAGGACTGTGGCCAACGCGCATGTGCAGCCTCGGCTAATTTTCTATCCGCTAGAGCACGCTCGGACCAGATGAGCTTATCCTGCCAGGCGACCCCACATTGCAGCCAATTTTGCTGGCTGCGTTTGATCACTTCGACCGGTAAAGCATCCAACACCTCGTTGCCGATTATCACCCCGGAAAAAGATTTCGGTAAGTCGGTTAGCCAAGTTATTTTTCTGCTGAACAAGTCGTTCGACAGAATTTTTTCTTGCCGTTCTCGCAACTCCGCGCTGGGCTCGAGGATAAAGTAATGCGCTGGTGCTATTCCAAACTCGTCGAGTTGTTGTAAAACCTGTGCTGCGAGCTGGCCAGATCCTGCGCCGAGTTCAAGAATATTACCCTCGGTATGCGGAAGAATCTGTGCAAGTTGGTTTGCCAGCGTCGCTCCAAAGAGCGCGCTCAACTGCGGCGCAGTGACAAAATCGCCCCCCGCACCTAACTTCTTAGCACCTGCGACGTAATAACCTAAACCTGGCGCATAGAGAACATGCTGCATGTAGTCAGCGAAACTCAACCAACCCCCGGCCTGTTCAATACGGGTAACGACATGATCGAGCACACGATCGCTATGCGCTTGAGCTTCTGGGCTCGGTGTGGGTAGTGTTGCTTGCATCAATATGGTATCGTGCCATCACTCTTGTAGGGCAGAGTCTAAACGGGATTTTATGCAAGGCAAAGTTGTACTCATCACAGGCGGGTCAAAACGGGTGGGCGCGGCGATCTGCCGACGTTTGCATGCCGCAGGCGCACAACTCATGTTGCATTACCGAAGCTCTGCCGGTGAAGCGCGATTGTTGCAGGCCGAATTGAACGGTAAGCGCAAAGATTCTGTGACATTGATTCAAGCGGATCTTTTAGATAGCGCCAAGCTGCCGCATATCGTGCAACAAACTATTGACCATTTCGGCCAATTGGATGCCTTAGTCAATAACGCTTCCAGTTTTTATCCCACTCCGTTAGGCGAAATCACTGAAACTCAATGGAATGATTTACTGGGCACGAATTTAAAAGCGCCGCTGCTGCTCGCCCAAGCCGCTATGCATGCCTTGAAGAAAAGCCAAGGCGCCATCGTCAATATCACCGATATCCACGCCGAGCGGCCGCTGAAAAACTATGTCGCCTATAGCCTCGCCAAAACCGGACTGGCCGGATTAACGCGCGCCTTAGCACGTGAGTTAGCGCCCGAAGTGCGTGTCAACGCAGTTGCACCGGGACCCATTCTGTGGCCAGATGAAAGCGAGTTCGATGAATTGGCCAGACAACGAGTTATCTCCCATACTCCGTTAAAAAGAGTGGGCTCACCGCAGGATGTGGCATCCGCTGTGTACTATCTCTTGGCTGAAGCACCTTATGTGACCGGTGAGACGATCAACGTGGACGGCGGTCGGAATATTGTTATCTAGTTGCTCGTTGCTGGTCGCTAGCTTCTTGTGTCGACAAGTATGCTTTAGCCTGACTTCCTAACGTTCCATAAAACGTTCATAACCGACGATTTACAATCGCAGCGTGACCAAGCAAATTTTTTCATCGCTCACTTTTGTGATTCTAAGACAGCTCTCTGACGGAGATTTCCATTCCGGAGAAGAGCTCGCTCGAAGTTTGGGTTACTCGCGCAGTTCTATATGGGAAGCTCTACGCAATGTAGACCTATTGGGCATCGAGTTATATCGGGTTCGCGGGCGCGGTTATCGCTTAGCTGAACCGCTTTCCTTACTCAACACCAAGCAGCTTACCCGCGAGCTCGGCGTACATTCGCCCTGGCGTATCGAGCTCGTCGACATGCTGCCTTCAACTAATACGGCCTTACTCGAGCGAGCTCAGTATGAGGATATTCACGGTCAGGCCTTAGTCGCAGAATTGCAAACTGCAGGGCGTGGACGTTTGGGGCGCAGTTGGATCGCGGCGCTCGGAGGCAGCTTAACTTTCTCCTTGGGTTGGCGTTTTTCACAAGGCGTGGCTGCTCTTTCTGGGCTCAGTTTAGCGATAGGTGTAGCTTTGGTGCGTGCGCTCGGCGCCTACACTGATCAAGTGCAACTCAAATGGCCTAACGATTTACTCGCGCGCAACCGAAAGTTAGGTGGTATCTTGATCGAAGTGAATGGTGATGCATTGGGCCCGAGCACTGCAGTGATCGGCATCGGTATCAATCTGCATCTGACTCAAACTATACGCGATAAAATCGATGCGCCTATGATCGACTTAGCCGAATTGTGCGCACCCCCCCCGGCACGTAATAAACTGCTTGCTGCTATGTTGCTCGAGTTGGGGAAAGCGCTTGAAGCCTATAACAAAAATGGTTTTACACCTTTCAGAGAAGAATGGCACCAGCATCACGCTTTACAAAATAAACAGGTTAATCTGCGCTCGCCTAGAGGCACGATTGCACAGGGTAAGTTGATCGGCGTCGATCATGACGCCGCCTTACTTCTGGATACGCCCACCGGACGGCAGCGTTATTTAAGCGGCGAACTGACTCTGCGTACTAACTGATGTTACTTTTTCTAGATCTCGGCAACAGTCGCGTCAAATGGGCACTGCACAGCGGCAAAGAATGGCTGGCGCAAGATGCGGTCGTCAATCAGCAAGTCGATACCCTGGCCCACAAGGCATGGCTTAAATTGCCGCAACCCGATGGCATCGTAGGCGTCAACGTTGCAGGCGAAAAAATGCGTCTACGTGTAGAAGCACAACTCATCCGCTGGCAACTCACGCCGCGTTGGATCAAAGCGAGCCGCTCGGCCTGCGGGGTGAGCAATCTATACCAACCTGCTGAGCGATTAGGTGCTGATCGTTGGGCGGCATTGATAGCCGCCTGGCATTTGCTGCACAGCCCTTGTGTAGTGGTAAACGCCGGAACAGCGCTCACTGTCGATGCCTTGGATGGACAGGGTGTTTTCCGCGGCGGTCTCATCCTGCCGGGATTACAGATGATGTGCCAGGCTTTAGCCGACAATACCGCCGAACTTCATATCAAGCCGGGCAGTTATCAAGATTTTCCCACTAACACGGCTAACGCTATCTGGTCTGGCGCCTTGCTAGCGGCCACTGGTGCGATCGAAGCGATGCGCTCGCGTTTGGTTAAGGAAGGAATGTCGCCTTCGCTGATAATATCAGGCGGTGCGGCTAAAGAATTGCAAGCGCAGCTTTGCGAGCCCTACACGGTAGTGGATAATTTAGTGCTCGAAGGAATAAAAATCTTAAGCGAATCTTCAGAATGAGAACACTTGCGTTATTGCTGTTGCTGGCTAATCTAACTTTTTTGGCGTTCAGCCAACTCGACCGCTGGTCATCCCGAGAGAACAATCGGATTGCACAGCAAGTACATCCAGACAAAGTTAAGCTCTTATCCATGAAAGAAGTCGCTGCACTCTCTCCCGGTAAAGCCGCGCAAGTCGCTTCAGTTTGTTTGGAATGGGGACCTTTCGCAGAGAGTGAACGAGCACGTGCCCAGCAGTTTTTAGAACCTTTTCAACTTGGCAAACAGTTGGCAGCCCAAAAAGTCGAAGTCAACACGGCCTTTTGGGTGTTTATCCCTCCATTACCTAATAAACCCGCTATCGATAAAAAAATCGCTGAGCTGCGAGATTTAGGTGTGCGTGATTTTTTTCTAGTGCAAGACAACGGCGCTCAAAAAAACGCCATTTCCTTAGGTGTATTCAAAACCGAAGAAGCTGCGAACAATCACTTAACTCGTCTGCAAAACCAGGGCGTTCGTTCGGCTAAAGCCGCAGCACGTCAACAAGCCATGAGCCAAACTCTATTAGTGGTGTACGATCCCCCGGCCGCACTTACGCAGCGTATACAAGAATTAAAATATGATTTTCCGAGCGCTGAGTTGAAATCTGGGAGTTGTACTAAGTAAATCGCTTTAACACTGCTCCCAAGGTAATCCTTCTTTTCGCCAACCGCTCTGTGTACTACGCTGATGGTTCTCATCCAAAGGTCCTTCAAACCCTTCCAACACGTTATAGACTTCTTTAAATCCCGCTTCTTCGAGAGCTAATCCTGCATCGACAGAGCGGTGACCACTGCGACAAATTAGCACCACAGGTCGATTTACGCTGGCGATTTTTTTTACTTGACCGACAAAATGAGGATTGATCTCCCAGTCGGGTTCTTCATTCCACGCCACGTGATGCGCGCCGACCGGATGTCCTACGAACAAAAATTCCATTTCACTGCGGCAATCGACGAACACTGCCGCCGGATTTTGCTGTAAAAAGAGATAGGCCTCTTGAGGTTTTAAGTGCTTCATATAGATATCTGCTGAGCTAGCAAACTGGGTTGACAGTATAAGCTCAAACAGGTAATTTGCCGACTCATTGCGCCGATTTGATTTCAGCTTGCGGGCGCACTCAAAAATTCTGCTAAAGCGAGTGATAAACCCGTTCGGCAGAGCGGGTTTTGTATTTTTATGGAGTAACTATGTTGCCGACCCAAAACCGCCAGCAGCAACTTGAACAGATGCTACGTGAACGCATCGTGATCCTTGACGGAGCAATGGGTACCATGATCCAACGTTACCGATTGAGCGAAGCCGACTATCGAGGCGAGCGTTTTCGCGATCATCCTTATGAGCTCAAAGGTAATAACGATCTTTTAGCGCTTACCAAACCGCAAGTGATCTTGGACATACACCATGCTTATCTAGCGGCAGGTGCCGACATTATCGAAACGAATACTTTTAACGCGACACGCATTTCTCAGGCCGATTATCACCTGGAAGAAATCGCCTACGAGCTTAATTTCCAAGCGGCAAAATTGGCGCGACTAAGCCTCGAGCAGTACAACACAGCGGACAGACCCCGTTTTGTAGCCGGCGCGCTTGGCCCGACCAACAAAACTGCTTCGCTTTCGCCTGATGTGAATGATCCCGGATTTCGCAATATTAATTTTGATCAACTCGTTGAGGCTTATGGTGAGACCACCGCTGGTTTAGTGGAAGGCGGTGTCGATATTTTATTGGTAGAGACGATCTTCGATACTTTGAACGCGAAAGCAGCGTTATTCGCTATCGATCGCTATTTCGACGATCATCGCCTGAATTTACCGATCATGATTTCCGGCACTATCACCGATGCTTCGGGTCGCACGCTTTCCGGGCAAACCACCGAAGCATTTTGGAATTCGGTACGGCATGCCCGACCTTTGGCGGTGGGCTTGAATTGTGCACTTGGCGCAGCGCTGATGCGTCCCTATATCGAAGAAATGGCTCAGGTTGCCGATACCTTTGTAAGCTGCTATCCCAACGCTGGCTTACCCAACCCCATGTCGGAGACGGGCTACGATGAAACACCCCAAACAACGGCTCAACTCATCCGAGAATTCGCCCAGAGCGGTTTGGTAAATCTAGTCGGAGGGTGTTGCGGAACCACACCGGAACATATCAAAGCGATTGCCGAGGCCGTAAGCTCAATTGCGCCACGCGCGATCCCTGAGTATGAATTCGCCGCTTAAGCTAGTGGTCGGCTTGGGAAACCCGGGTCGCGCCTATCAAAGAACTCGCCACAACGCGGGTTTTTGGTGGATCGATGCCCTGGCCGATACGCTACGCGGACAATTCGTTCGCGAGACTAAATTCAGCAGCGCAATCGCTAAACTCGAACACTGCTGGTTGTTGAAACCGCAGACTTATATGAACTTGAGCGGTAAAGCTGTAGCAAGTTTTGCACATTACTATCAAATTCCTTCTTCGGAAATTTTGGTCGCTTATGATGAGCTCGATTTAAAACCCGGTTCAATTAAGTTGAAATGGGCAGGCGGCCATGCGGGGCATAACGGCATCAAGGATATCCAGGCGCAGCTCGCCAGCGCTGATTTTTGGCGCCTGCGTATCGGCATCGGTCATCCGCGCGATCAAACGCAAGAAGAGGTTGCCGATTATGTTTTACATCCACCGCGCGCGGCAGAACTCGATTTGATCGAGGCGGCGATGGCTAAAGCTTTAGCAGTTTGGCCCATGCTGCGCTCTGGAGACATGGAGCGAGCGATGCATTTATTACACACCAAGGCGGAAACATGAGTCTACGATGCGGCATTGTCGGCCTACCTAACGTCGGCAAATCCACACTATTCAACGCGCTGACCAAAGCGGGCATCGCGGCTGAAAATTATCCCTTCTGCACCATCGAACCCAATGTCGGTGTAGTTGAGGTCCCCGATGCCCGATTGCAAGATCTCGCCGCTATCGCCCGTCCACAAAAAGTGATCGCTGCGACTACTGAGTTCGTCGATATCGCCGGCCTGGTCGCAGGCGCTTCGAAAGGTGAGGGTTTAGGCAATCAGTTTTTGGCTACTATCCGCGAAACTGATGCCATTGCGCATGTGGTACGCTGTTTCGAGAATTCCGATGTAGTGCATGTGTCGGGAAAAATTGATCCGATCGCCGATCTGGAAACGATTCATACCGAACTCGCTCTTGCCGACCTCGCCAGCGTAGAGAAACAACTCGCCAAGTATGGCAAAGTCGCTCGCGCTGGTGGCGACAAAGAAGCACAACGCCTGGTAGCAGTGCTGGAAAAATGCCGCGCTGTGCTCGATCAAGCTAAACCAGTGCGTAGCCTGGAATGGTACGAAGAAGAAAAGGTCGTGTTAAAACCACTTTGTCTGCTCACTGCAAAACCGATGCTCTATATTGCCAATGTCGCTGAACATGATTCAACGGACCATGCATTGCTAAAAGCTGTACAGCATTATGCAAACGAGGAGCGCGCACCGGTGGTTGCGGTTTCCTGCGCTTTAGAAGCCCAGATCGCTGACTTGAGCGAAGAGGAAAAAATGCTTTTTCTGGCGGATTTAGGGCTCACCGAGCCCGGTCTAAATCGAGTGATCCGCGCAGGCTATCAATTGCTAGACTTGCAAACCTATTTCACCGCCGGGCCTAAAGAAGTACGCGCCTGGACAGTACGCCGTGGCGCCACTGCACCACAAGCTGCGGGAGTGATTCATACCGATTTTGAAAAAGGTTTTATTCGTGCCGAGGTGATCGCTTTCGCTGATTACGTAGCATGCCGAGGTGAACAAGGCGCCAAAGAAGCCGGCAAAATGCGCTTGGAAGGCAAAGATTATGTCGTGCAAGATGGGGATGTGATGCATTTTCGCTTTAACGTATAAACCAGCATGAAACTACGCTTCACAAAAATGCAAGGTCTGGGTAACGACTTTGTGGTTATCGATGGTATTCGCCAGCGCGTTGCCTTAACCGCGGAACAAATTCGCCGCTTGGCCGATCGCCGTTTCGGGGTCGGTTGTGATCAAGTCTTGATTGTAGAAAAACCGCGTAGCGAAAATGCAGATTTTTATTATCGGATCTACAACGCGGATGGCAGCGAAGTCGAACAGTGCGGCAACGGGGCACGCTGTTTCGTAAAATTTGTTCGTGCCCAAGGTTTAACCGAGCGCACACAGATTCTCGTCGATACGGCAAGCGGCACCATCACTCCGCGCCTGGAACCCGACGGCACCGTCACTGTAGATATGGGTGTGCCGCGCTTTGCGCTGGCCGACATCCCATTCAGTGCGAATTCCGAATCGCTCTTGCAAGAATTAACCATCAGCAAGCAAATCATCACGGTAGCCGTGTTGTCTATGGGTAATCCACATGCCGTGCAGACAGTGTTCGATATCGATGCTGCCCCCGTCACTACACAGGGACCGCTCATCGAATATCACCCTCGGTTTCCGCAGCGAGTGAATGCGGGCTACATGCAAATTATCGATCCACATACGATCAAGCTGCGTGTATGGGAGCGCGGCGCTGGCGAAACGCTGGCCTGTGGAACCGGAGCCTGCGCCGCGGCTGTAGCCGGCATTCGGCAAGTGTTGCTAGAAAGTCCAGTGCGGGTCGAGATGCGTGGCGGCGCGCTTACAATTGCTTGGGCTGGAATGGGACAACCCGTTATGATGACAGGGCCTGCAGAAACCGTTTTCGAAGGCGAATGGGAAACACCAGAGTGAGGCATCCATGGATGGAAAATCGGTAGCCACTTATTTGCAGCAACATCCAGAATTTTTCGAGCAATACGCTGATCTGTTAGCCGACATATATGTACCTCATCCGCACAATGGTCGAGCTATCCCCATAGCGGAAAGACAGATTTTGAATTTGCGTGAGAAAACCCGCGAACTGGAAAACAAGCTCAAAGAATTGGTGCAATTCGGCAACGAAAACGACCTCACCGGCGAACGACTGCACCGTGCTACGCTGGCGCTATTCAATGCCACCGATCTGGAAACGACACTACAAGTGCTCTATCACAGCTTACGTGACGACTTCAATGTACCTGAAGCGACATCGCGTTTATGGGGGCGTGTACCTGAGCAATCCTATCTGGCAGAAATCGCTGCGACCAGCTTGGAATTACATTCTTACACCGATAGTTTAGTGCAGCCCTATTGCGGTCCGCAGTCTGCTTTCGAATCGCTCACTTGGTTTGAAAATGGTGAACGCTTGCGATCTTTTGTCTATATTCCCTTGCGTACCGACCACACTTTCGGGGTGTTGATGCTCGCAAGCGATGATCCGAATCGTTTTCATGCCGATATGGGCACGCTTTATCTCACTCGTTTAGGCGAACTCGCCAGCGTAGCGATTTACCGATTCTTTCCGCAGGATTAGCAGGTGGCGCCAGCCAGCCCCAGCAAACAAGCGATTGAAGCTTTTGCCCAATACCTTGCCGCGGGAACTTCACCGCATACCCGCAACGCTTATCTAGGCGATTTAGCCCTGCTGCAGCGCTGCGTGGGCGAGCGTTCGCTGCTTGAACTCACCACTGCCGAGCTGCGCCGCGCCCTGGCCGAACTGCACGGTCGTGGTCTTGCAGCCAAGAGCCTGGCGCGAATTCTATCGTCATGGCGAGCGTTCTATCGTTATCTAATCGAGACCGATACGCAACGTTCGGACAATCCCTGTCTCGGCATACGCCCACCGAAAGCAGCCAAGAAACTCCCTAAAGCGCTTTCTCCGGACGAAGCGGTACGCCTGGTCAACATCCCCGACGATCAGCGCCTAGCAATACGTGATCGAGCGATTTGTGAGTTGTTTTATTCATCGGGATTGCGCTTAGCCGAGTTGGTAGGTCTTTCTCCTCAAGCGATCGATTGGGCTAACGGCGAAGTTAAAGTGTGGGGCAAGGGCGCTAAACAGCGCATCGTACCGGTTGGGCAAGCAGCGCAACAGGCGATCAAGGCCTGGTTGGTAGAACGAAATAAACTACCGCTCAGCGATCAAAATGCGCTGTTTGTCACCGCGAAAGGTCGGCGCTTATCTCCACGCAGCATCCAGATGCGAATAAAACATTGGGCGCAACAACTCGGCTTACAGCAGCATGTACATCCACATATGTTGCGGCATTCCTTCGCCTCACATGTACTGCAATCAAGCGGTGATCTGCGCGCGGTGCAAGAGATGCTCGGCCATGCCAGCATCGCCAGCACACAGATTTACACACACCTCGATTTTCAATATCTCAGCAAGGTATACGATCAGGCACATCCTAGAGCGAAGCGCTGTAAGACAGAGCCCTCATGATGGGATGGGAAACAACTCTAGGGTGCGTGCTTTACAATAACTCACGAAATTGCTCCGCAGTTAGTCCCGCATCGCGAACAATACCCCCCAAAGTGAACGCATTCACTGGATTATGTCGAGGAATAGTAAGAATACGCCCACCATTGGACATGACGATATGCTTACCTTGACGTACGATCACGAAGCCGGCTTTTTCAAGGGCACGAACCACTACAAGATGATTAACGCCTGGGATCTTAGGCAAGGTTAAATAATTACTTCTATTTCGCGAATTTCTTCACCTTTAAGCTGTTCCTCAACAACTGACAGATATTCTTCAATCGCAATTTTTATGTTTTCGATAGCTTCATCTTCGGTCTCGCCCTGAGACCAGCAGCCGGGTAGTCCTGGAACGGAAACACTGACACCTTCCTCGGACTTGTGGATTGCAATTCGATAACGCATAAGACCCCCAGAAAATTGCATTATAGCGCTGGTTTGAAAAACATCCATTCAGAAAACCAACACTCCTGTTACAGCGCCGGCTGGACAACTCGCCTAGGCGTTTGCAACATCGCTTCGATTTCTACAGCGGCGGCAAGCTGCGCCAAACGAGCGATGACCCCGTATGAATAGAAGCGATTTGGCGGACAACCGGCCGGACCGGCCAGATCAGGTAAACATGGGGACGCAAACGCCAAAGGTACAAACTGCGCGCCCGGCGCGTTGAGATTTTCATCTTTACCGCGCGCGGCGTGTACGCGATAGAACCCACCCACGACAAAACGATCGATCATATACACCACAGGTTCGGCGATCGCCTCGTTCAGCGTTTCAAAACTGTAGACACCTTCTTGAATAATGACTTCGGTCACTGCTAGCCCTTCTTTTACTACCGACATCTTATTGCGCTCTTTGCGGTTTAAATCGCGCACATCATCGGGGCTTTTCACCGTCATAATCCCCATTCCATAAGTGCCGGCATCGGCTTTGACGATGGCAAACGGCTGCTCGGTAATTTCATACTCATCGTACTTTTCTTGGATTCTATAGAGCAGACGAGAAACATTGACGGCCAGGCACTCCTCTCCCGCGTGTTCTTGAAAATTAACCTCGCCGCACACTCCAAAATAAGGATTGATCACCCAAGGATCGATATTGAGCAAGCGGGCGAAATCTTCAGCGACTTGATCGTAGGCCGCGAAATGTTTGGATTTACGTCGTGTCGTCCAACCCGCCTCCAGCAGCGGCGCGATCGGTTGTTCTACGCCTTTTAATATTTCCGGCACGCCGGCGGAAAGATCATTGTTCAGCAAGATCATACAAGGATCGAAATCCGCCAGACCTAAGCGATTTTTCTCACGCAGTAAAGGCTCAAGAGTGAGCGATGCCCCACTTGGTAAATCGATACGAGTCGCTTCCTTGAGATCGGGTATTAATGAGCCGATACGTACCCGCATTCCTGCTTGTCGCAGAATATGCGTCAAGGCAACAACATTCTGCAAATAAAACGTATTGCGGGTGTGATTTTCCGGGATCAACAATACGCCGCGCGCATCGGGACAAATGCGTTCCACCGCCGCCTGAATCGCCTGTACACACAGAGGCGTGAAATCCGGATTGAGGTTGTTAAATCCACCCGGGAACAAATTCGTGTCGACCGGCGCGAGTTTAAATCCGCTGTTGCGTAAATCGACCGAAGTGTAAAACGGCACAGTGTGCTCTTGCCATTGTGTACGCAACCAGCGCTCGATATCCGGAACACGGTCGAGAAAAGTTTTTTCCAGCGCTTGTAGAGGGCCGCTTAACGCGGTGGTTAAATGAGGAACCATACTTTCAACCCGATCAGAAATTGCGGGACAGTAGTTTACCGCGTCTTAGGCAGTAACACCTCATGCAAACAAATTCTCAGTGCCCGATTAATCTCGTAGTTTATCTTCTACTAGCGCTTGGCACGCGACCATAAGCAATCTACATTCCTCGGAATCAACCCTTGGCGCAAAAGCATTGGCTAAATTATGTAAAGCGAACTCCCGCTCAAAGAACAAGATCGACCCATTTGAAACACTAGGCACGATTGTTCGTCTAGGCGGAATAGCTTGCCATCCCGTTGTGTTATCGCAATCGCCGGAACAGCTTGCTTGCTGCTCGATTTCAGCTTCGCCGTTTCTTATTCGAATTCTGCTGTTAGACGAAGCTTCACATCGACTACTCGCAGAGGCCTCCGCTGAAGCCCGCTCGCAGACCATGACTTCTGGTGGAAATCGCTGATGATAAGCTGGGCATTCGTCGTTGCGCTCATACCGCATTACTCCTTCTACTCTGCCGGTACCGACACACATTGCAGGATGGCCATTGGCGTAACAAGCCGATCCATAGCGAGGGCTCAGGGGATCAACCAAAGTGCCCAACTCGGTAACCAATTCTGAAGAAGCAGTTCCAATAAATCTACCTGCAAATGAACCGCCACCCCGAAACACTAGGGTAGGATGGTCGTAGTAGATTCCGCCTAAATCCCCAAAGAAATGCTCTCCTGTGTCTACCCCACAGCTACAAAAGTTTGACAACACAAAATCTAAGCGGCAATGGTCAAGAGAAAACCTATAGGGCGCGCTGGCGCAAACATCGAGACCTGCTGCATTTATGAGGTCGAACCATGGACAGATCCGCGGTTGTCCTGGCAGGCAATCACCCGCAGCCGAGCAGTTGAAATCGCCGGCAATGGTTATAATTTCATAGCCAGCAACGGTATCCAATACGCTACGGATTAATTCTGTGCTACATCTTTCCAAACATTCATAATTGCCATTGCAATGACTAGGATGCACAGTACAGGTTGCTGATTGATTTGCTCCGCAAAGAGTACAAGTCGCAAAATTATTTTCCTCTTCACAGCCCAGAGGGGCAGGGATAAATACATTATGACAACTTGCGCTCTCGCCTTTGATGGCGCAAGGACCTTTTTTGGTGCAAGTGCAGTCACAACCATTTGCGAACTCAGTGACACCACCACTTCTGCTATCTTCGCAATAAACATCGTATTCATCCGGTGGACAAATCACTTCGGCCTGTTTCCTACAACTTCCTGTTCCACCTCCACCCGTACAACCACGACAAGCCTCGCATCGATCGCCATCACGAGTCATCCCCATTTCTCCGCATGCGATATCAAAGTTACAGGCACAATAGCATTGCTGATCTGAGTTTAGTTCAATGAGATGAATACTGTCACAATCAACACTGCGACTAAGTAGACTGTTACGTCTCCCTACCAATCCACCACATTCTGGCACTTTGTAGCCATAAACTTCTGCAAACGGGTGAGCCACACCTACATTCATGACGCAACTTACGCCCGGCAATTCTTTAGTTATAGTCGGTGAATAGCCTGCGTTGCTACTCGCCGCTTCGCCGCCGCAGCCTAACCGACAGTACTCTACACACGGATCATTTTGCGCAAGACTACAAGATGAGAAGAGCGAGTACAGCAGAAAAACAAACCAGGCTTTGCTGTTCATAGGATCCCCCAAATTAGTGAAATTAAGCTGTGTTAATTTATTGTTCCGATGCGCGCTTGAAACATCGGCAACTACGTCTATGCGTGGCTGATACTTTAATCCAACTTTTAAAAAATAGAAAGCTCGCGATGCAAGGATAATGCTTGGGGTTACCATTCGCGTTACTGCACGTGATCCCTCGCGTCCGCTCAGGATGACAAGCGTGTCGCTCCTCTCACATGCGAGGAACCAAGTTGATGTAGTGCGTGCGGGAAAAAACACTACACGCTAGAACAAGTAACGGATGTGGATTGCCTTTCGTGCTGCTTTTACCTGATTCAGTTCCTAGACAATGTTCCTGGATAAAAAACTTTGAATTCGTGCAATTCGTACACGAATGTGCCGTGTTGAACGGCCGGGTCGGCTTTGATCATCGTGCCCGCTTCGTCAGCCGATACTGCTGACAACACGATGAATCCCTTATCAGCGTAACGTGCACCAACGATCAATACACCGCGATCACGTAATTGTTTCAAGTTTGCCGAATGCTCTTTGAAATAAGCTTGTTCGTTGGGTGGTTTAGTCGCATCCCAAGCTGGGCCAGTTTTGAATTCCACTGCAAACAAGCGAGGGGCTGTAGGTTTCGGCGCTGCATCGCTCGCCATCACTTGAGATGTGCTTGATAAAACTAGAACGACACATAAAGCTTTTAGAAAAATATTCATTATTTATCCTTTTCGAAAGTCGGTAATCGAATTATCGCTACCACACCTTCAACATCGGTACGATTGATTAAACCCGCTGTTCCGCCGTGAAATTCAGTGATCAAGCGAACGATATAAAGCCCCAAACCTAAGTGTGGTACGCCATCGCTCTTGTGTGGACGCAGCGAGACCATGGATTGAAACAATCTTTCTTGCATACTTTCCGGTAAAGGAAATCCGCGATTCTTGACGGTCAGTTCTTCAGCGTGTTCGCTTCGAACAAGCGACACTTCGACCAGCGCATGAGCATGGCTGAAATCGACTGCATTGGCAATCAGCTTATCGAGCATTTGTGCGATAGCATCAGGAATGCCTTCGCACAAGACCGGCTCGTCAGGCAGTTGCAGATCAAAATGTTGCTGCGGATAAACGATACGATACCCTTCAACACAACCGGCAATCAATTGTCGCAAATCGAACTGCTCGCGATCCGCATCGCGCAGAATCTGATCGAGTCGAGTGGCTTCGGTCATACTGGTCAAGATGTGGTTCAGGCGCTGTAAACCCTCGCGAGCGCGCTCCATGTAAACTTTGGCATCCTTGGGCAAGGGCTGGAGTTCGAGATTCTCCAAAGATGAGCGCACCACTGCGATCGGCGTCCGCAGTTCGTGAGACAAACGAGTGGCCATATTTTCTTGATAGCTGGTGTACTGCGCCAAGCGCGTGAGCACTTCAGAAAAACTACGTGACAGATCACCGATTTCATCATGAGCACCGGAACCGGTGACGATTTCTTGTATGCGTCCACGGGCATCGACTGCGTGTTCGGCTTCGTTGCGCAAGCGGCGAATACGCGCAGACAAATTCGAGGCGAATAAAAAGAGTGTCAGCGAGCTCACCAACAATACCGCCAAAACCACGTTGAACAAGCGCTCGAACGCTCGATTGCGTTGCGCCAGTACCGGATTTGTGGTCTCTTCGACCACAACTGCGCCGAGCACGATATCACCTACCCATATCGGATGAGCAGAAGAGATGATGCCAGCCCGCTCGTCGGAAGTGAGCCAACGACGAGTCGAGAGAATACCGGAAAGCGCGCCCTCTACTTCTTTACTGTGCAGATGCGAGGCTTGGGCTAAATCATCAACGAAATCCTCGCTGGGTTGTTTTAAGATCAGACGATAGAGAGGGCTAAACAAGGGATGCAATACGGCTTCATCAAAACGGTGCCACAAACTCGCCAAACCGAAACTGGGCTCTACTGATTCTTCGTAAGTTCGAGTGGGTTGCCTTAAGCTCCCAGCTCGCGCCAATACACGCAAATTGCGATCGATCACCCAGATGCGTGCAGTGGTGCGCGACAGCCCGCGCAGTATTTGCTCGATCTCCGCTGCGCTTCCCGGGGCTGTCGGTGGGGCACGAGATCTAGTCAGTTCACCAACCGGCTGAGCGGGCTCGTCGTCAAGGGTTTCGTCTTGACGCGCTTCAGGCAGGGATTGTGGCTGCTGCAGCGGTCGCTCAAACAAACGCGGCCTATCGTGCAGGGCGGTGGCTACAGCTTGCGCCGTACCGGCAATACGTTGCTCTTGTGCCTGTCGCAGAAAACGTTCGAGCTCGCGGACATATTCATAACCCAACCAGGGAATAGCCAACAACACACTGGACGCAAGCAATAGCTTGCTACGAATGCCAATAGAGAAGTGCGGACGTTTCACGATTCGGTATTCTCGTACGTCTAATGCAGGTTATGACTTCCAGCGATAACCCATACCGTACACTGTGTCGATACAGTCGAAATCAGCGGCAACAGCGATAAATTTTTTACGGATGCGTTTGATATGCGAAGTGATAGTGCTGTCGTCGACCACCAAATTGGCTTCACGCATTAAGCTGTCGCGATCTTTCACATGGCCTGGAAAGCGTGCCAAGGTATGCACCATCCAAAATTCGGTTAAGGTTAAATCAACAGCTTGTCCATCCCAGCTCGCCAAAAGTCGCTTGACATCTAAGCGCAATTTACCGCGATCGAGAATTTCTTCACTAAGCGGTGGATTGCGCAATAGATCGAGCCGGCGAAACAAGGCCGCGATGCGCGCCAGCAGGTGGGGAAAACTGACATCTTTGGTTAAATAATCGTCCGCGCCCATGCGCAAGCCCGATACCGTATCGAAATCGCTGTCGCGCGCAGTTAAGAAAATTATCGGCAACGATGGCGACATCGCTCTGAGCTCGCGACACAGCGAAAAACCACCATCGACCTCATCTTCTAAACCGATATCGATTATCGCGAAGTCAGGCAGCCTACTCTTGAAAGCAACCATGGCTTGCTCTCGGTTAGCGTAAGTCGCCACTTCATAACCCTGTTTGCGCAACACATCAGCGTAATTTTCGCGAATCGCTTTTTCGTCTTCCACTACGGCAATTCTTTTGCTCATTCGATACGATCCTAAAAAAGAGTTGGCTCTAGGAACCTATATACCACTCACAGTTCGCCCTGTGAAGTCGCTGCCAGGATTTCGCCATCATTGATCGGCGATTTGCCTTGTCACAGTCTCGTGCTTGCCAGCCACAGGGTTTGTAATGCAAGGCGTCATCTTTATGGAGGCATTATGACTCAATCGCTCACTCGCTCCGTTCTGGTTTTCGTGGCTTTGCTTGCAGCCTCTCAATCAACTATCGCGCAAACCGAAGTGTTGTTCTCGGTTTCCCGCTACTTCAATGAACAAGGAAATACGAGTTATGCCTTGGAACCGATTGTAGTACTCGATCGTGGTCTGCATGCTTGGTCGGCTAAACCTTGGCTCGCTTTATCCGAACCCCCAGTCTTTGGTGATGATGAGCCGTATCAACATTTTGCCAAGAAATATTTGGCACAAGGCAAATCCTATCAACTCATTTTCGGCGGTGGCAAAAGCGGTTCTTTAACAATTAAACAGGAGCTAGAAAATGAGGTGCGGTTACAAACAGATATTAAAGTAGGCGGCTATGTTTACGCTTTAGCGAGCGATGCTAAAACACTTGGGCAAGCCGAGACCGTACGACGCGCACCCACCGATAGCGAGAAATCAGTTGGACTTAAACTCGCTCGTGAAGCCTATCGAAAACAAGGCATAGCTGAAACTGCGCTTGAACAGATCAAGATTTTGAATTTAACCGCAGTGGATATCGATGGTGATCAATCAGTTGAGTTGATCGGCAGTTTCTCAATACAGAGCGTTACCACTTCCTTTGGATCGGCGCAGATCATCGAACACCCTTTATTCATGATCATGGAACCCAAGGGAGAAGAGTGGTCTGCGGCATTCGTATCATTACCTCAATACCAGCAGCGCTATTTCGATTACCGTTTACCTAAGCAGTATTTAGTCGATTACCTCGACTTGGATGGCGATGATATAGCTGAAATCATCACCAAGGTTGATCACGATCACTTATGGCATTACAAAATTTATCGACGTCTGGAAGAAGGTTGGGCAGTGATTTATTCCGGTGGTGGCGGCGGCGGTTGCTAAAAACTCCGAGGAACACTTATGAACAACAAACTTTTATCGACTAAAACACCTATCTGGCTCGATTTCAGCAAACTGTTGCTGCGTACCTTGCTGGCCGCATTAACGGTAAGCATCGCTCTAGCTTTATGCGTGCTGGTTTTTAGCCAGTCTGGGTTTTACGATCCCCAAACAGTGACTGCGCTTACCACACCTTAACGAAATGCCGCGAGTGGGGAGGGCCTTCGACTGAGCGGCAACAAGTTGACTCCTCCTCAACAAACTCTTCGCTTGATCGAGCCTTCCCCACTCGCGGCACCACCAGAAAGCACACTATGCTCCGTGCACAATTTATAGATTTACCGATAGCCACAAGTTTTTTCTCCAATGAAACTCACATAACTGCGCGATCGAGAATAATGCATACGGCTTGGTTACTCGATCGTTGCTGGCCAGAATTTAATGCTTACTTAAAATCCAAGCATAGCGGACACGATACACTGATGACTCCACTCGACGGAGCGTTTTGGAATAAACCACATTACGCTTGGTATCGACAAGGCTTTCGTTCTTGTTTGAGTTTTCCCTGGCACACGCTCTATCGTACTTATCGAGGCTTGCGTAACATCGAGCCGCCCTATACTGCGGACGCCCGCTTAGCGAAACTCTACGCAAAACAACTTAAACCCGAACAACAGCATCTTGTGCTCTCACAAAATCTATTGCCACACTTGTGGCGGCTCGGCGTACTACGCGATCGCAGTTTTGATGTGCTGCTCGCCAGCCTACCGTTCTATACCCAGCAAGCCCGATTGGATCTTGCTGCACAGTTGCATCCGAACGATCAATCTATGCCACGCTTTCCTGTTCCTGATGAACTTTGCCGTGCTGAAGTCGATGGCTTATTGGCTGCGCGGAGAATTATCACACCACATGCAGAGCTCGCTGAAATGTTTGCTAAGAAAAGCCGTAAACTTTCTTGGCAATTACCGTTCTATACACTTAAGCGCTCGCAGTCCGGCCGACACGTTGTATTCCCGGCAAACGCATCCAATGCAAAAGGTGCCTATGAACTACGCGATGTTATACGTGCTTTGGATATTCCGTTGCTCGTGCTCTCAGCACGTCCGGAAGATAAGGAATTTTGGCGCGGAACATCGGTAACTTATCGTGCGCAAACCAGCTCGTGGTTGGAAGAGACAGCCTTAGTTGTGCTACCTGCCTTCGTGGAAGGCCGTCCTTATGCATTGTTGCAGGCGCTCGCTGCAAATATTCCGGTGATCGCTACACGTGCTTGCGGCGTAGCCGGTTTACCAGGTGTAACTCTCGTGCCGGCGGGTAATGTGAGCCTGTTGCAACAGGCGGTAGCACATCATTTAAGTTGCTAGTCGCTATACATAACGACAAAAAATCGTAGCGAGCGTCTAACTTCGAATGTTTTACTCTTCGCGCTACTGCATTTGATCCCTCGCATTCGCTCGGGATGACCAAGGAATTTTGTCGTTTCGAGCGAAGGCGAGGAACCGAGTTGCCCCCAGCGCGTGCGAGAAAAACCTCAATGCTGGAACAAATACAAATACTGGTTTTAACCGCTCGCGCAGATGAGCTTTCCCTCCCCCTTCGACACTTCGACGATGGCTCAGTGCAGGCTTCGCTCAGGGTCGGGATGACTCAAGCGCGTCATCCAGTACGCGAGCTTAGACCTCGAATGTCTTAATCGAGGGTGAGCTCTGCGTGCAACGAAAGTGAAGGATCATTATGCCGTTATATCAATCAGGGATACCACGCTTGCCGGCAATACGTTGGCAACACACTCCATCGATTGGAAGGAATATTAGTCGAGCAGTGCCATTCTTCAATCCGGCTGCCGTCGGCGGCAAACACCGGATGCCAGCGAATTCGATGGCTCGTGGTAAGGCTTGTAATATTCTGTGGAAAAACTCGAATAACCGCGTTTGAATCGACTGTTAAACGATTTAGATAACCTCCGCCGTTTGGGTTACAGCCTACCGCGAGCGCGCCGGTTGAAGTGTTCCAACTCCAGCCAGCAGGAAAAGGCCCGTTCATTTGATAATGCTCGTCAACCGCAGTACGGCAACCACCGATCGCGGCTAAGAGCTCTGAAAGCTTTGCGCGGACTATAAAATCTTGATAAGCAGGTAGCGCAATCGCTGCTAACACGCCTACGATCGCGACTACGATCATCAACTCGATGAGAGTAAACCCTCGATTTATGGCTCTCATAATGATCACCTCGTTTACACACATGCACTACTGCTATGTAATGCAAGAGCCATACCTCACGTAGTACAAATGATTATTCTGACCTAGAGCGGCAGAAAATGCCGTGTTGCGCCAGTAAAAGTGACGTTAAAAGGCAAGGTAAACTCGTTTACTGAAGAAAAGCGAGCTGACCAATTACGGCAATAACTGACCAATCTTTCTAATTCACCACAGGAGAATTTTTTTTAATTATTCAGCAGCACTTCAACCTGCTCCCTATAAGTACGGCTCAAGGTCAATTCTGTGCCATCGTTTAGCAGCACTACTTGATCACCATTACGTTGCGGTTGTAGTTCTTTGATGCGATCGATATTGACCATAGTCGAACGGTGAATTCTCACAAAACGCTCAGGATCAAGCCGAGCTTCTAGTTCAGCCATAGTGCCGCGCATAGTGTGTCTTTCTTTGCCAACATGCACGACTAGGTAATTTCCTGCCGCCTCGATCCAATCGATGTCATCAGCATTGATTAAAACCGTTCTGCCGCTGGCGCGAATGGAAAATCGCTTATTAGATTTTCCTCCTAGTTTTTGTAACACTGCGCGCAAGCGCTCCACTTCATCCTGCGGTTTGGCGATGCGTTCACGAACCTTATCGAGTGCTGCGCCAAGCCGTGCTTCGTCGAAGGGTTTTAGCAAGTAATCTACCGCGTTGACTTCAAAAGCGCGAACAGCATATTCGTTATAAGCGGTTAAAAATATGACCGCTGGCATGTTTTCCGGACCTATGGTAGCGATGACATCGAAACCGTCGATCTCGGGCATCTGCACATCGAGAAAAACTACATCAATCGATTGTTTACGCAAGACCTGAACTGCTGATTCGCCGTCGTCGCATTCTGCGACGACTTCAACATCGCTCTGCTTTGCCAAATGGCGTATGAGGCGTTGCCTTGCCAGTGACATGTCATCTACTACAGCAACTCGTATTTTCATGATGGCGTAGGAATAGCACGTGTTTCAGCAATGGGCATAGCAGGCAACACCAAACCCACTCGCACACCTTGTGGCGAAACATTCTCTACTGTAAGTTGCTGTGCAGATCCGTAAAGCAGTGCAAGCCTAACCCTGCTGTTGCCTATGCCTACACCTTCTCGCCAATCTGGCGGCAACCCCAAGCCGTTGTCTTGTACTTCAAGGTGTAGCTTATCGCCGAGCTGCCGTGCACGAATATCGATGCGCCCACCGCTTTTGCGGTCTGCTAGTCCATGAACTAAAGCATTTTCGATCAACGGTTGCAAAATTAAACTGGGCACAGCAAGTTGTCGTAGTTTTGGTGATACATCGATCACTACAGTGAGCCTCTCTTCCAGCAAAGTTCTCTGGATCTCAAGATATTGAGCGATGAAATCCAGTTCATCGTTCAACGATACGAAATCCAGGTCTTTCGCCTCAATGGTTGTGCGCAATAAATTAGCTAAGCGTGTGACAGTTTGCTCAGCCAATTTGGCGTCACGATGCCCTAACTCGGCTATCGCATTGAGTGTGTTGAACAGAAAATGGGGATGTAATTGCATTTTGAGCGCCTGTAGACGCGCTTGCACAAGTCGGTATGCACGCTCCTGACTCTGTTTGTAAAAACGCAAAGCTAGATCAGCGATCACCATAATCAGATAATAAAGTGTATTGGTACCGGCATGCCGCACCAGATACCAACTGTAGAATTTCTGGTGCTCCTCGGGAATGATGTGAGGTTCAGCGAGCCACTGTAGATAAACCTGAGCCATGCCTATTGCTACAGCAAAACAAAGGTGTAAAACAAGATGGGTGATCAGCCGCTCCCTGCGCTCCAGCGGAAAACGGCGTGCAAAAAGAAAAACTAAGGGTGTGAGTAGCGCCCAGACGTAATGACGCAGCAAATTGTAGTGTAACGAACCCATCCAAGGCACTGGTTGAGCCGAATCGAGATTCGCCAAATAAATAATTTGAGTAAAGAGCAGCGCGATTAACGTCCATACCAACAGTATGACGCCGGCAACTGACAAATAGGACTGAAGTTTATCGGTCATGCATGCTGAAAACAGCACGCCCTGCCGACAAGCAGGGCGTAAGGCGCAGTTTAGCAGCTTTATTTAAAACTTATAGTTGGCACCGACTTGAATTGTACGGCCGCGGAGATCGTATAAGCCGAAATCGACATGCAAACCAGTGCTAGCACCGGGGTCGAATGGAGGCTGTTGATCGCTGATATTCAAAACCGAAATGTATAAGTTGGTATTCTTAAAACCGTTATACGCCAAATATAAATCGAAGGTCGTGCGAGATTTAACTTTCGAGTCAGATGGAATAGGTGCTCCAGCGATAACGATCACTTGACTGTAGCTATGTGTATAGTTTCCAGTCAATTGCATCAACCAAGAATCGCGTTCCCAACTCAACCTAGTATTGCCACGAAAACGCGGCAGCGCGGTGAAGAATCCGTTATTCCCGGTATAGCGAGTTGCCGGTTGACCTTCTGCTACTGGACGTTTGAACTCGATTAAGTAATTCCATTGTCCAGATAAGGTAAACCTGCCATAAGGGTTCTTAGGCAGACGTAGCCGATAATCGAAGTCGATCCCGCTAGTTTGCTGAAACTCGATGTTGCGAAATGGCGTAGTGACAAAAGCGATATTGCCGGTGTTGACATCACGCACTACGCGACCCTCGAAACCGGGTTGTCCTTCATTGTTTACTACAAATTGTGGGCTATCACGCTGCACAAGTTTGTTTTGGCGTATGTGATAGTAATCGGCGCCGAAATTAAAAGCCGCATTGGGTTCGACGATAAATCCGACGGTATAACTTTGTGAGCGTTCAGCTTCGACATTTGGATTAGAGATACTCAAACGACCAACGCTGAAACTCTGATTGTTCTGCCGCGGATCTCGGATCGTTACAAAAGACAGCACCGTGGTCGGTGAGATCTCCGGCAGCGAGGGAGCGCGAAAACCTTTAGCGTAGGATCCGCGCAACAACAGTTGTTTGTTTGGAGTCCACTTCACCCCTACTTTAGGCGAAAATGCATTGCCGAAATCACTGTAGTGATCTTGTCTGCCGGCAATCTGTAACTCGACACTTTTTAGAGCGGGCACACTGAACTCAATATATCCCGCCGTGCTATTGCGCGATCCATCGGTAGACGATGAACCACGGCCTAACACTTGACCGCTAGTCAACAGAGGATCCGGCCTATCTTTTATCGATTCCCTGCGGTATTCGATACCAGCCGCAAAACCCAATGCTCCGGCAGGAAGTTGCATAAGATCAGTCGATACTTTCAAGTCAGCGAACGAAAGCTTCGAATCAGATTGTCTTACATGATTGGCGCGCAATCTTGCAGTAGCTTGCGGCGTAGCGCTAGGATTTAAAAAGTTGTAAGTCCCGTCTGCCAGAACCTGAGAAAACACCGTAGCATTGACATCGTTGAAATTGGTTTGCACAGTATCGGATCGCGAAGATCCTGCGGCGATTTCCCAATCCCAATCACGCAACACGCCTTTTAAGCCGACCAAAGCACGGTTGAATTTCGTCTCGATGTGCTGATTTCTTCCACCGACATCAAAGAAGGTATAACCGATCTGGGTCGGCTGACTAAACGGATTCGATGGATTGCCAACCGGTAGCACTGCAGGTACGGTGCGCACTCCACCGCTACGCGGATCAAACGCGACAACCGATCCTGCTACGCCCAACGGGGTAGAAGTTTGCTCCGTCTCGTTTTTGTTGTACCAAAATTCTGCGAATGCGGAGACATTCTGGCTGATATTGAAAGTCGCTCGGCTGATCAGTCCCATCCGCTCTGACTCTGGAAACAAGGTTAAGTAGGGAGCAGGGTTGTACCCGCAAACATTGCCAGTGATGTTTTGAAAAAGCGTAGCGGGCAATACCTGTCCGGCAGGGCAAGTTGCAAATGGAATACGATTACTGCCAATCCGATATGTGCCTGCGTTGGCGGACCATTGAAAGAGACCGCCTGCACGTCCACGAAAATCCTGATCGCGAGTAAATTCGCGCTCCGAATAAAGCAGCAAATCACGGTGATAATAATCGAACACCGCCATGATGTTGAAGCGCTGCTTAGCAATATCCCCGTAACCCGCAGTCACTGCAAACTTGCGTTCAGCCAGGCCCCCCTCAGTGGCACGACCACCGCGTAAAGCCAGCTCAACACCTCGATAATCTCTGCGCAAAATAATATTGACTACACCGCCGATGGCATCCGATCCATACACAGCAGAAGCGCCATCGCGTAACACCTCAACGCGTTCCACAGCCGAAGTCGGGATACTGTTTAAATCGACATAAGTATCCTGAATATTTTGCGCGAACCCGTAGTTCGCCACACGACGCCCATTGACCAACACTAGAGTGGATTTTTGCCCCAAGCCGCGCAGCGAAATTCCAGAAGCGCCAGGCGAAAAA
>FRDC01002102.1_pt1 | contig 79003 bp, 67 predicted proteins | sample 1106171 | NCBI WGS metagenome assembly FRDC01 (sample SAMEA3930566, study PRJEB13176) | freshwater metagenome | biome: Drinking water system; feature: drinking water; material: water | place: Singapore | collected 2014-12-20 | reverse complement strand
GCTAATCTATATCGCGGCTTGTTAAAAATTTAATCCCGACGCGCTGTTGTGGACGCTGACGGTGAGATCAAAACGATGGCGTTCATTTCTTTGCTGCTTCCGCGTGATGATTTTCAGGGCTGGCATGACGATTTGATCAAGATGCTGCGCAACGACACGCATCACGTCGTTGTGTCATGGCGACAGGGCAGGTCGACATTGCCGGGTATGGCGCTTGTTGAGGATTTGGAACGGCTGCTTGGCCGCCGTCATCGGCGTCCCCTCGTCAGCTGCAAGAGTGAGCCTCACGACATCATCGAGCAGGTGGCGCAGGACAGGCCGGACATCGTTTTCGATCTGAGCGGGGGCGACCATCCTGAGGCGGGTAGCGTCATTCCCCTTTTCGACGGGCTGGCGGGCGAGAATGCGCGCGACGCGGCGCTGTTTGATGAACGCGCTCCCCGGCTTCAGCTCGTCAGCTTGACCGGGGGTGATATGCATATCCTGGCTGATGCGCTGCCAGCCCTTGAGCACCCGTGGTCGCTGTCAGCAGGTCGTCATGCCATCGCTCAGCGCCTCGTTCACCTCATCAGGGCGGTGGCCCGCGACGGGTCAATACGGAGGGGCGTGGCGCGCAAATCGCCCGAGCATCGTTCCGGTTCGCCATTGACCTTCATCTCTCGCACCCTGACCGCGCGGATTGCCCGGCGCCTGAGAAAGCTCGTCGCTCATGACGGTCATTGGCGCATCGGCTGGCGCCGGATTGAGTCAGGCGGGAGCCTCTATGACACGCTGCGCATGCCCCCGGCCTCGCACTGGACGTGGCTTGATGATGATCGGCAACGGTATTTCGCCGATCCGTTTCCCTTCGAGCACCAGGGAACGACCTATGTGTTCTGTGAAGAATTTCCCTATGCAACGCGCTCCGGCATCATCAGCGTCTTCACGCTGGACGACCAGGGCCGGGCGACAAGACCCCGCCCGGTTCTCGACTGCGGCACGCATCTCTCCTACCCGTATGTCTTTGGCAAGAGCGGCCAGTTCTGGATGATGCCGGAGAATGCCGCAAACGGCGCTCTTGAACTTTATCGTGCCGACCCCTTCCCCGATCGCTGGGTCCTCGACAGAACGCTCATCGCCGGACGGCACCTGTCTGATGCGACGCCGTTTCGCATGAATGACCGGTGGTGGATGACGGCGGCTGACCATCGTTTCGGTGATTCGGCCTGGGATACGCTTGCCTTGTTTGAAAGCGACAGCCGTCTCGGGCCGTGGCGGGCCTGCGGGGAGGAGGCATTCATGATCGATGCCCGGTGTGCGCGCCCGGGCGGCGCGGTGGTCCGCCGCAACGGAGCATTGTGGCGCCCGGCCCAGGATTGCCTGTCGGGCTATGGCAGCGGGCTCACCTTATGCCGTATCGACGCGGTCAGCCGATCGGGCCTGGAGCAGACAGTCATGGCTCATCTTGGCCCGCCTGCCGGGGCGGCGTGCGACGGCGTGCATACGCTTAACCTCACCGACAGGTTCGAAATCATCGATGCCGCCGGTTGGGTATCAATGACGTCAGGCGCATCATCCGCGCTTCGGCGCTAGCGCGGGGCTTGCAGTTCCCCGGTGAGGTGGCGGATTATTAGTTGGCGCGCGTCGTCGATCCGCCCATCGTGACAGCTGGGGCCGATCATCGGAGGAAGGCATGAAAAAGGCATCCGGCCCTTTGCGGCGAAAGCCACTGCGTGAAGCGCGGGAGCCGCAGTCCAAGGGCGCGGTTCAGGCGGTTGATCGCGCCCTGCGGATACTTGAAGTCATCGCCGAGGCTGAGGCAGGGATGAGCCTGTCGGAAATCACCGAGCGCAGCGGCCTGTCCGCATCAACGGTGCACCGCATCCTGACGACGATGGAAGAGCGCCGTTTTGTTATGTTCGATGCGGCTGAAAGTGCCTGGCGTATCGGTCGACAGGCCCATAGCGTTGGCGCCTCCTTTGCCCGGCGCAACAATTTCATCGGCGCTGCCCTGCCTTTCCTGCGAGCATTGCGCGACAAGACGCGCGAGACCATCAATCTGGGGATTGCCGAGGCGGGCGAAGTGGTCATTCTCCACCAGGTCGAAAGCCGCGAGATCGTCCGCGCCATCACGCGTCCGGGCGGGCGCATCCCGATGACGTCGTCTGGCCTTGGCAAGGCCATCATGGCCCATTACGCAACGCCCGATATCGGCCATATCGTCAAGACGTTCGGTCTGCGTCGCCTGACGCCAAAATCAATCGTGCGGGCCGATGACCTCTTTGCAGCGCTCCATCGGATTCGCCAGGATGGCTATGCGCTTGATGATGAGGAGGCCAATCCGGGATTGCGTTGTGTTGCCTCTGCCGTCTTCAACAGCGATGGTGAGCCGTTATGCGCGATTTCACTCTCCGCTCCGGCTGCCCGTATATCCGATGAGCGGTTTCATCGCCTGGGACATATCGTGGCGCAGGTTGCCGTGGCGATTACCCAGTCATTGGGCGGCATCGTGCCTGAGCACAAGGACCGCGAGAGCGATGCGGCGGCACTCAGCGGCTAGCCGCCCGCTGCCGTTTGCCTCACGCAGCGTCGTGGCAGCATCAACGCCGGCCGTAATAAAAACGAAACCCTATCCCTTCAGCAAGCCAAGCAATGATGAAATCTGCTGGGCAGCCTCCTTCACCTTGCCGCCGATGGTATCGATATGGGCATCGGGAAGGCGTTCGGTCGGGCCTGAAATCGACAGGCCTGCCACCGGCTCGCCGAAACCGTTGAGGATGGGCGCAGCGATACAGCGCATGCCCTTGGCGCGTTCCTCGTTATCGACCGCAAAGCCCTTGCGCCGGATGATGTCGAGCTCGACCAGCAGCGCATCGGCAGTCAATATCGTGTTGGCGGTGAATGCCTCGAAGCCTGATTGCTGCAGAACGGCCCGCGTGCGCGGCAGATCGTACATGCTCAGCAATGCTTTGCCGATTCCCGAGGCATGAAATGGCGAAACGGTGCCGGGGCGAAAAAAAGCGCGGATGAACTGATGCGTCTCGATCTGGCTGACGAACAGCACATTTCCTTCCCACTCGATACCGAGATTCGACGTTTCCCCCATTTCCGCCGTCAGCTGGCGCATCACCGGGCGGCTGCGCTCGATGACATTGCTTCGCCGCAGGAACGCTGATCCGAGGCGAAACGCTTCCGGCCCGATATGCCATTCCTGGCTGTCCCTGCTGAGTTCGATCATGGCGCGCTGTTCGAGCGAATTGATCACGCGATGCATCGTCGCGACAGACTGCCCAAGCTCGGACGCGATTTGCGACAGGGTGACGCCGTCATGGGCAGCGACGACAGCCAGCACGTCAATTGCTCGATCAAGGGCTTGAATGGAGGGTTGCTGCGCATGCCCGGCGCTCTGCCGGGGGCGTCCGCGTCGTCGGTTTTCGCTCGTCATCGCTGTTCCGCCTGCGTTGCGCGCCGGCTTCAGGCTAGCGCACCGGAGGCCGGCTGTATACCGCTGTGAAAAAATCCAAGCCCATGTAATATATATACTTTTAATACATGAGAAAAAAAATGAAAAATTTTTTCAAAAATATATCGCAGCCGATCGATGCCTGCTAACTTGCGACCAACAAATGGAGAGACGCTCTGATGTTCATGCAAAATCCCATCTTCATTCCCGGGCCAACCAATATGCCGGAAGTCCTGCGCCGCGCCGTTGATATGCCGACGCTTGACCATCGCTCGCGCCATTTTGCCGACATTCTGCGCCCGGTGCTTGCCGGCGTCAAAAAGGTGGTGAAGAGCGACAGTGCCGAGATCTTTGTTTTCCCCTCGTCCGGCACGGGCGGCTGGGAGTGCGCGATCTCGAATACGCTGAGCCCGGGCGACCGCGTTCTGAGTGCGCGCTATGGCGTGTTCAGCCATCGCTGGATCGATATGTGCCGCCGCCACGGTCTTGCTGTCGATGTGATCGAGACGCCGTGGGGCGAGGGAACGCCGGCCGACCGCTTCGCCGAGGCGCTGGCTGCCGACAAGGCGCACGAAATCAAGGCCGTCCTGGTGACACACAATGAAACGGCGACGGGCGTTCGCTCCGACATCGCCAGCGTGCGGCGCGCGCTCGATTCGGTCGGCCATCCCGCCCTGCTGCTCGTCGACGGTGTCAGCTCGATCGGCTGCATGGATTTCCGCATGGCCGAATGGGGCGTTGACATCGCCATCACCGGTTCGCAAAAAGGCTTTATGCTGCCGGTTGGCCTTGCCATCCTGGCTTTTTCGCCCAAGGCGATGGAAGCCGTGAAATCGGCCAAATTGCCGCGGACTTTCTTTGATATTCGCGACATGGCGCGCGGCTACGCCATTAATGGCTATCCCTACACGCCCGCCGTGGGTCTCATGAACGGGCTCAAGCTTTCAACCGAAATGCTGTTGTCGGAAGGGCTTGATAACGTATTCGCCCGCCATTATCGCATTGCCAGCGGCGTTCGCGCGGCTGTCCATGCCTGGGGCCTGGAACTTTGTGCCCGCCGCGAAGAGCTTTATTCCGATACGGTCAGCGCCATCCGCACACCGGCCGGATTTGACGCCACCTCGATTGTCACTCACGCCTCGCAAAAATATGATGTGGCATTCGGCATGGGGCTTGGAGAACTCGGTGGCAAGGCTTTCAGAATCGGCCATCTCGGGGCCTTGACGGATGTCATGGCGCTCGCTGGAATCGCCACGCTCGAAATGTGCATGGTTGATCTGGGGCTCCCTGTCCGCCTGGGGTCAGGCGTCGCCGCCGCCCAGCAGGCCTACCGCAGCTCCGCCACGCTTGCCACCCAGGCCGCCGCCTGAACAAGGAACCAGACGCGCATGTATATCCCGACCTTCGATGACGTCCTTGCGGCCCATGATCGCATCAAGCCGCATATCCACCTTACCCCTGTCCTCACCTCGCGCATGATGAACGAGCTGACGGGGGCCGAGCTCTTCTTCAAATGCGAGAACCTGCAGAAGGCTGGCGCCTTCAAGGCGCGCGGCGCCTCGAATGCCGTCTTCAGCCTCACCGACGCTCAGGCGGCAAAAGGCGTTGCCACCCACTCCTCGGGCAATCACGGCACCTGCCTGAGCTACGCCGCCGGGCGTCGCGGCATTCCCTGCACCGTCGTCATGCCGCGGACCGCACCGCAGGCAAAGAAGGACGCGGTCAAGGGTTATGGTGGTCGTGTCGTCGAGTGCGAACCCTCCACGACCTCGCGCGAAGCGGTCTTTGCCGAAGTCGTGAAGGAAACGGGGGCTGAATTCGTCCACCCCTATAATGATCACCGCGTCATTGCCGGACAGGCGACATGTTCGAAGGAGCTGATCGAGCAGGTCAGCGGGCTTGACGCGGTCGTCGCCCCGATCGGCGGTGGCGGTATGGTCTCGGGCACCTGCCTGACACTTTCGAAGCTGGCGCCGCAGGTTAAAATCTATGCTGCCGAGCCCGAGCAGGCCGATGACGCCTACCGCAGCTTCAAGGCCGGTCACATCATCGCCGATGATGCCCCCAATACCATTGCCGATGGATTGAAGGTGCCGCTCAAGGAACTCACCTGGCACTTCGTCCGCAACCACGTGACCGACATTCTCACCGCCTCGGAGGACGAAATCATCGAGGCGATGAAGCTCACCTGGAAGCGCATGAAGATCGTCATGGAACCCTCCTGCGCTGTTCCCCTGGCGACCATCATCAAGAACAAGCACGTCTTTGCCGGCAAGCGCGTCGGCGTCATCATCACTGGCGGCAATGTCGACCTCGACAAGCTGCCCTGGCAATAAGCACGGAAAGAGGAAATCCCATGAACATGATCACCAAGCTGAACGATCTTGAAGTCGGGTTTGACGTCCCGGCACTTCCCGGCATGCGCGAACAGGACATTCAGACCCCGTGTCTGATCCTCGATCTCGACGCGCTGGAGCACAACATCAAGAAGATGGGCGACTACGCCAAGGCGCATGGCATGCGCCATCGCGCCCATGGCAAGATGCACAAATCGGTCGACGTGCTGCGCTTGCAGGAAAAGCTTGGCGGTGCGATTGGCGTATGCTGCCAGAAAGTGTCGGAAGCCGAGGTCTTCGCTCGTGGCGGCATCAAGGATGTGCTGGTCTCCAACCAGGTCCGCGATCCGGCCAAGATCGACCGTCTGGCCCGCCTGCCGAAATACGGCTCGCGCATCATCGTTTGCGTCGATGATGTCACCAACGTTGCCGATCTGTCGGCCGGCGCGGTGAAGCATGGCACGACGCTTGAGTGTTTTGTCGAGATCGATTGCGGCGCCGGGCGCTGCGGCGTCAAGACCGCCGCCGACGTCGTAGCGATCGCCAAGGCTATTGACGCTGCGCCGAACCTCAAATTCACAGGCATCCAGGCTTATCAGGGCGCCATGCAGCACATCGACAAGTTCGAGGATCGCAAGGCCAAGCTCGATGCGGCGATTGCCCAGGTCAGGGAATCGGTTGACGCGCTTGAAGCGGTCGGCCTGAAGCCTGAGCTGGTGAGCGGCGGCGGCACCGGCAGCTACTATTTCGAGAGCAATTCGAAGGTGTATAACGAGTTGCAATGCGGCAGCTACGCCTTCATGGATGCTGATTATGGACGTGTGCTCGACCAGGATGGCAAGCGGATCGACCAGGGCGAGTGGAAGAACGCGCTGTTCATCCTGACCAGCGTCATGAGCCACGCCAAGGCCGACAAAGCCATTTGCGATGCCGGGCTGAAGGCACAGTCGGTTGATTCCGGCCTGCCGTTCATCTTCGGGCGCGACGATGTCAAATACATCAAATGCTCCGACGAGCACGGCGTCATCGATGACCCGAAGGCGGTTCTCAAGATCAACGAGAAGCTGCGTCTGGTGCCCGGTCATTGCGATCCCACCTGCAACGTCCATGACTGGTATGTGGGGGTGCGCAACGGCGTCGTCGAAGTGGTGTGGCCGGTATCGGCGCGCGGCAAGGCCTATTGATCACGCGACATGAGGGGCGCGGTCCACAGCCAAGCGACCCGCCCCTGTCACCATCAGAGAGACGAGCATGATTATCGTACCGGAAAAAGCGATCGGCGAACTGATATCGCCGTCTGAATGCCTGGCGGCTGTCGAGCAGGTGTTTGCCTCCATGGCGCGGCGCAGCGCCTATAATTTTCCGGTCATCCGTGAGGCGATTGGCTATCAGGACGCGCTCTATGGCTTCAAATCGGGGTTTGACCGCGATGGCCCGACGCTTGGCCTGAAGGCAGGTGGCTTCTGGCCCCACAACATGGCCAAGGGCATCACCAACCATCAATCCTCGGTCTTCCTGTTCGATGCCGATACCGGTCGCTGCCGCGCCATCGTTGGCGGCAATCTGCTGACGGCGCTTCGTACTGCCGCTGCCTCCTCCCTGTCGATCCGCTACCTCGCCCGCACCGACGCGAAAGTGATCGGCATCATCGGGGCTGGCCATCAATCGGCTTTCCAGCTGCGCGCTGCCCTCGGTCAGCGCAAATTCGAGCGGGTGGTGGGGTGGAATGTCGAGCCTGACATGCTGAAGCGTGTAGCCGACGTTGCAGCCGAGGCAGGTCTGCCGTTCGAACCGGTCTCTCTCGACCAGCTCGGCGCGGTGGCCGACGTCATCATCACCATCACCTCGTCATTCAATGCCATCCTGAAGGCTGATCAGGTGCGGCCCGGAACCCATATCGCCTGCATGGGGACCGATACCAAGGGCAAGCAGGAGGTCGAGGCGGCGCTGGTGGCAAAAGCAACCGTCTTCACCGATGAAATAGCCCAGTCGGTGACAATCGGTGAATGCCAGCACGCGATCAGCGCCGGGCTGATCAAGGATAGCCAGATCACCGAAATCGGCCAGGTGATCATCGGCAAGCATCCGGGGCGCTCGTCTGCGGATGAGATCACGCTCTTCGATGGCACCGGCGTCGGCCTGCAGGATCTCGCGGTGGCGTCAGCCGTCGTCGATCTGGCGATTGCCAAAGGGGCGGCAATCGAGGTGGAGTTCTGACCCGATAGCGATAATTATCGCGGGCCATCATCGGCCGCGAGGCTGGTTTCGCCTGACCTGAACAGGCGATGGCCAGCCCCCACCTTCGCAGCCTGCCGCGCTGATACCATGATCAGAAAGTCTGCTGTTAGCGGCACGATATCCGTTGGATCGCCAGACCAAAGTGAGACGCAGGAGCAATTGCGCGTCTCAACGTATTTTCGCGCGGGTCAAACCCTATTTCTCGACAAACGCCTTCTCGATGACGAATTCGCCCGGCGTATGGCTGGCGCCTTCGTTGAAGCCGCGCGCGGTGAGAAGGGTACGCAGATCGCCAATCATCGCCGGGCTGCCGCACAGCATGGCACGGTCAAAGGCTGAATCGAGCGGCGGCACGCAGATGTCGCTCGTCAGGCGGCCGGAGTTGATCAGCTGGGTGATGCGACCGCGATGGGTGAACGGCTCGCGGGTGACGGCTGGATAATAAATGAGCTGGTTTGCCGCCATCTCGCCCACCAACGGATCGTCATTGATCTCTTCGACATGCTGGCGGCCATAGGTGAGTTCGCTGGCAAAGCGGCAGCCATGGACCAGGACGACCTTGGCGAAGCGCTCATAGGCACGCGGGTCGCGGATGATGCTGAGGAACGGCGCAAGGCCCGTGCCGGTCGACAGGAGGTAGAGATTGCGGCCAGGCTTCACATTGTCGAGAACGAGGGTGCCGGTCGGCTTGGCACCAACAAGGATGGGGTCGCCGACCTTGATGTTCTGCAGCTTCGAGGTGAGCGGGCCATTCGCCACCTTGATGGAAAAGAACGACAGCGTGTCATCATAGGCAGAGCCTGCCATGGAATAGGCGCGCAGCAGCGGCTTGCCGTCGATTTCAAGCCCGATCATGACGAACTGCCCGCTGTCGAAGCGGAAGGACGGGCTGCGGGTCGTCTTGAAACTGAACAGATTTTCCGTCCAGTGCTCGACGTCAAGAACGGTTTCGGCGCGTAGCGCACTCATGGCTCACATCCATATTCGCGGTGAGGGCCGAGAAACACCTTGTATCGGCCGATATTCCATGAGGTGGTATACCAGTTAGCGCTCCGACTCAAGATATTGCAGCGCACCATTTTACCCGAAACAACCCTGCGCTTGACCCTAAATGCCGTGGGGAAGAATTTTATTCCCATGCGAGCGAGGACGACGTAACGAAATGGTCGCCTAAATTGCCAGCGCAGAAGAATGCCGTCGGCTTTGACATTTTCGTGAGGCTGCCATGCGCCAACGCTCCCCGCTCCCCAATCGCGTCGATCCGTTCGGCCGTTTTCTGGCAACCCCGGCGCGCGGGACAGTGATGGGCAATCGTGGTGGCAGGCTGCACCGGGACGATCAGAGCCCTGGGCGGCGGGCTTATGTATCGCGCCGCTGGATCTGTTGCGTGCTTGCGTTCAAGGGCCGCCAGCGACAGGTCTGGGGCAAGGGCTACAGCGAATTGTTTTTTCTCGACGAGGTGGTGGCGCTCGCCGCCGGCCATCGCCCCTGCGCCGAATGCCGGCGCGCTGCGTTCCGCGCCTATGCGGCGGCGTGCGGCTATCGATTTGCCGATGAGATGGATATGGCGCTCCGCCAGCAGCGGCTGGTGCAACCATCCCTGTCCTGCCGGCTTGACGAGCTACCGGACGGCGCGGTGGCAGCCGCAGGTGCGAGCGCCGTCACCCGGCGGGAGGGCAGGGTCTATCGCTACTCGCCCGCAGGGTGGGAGCAGACGAGGACGCCAAACGCGGCCGTCACTGTGCTAACCCCCGCACTCAGCATCAGCGCGCTTGGCGCCGGTTACAGGCCGATCTGGCATCCAAGCGCGATGATTTGCTGAACACAACGCGCGTTGTGCCGATCGGCACGCCAAAAAAGCTGATATTTGCGTCGTTGACTGCCAGCCCATCGGGATCAAGACGGATGACATCGCTGAAATGAAGGCGGGTGGTTGAGCGGTCGCGCCTGTTTTTAAGCTCGATATCATAGGCAAGGCGCACAACATCGCCATCCTGCCAGATCACCGCCTCGCCGATGACATCCTCACGCTGCCCCGCATAGCGGCCATTGGCGAAACGGGTGAAGACCCAGGTCTTGCGCTCCTTTTCGCCATCATCATAGACGAAATCCTCAACGAGAATAAACCGGCCGCCGACCGCTTTGCCGCGCGTTACGACACAAAAACGTCGTTCAAGCCCGGCGATCGGCACCGAAACCGTCCCTTCGCCAATGGTCTGACCCGCAAACCAGCGCTCAAGGACAAGCGGCGCAGCATTCGCCGGCGTCAGCGCGCTGAAGCTGCCCGCCAGCACAGTGAGGGCAAGGCACGTCTCTTTCCAGCGCCAACGGCCAAGGTTCATTTGCTTCATGACTTTCTCCCGGTTATCTGACAATACGACGCGCACGCTGTTTCGGATGCCCGGCCTTCCGATCGATCAAGCGTTGCGCCAAAGCGCGACCTTGGTTAAATGCTTCCCGTCAACGGGGCAGGGCGCATTCTGGCGTCGCCACAAAGCCTCTATCAGGAGTTCGCATGTCGACTTTCGAAACCATCGCCGACATCATTGCCGAGACATGCAGTCTCGAGCGTGACAAGATCACGCCGGCGAGCCATGCCATCGATGAGCTTGGCATTGATAGCCTGGATTTCCTCGATGTCACCTATGCTATCGACAAGAAATTCGGCATCAAGCTGCCGGTCGAGCAATGGACGCAGGATATCTCGGATGGTCGGGCCAAGACCGAACAATATTTCGTGCTTGGAAATCTGTCGGCTGAAATCGACAGGCTGGTCGCCGCCAAAACGGCATGAGCCGGTTCCAGCGCCGGGCCGTCGCTGCGCTTGAGGCTCGTTGACCATGGAACTTGAATATTTCCAGATGATCGACGAAGTGGTGGCGCTTGATCAGGCGGCCGCCACGTCGCGTTCGCGGGCGACAGTGCCGCTCACGAGCCCGGTATTCGAGGGCCATTTTCCGGGCTATCCCCTGATGCCGGGCGTTATGCTGATCGAGACGCAGGCGCAAGCGGCGGGCTATCTCATTCTCGCGCTCAACGGATTTACCCGCATGCCTTTTCTGTCCGGCGTGAAGGAAGCAAAGCTGCGCTCCTTCGTTGAGCCCGGCCAGATGCTCGATATCGACGCGCGCCTCATCCACGAGGGGTCGGGCTATTCGATTGCCAAAACGGCGATTGCCAGCGGCGGCAAGAAAGTGTGCGACGCGGAAATCCTCTTTCGTATCATGCCGTTTCCCGATGACGCGTTTGCAGGTGTGATGCGCAAGCGGGCGCAGCAACTGCGCCTGCTCACAGAGGCAGGCAGCTCATGAGACATCCGCGTGACGTGGTCATCACCGGGATCGGTCTGGTGACATCTCTGGGGGTTGGCAATGACGCCAACTGGCAGGCCTTGCGCGCGGGCGTGGCGCCGGTGATCGATCTCGCCGTGACGCCACCTTTTCCCGTCCACCCCATCGCGCCCATTGACTATGATCAGCAGATTCCGCGCAAGGGTGATCAGCGGCAGATGGAGCCGTGGCAGCGCATCGGCGTCTATGCGGCGGGACTTGCCCTGCAGGATGCGGGCGTTGCTGGCAATGGCGAGCTTCTGGGCCGCACGCATATGGTGACGGCAGCAGGTGGCGGCGAGCGCGATATCGCGGTTGATGAAGCGATCATGTCGGGCATGCGCCAGGCGCAGAACAAGGGTGCCTATCTCAATGAGCGGCTGGCCAATGATCTGCGCCCGACGCTCTTTCTGGCACAATTGTCAAACCTGCTGGCTGGCAACATCTCGATCGTGCACGGCGTCGTCGGCTCGTCGCGGACCTTCATGGGGGAAGAACCGGCGGGGTTCGATGCCCTGCGCATCATGGCGGCACGCATCCGCGCCGGCCAGGCCGATCTTGGGCTCGTCGGCGGCTCCTATTCGGCGCATCGCCCGGATATGAGCATCATCTATGCCTTCGCCAACGGGCTGATCAAGGATCACTATGTGCCCGTATGGGAGCGGGCGGCACAGGGTGGTGGCATGATCATGGGCGGGGTGGGCGCATTTCTGGTCATCGAGGCGCGCGAACATGCCGAGGCGCGTAACATGCGGGTGCTCGCCAGTCTCGGCGCCATTGCGGTTGATCGTGGCGCGCGCTCACCGGGCGCCACTGCCGACCGGCTGTCACGGCTGTGGCGGGGCGTGGCGCCGGCGATGACGAACGAGACCATGGGCGTCCTTTCGGGCGCCAGCGGTATCGCGACCGCAACCACCGAGGAGCATGCCTTTCTCACGACACTTGCCAGGGAACGCGCGATTGCGGTGCGCGCCACCGGCTCACGTCTTGGCCATTCGTTCGAAGCCAGCGCGCCAGCCAATGTGGCGCTTGCAGCGCTTGCCCTGTCGCGCGACGATTTCCTGCCGGCTTTTGGAAACGACGTCATCGAAACCGCTGCTGCAACGCCATCGCATATCCTGGTGACAAGCGTTGGGCATTGGCGTGGCGAAGGCCTGATCATGGTTGGCAAAGCCTGAGGAGACGGCAATGAAGGATCATGATTCACAAGGTCGTCCGATCGTCGTCGTCACCGGCGCTGGCATGATCACCTCGCTTGGCGCCGGAAAGCACGAGAACTGGCGCCAGCTTGCCGCCGGACAATCAGGCATCAAGCTTATCGAACGCTTTCCCACCGACGGGCTCAAGACGCGGATTGGCGGCACCGTCGACTTTTTGCTCAAGGAGGCAGTCTCCAGCCCTGAACTGTCACATGCGCTGGCCGAAACGGCGGCAGACGAGGCCATCGTGCAGGCGAAGATCGGCGCACCGGGGCGTTTCCCCGGCCCCTTGTTCATCGCCGTTCCCCCGGTCGAGGTTGAATGGCCGCATCGTGAAACCCTGGCGCGCGAACTGAACGCGGACGGGCCCATCACCTATCCCGATCTGTGGCGCAATGTTGCCGGGCGTCACGGCGACTGGCACCCTCTCTTTCTTTATGGCGGGGTTGCGGAGCGTATCGCTGATCGCTTCGGGACGCTCGGCTCGCCGATCTCGCTGTCGACCGCCTGCGCGTCAGGGGCGACCGCCATACAGCTTGGCGTCGAGGCGATCCGGCGCGGTGAAACGGACGCCGCGCTGACGGTCGGCACGGATGGCTCGATCCATCCCGAAACCCTCGTCCGCTTTTCGCTGCTGTCGGCGCTGTCCACCCAGAATGATCCGCCGGAGGGAGCCTCCCGTCCCTTTTCGAAAAACCGTGGCGGCTTTGTCATGGCCGAGGGCGCGGCGGCGCTGGTCCTGGAAAGCCTGTCATCAGCCCGCGCGCGGGGCGCCACCATTCTCGGCGTGGTTGAGGGCTGCGGCGAGCGGGCGGAAAGCTTCCACCGCACCCGGCCCAATCCCGACGGCAAGGCGATGATGGCGTCGATGACGCTGGCGCTCGAGGATGCCGGCGTCACGGCAGGTGATATCGATTACATCAACGCGCACGGCACCAGCACACCGGAAAACGACAAGATGGAGGCGCTGGCCTGCAGCGCCGTCTTCGGCGATCATATGGCGAGCGTGCCGATCTCGTCGAACAAATCGATGATCGGCCATACGTTGACGGCAGCTGGCGCTGTCGAGGCGGTGATCTCGCTGATGACGATTGCCAACCAGACACTGCCACCCACAATCAATTATGCTCTGCCGGACCCGACGATCAGCCTCGACGTTGTTCCCAACTCCGCACGAGCCGCCCGCGTCAGGCGCGTCATGTCGAATTCCTTCGGCTTTGGCGGACAGAATGTCGCGCTCGTGCTTGCCGGCGAACCGGTGTGAACGAGCCAACAGCAGGTACCTCCCATGCGCGCCCTTCGCCTCATTGCCGAACGTCAGCTTGAACTGGTCGATATCCCAGCGCCGCCGCCGCCTGCCGCCGGCGAGGTCCAAATTCGCATCAAGGCGATTGCGCTCAACCACATTGACGTCTGGGGTTTTCGCGGCATGGCGTTCGCCAAGCGCACGCTGCCGATTGTCGTGGGGGCGGAAGCCTCGGGCGAAATTGTAGCCCTTGGTGTCGGGGTGGACGGTTTTGCGCAGGGCGATCTTGTCGTCATGTATGGTGCAATCACCTGCAGTACCTGCAAGGCCTGCCGGGCGGGTCGCGACAATCTGTGCGAGAATGTCGCCGGCATCATGGGCTTCCACATCGACGGTTTTGCCCGGGACGTTCTGAACATGCCGGCGCGCCTTGCCATACCGGTACCCAAGGGCGTCAGCGCGGTTGATGCTGCCTGTGCGCCGATCACCTTCTCCACCGTCGAGCACATGCTGTTTGACAATGCCCGGCTGGAGCGCGGCGAGACGATCCTCGTGCAGGCGGGAGGGTCGGGCATCGGCACGGCCGCCATCACGCTTGCCAAGGCGATAGGAGCGACCGTCATCACGACCGTTGGCGATGACGAAAAAGCCGCCAAGGCAAGGGCGCTTGGCGCTGACCATGTCATCAATTACCGCGAGGATCGCTTCGAGAGCAAAGTCAGGCGGCTTACGGCTAAGAAGGGTGTCGACGTTGTCTTCGAGCATACGGGTGTTGATACGTGGAACGGGTCGCTCCTGTCCCTGAAGCGCGGTGGACGGCTGGTGACCTGCGGCTCGACATCGGGCATTTCCACGCAGATGAATCTGATGCAGCTCTTCCAGCAGCAATATCACATCTTCGGCTCCTTCGGCGCGTCCATGCGCAACATCGCCGACGGGCTGCAGAAGATGGCAATCGGTCTCAAGCCGACAATTGATACTGAAATTGCCATTGACGATTTCGGCGTCGGACTTGAGCGGCTGGAAAGCCGACGCGTCTTCGGCAAGGTTGTTGTGAAGCTGTGACACCGGTCCTGCGCCGCATCCTGGCGCGGCTTTACCGCTGGAGCCGCGACCTTCGCGATTTTTCTGCTGCGTTAGCCGTCGCCGCCGTTTTTCATGTCGTCCGCCTGGTGCCGGCGGAGAAAGCGGCGGGATGGGGTGGTTTCATCGCACGAAAAATCGGGCGGATGCTGCCGGTGTCGGAGCGGGTCGGCATGGCCAATCTGCGGCGCGCCTTTCCCCACAAGGATGAGGCGTGGCACCGCGCCGTGCTGAGCGAATGCTGGGACAATCTCGGCCGGGTCGCTGTCGAATATTGCCATCTCGATCATATCTGGGACCTTCGTCCTGAAGACCCGGCGGCCGGCCGGATCGACATTGTCGGCACTGAGCATTTTTACGCGCTGCGCGATGATAACAAGCCGGCGATCATCATCTCCGCCCATCTCGGCAATTGGGAATTGCCGATGGTCGCGGCCAGCGCCCACGGGCTGGAGGCGGCGGCCCTCTTCCGCGCGCCGAATAATCGCTGGATCGCCCGCTGGGTCTATGCCCAGCGCGAGGTGACGATGGGCGAACTCATCGCCTCGCGCCACGGCTCGATGCACGCTCTGAGCGCGGTGCTGGAGAGGGGCGTGCATCTTGGCATGCTGACGGATCAATATTTCTATGCGGGTATCCGGTCAGCCTTTTTCGGTATTGAAACGCTGAATAATCAGGCATTCGCGCGGCTGGCCCGCCTCCATGATTGTCCAGTCCATGCGGTGCGCGTGGTGCGCCTGCCCGGCTACAGGTTTCGCGTTGAATTATCGGAGCCGCTGGCGCTCCCGCGCGATCAGAGCGGGCGTATTGATCCTGCGGGCGCGGTCGACGTGATGAACCGACGCTTTGAAAGCTGGATCAGCGAATATCCCGGGCAATGGCTGTGGCTTCATCGCAAGTGGCGCTGAAGGCACGCTGCGCCGGCGCGCCGGCACCGGCGCTCGCTGCCGCCTGCGCCTTTTGAGGGTGCAGCCAGAGATCAAGAAACGCGCCGAGAAACTGTACCAGCGGCGGATCATACTCATAGCGCAACGCTAATTGCTGGTCGCGATCCTGCGCGCCAGGCGAGGAAAAACGATGAGCGCCACGGACTGTCCAGCGATACATCATGGCGTGGGTCAGCTCGGGGTGGAACTGCAGCCCGTAGGCTGCCGCACCGACGCGGACCGCCTGAACGGGAAATTCGTCCCCCTCAGCCAGCAGCGTTGCCCCGTGCGGGCAGTCGAACCCCTCATTGTGCCATTGATAGACGCGCTCCGGCCAACTCATCATTTCAGCGCCGATGGTGGTCGGGCGGATGGGATGATAGCCGACCTCGACGCGCCCTTCGGCGTGCTTGTAGACGCGGGCGCCGAGATGGCGCGCCAGCATCTGGGCCCCCAGACAAAGGCCGAGATAGGGCTTGTTCTCCTTCAGGGGAATGCCGATCCAGTCGGTTTCCGTTTTGAGGAAATCATCATTGTCGTTGGCACTCATCGGCCCGCCGAAAATCACCGCGCCGGCATGCTCGCTCATGGTCGAGGGCAAGGCATCGCCAAAGCGCGGGCGGCGGATATCGAGACTGTAACCACGCGCCTCCAGCGCCAGCCCAACGCGACCGGGCGAGGAATTTTCCTGATGGAGAATGATCAATATTTTCGACATCCGACCTATCTTAACCGCCAATTCTCAACGCTGTCTCAACGCGGCTGCCGCGCTTTGCCGGCGCGCTGGCGCGCGGCGAGGCGTTCATGCACCGGCACACCGAGGAGATCCGAAATGCGCCAGACGAGATTATCCTCGAATTCGTGGACACGATCATCGACAACCGTCACCTGCCACAGACGATCAAGGAGGTGAAGGCGGCCTGGCGCATCAAGCCCGCGATTTGCCTGCTCCACGAGAAGGGCGATGTCATCGGTTTCTGCCGCAAGCTTGTCGCCGGCTAGCGCAAGCGCGTTCGCAGCTCTGGCGCTGAGCCCGAAATCGCGGCGAATGACATTGAGTATGACAGCGTTCTCGCTTGCCGCGACAACGCCGTCGGCTTCCGCGACGCGCAACAGCAGGGCGGTGGATATCGTGCGGGGGTCGTCGTCCGCGAAAGTCGCACTGCTGCCACCGATGAGCCGGGACAGGAGCGAAAATGTCTTGTCGAACCCCATGACCAATCCTGTTTGCCGTTCACGTCTTGTCATTTCCACGGCCCTTGCACCGTCTGGGCCGGTCACCTGTCCGCCGCCAGGAGTGGAAAAGTGCACTTCGCTGAACAAGCTCTGGATATTTTGTAGAACCATCACAGGGCGCTGACCAGTGCTGATCATGAAGCACTGCCGTGCGTCAGCACGCGGTATCAGCGTCAATCATAGGTCGGAAGCGGTGGTGGAGCTGAGGGGATTTGAACCCCTGACCTCCGCAGTGCGATTGCGGCGCTCTCCCAACTGAGCTACAGCCCCGATCCGAACAGGCGGCATTTAGGTTGCGCATTGGCGAGGTGTCAAGGATGCTTGCGACTTGCCGCTGGGGAGCCATGCAGATAGAACCGCCATGGTTTCACCGCGAAAAGGAGCCGTCCGTGGTTTCCGTCCTTCTGCTGATCAATATGATTCTCGGGTTCTATGCGTGGATCCTGATTATTTCGGCGGTCGCCAGCTGGCTGATCGCTTTCAATATCGTCAACACGCATAACCGCGTCGTCGCTTCGATTGTCGATCTGCTCTATCGTCTGACCGAACCGGTATTGCGGCCCTTGCGGCGCGTCATCCCCAATCTTGGCGGGCTTGATCTGTCGCCGGTGGTGGCGCTTTTTGCCATCTGGTTCCTCCAGGACCTGATTGGCCGGTATTTTATTCCGGCAGTGGCCAGCGCCGGGCTCTGAGGTTTGCAAAATGCCTGGAATGTCACAGCCGACGGCGTGAGGCTGGCAGTTCGCCTGACACCGAAGGCTGACCGCGACGCGATCGGCGGCATCATCGCTGGCGATGGCGGGCACATGCAGAAGGTGCGGGTGCGTGCTGCGCCTGAGGATGGCAAGGCCAATGACGCCCTGCTGCGCCTTCTGGCCGAAGCGCTCGCCCTGCCGCGGCGCTGTTTTGACCTGGCGCAGGGCGCCAGCTCGCGGCGCAAGCTCGTCGATATCGCCGGTGATCCGCCCGCCATATTGTCCGCCCTCGAACACCTCAAGGTACCCCGCTCATGACGGCCCGCCTGATCGACGGAAAAAGCCTCGCCGAGCGTCTGCGCCGTCAGGTTGCGGCGGCGGCTCACAACTTTACCGCCGCCAGCGGCAGGGCGCCCGGACTGGCGGTCATTCTGGTTGGCGATGACCCGGCGAGCCAGGTCTATGTCGCCTCGAAAAGCAAACAGACGATTGAAGCTGGCATGCGCTCGTTCGAGTACCGCCTGCCATCCGATGTCAGCGCGGCAGCGCTTCTGGCGCAGATCGCGATGCTGAACAGCGATGAAGCGGTCGACGGCATCTTGCTGCAATTGCCGCTGCCCGACAGCCTGAGAGCGCGTACCCAGGAGTTCATCGCCGCCATCGATCCAGCCAAGGACGTGGACGGGCTTCATCCCATCAACGCCGGGCGGCTGGTTGCCGATCAGCCCGGGCTGGTGCCCTGCACGCCGCTTGGAGCGATGATGCTGCTGGCGCAGATCCATCCGACGCTTGACGGGCTGGACGCCGTTGTCATCGGTCGCTCCACACTGGTCGGCAAACCGCTTTCCCTTCTTCTGCTGCAGCAGAACGCCACCGTTACCATGGCGCATTCGCGCACCCGCGGCCTGGCGCAGCTATGCCAGCGCGCGGATATTCTGGTTGCCGCCGTCGGCCGGCGGGAATTTGTCACGGCGGACTTCGTCAAGCCCGGCGCCACCATTATCGATGTGGGGATCAACCGTATCGAGCGTGAGGGCAAAAGCCGGCTCGTCGGCGATGTGGACTTTGCGAGCGTTGCAGATGTGGCCGGCGCCATCACGCCCGTGCCGGGCGGTGTGGGGCCGATGACGGTTGCCTGCCTTCTTGCCAATACGCTGAATGCGGCAGAAGCACGTCTGCGCCTTCCGCGCTCCGCCTGGCTGCGCGGATAGACCGGCTGACCGGCTCGCGCCGCAATTTTTGCCGGGTGGGCTAGAAGCGATATGTCAAACCCGTGCCGATCAGCCAGGGATCAAGGCGCAAAGGTGCGGTAACCCGCGGCCCGTTAGAGGCTCCCAGATTGCCACTGGCGGTCGTCAGCAGGAATACGCGCTTGACGTCGACATTCCATCCCCAATGATCATCGAGCGCGTAGTCGAAGCCAAATTGGGCGACATAGCCGACATTGTCGCGCAGGCTGAAATTGCTCAGCGCGTTCGAGTTGGTATTGAAGAACCAGGTATAGTTGATACCACCGCCGATATAGGGCTTGAAGGCTCCGAAATCAGTGAAATGATACTGCAGCGTCAGCGTCGGTGGCAGCAGCCAGGAGCGGCCCAGTGATCCAAGGGCAGAGATCGAGCCGGCGCCGTAAGCGGTGTGGCGCGTGACGGCAAGGATCAATTCAGCGGCGATGTTCTTGGTGAAATAGTAGGTGATGTCGAGTTCGGGGATGATGCTGTCGGTCACCCCGATGCGCGCGCCGGCCAGCGGGGCTGCGTTCACCGTCAAGGTCCTGTTGCTGAATTCCGGCAACACATAGATACCGCGCAGGCGCACCTGCCAGGGTCCGGGTTCGGCCTTGACGGCTGCTGGAACCTCCGGCCCGGCAGCAAGATCAGCCGCAATGGCCTGCGTCGTGGCGAGCGCGCCCAACAGCGCGGTGGTTACGACCCAATCAGCTTTCATGATGCTTTCCTTTGCCGACAGTGCATGTCATCGCGACGACGTGTCGCATTCATGAAGCCGGTGGCGACAAAAGAAATTGATCAGGATCAAATGCCGGCGATTAGACGTCGGCGGGGCGTGTGTGAAAATAAATTTGTTGCAAAAATGACGCAGCTAGAAATCACAGGCGATACCGTTCACTTCCCAATCGCCAAAGCGGGCCGGATCAAGACCACCTCGGCCATTGATCTCGCCTGGCGCGGAGGGCACGAGTGCTGCCTCACGGCGGCGGGCTTCGGCCTCGGCAAGGGCGCGTTGGGCGGCTGGCGTCGGGTTTACGGACCGCGCCGGAGTTGCGGACGGTGTGTCTTTGACGTTTCCATTGTCCATGATTGGGGATAAGCCTCGCCACTCACGCAAGTCAAGCAGGGCAGGGGCGATCGACATGCGCATCAAGGCCGAACGTCATCAATTACCCGAAATACCGGGCCTTGCCGCGCGCCGGGTGGCGGTTGGCGCCATCGACGCGGTGCTGAACCGGCATGAGCGCCTGGATGAGGCTATGGAAAGCGACCCCGGGCTGGCACGGCTCGAGCCCCGCGACCGCGCCTTTGCAACCGCCCTTGCGCGGACCACCATGCAGCGTCTTGGCGAGGTCCTTGCCCTTGTGGAAGGCCATCTGGCGCGCGGCTGGCCGTCGCGCGGTGGGCCGCTCAAGGCCATTCTCGCCTGTGCCGCTGCCCAGCTTTTGTATATGGATGTCGCCGAACACGCCGCCGTTGACCAGGCGGTGCGCCTTGCCCGCGAGGACAAGGACGCAGGCCACTTCACCGGCCTTGTCAATGCGGTCTTGCGGGCCATCACACGTGAGGAGAAGCCGGCGGCACAACCCCTGGCCAATCTCCCGCCATGGCTGATGGCGCGGTGGATGAGGGCCTACGGGGCGGACGTCACCGAGGCGATGGCCGCCGCTCAACTGAGCGAGCCACCACTTGATGTGACGGCGCGCTCCAACGCCAAAGCATGGGCCGACACACTCGGTGGCAAACTCCTGCCGCAGGGGACCATCCGCCTCACCAGCCATTCAGGTCCGATTTCAGCGCTCCCGGGTTATGAGGAGGGCGCGTGGTGGGTGCAGGACGCGGCAGCCTTGCTGGTGGTGCTGGCGGCAGGCGCGCTCAAGGGCGCGAGCGTCCTTGATCTGTGTGCTGCACCCGGCGGCAAGACTGCGGCGCTGGCTGCCCGGGGCGCCAAAGTAACGGCGGTTGACCGCGACCCGGCGCGGCTGGCGCGCCTCATGCGTAATATGGACCGGCTGCACCTCAAGGTTCAGCCGGTGGTGCGCGACATGATGGAGGTCGACCTTGGCGGGCCTTACGATGTCGTTCTTCTCGACGCGCCGTGCTCGGCAACGGGTACGCTGCGCCGCCATCCCGACGTCGCATGGCTGAAGCGCGAAAGCGATATCGCCACGCTCGCGCGCCAGCAGGCGGCAATGCTGGATCGCGCGGCGGCGCAGGTCGGCGATGGCGGCCTGCTGATTTATTCCACCTGTTCGCTTGAACCGGAAGAGGGTGAGCAGCAGGTGACATCCTTTCTCGTCCGCAACCGTGGCTTTGCCCTTGACCCGATCGCGCCGGACGAGATCGGCGGCTTTAGCGACATGGTTGCCGGCGTGGGCACGCTGCGCAGCCGCCCCGATATGCTCAAAGAGGATGGGGGTATCGATGGATTCTTTGTCGCCCGGCTGCGCAAAATAGCGCAGGATTGAGCCGGGTTGCCGAAACGGAAGAGTATGGCAAGGGCAAAGAGCGAAGCAGGGGCGAGGAGCGTTCGCCGCCAGGTGCTGGGGGATGTCGTGCGCGGGTTCGTGGCGGCAGCGGCACAAGGCCCGCTGCGGCGCATGATGCATGGCTGGTCGCCGTCGGCGCCGATGGTCGCGGTTCCCAATCCGCTGCGGGCGGGAAATTTGCGGCGCGGCGAGTCGTTGCTTGCCGGCAAATTCACGGTTGCCGGCCGGATCATCGAGAATGAAGCGAGCGAAGCTCTGGCGCTCGCCCCGCCGACTGCCGATTGGGCAAGCTATATCCATGGCTTTGCATGGCTGCGCGACCTCGCGGCAATCGAGGGCGGCGAGGCGGAGAGCATGGCTCGCCTTCTCGTCGACAGCTGGGTGCGCATGAACGTCCGCAGCAAGGCGTGGACATTGCCGCTCGCGTCAACCCGCCTGATTGCCATCCTCAGCGACGCGCCCCTCCTTCTGGGCGGGGCTGACCGCAGCTTCTATACGCGATTTCGTCACATGATCGCCGATCATGTGGCCTATCTGCGCAACGGGGTTTGGCTTGGGCTTGCAAGTTCAAGCCGCGACGAGATTCTGGCGCTTGTCGCCGTCACCCAGGCACACCTCGTCATCGACCCCCTGCCAGCCTCGCTTGCCTATTTCAGCAAAAAGCTCGAGCGTGTGCTGGGTCGCGATCTCTATACCGATGGCGGTCATGTGTCGCGCAACCCCGAAGCAGTGCTGGAGTTGCTGGTTGCCCTCATTCCCCTGCGCGATCTTTATGTGACACGCGAAGTGCCGCCACCGAGCGGGCTGCTGCTGGCGGTCGAGCGCATGCTGCCGATGCTGCGTTTCTTCAGCCATCCCGATGGGGCGCTGGTGATGATGAACGGCATGGGGCCAACTGACAGCGAGACGCTCGCCAATGTGCTGGGAAGCGATGATGTAGGGGGGCGCCCGGCGCTCGAAGCGCAGGGTTCGGGCTATCAGCGTCTGGAAGCACCCGGCGGTGCCCTCATCCTCGATTGTGGCTTTACGCCACCGGCGCGCAATGCGGCGGAGGCGCATGCCGGCACGCTTGCCTTCGAATTTTCAGCCCAGGGTGAAAGGCTGGTCGTCAATTGCGGCATTCCCGCTTATCAGCGCGCGCCCTGGCGCCATTTCACGCGGCGCACAGCCGCCCATTCGACATTGACCGTCGATGACCGGACCTCAAGCCGGATCATCCGCTTCGCCGGGCGCGAAATTCTTGACGCCGGTCCGACCCATATTCCCGTCGTCAGGGCCAAGGATGGCGAAATCACCATGGTGTCGGCCTCGCATGATGGCTACGCCAAACTCTTCGGCCTCATTCATCAGCGCACCCTGTGGCTCGCGCAGGACGGGCGGCGGCTCGATGGCGAGGACCGGCTGGAGGCGCTGAACGCCTGGTCGGGACGAAACACCCATCCCTTCGCCATCCGCTTTCATCTCCATCCCGATATCCGTCCAAGCCTCGCTGATACCGGTGACACGGTCATTCTTGCCACGCCTGGCGGCAGTTACTGGGCGTTCAGGGTGCCTGGCGGGCGGGTGGAAATCGAGGAATCCGCCTTTCTCGGTGAAATGGGCCGCGCGCCGCGCAGTGCCCAGCTGGTTATTCGTGGCGAAAGCGGGCGCGATGTGGCGATCTCATGGTTTTTTGCACTGCTCAAGGCCGGATCGGCGAGCTAGCTGGCAGCAGCCGGGCGCCCGGTTTGCAACCCGATGACAGCGTGTTAGCGACACAGGATTGGTGAAAGAGGTGGTGATGGCTGATGATTTGGTTGCGCTCAGGCGGGCGATCTTGTCGGTGTCCGACAAGAATGGCCTGCTGGCATTGGCGCTGGGTCTGTCGCAGCGGGGAGTCGAGCTGGTATCCACGGGGGGCACGCGCCGCGCCCTGATTGAAGGCGGGCTCAGCGTTGCTGATGTGAGCGACCTCACCGGGATGGCTGAAATGATGGATGGACGGGTGAAGACCCTGCACCCGGCGATCCATGGCGGCCTGCTGGCAAGACGCGGGCAGGCCACGCATGAGGCAGCGATGGTGGACCACGGGATCCGCCCCATCGATCTGGCCGTGATTGATCTTTATCCTTTCGAGGCGACGCTGGCACGGGGCGCGGCCTATGACGACATCGTCGAGAATATCGACATTGGCGGGCCGGCAATGATCCGCGCCGCAGCCAAAAATCATGACCATGTCGTCGTTTTGACGGATATCGAGGATTATCAGGCACTGCTAGTGCAGATGGATGCCCATCATGGCAGGACGAGCCTCGTCTTTCGCAAGGAGATGGCCGCCAAGGCCTTTGCCCGCACCGCCCATTACGATGCGCGTATCGGCGAATGGATGCATGCGGCGCTGGGCGTCACAGAGCCTTCGCGCCGCGTTTTCGGCGGGCCGCTGATCCAGAAATTACGCTATGGCGAAAATCCCCACCAGCAGGCAGGCTTCTACCGCACTGGCGAGGTTCGCGCCGGGGTGGCAAGCGCCATCCAGCTCCATGGCAAGGAGCTGTCCTACAACAACCTCAACGATACGGACGCTGCGTTCGAATGCGTCGCTGAATTCGACGCTGCCAGCACTGCGGCGATTGTCATCGTCAAGCATGCCAATCCGTGCGGCGTGGCGCAGGGTGCTACTTTGGCGGAGGCCTATCAGCGGGCCCTTGCCTGCGATCCGGTCTCGGCCTTCGGCGGCATCATCGCCGCCAACCGCCCGCTCGACGGCGCGGCGGCGAGCGCCATGATCAAGATTTTCACCGAGGTCATCATCGCGCCGGGTGCTGATGAGGAAGCGCGGCGCATCATTGCCACCCGCAAGGATCTGCGCCTTCTGATCACCGATGCGCTTCCCGATCCCGCCGCCGCCGGCACAAGTTTCAAATCGGTCGCCGGCGGCATGCTGGTGCAGACGCGAGATCATCTCTCGGCGCAGGCCGATGGGCTTAAAGTCGTGACGAGGCGCGCGCCAACGACCAGTGAAACGATCGATCTTGTGTTTGCTGCCCGCGTCGCCAAGCACGTGAAATCGAACGCTATCGTCTATGCGAAGGACGGCGCGACGGTCGGCATCGGCGCCGGGCAGATGAGCCGGGTTGATTCGGCCCTGAGCGCCGTTCGCAAAGCGCGCGATGCGGTGAGCGCGGCTCGTGACGAGGCGTTGTCAACGCGCGGGTCTGTTGCCGCATCCGACGCCTTCTTCCCCTTCGCCGACGGGCTTGATGTCCTCATTCAAGCGGGCGTGACAGCCGTCATCCAGCCTGGTGGATCGATCCGCGACAAAGACGTGATCGCTGCTGCCGATGCCGCCGGGCTTGCCATGGTCTTCACAGGCACCCGTCACTTCCGGCATTGAGCTGACCCGGTCGTGTCAGTTCCCGGCGAGATCCCCCAGCAGACCGGCGGCGACAGCAAGCTTGGCGACCGACAGATCGCCGCCTCCGGCAATGTCGCTCACGGCATTGTGGGTGCGTTCGACCGCCGGGCCGGTGCGTTTTGCCCAGCCTGCCATACCGCCGGCTTTCAGCACCGCGGCCGCGATGCGCCGCGCGGCGGTTGAGAGATCCGACAAAGCGCGATCAAGCGCCAGGCGGCTGTAGTAATCCGGGGTCGCCAGCGTTCCGGCGCGGGCAGCGATCTCACCCAGACGGAAATGGGCGCTGACGGCAAAGAACGTGCGCGCGGCCACGTCCAGATCCTTGCGGGTTGCATCGGCAACCAGCACGACGTCGGGCATAAGGGCAAGGTAGGGCAAGGCGGCGAGCCGTGCAGCGAGCACGGGCGGCACGTGATAGCCGACCAGTTCCGCCTTGCGGGCACTGAACCGCTCGGCATCCGCCTCGGGCAGAATTTTCGCAAGAAAACCAGCGCCCGCATCAACCGCCTTGCCGAAGCGGTCGATCACAATCGTCAATCCCCTGTCGAGCGCAGCGTTGCGCAGGAACCAGACGATGCGATCGATCATGACGCTTTGAATGTCGGCATAAAGGCCGAGTTGCAACTGGCCGGGGATGATCGTGTCGAGACGATCAATGTCGGTGTTAAGAGCCGTGAACTTGAAGGAATCGCGCACTGCAGCGAAGGCTGCGGCGATATCGGCAGCGCTGGCACCGGTCTGGTCGACGATCCGCGGCACCAGCGTTGGCCCTCCGCGATTGATGATCGAGTTCGACAGCATGGTGGCGATGATTTCGCGACGCAGCCGGTGACCTTCAATGAAGCTTGCGTAGCGCTGCGTGAGGTCAACGGGAAAATAACGCGCCAGCTCCTTGCCAAGATAGGCGTCATCAGGCACCGGGCTATCCAGCAGACGGTCAAAGAGCGATAATTTGGCATAGGCCAGAAGCACCGCGAGTTCAGGCCGCGTCAGCCCCTTGCCCTGTCTCGCGCGCTCATCGATCACCCAGTCCTGCGGCAGGTATTCAACGGCCCGGTCGAGCCGTCCCTCCTGTTCGAGATTGCGCATCAGGCGGCGGGCAAAGCCAAGGTCCTCTGCACCACGCCGCTCGGCCAGGGAGAGCGCGAGCGATTGCAGGTAGTTGTTGCGCAGCACCAGCGCGCCAACTTCATCGGTCATGCTGGCCAGAAGCGTGTTGCGGGTCTTCTCGGTCAATTTGCCCGCACGCACGACCGCTCCCAGCGCGATCTTGATGTTGACCTCGACGTCGGAGGTGTTGACGCCGGCTGAATTGTCGATGGCGTCGGTATTGAGCCGGATACCCTGACCTGCCGCCTCGATGCGGGCACGCTGTGTCATGCCGAGATTGGCACCCTCGCCGATCGCCTTGCAGCGCAAGTCAGTTGCAAGGATGCGGATCGCATCATTGGCGCGATCACCCGCTTCCTCATTGCTCTCGCCGGCGGCACGGATGTAGGTGCCGATACCGCCAAACCACAGGAGGTCAACGCGGGCGCGCAGGATGGCGGTCATCACCTCCTGGGGGGTCGCCTCCGCCTTGGCGATATCAAGCAGCGCGCGGATTTCCGGCGACAGCGAGATTGATTTGGCGCTGCGCGGAAAGATGCCGCCGCCCGCACTGATGAGGCGCTTGTCATAATCGGCCCATGAGGAGCGCGGCAGATTGAACAGACGCTGGCGCTCGGCATGGCTTTTGGCCGGGTCGGGGGACGGATCGAGGAAGATGTCGCGGTGGTCGAAGGCGGCCACCAGCCTGATCTTGGTTGACAGCAACATACCGTTGCCGAAGACGTCCCCCGACATGTCGCCCACGCCGGCGACGGTGAAGGGTGTTGACTGGATATCGACATCGCCTTCACGGAAATGGCGCTTCACCGCTTCCCAGGCGCCACGCGCGGTGATGCCCATTTTCTTGTGATCATAGCCAACCGAGCCACCCGAGGCGAAGGCATCGCCCAGCCAGTGGTTATAGCGCGCCGAAATGGCGTTTGCCGTATCGGAGAAGGTGGCGGTGCCCTTGTCGGCTGCAACCACGAGATAGGGATCATCGCCGTCCCAGCGGACGATATTGGGGCGGACAACCGTCTTGCCGCTGACATCGATATTATCGGTGAGGTCGAGGAGGGCGGCGATGAAATCCTGATAGGCGCCCGTGCCCTCGGCAAGCCAGGCCTGGCGGTCCGAGGCTGGTGGCAAATGCTTGGGAACAAAGCCGCCCTTGGCGCCGACGGGAACGATCACCGCGTTCTTCACCTGCTGGGCTTTCACCAGCGCCAGGACCTCGGTGCGGAAATCCTGCGGACGGTCGGACCAGCGGATGCCGCCGCGGGCGATCTTGCCAAAGCGCAGGTGAACGCCCTCGACGCGCGGCGAATAGACGGAAATCTCCACCAACGGGCGCGGGGCTGGAAGCTGATCAAGCTTCTGCGAATCGAGCTTGAAGGCAATCGTCGCCTTGGGCAGGCCGTTGTCGTCGAGCTGGTAGTAATTGGTGCGCAGCATCGATTGAATGACGTTGAGGAAGCGGCGCAGGATGCGGTCCTCGTCCAGGCTGTCGACATGGGCAAGTCGACCCAGAATGCGCGCCGTGATCGCCTCCTGGCGGGCTGAGCGGGCGTTCAGGCTGGCGCCGGGCAGCGGCCCGAAGCGGGTTGAAAAGAGCGCGACGAGATCGGCCGCAACGACCGCATGCTTGACCAGGGTCGCCCACATATAGTCCTGAGAATAGAGGAGGCGTGCCTGCCGCAGATAACGGGCAATGGCGCGCACAAGCGCAATCTCCCGCCAGGAGAGGCCGGCTGTCACCACCAGTTCGTTGAAGCCATCACTTTCGGCGCGACCCTGCCATACAGCCATGAACAGGGCTTCGAGCTTGTCATAATATGGCGCGAAGTCGCTTGTCTGGTCGCTGCCGCGCGACAGGCGCACATCGTGAAGCGTCACCGGGTCCTTGGTGTCGCCCTGCGGCATGATGTCGACCGAATATTCCTCGATTGACTTGAACCCCATCGCTTCGAGCAGCGGCACGCGCGTTGACAGCGCGATCGCCCCGCCGCGATGGAAAAGCTTCAGGCCAAGCTCGTGGGCAGGCGCGCCGTCCGGCTTGTAGAAGCTGATCGCCAGTTCCCTGCCCTCATGCAGACGCTCGAGGATACGGATATCGTCGACCGCTTCAGCGGGCGTATGGATATCGCTGTAGGCGGCACCGAACGCATCCTGATAGCGGGCGCGCAGGGCGCGGGCCCGGGCTGGCGGGTATTGCGCCATGAGATCGTCGGCGAGGCTGTCACGCCAGGTTTTAAGGATCGCCGAGATCGCCGTCTCAAGTGTACCGGCATCGCTGGTGGTGAACGGCACATCGCGCCGGCCGATAATGAAATGCAGTCGGGCGAGCGGGCCTTCGGGATAATCGGCCGTCCACGATGACACGCGCCCGCTCAGCCGTTCTGCCAGCATCTTGCCGATCTCCAGGCGTGTCGTTGTCGTGTAGCGGTCACGCGGCAGGTAGACGAGGACAGACTGGAAGCGGTCGAATTTGTCGGCACGCAGCAGCACGCGCACGCGCGGGCGCTCATCGAGCTGGAGAATGCGCTGGGCGAAGGTCGACAGCGTTTCCTCGTCGATCTGGAACAGCTCATCGCGGGGAAATTGCTCGATAATGTTGACCAGCGCCTTGCCCGAATGGCTCTGCGGATCAAAACCGCTCTGCGAAATCACCTTCTCGACCTTGCGCCGCAGATAGGGGATGGCGTGAGCGGCGCCGGTATAGGCGGTTGAGGTGAAGAGGCCGCAGATACGCAACTCGCCGGTGAGATTGCCCTTGGGGTCGAAAAGCTTGACGCCGACATAATCGAGATGGGTGCGGCGGTGCACACGCGAGCGCAGATTGGCCTTGGTGATGATGAGCGAGCGCGGCTGGCTGAGGAAATCACGCAATTCAGGTGTCATCGTCACCGGTTCGCGGCCCCGTCGCAGCAGGCCGACGGCTGGATCGCGCAGCAGGCCAAGGCCACTATTGTTCATGGGCGCAAGCTTGCTGCGCGCACCGCGGCCATCGACGACGTATTCGCGCAGACCAAGGAAGGTGAAATTATTGCCGATCAGCCATTCGAGAAAATGAATGGCCTCGCTCAATTCGCCGACCGGCAAGGGTGGTGGTACGCGTTTGAGTTCTTCAACGACGCGCTGGACGCGACCCATCATCGGCTTCCAGTCGGTGACGACAAGGCGCACATCGCGCAGCGTGGTTGCCAGCTCATCGCGCAGGCGCGTCAGCGCCGCCTCGTCAAGGCGCTCGATATGGAGATGAATGAGGCTTTCCTGCCGGATATCGGGCGTCTCGTCATCGCTGCCGGCAAGCCGCTTCAAAACGCCTGATTCGCTGCGTCCAACGCGCAGAATAGGATGCACAACAAAGCGGATTTCATGGCCTGCTTCCGTGATCTCGGCCATCAGCGAATCGAGCAGGAAGGGCATGTTGTCGTTGAGGATCTCGATGACCGTCACCGCCGCGAGCGGGCTGCCCTCGGCTCCGGTGTTGAAAACGGAAATCACCGGCTTTCCAGCCGTGCGCTTCTTGAGATTTCGCCAGCTGGTGGCGATGAGGGAGGCGAGGTCCTGCGGCGAATAAACCAGGATGTCTTCGGCCGCAGCTCTCTTGAAAAGCGTTCGGACAAAGGCTGGCGGGGCGTCGCACAGCTTTGCGGCCAACTTGCTGCTGTCGGCGATCAGTTTGACCTTGCTTGCTTCGTCGTCCCGCATGGGAGCCTCCCCTGATATGGCCGTGCTCGCTTCGACAAATGGCGGCCTTCTGCTAGCTCTAGCCGAGAAAGACGGCAGCGGGGAGAGGAAGATGACGGATTCGCAGGATGTAATTGCCCTTGAACTTGGCGGCCAGGCGGCGCTGGATGCCGACATGGAGGGTTATTTCGCCAAGTGCCAGGAGAAACTGGGCTTCATTCCCAATGTTCTGCAGGCCTATGCCTTCGATCTGCAAAAGCTGAAAAATTTTGTCGCTTTCCACGACGAGCTGATGATCGGCCCATCGGGCCTCAGCAAGCTGGAGCGCGAAATGATCGCGGTCGTCGTATCAAGTGCCAATCATTGCTATTACTGCCTGACGGCGCACGGGGCTGCAGTGCGGCGGCTGGCCAAATCACCGGCGCTCGGCGAACAGCTGGTGATGAATTATCGCGCCGCCGACCTTGAGCCGCGCCAGCGTGCCATGCTCGATTTCGCGTGGAAGCTCAGCAAATCACCCGAGTTGATCGAGGAAGCGGATCGCCAAGCGCTTCGCGCTGCCGGCTTCAGCGATCGGGATATCTGGGATATGTCTGCCGTCGCCGGTTTCTTCAACATGACCAACCGTTTGGCAAGCGCAAGCGACATGCGCCCGAACAAGGAATATATGACGATGGTGCGTGATTGAGACAACGCGGCCGCCACGGCGCGGTTGCCTTGGCGGCGATAGACCTCTAATCAGTCCCGCCGTCTTGCCGGGGCTGAACGGGATTTTTGCTTGAACGCGCCTGACCGCCAGATCTCACCGCCCCTCACCCGCGTGGAAGCGGCACGGCAACGTTGGGCGCAGCCCATCGACAGCCCGGGGCGGCGTATCCGCGCCTGGCTCAGCCTGACATTCGCTGATCATGGCTTCATCCGGCCCGTCTACTGGAATGTCGCCAAAGTAGGCGACAAGGTTGTCCGCGGTCCGCAGCCCAACCCCGTGCAGATAGCCTATCTCAAATGGCGCTATGGCATACGAACGATCGTCAATTTGCGGGGAGCGACTGAATTTGGCTCCTACGCGCTTGAGCGGGAGGCCTGCGAGCGGCGGGGCATCAGCCTCGAGAACTGCATTCTATGGTCGCGCGACCCGCCGACCCGCGAACAGATTCATGCCTTCAAAGCGATCATCGAGCGGATTACCTATCCCGCCCTCTTCCATTGTAAATCGGGGGCGGATCGTGCCGGTATCGCCTCGGCGCTTTATCTGATCCTGCGCGAGGGAGTACCGGTCGCAGCCGCAGCGCGCCAATTATCAGGAAACGGCCATATGAAGGCCGGGCCGACAGGTGTGCTCGATGCGTTCTTCGCGCGCTATCTCAGCGACACGCACGAGCAACCGATGGACTTCATGCACTGGGTTGACACCGTCTATGATCAGAAGGCGTTGAAGGCCTCCTTCAAGCCAGCCGCCATCGGCAGCTTCATCGTCGACAAGATCCTGCGGCGTGAATAGGCGTCAGTCGATGCGAAACTGCAGGCGATGGAACGCCGCGTAAGCGCCATCGGCGGCAAGCAGCGTCTCATGCGTGCCGCTTTCAACCACCCTGCCCTCATCAAGCACGACGATGGCATCAGCATCACGTATCGTTGCCAGACGATGGGCAATAATGAGCGTCGTGCGCCCGGCGGTCAGTTTCTTCAAGGCATCCTGCACCAATTGCTCGGACGCCGCGTCAAGCGCTGATGTCGCTTCATCGAGAAGCAGGATCGGCGCGTCCTTGAGAATGGCACGGGCCAGCGCCAGCCGCTGACGCTCGCCGCCTGACAATCGGGCGCCGCCCTCGCCGAGCGGTGTCTGATACCCTTGCGATGATGCCATGATGAAATCATGGGCTGCCGCGGCCCGTGCGGCCGCTTCGATATCCGCCATCGCCGCGCCCGGTCTGCCGAATGCGATGTTGGCGGCGATGGTATCGTCGAAAATCACCGCGTCCTGGCTCACCAGCGCAATCTGCGAGCGCAGGGAGGCAAGGGTTACCGCCATGACAGCCTGTCCGTCGATGGTGATCGAGCCGGCGCTTGCATCATAAAGGCGGGGAATAAGATTGAAGATCGTTGATTTGCCCGCGCCCGACCGACCGACGAGGGCAAGCGTGGTGCCGCCTGGAACCGCAAACGACACATCATCGAGTGCCTGCGTGTTATCGGCGAAGCGATGCGAGACGGCGGAGAAAACGAGGCGTCCGTCGCTGATCGCCAACGGTCGGGCGCCTGGCGCGTCGGTGATGGCTGGCGGGCGATCAATGAGCTGGAAAATACGGTCAAGCGCGGCACTGCCTTCCTGCAAAACGGCGTTGATCGACCCCAAGGAGCGCATGGGCTGGGCAGCGATCAGCAAGGCAGAGACAAACCCGGTGAATTGTCCGATCGTCGATCCGCCTGACGACAGACGCCAGCCGATGAGAATGAGGATGCCCGCCACCGCAAAGCCGCCCAGCGCCTCAAGTATGGGCTCGACGCGTCCAAACTGATTGGCGGCGCTCACGCGCAAATGATGCAGAGCCTCGAAGGAATCGCGGGCACGATGATCGACATAATCCTCCAGCTGGTAGGTTTTCACCATGCGGGCGCCGGACAGGCTTTCGCCGATGATCCCGGCCATCTCGCCCATGCGTTCCTGGGTACGCCGCGCGGTGCGGCGCAAACGCCGGCCGATTTCCGCGACAGGCCAGGCGGCAATCGGCAGGATGAGCAGGCCGACAAGAGATAATTGCCAATCGAGCCAGAACATGGCGCCAACGAGCCCGATGATCATCAGCACGTCGCGAACGAGGCTGGTGATGGTGCGGCTGACGGCATTCTGCACAAAGACGAGGTCGGTCGAGAAGCGCTGGGTCAGGGCGTTCGTCCCCTCGTGGCGCAGATCAAGCAGGTCAGCGCGGATGAGATGCCCGAACATGGCGATCTGCAGGTCACGGACAACGCGGGATGCAACGAGGTTGGTGAGCGCGTTGTGGGCGTAGAGGCTGATGCCCTTGCCGCTCGTCAGCATGATCACCCAGAGCGGCGTGAAGAGGAGGGCTGACGCATCAGCCACGGCGACGCGCTCGAAGGCCCAGTTGATCAGCAGCGGATAACCCGACGTGCTGGCGGCGACACCGGCAATGGCCACCAGGTTGAGAGCAATCCACCCGGAATAGGGTTTCAGCCAGCCATGCCAAAGCCGGCGCAGGGGCGCAGTGGGTGAGGCTTTGTCGGCGGCTGTCGGCGTCATCGCTGCAGGATGCCCTCAAAGGTATAAGGAAGCACGCGCTTTAGCCGAAGCGGCGCCAGCGAACAACCACGCCAGCGCTGGAAAGTGGCGATTGCAACGCATTTGAATGAACGGGTTAGATCAGCTTTAGGGCGCAGCTGGTTTAACCAGGGCTTCAACCTGCGCTTTTCCGCAAGGAAGGATACCTTGTGTCAATGCACCAGATGGATATGACGCGCCTGACGCTGTTGGCGATTGCCGAGGCCGACCAGCTCGGATCCTCGGCGCTGGCAACAACGCCCCCGTTATTCGATACACCTGCCGCAACCACCGCCATCCATCAGCTTGACGCTGCCGGTGCCATCGATATCGTTTTGCATTCTGACTGGGATGGCAATCGCTCGTGGCGTGTCAGGCACATGACCGACCCGGGGCGCGAGGTGGCGCGGCTTATCCGCGACCAGGTTATCTGGAATCGCCTCAAGGTCGATTTGTTGCGATCAGGCGACCCGTTCACACTGCTTGTGAATACCTACAGCGATAATCTCGCACTCACCATGGCCCCCTGACGGAAGCAATCGCGAGGCCTGGCGTCCGATCACCGACCTCAGCCGCCATGGCAAAAACTAGAACGTATAGCCGATCTTTACGCCGGCATTGTTGATGCCGACATTGCGCCGGCAGAATCCTGCATTCGAACCGTGATCGAAGGAGGCGACAACTTTCCAGTTATCGGCAAATTTGTAGGTGAAGGCGAAGGATTCACGAAAAAGGAGACTGCAACCCAGGGCAAGCTGGTTTGATCCGACCCCGGGATTGTTCGGCCCGTCATGGACGAGAGCGTTCCAGCCCAGTTCAAAGGCAAAACGATCATTGAAGTCGAAGGTCCAGACGAGACCGGCATAAGCCTGATTGCGGAAACGGTCGAGGTTGATGTTGCCACCGGCGACGAGGCGCGGGCGAATGACAAAATCAAGAAAGGGATTGCCGGAAGCGTTTCCGTAGCGCGGGCTGAGGATTTCGAGATTGATGTCGGCGCTCTGCTCGGCGCGGTGCAGCAGGGAATGCGCGATACCGCCGAAGCGGGCCTCGAAGCCGGAAAAGGGCGATAGCGCGACTGGCGCCGCCGGTGGCGGCGCAGGCGTGGTGTTCAGAAGGTCGGCTGCATGAACTGGGCGCCCAAAGACCATCAGCTGGCACATCAACAGAACCGCAAAGGCTGTCTTTTTCATTGGTTGCGTATCTCTATCCTGAACTTTGGCCCTGAACCTTGGCACGACGACAAACCAAATGCGGTGATCCGGCTGATCCTTTGCTCATGAAAAAGCACTTTTAGTAGATCGCGCCGGCAACGCAAGAGCAATATGCGCTTTAGCGCCTTCACGGTATGCCGGTGTCGCTGTCAAGCAACACGCCGCTTGAGATACGGCCAGGCTGACCAAACAGCCGGGCTCCGGTCGCGATTTGCCGCCCTTTTTGTTGCGCCGAAGGCTCGATTCATTGTGCTTATTTTGCAACAATTCGCACAAATCTTCCGTTACGTCATAGGTGTGGCATTTCTTGCGCGCTCAATTTACGCTCGTAAGTTGTTATAAATTCTTCAAACTTTTCATCACTTCGACGTTGACGACGATTTCAGCAGTTTTTCCGCGCCTGCCCGGGCGTTTACAATTTCGTAAGAAACGAGGCAATTTCCCCGGATTGGAGTATGGATTTACGAAATTTGTATGCGATCCGATCCATTGCGGTCTTTTTTGCAGGCCGAGACGGTTTCGAAGAGTTTTGAAATGTGTCGATCCGCTTCATCCGGAGTTTTGGTGGTCATGGTGATTGCAAATTTCAGGCAGGGTGGGGGACGGCGCCGGTTCGGTCACCGAAACTGGCTTGTGGCCGGCCTGTGCGCCGTTGTTGCCACGATATCCTCTGCGCAGGCGCAAACGGCCACGGCCCCGCCATCGCGCGAGCAATACGAACAACTCTTTCTGATCACGCTGAAAAACCCGTCGGATCTTGACGCGTCGTTCAGGTTTGCCCAGGTGGCCGCCGCGCTTGACGAGGACGAAGCGGCGATTGGCGCGCTTGAACGCCTGCTCTTCTACAATCCGAAATTGTCGCGCGTGCGGCTCGAACTCGGCGTTCTTTATTACAAGCTCAAAGCCTACGGCCAGGCACGCGTCTACTTCACCAGCGCGGTCGAGGGCGAGGGCGTGCCGGAAGAAGTGCGCGCGCGCGCCCAGGCCTTCATCCAGGAGATCGATCGTCGCGATAATCCCAGCCAGTTTTCAGGCTATTTCCAGTCTGGCGCGCGCTATCAGTCCAACGTCAATGCCGGGCCATCATCGCTGAACGTCAGAGCGCTTGGCTTTGATGCCGTGCTCAATCAGCAATTCGGCCGGCGCAATGACTGGAACAGTTTTTTCCTCGGTGGCGTGCGCCATGTCCAGACCATCGAGAACGGGCGCGGCGACACGCTCGAGACGACAGTGTCGGGCTATATCTCACGCCAGAACCGCAACCCTGAATTCGATATCGGTCTGGTTGAGATTACCTCCGGGCCACGCATCAATGTGGCACCCGATGTTTTTCCCGGTGTGACGGTGCGCCCCTATGGGCTGGTGAATGTGACAAGTCTCGGCCGCACGGGCTACCAGACGGCGACCGGCTATGGCGCGGCCATCACCATCCCGACGCCCTGGGTGAGCTTCGAAGCGGTGGGTGATTCGCGGCGTCGCGCCTTTGAGAATTCAAACAAATTCCCGGTCGCTGGAGAGCAGACGGGCGTGCTGTCGACGGGGTCGCTATCGGCTCTCGTTCCGGTCGTCGACGGGCTCAGGGTGTTTGGTCGTATCGCTTATGCCGATAACGCGACGAATTCGCTCTTTGCCTATAATGCTTTTGTCCAGCAATCCTATGATATCGGCATTCAGTGGGAGTTCCGCGCGCCGTTTATTGATGCCCCCTTGCGCTGGACATTGACACCGACTGTCGGCCAGATCTGGACACGATACGGGCTGCCCAACCAGCTGATTGATCCGGCGACCAACCGTCGGGATCGCGAATTCCGCGTCGGTCTGTCGCTTGATGCGCCGCTTACTGAAAATCTCGGGTTTGCGGCTCAGGTCTTGTTGCAGAACAACGCCTCCACCCTGCCCAATTTCCGCTACCACAATTGGACGGTGGTGGTCGGTCCGACGTTACGGTTCTGAGGGGAAAGACGATGGCAAGCTCATCCATGATTAAAACCCGTCACGCCGTTCTCCTGATGGGGGCGAGCGTGTGTGCGCTTGCCAGCAACGGGTTGGCACAGAATGTCGGCACCACCGGCGCGGTCAATCCGCTCACCCAAAGCACGCCGCCGGGCGGTGGGACAAAACAGGTGACGCTAGGCAGTCAGGTCATCTTCAAGGAGCGCTTTGTCACCTCAGGCGCAGGCTCGCTGCAGCTGGTGTTTCTTGATAAATCGACGCTCAATATCGGCCCCAACAGCGATGTTGTGATCAATGAATACGTCTATGATCCAGCAAAGCGCGACGGCAAAATGAGCATCGGCCTTGCCAAGGGGGCGCTGCGCTTCGTCGGCGGGCAGATCAGCCATAATGGCAATGCCGAAATCAAGACACCGGTCGCCACCATCGGCCTGCGCGGGGCGGTCGCCACCACGTCGTTCAACCCGCAGAGCCAGACGCAGACCACGTCCAGCATCGTTGGCTCTGCGACCGTCACCGGCCTTGCCGGCGGCACGGTGACGATGGTGCAGGGCTATACGACAACCGTTGGCCAGGGCCAGTCGCCCTCGCAGCCAACACGCACCCCCCCGCAGGTGCTGGCAACCGCAACCGGCCAGACGACGAGCCAGTCAGGACAAACAGGCGGCAGCGCCACGCCCCCCAGCGACACCACAGCCAACACGCAGCTGGCAGGCGATCGCTCGCAGTCAAATGTGGTGCTGTCGACGACACAATCGACCAATCAGGTGGCGCAGCAAACCGGCTCCACCAATCAAAGCGTCACCGACACCCGCCAGTCAACGCAGGTAACATCGACGACGACAGCAGCAGCGCCACTTGTTCAAAACATCCAAGCTTCTCTTGCCCCGCGCGCCCTCGCCTACAGTGTGAGTGCGGGAGCTGGGTCCTCTGTCCCTTATCTGACCGCGCTTTTTGTCGGCCCAACGCAAGTTACCACCACGCCCCTTCTTGGTTACAGAGTTGGCGGTGCTGACAATTTAGCCTCCAGCGAAACCATCCGCACCCTGCAGGTCGGCTTTGGCATCACCGGGCGCGGCGCAGCGCAGACCTCGGTGTTCTCGGTCGTGACCGAAGCGTTCTTCACGGCAGGACAGGAAACGATCTATAATGGCGGGATTCAAGCGTCTTCGCGGCAATCAGCAACACAACGAGCAGCCTTCGCGGTTTCAGCTATCTCGTCTGTTCCAGGAAGCGTGCAATTAGCGAGCGATGGCAGCCGCATTCCCGTATCTTTGACCATTGATCAAAACGATTACAATCGCGCCAACCAGCCCGTTGCCGATGTTGCCTCCCAGTTCGGTGGTACCATACCTGGCAATGGACAAAATTATACCTTCACTCAATCAGTTGCTTCGACCTCGGTTCCCGCCAGCCTTGGAGCAAACCGACCAAATCTGTCGCTCGCCGGCTATGCGGGCGGAATCCTGGAGACGGGAACATTTGATGCCTCGGGCAATCGCATCGCCACGCAGTTTGTGACTGTGACGGGACGAAACGGAGATGGCAGCGATGTTGCGCTCGTTTTAGATGGCGGCACATCGCGCGCCTCGGCCGATATTCAACTGGCCAGCCGTACGGCTGGCTCTCGGTTGGTGAACGGCACCTATCAATTTGGCAATCTCAACACGACACAGGCAGCGCGCAGCACCTATATCGACACAAATACCTTTGCCCTTCGTGATCGCACGGTCCGCGATCCAAACACAACGGCCCCCCAAACCGATTCGCCGGCCCCTTACATCAGTTCCACCGGCAGTGGCACCTATCGAAACATTCAATCGGGATTGACCAGCTGGGATACGATCACCGGCACCAATCCGGCAGCGGCACAGGCTGTCATCGCCGCGACCGACATCACGCCTTGCCAGTGCGAATTCACCAAATGGGGCTTCTGGTCAACTCGCGCGGTCCGCGACAATGCTGGTGGCGGCAATGATCAGGAGCGCGGACATCTTCTGACGTGGGTCGCCGGACAATTGTCTGATCGCTCGCTTATCCCGACGACCGGCAGTGCTACCTATAACGGCCACATCATCGGCAACGTGCAATTCGGACCAGGCAGTACCAGCGCGCCTGTGACCAATACGGGCACCAATTACGTCGCGGGCGGCACCTTCAATCATACCGTCAATTTCGGCCAGGGAACGGGCAGTCTCGCCTTCACCTTCGACCAGCGCAATTATGCCGGGACGAGTACGCTGAACTCAGCCAACCGGGCCAATTTCAACGGCAGTTTCGCCACGAGTGGAAGTCCTGTCCCTGCCAGCGGATCGCTCCAGGGCTCGTTCTTCGGCCCCAATACCGGGGCTGGCACCGCACCGCTTGAACAGGGCGGACAATTTACCATCACCGGCACGCCGCCAAGCGGGCCGGGGGTTTACAACGCCGCCGGCATCTTTGCGGCGCGGCGCTAGACGGCGCGCCCTTCTGTCGACGTCGCCTTATTGGCTGGCGGCTGGCTAACCCGGAATGTGGCGATGACCAGGGCGCAGTATTTCACGTTGCTGGAGGATGGAGCCCTTGCGGGTGCCTGGGGCGGCAGGCTTCATCATTTTCTGGCAGCCTCGATCATCGTCAGCCTGCTCATTCTGGTTCTGGCAATCGAGCCTGACCTTGGCATTTCCTCCCGGGTGCCGCCCTTCAGCGAAACCCTCATGCTGATCGTTCTTGGCAGCGAATACGGCTTTCGCCTGTGGGCGGCACCCGACAATCCCCGTTTTGCGGCGATGGGACCTGTCGCGGCGCGATGGATGCATGCCTCATCGGCCGGTGCCCTGCTCGATCTTTATATTCTGGCCGGCATTCTTGCCTTCCTCACGGGCTCTCTTTCGCTTGAACGCGCCACGGCGCTCGCCCTGCCGCGCTGCCTCAAACTGGTGCGTTATTCGCCGATGCTGAGCGCGCTTGGCCAGGCGCTGATGCTGGGTCGCCAAGCCCTCTTTGCCAGCGCCATCATCGTTGGCATGATCGGGATGATCTTCGGCAGTGCGATTTTCCTGCTTGAGCGGGCCGGTCAGCCAGAGGAATTCGGCCATCTGACCAGTGTCATCTGGTGGACGATCAGCACCGTGACGGGTGCCAGCGGCGATGACAGCACGCCCGATACCCGCCTCGGGCAAGTGCTCTATGTCATTCTCAGTATCAGCGGCTTTCTCGTGCTGGCGCTCCCCATGGGCGTCATTGCGTCCGCGTTTGACGCGACATTGGCAAAGCGCAGCTTCGTGGTGACGTGGAACATGGTGGCGCGCGTCCCGCTGTTCAGGAGCCTGCCGGCCGCCGCCATCGCGGCTATCGCCGAGCAGCTCAATGCAGAATCATTTGAAGACGGCGCGGTCATCATCCGTCGTGGCGAACCGGGTGAGCGCATGTATTTCATCCTTGGCGGCAGCGTCGAGGTTGCAACCGAAGGGGGACCGATCCGTCTCGACAGCGGTGATTATTTCGGTGAACATGCCCTGCTCACCGACGAGCCACGGAGCGCGACGGTGAATGCAAAGGGCCGGACGAAATTGTTATCGCTCTCCAAGCGTGATCTTGCAGCGGTAATCGAGCGCGCACCCGGGATCAAGGATGCCTTGCGCCAGACGGACATCGCCAGACGAGGGGCTTGAAGCCGGGCATGCGCTACGCGAACCGATTATACTGGCTGGCGGTCGGCATTCCCTTTGCCCTTATTGTCTTTTTCGAGATCGCCGCACCGCACGCCCTCGCGCCGCTGCGCGATCTGGTATTCGACAGCTACCAGCGCCTGTCGCCGCGACAATGGGATGCGGACGCCCCGGTGCGCATCATCGATATCGATGATGCTTCGCTTACCCGCATCGGCCAGTGGCCTTGGCCGCGCACCCGCATGGCGCAACTGGTCGACAAGCTGTCGGCGATGGGCGCTGCCGTGGTCGCCTTCGACATCGCGCTTGCCGAGGGCGATCGCACGAGCCCTGACCAGATATTGTCGCTCCTGCCGCCATCGGCTGCACGTGACGCGGTGGCGCGCGATATCGTTGATCTGCCGACCAATGATGCGGTGTTTGCTGCGGCCATCGCCGGCAAGCCCGTCGTTCTTGGGGCTATTGCCACCGCCTCGCCGCTCACGATCACCTTGCCGCAAAAGCATGGATGGGTAACGGCGGGCGATGATCCGGCGCAGTTCGTGCCACGGTTCGCCTCTGCCGTTCTGCCACTGCCCGACTTCGCGGCGCAGGCCAGCGGCATCGGCATGCTCAACTGGTTGCCTGATCGCGATCAGACGATCAGGCGGGTGCCGGTCCTTCTCGGAGTTGGCGGAAAATTAGCTCTTGGACTTGCCGCCGAAGCGCTCAGGGTGGCGCAGGGCGTCGATACGGTCATCGTCAAATCATCCAACGCCAGCGGGGAAACCGCCTTTGGCGCTGCAACCGGTGTCAACGCCGTCAAGATCGGGCAATTTGTGATCGATACGGGGTCAAGCGGCGATGTCCGGGTGCGGTTCTCCGCTCATGAACCGCGACGCTTCGTGCCGGCCTGGCAGATCCTCGCCGACGAGATCAAACCAGACGAGATCGAAGGGCGCATTTTCTTCATCGGCTCCAGCGCGGCAGGGCTGCTTGACCAGCGCACCACACCTATCGACGCGACCATCCCGGGTGTCGAAGTTCACGCCCAGCTGGTCGAGCACATCATCGCCGGCGGCCAACTCAGCCGGCCGGACTGGGCGCTGGGCGCTGAAGCGGCGCTGGCTATCCTTTCCTGCGTCATTTTCATGGTGTTCCTGCCGCGCACGCCGGCCATTATCCTTGGCCTTCTCGGGGCTGGCGTTGTTGCTGTGCTGGTTGGCGGCAGCTGGTACCTTTTTCATCAAGGCGGCATCCTCGTTGACCCGGTGGTGCCGAGCGCCTCCGGGGGCGTCATCTATCTCGCCGGGCTATCGTGCCTCTACTGGCAGGAGCAGGCGCAGAAGCGGCAGGTGCGTTCAGCCTTTGAGCGCTTTGTCGCGCCGGCCGTCGTCGAGCGGCTTGCGGGTGATCCAAGCCGTCTTGTCCTTGGCGGAGAGAACCGCACGCTCACCCTCATGTTCTGCGATCTGCGCAGCTTCACCACGCTCTCCGAAGGCATGAGCGCGCAGGAACTGACGCGCTTCATGAATGATTATCTGACGCCGATGACCGACCTTGTCCTCGATCACAATGGCACGGTCGACAAATATATGGGGGACGCCATCATGGCGTTCTGGAACGCGCCGCTTGATGACGACAAGCACGCCATCAATGCAGGCCGGACCGCGCTTTTGATGATCGACCGGCTGGCGGAACTGAACCAGCGCTGGCAGGCGCAGGCAAGCGCCCAGGGGCGACATTTCCCGATTGCCCGCTTCGGTATCGGACTGAACACGGGCGAGTGCTGCGTCGGCAATCTCGGGTCAACCCGGCGGTTCGACTACTCAGCGATCGGGGACGAAGTCAACGTCGCCTCCCGTCTGGAAGGGGCCACCAAATATCTGGGCGTTGATCTGCTGGCGGCGGAGACCACGCACGATCTCGCGCCTGACCTGCCGTGGATCGAAGTCGATCTCGTGCGGCTCAAGGGCAAGGTGCAGGCAACGCGTCTCTTCACGCTGATGGGCAGCGAGGAAGAGGCCGCGCGCGGCGATTTCGCCGCGTATCGTCTTGCCCATCACGAGGTGCTTGACGCCTATCGCGAACGACGCTTCGAGGCCGTCATCGACAAGGCGAACGCGGCGCGCGCGCTAGCACCTTTGCGGCTTGCCGGGCTTTATGACGTCTATAGCAAGCGGGCTACCGCCCTGCTGCTTGCGCCACCACCTGCTGATTGGGATGGCAGTACGACGATGGACGACAAGTAACGCCGCGCGTCGATCACCGCCGCTGTGATTGCAGGGTGGCAATGTTATCCTGCAGGCGGCGGACGACGAGGCGCGTCACGGCAAGCGACATTTCAGGGAATTCGCTCATCAGGCTGAGGAAGATATCCTGGCGCAGGCAAAGCACGCTGATATCCTCAAGCGCGCGGATGGTTGCGGAACGGGGCGCACCGGTAATGATACCGATCTCACCGACGATCGCCCCGCGGCTGACGGTGTTGACGGTCATCGGGCCGTCGGCCGTGTTGATGATGATGTCGGCTCTCCCGGAAATCAGAACATAGGCCGAATCGGATGGATCACCCTGCCTGAACACGACGTCGCCCGCCCGATAGGTCAAACGCTCGCTGGTGAAGGCCAGCAGCTTGAGACGGGCAAGATCGACATCAGCGAACATAGGCACTGCTTGCAGCGCTCCCAATTCGGCACTGTCACTGGCGGCGCGCGCGGCTGGTTCGGGCGTGTCGCGTTCGGCGGCAGCAAGGCCACTGACGACTTTGCCCGCGGCAAGCTCGATGCGCGCATCGAAGCCGGTTGCCGGGTCGCCGGCACGCAGGACGACAAACAGGGACTTGCCCGCCATGCGCCGGCGAAGCCTCTCAAGCAGGGCAGCGCCATCAGGTTCGCTGGCGTTGAGAACGCCTTCGTTGATGATCAGAATATCCGGGCGTTTCATCAGGCAGCGGGCAAGAGCAATGGCGCTGCGCTGGGCGGGGAACAGCAGACGCCCGGCGTGTCCGCAGGGCTGTTCGAGGCCCAGGCGGAAGACGGCGACATCGAAGCCCCGCTTGATCAATAACTGGCGAATGGCGGTTGTCACTTTCTCCGCCGCGCCAGACGCTCCGTAGGTGATGCGTCCAAAGAGCAGGTTGTCGCGCAGCGGCGCGGCCGTGCAATAGCGTTCGCTGTCGTAGAATTCGATGCTGGTTGCCAGGTCACTTGGCGCGCCACGGCGGAACTGGTGACGGGCCAACAGGATCTTGTCGCGCAGCGCGGCATCAAGCAGACCCAGGCGGTGCCGCGGTTCAACGTAAAGGAAAGCGAGCGCCACCAGGCGGTCACGGTCGGCGCTGCTGAACGTGGCGACGGGACCGTCGGTGCGGCCCAGCATGTCGCGGAAATCGTCGAGTTCGTCGGCCGAAATGAAGGAGAATTGCTCGAACAGGAAATGGTCGGACGAGACGCCGGTGAAAATCTCGACCATCGTTACCGCGATGCGCCGGCCGGTCAGCGCCAGGCCTTCGCTTAACCCGCATTGATCAAGCAGCTGGCGGGTGAACGGCAACATGGCGAGGTTGGTGTCACGCATCGCTTCACCGAGAGGAACGCCGAACAGCAGGTTTTCGCCAATGGTCGAATTGTCGTTGTAGGCATCGGCATCGAAGGGTTCGACCAGCGCGGCAAGCCCGCTTTCATCAAGTTGACGGCGCACATCGCCGCGCAATTCCACCATGTGCTCCACGAGCCCATCGCCACCGGACTCAAGCTTGCGGGCCAAACCAAAGCGGAAGACCGCCTCGTCGAGACCAACATCGCGCAGAACCTCGCCAATCGCGTGATCAAGGCCGGCTGCGTCCTCAACGCCCGCCAGTGAATAATCCACACAGTCCGCCGCCACCGCAACACCATGCATGTCGGGCTCGTTGACCCGCTGCTGCAGACTGTAAATGAGATTGTCGCGGATGCTGCCGTCGAAGATGGCGGCATCAGGGATGGCGTGGGCGACGTGGCGCCCGTGGAGCGAGACGGGCAGGGTTGACAGATCAGCACCGTTGATGCGGATCGAGCCTGTGTACAGGCTGAGGCGGCGGCCAAGGATTTGCGCCAGGGTGCGCGCGCCATCGCCAGCCCGCTCAGCCAGCACGACGTGCTTGCCAAGCGGCAAAGTAAGATTGATGCCATCGACCAGAACGTCGTCACTTGCGCTCATCACCTTCAGGCCCTGGATGACGATCGAGCCGTTGATGAGGTCGGGCATGTCGGCGGTTGAGGGGGATGGGACGCTCGGCGCCACGCCGGCGCTGAATTGTTCCACGACCTGCTGGTATTTGACATCGACATCGAGGCGCTGCTGGTCCCAGTCGATGAGTTCTTTCACGGGTGGCGGCAATTCGCGATAGGCGGCAATGACAGCGACCAGCTGACCAATATCGATCTCGCCCCGCAGGGCAGCGACGCCACCCAGCGTGTAAAAGAGGAAGGGCGTCATCTGGGCCAGCAAATTATTGGCAAATTTGACTGCGAATTTGCGGCCGTAGAGCCGGTAGCGGATGGTGAAGAGTTGTTCGAGCATGCCGCCGATGCGCTGGCGCTCAAACGCGCTGGTACCGTGATTGCCGACCTCACTGATGCCGTCCACCACTTCGCCGATACGCCCGGCCAGGGCGCGTGAGCGCAATTGGCGCTCCTTGCCGAGCCGTATCTGCTCGCGGCGCAAGCGCGGGATGACGGCTGCCTGAACAAAGACAATCAGCCCGGCCAGAAATCCAAAAATCGGGCTTTGCAGGAGGATGAAGGTGAGAGCCGTCAGCGCCTGACCACCGAGGAAGACGGGTTGAATGAAGGCATCGCCGACAAAGCCACCGATGGGTTCGACCTCGTCCTTGATGATGGTGGCGGCTTCCGACGCCTTGACGTTGCGCAGAGCCTCGGGCGAGAAGCGCAGCAGGAGCGAAAAAAGATCAAAGCGCAGATATTGCAGCAGACGCTCGCCGAGCGCCCCCTTGCGCATATTGATGATATATTTGAACACGCCGTTGATAACGACAAGCAGCAGGAAGAGCGCGCTCAAGGCAAAGAGATAAGGCAGCCGCGACAGGCTGATGCCGGAGAAAAGCTCGACATGGGCGCCACCCAGAAAACCTGGCAGGGTCAGCGCCAGATGGAACAGAACGGCTTCGGTTTTTCCAGCCGCAAAGGCGCGGCCCTGAATGGCGTCCGAGACGATATATTTCGGCAGATCGAGCGAATAGAAATAGAACGGAAACGACAGAAGCACCACGAGCAGGATAAGCAATTGCTCGCGCCTTGAATGCTCCCAGATATAGGCAAACAATGGTTTCATCGCGCTGCGCTCATGTCCTCAACGTCATCCCTTCGCGCGCAAACAGACTGTCCGGATGCTCGCTCTGCAGCCGCCTTTCGCGCGCGGACAGGTCCTCATCGCTCAGCCGTGGATCGTGATGGACGCAGACGAGCCGCTTGCCCCCTGCCCGCCGCAGGATGTCAAGGCCGGCCTGCCAGGTCGAATGGCCCCAGCCGCGATGCGCCTGATAGTCGACATCGCCGTCCCACATGGCATCATAGATGAGCAGGTCGACATTGGCGCACAGCTTGACGATCTCGTCATCGATTGCCCCCACGCCGTGTTCGTGGTCGGTGATGATGGCGATCGCGGCATCGCTGCTGTCGATCCGAAATCCGCTGGCCCCGTTTGGATGATTGAGCGCGATGGGGCGCACCGTCAGGGCATCCAGGGTGAAGGGGATTGCAGGCGCGATCGTCTGCAGTGAAATCGTGCTGCGCAGATCACCCGGGGCAAGCGGAAAATAGGGCGGCTTGAACAAGGCATCGAGAACATCCGCAGGACTTTCGCCCGACAGGGCGGCAAAGCGCAGATTGATCTTCCGCCCGCTGGCGAACATGGGCGAAAAGCCGGTCAAGCCGAAGATATGGTCCCAATGACAATGGGTGAGCAGAATGTCGAGCGCGGCGGCGTCATCGTCCGCCAGGCTGTGGCCGAGATCGGCAATGCCGGTGCCGGCATCGATGATAAGACGCTGATGGCCGGCGCGGATTTCAAAACAGCATGTCTGCACGCCAAACATGCGGCGCCTGGAAGCGCGCGCCGGCATCGAGCCGCCAACGCCCCAGAAACGGATGGATATCCCGGTCACGGGCCTCTGCTCACATGGTGCCCGTCAACCCGTGTTACCGTTGCATGTGTCATCATCAGTGGTTTCAGGTCCGTGGTCGGAGAAGCAGGCTAGCGGCATCAGTCGACTGTGCCAAACGTAACCGGGTGCGTCGAGAGCATCAATGGCCGGGGCGATGATGCCCGCGCCTGTCATCGCTGTCTTGAATTAACGGGATGGCGGCTTTCGACTGCCTGCGTCGCCTTCAGGCCACGAGCGCGGCCAAAGAGAGTTCAGCCTGGTCGGGGTGCTTCGATGACACTCGGCCATCAGCACCGGCGCCAGAGCCTTTTGCGGCCAGGTGAATAACGGTTGGCCGGAAACAATGCGACAAAACAGGTGCGGGCGTCAGGATCGACGTCCTGACGCCCGCAATGACGATAGGTGCAGGAGTTACTTGTTGTCTTCGGCGAAGATGTCCTTCTTGTAATTATCAGTGAAGAAGAACAGACCGATCACGAAGCATCCGGCAGCAATCACCAGCGGATACCAGAGACCGAAATAGGGGTCGCCAGTCTGGGCGATCATGGCAAAGGCCGTTGCCGGCATCAATCCGCCGAACCAGCCATTGCCGATGTGGTAGGGCAGCGACATACCGGTGTAGCGGATGCGGGTCGGGAAGAGCTCGACCAGGGCTGCAGCAATTGGTCCGTAGACCATGGTTACCAGGATGACGAGATAGGTCAGAACCAGGACAAGCCCGAAGGTCTGGGCGCGGAAGATGTCAAAGAAGCCAGACATCTTCACCAGCTCCGGATTGGGCTGGCCTGCCATCGGATAGCCACCCGCCGCAAGCGCTTCATTGACAGACTTGGTGAAGGCCGCAGGTGTGGTGCGGACCGCGTCCCCCGTCAGCTTGCTCAAATCATAAGCCGGTACTTCGGTATTGCCGACCTTGATTTTCGCGATTGAGCCAGCGGGTGCAGGTTCGACCGAGTAATTCACTGAGTTGCGGGCCAGCAGAGCCTTCGCCACATCACAGGAATTGGTGAATTTGGACGTACCCGTCGGGTTGAACTGGAACGAGCAGTCATCCTTGGCGGCGATGACCGTTACCTTGGTTGTCTGCTGGGCCCGGTCAAGCTGCGGGTTGGCGGTGGCGGTAATGAACTGAAACACCGGGAAATAGGTGAGGACAGCCAGGACCATGCCAGCCAGAATGATCGGCTTGCGACCGATATGATCGGACAGCGAACCAAAGATCACAAACCCTGCCGTACCCAGGATGAGCGACCAGGCAATCAGCACGTTGGCGGTGAAGGGATCAACACGCAAGATGCTTTGCAGGAAGAACAGGGCGTAGAACTGTCCCGTATACCACACGACCGCTTGGCCAGCGACAAGTCCCAAGAGAGCGATGAGCGCAAACCTGGCGTTCTTCCATTGCCCGAAAGCTTCGCTGAGCGGCGCTTTTGACTGCTTGCCCTCATCCTTGATCTTCTTGAAGATCGGGCTTTCTTCCATTTGCAAGCGAATCCACACGGAAATTGCCAGCAGGAAGATCGACAGCAGGAAGGGGATGCGCCAACCCCATTCGGCGAACTCCTTCTCACCGGTCCAGGTGCGAACACCGAGGATGACCATGAGCGAAAGGAGCAAACCAAGTGTGGCTGTGGTCTGGATCCAGCTGGTGAAATAGCCGCGGCGACCGTGAGGCGCATGTTCGGCCACATAGACAACGGCGCCACCATATTCACCGCCGAGCGCCAGGCCCTGCAACATGCGCAGAACGATCAGGATGACGGGCGCCAGCCAACCAATAGCGAAATTGCTTTCGAGCCAGGCATAGGTTGGCAGCAAGCCGACAATGAAGGTCGAAATGCCCATGATCATGATGGTGAGGAGGAAGGTATATTTGCGCCCGACGATATCACCAAGACGGCCAAAGAAGAGGGCGCCGAAAGGGCGTACGAGGAAGCCGGCAGCAAACGCCAGCAGGGCGAAAACATTGCGGGTTGCTTCGGGGAAAGGCGAAAAGAACTGGTTGGCGATAATCGCCGCCAGCGATCCATAAAGATAGAAATCATACCATTCAAAAATAGTACCGGCGGAGGACGCAGCGATAACCTTGCGTTCCTCTCGTGTCATCGGCCGGGCCCGCTCGGCAGCACCCGCCCCGGCGATGGTTGTATCGGTCATGATTAATACCCTCCCTGTCAGCATCCTCGGCCAGCCTTCAGGCTGGATTTTGTTGGCACTCTCCTGCTTGAGGAGCTCTGCGTAAAAATTTTCATACACATATGGAGATATCTTGACAACTATAAACATTTTTAAACAGATACAAACCAATACAAACGATCTTATAACGCCAGTAATATCGCCTATATTGAGCTGGCAGAACGGCGTTATGCTGTGGATGCGATGCGGTGGATGCGATGACAGCGGTTTGGCGACGGGTATGATACGCTGAGGCGGTGTCATCTTGGTTCGATCGGCGTGTACGCGTACCGAAACGAGCAAAACGGGAGAATTCCGCGATGTTGTCTCGACCCTTGCTCACTCTTCACGAGGTTGCAGAACTGTTGAAGGTCAAGGAAGCGACCGTGCGCAGCTGGATTGCGCAGCGCCAGATCCGGGCGATCAAATTCGGGCGGGAATGGCGGGTTGCTCACAAGGATCTTGAGGCGTTTTTGCTGGAGAACGCCACCATGCCGCGACGTTCGGGCGAAGTGTAGAGCCCAAACCCATCCTTTTTTGGTGCACCGCCCGCTGGCAGGAGGCGAGGCGGCGGAGCGACTGAGCACGCCGATCGAGACGCGGCATCACGCGGTCTTAACCATCCTTATCGTTTCCATCCATATCCACGCTTGACCATATCCGCGCTTGACTCTTGGAGCGGGGTGCTGATGATAAGAACGTACCATGAACATTTGATCGTGCTGTCATGACCCTCATGCCAAGACCGTTACCCCATGCCGACCCGGATGCACGGCCCCAATTCACGCTGGCGGGCGAGGCGGTGCATGAGTTCTATGCCGGCACCGGCATCCGGAGCATGGCCATGACAGGCGGGGTCCTGGCCCTGATGCACCTGGCCAAACGCGGCCCGAAGCTGTGGGTTCGCCACGCCGCCCTTGATCGGGAACATGGCGCGCCCTATGCGGCGGGCCTTGCGGAATTCGGTGTTGATCCGGCGCAGGTGATCCTGGTGCGGACGCCTGATGTCACCGGCGCGCTCCAGGCAGGGCTTGAAGGCGCACGCTGCCACGGCCTCGGGGCGGTGATGATCGAATTATGGGGCGAGGCAAAAGCCTATGATCTGACCGCAAGCCGGCGTCTGGTGCTGGCGGCGAAGGCTTCAGGCATCGGCGTTTTCATCACGCGGATGGCCGCCACGCCCCATGCCAGCGCGGCCGAGACGCGTTGGCTGATCCACCCGGCACCATCGCGGGCCTTGGCAGCACGTGCCCCTGGCCACCCGCTTTTTGATCTGACCCTGTTGCGCACCCGCCATGGCCGGGAAGGTCTGCGCTATCTTGTGGAGTGGGACCGTGATGTCCGAGACCTCGTCATCCATTCCGTTGTTACCATCGCCGATTCCCTCATTGACGATCGCACCGGCATTGACGGAACCGCGCCGCTATCTCGGGCTGTGGCTGCCCTTCCTGTCAACCGACCGGGCATGCCGGGCATTGAACCGGCCGCGCAGCGGCACAGCTGATGAGCCGCCCTTTGTTCTCACGCAGAAAGAGCGGGGCGCGCTGCGGATTGCTGCCCTCGACCCGCTTGCCAGGCGCTGCAAACTTGCCCTCGACATGGCCCTTGCCGAGGCGCGCGCCCTGGTCCCGAACCTGATGACAGCGGCCATGGACCATGCCGCTGATGCAGATTATCTGCTGGCAGCTGCGGCGGTCTGCGAGAAATTTACGCCGCTGGTGACTCTCAGGGGAAGAGAGGGCCTCATCCTCGACATTACCGGCTGCGCCCATCTTTTCGACGGCGAGGAAGCGCTTCTGATCCAGGCCCGGCGCAACCTCAATCGCCTCGGGCTGGCGACGCGTGCTGCCCTTGCCAATACTCCTGATGCGGCATGGGCGTTCGCTCGTTTCTCATCCACCGAACGCCTGCCACCCGCCACAGAGGAGAGGGCGGCGCGGGCGTTGCCGGTGGCAGCCCTTGAGCAGGAAAGACATATCACGCTGGCCCTGACGCGGGCGGGGCTCAGAACGCTGGGCGATCTTGCCGACCGCCCGTCTTCCTTGCTGGCGGCACGCTTCGGCGCAGGGCTGGTGGACATCCTGCAGCGGATTCTGGGGCGCGACGATATCCGCATCACGCCGCTTCGGCCACCGCCGGAGATCATGGCAGACAAGCATTTTGCCACGCCCATCACCGCCATGGAGGGATTGCTGGCAGAGCTGGCAAGGCTGGCGGGCGATGTGATGAGCCTGCTGGAGCGGCGCGGCGCGGGCGGGCGGGGGTTTGAGGTCATCTTCTTTCGTGCCGATGGGGCCGTGCGGCGGCTGACAATTGAAACAGCGCAAGCCATGCGCGATGGCGCCCGGCTGATGCGCCTCATCGCACTGAAGATCACCACACTCGCCGATCCTCTCGATCCCGGCTTCGGGTTTGACGCCCTGCGCCTTGCCGTGACATGGGGCGAGACGCTTGACGAGCGTCAGCATCATCTCTCCGGCGGGCAGGTGGCGGATGAGGAGAAGCGCGGTCTTGCCGATCTCGTCGACCGGCTGGTGGCGCGGTTCGGGCGTGACCATGTCCAGCGGTTTGTAGCGCGCGCGACCCATGATCCGGGGGAGGCCGGAGGGGTCGTGCCCTATCTCTCACCGGCCTCTTCCGCCTCCTGGCCGCCCCTTGAGCCCGGCCATCCGCCGCTTCGCCCGCTGACGCTCTTTGAGCGCCCGCAGCTCATCGAGGCGCTGGCCGAGGTGCCAGACAGCCCTCCCCGCAGATTTCGCTGGCGCCGTCAGCTCCACGAGGTGGCCCTTGCGGAGGGACCCGAGCGGATCGCCCCTGAATGGTGGCACAGCCACATCGCTGGCGGCGATCACCCGCCGGCCGTCCGCGATTATTACCGGGTGGAAGATGCCACGGGTCAACGTTTCTGGATTTTTCGCGAAGGGCTTTACGAGGACAGCACCACTCATCCGCGCTGGTTTCTGCACGGGCTTTTTGCATGAAGGATCACCCGGTGCCGCCTTATGCCGAACCGGTCGCGGCAACAAATTTCTCATTCCTGCGCGGCGCCTCTCCTGCCGCCGATCTGGTGCTGACATCGCTGCTGCTCGGACATACCGGTCTTGGCATTGCTGATCGCAACACGCTGGCCGGGGTGGTCAGGGCGTGGTCAGCGCTCAGGGAATTGCGCGCGGGCGGGATCCTGCCTGCGGTGAAGCAGCGCCAGGGAGCGGGGCCGGGCGAATATCATTACATCTCCTCTGCGCTTGATGACGACACGCCGGCGATGGAGGCGTTACGCGCCCAGGTGCGGCAGCGGGCGCAACGCTTCAAACTGGCAACCGGCGTCCGTCTAGCCTTTGGCGATGGCACGCCCGACATCGTCGCCTATGCGCAAAACCGCACGGGCTGGGCGCGTCTGTGCCGCCTGCTGACAACGGGGAACAGGCGGGCTGCAAAAGGCGATTTTCATCTGAGCCTCGGCGATCTTCTGTCGCATGCCGGCGATCTGCTGGTGATCGTCATGCCAGAGCGCAATCTGGCGCCTCTCCCCGCCTTGCTGGCGCAGCTGGGCGATGCCTTCCCCGGCGCGCTCTGGCTTGGTGCCACCATGCCCCGGCGCGGCGATGACCGGCGCCGGCTGGTAAAGCTCAGGGAGAGGGCACAGGCAGCTTGCGTGCCGCTCATTGCCAGCAATGATGTTCTCTATGCCACGCCTGATGCACGCGATCTGCAGGATATTCTCGCCTGTATCCGCCAGGGCATGACGATTGAAAGCGCCGGACGTGCCCTTGAGATCAATGCCGAGCGCCACCTCAAGCATCCAGCCGAGATGGCACGCCTGTTTGGCGATTGCCCGGAGGCGATCAGCGAAACACAGGCGCTTCTTGCCCGTCTTGATTTCGATCTTGGCGAGCTCACCTATGATTATCCCGAGGAACCGGTGCCGCCGGGCTGGCAGGCGCAGAGCTGGCTGGAAGAGCTGACATTGCGCCATGCGGCGATGCGCTATCCAGACGGCGTTCCACACAAGGTGGAGGCCCTGCTGCACCGCGAACTGGCGCTCATCGCCAAGCTTGATTACGCGCGTTATTTCCTCACCGTCTATGACATCGTGCGGGTGGCTGTCGACAAGGGTATTCTCTGCCAGGGGCGGGGCTCAGCCGCCAATTCCGCCGTCTGCTATGTGCTTGGTATCACCTGCGTCGATCCGGCCGAGCATAATGTGCTGTTTGCGCGCTTCATCTCGGAGGAGCGGCGGGAACCGCCGGATATCGATGTCGATTTCGAGCATGAGCGGCGCGAGGAGATCATCCAGCATATCTATGCGCGCTATGGCCGCGAGCGGGCAGGGCTTGCCGCCACCGTCATCCATTACCGGCCCAAAAGCGCCATCCGCGAGGTTGGCAAGGTCCTCGGCCTGTCGGAAGACATCACCACCGCCCTCGCCGGCACGCAATGGGGAAGCTGGGGGTCTGACATCACCCGGGCGCAGGTGAGGCAGGCAGGTCTTGATCCCGACAGTCCGGCAATCGCGCGGGCGGTTGCCTTTGCCAAGCGCCTGATCGGCTTTCCCCGCCATCTGTCGCAGCATGTCGGCGGGTTTGTGCTGACGCGCGGGCGTCTTGATGAGCTGGTGCCGATTGGCAATGCGGCGATGGCGGAGCGCACCTTCATCGAATGGGACAAGGACGATATCGATGCGCTGGGCCTGATGAAGGTCGATATCCTGGCACTTGGTATGCTGACCTGCATCCGCAAGGCTTTCGATCTCATGCGCGATCACCACGGGATCGATATGGCTCTTGCCGATGTGCCGGCGGACGATCCTGATACGTACGCCATGCTGCGGCGTGGCGATTCGATTGGCGTCTTTCAGGTGGAAAGCCGGGCGCAGATCAACATGCTGCCGCGTCTCAAGCCGCGCGTATTCTACGATCTCGTGATCCAGGTGGCGATCGTCCGCCCCGGCCCCATCCAGGGCAATATGGTGCACCCCTATCTGCGGCGACGCTCGGGCGCGGAAAAGGTGAGCTATCCTGCGCCTGCGCCCCAGCACGGGCCGGCGGATGAGCTGCGTGCCGTGCTTGGCAAGACGATGGGCGTGCCGCTTTTCCAGGAGCAGGCGATGCAGCTTGCGATGGTGGCTGCGACATTTTCCGACGTCGAAGCCAACCAGCTGCGCCGCGCCATGGCAACCTTCCGCCATACCGGCACCATTCATCGCTTCGAGGCAATGATGGTGGAGCGCATGGTCGCGCGTGGCTACACACGGGATTTTGCGCAAAACTGCTACAACCAGATCAAGGGTTTCGGCTCCTACGGCTTCCCGGAAAGCCATGCCGCCTCGTTTGCCAAGCTGGTCTATATTTCATCGTGGCTCAAATGCCACTACCCGGACATCTTCGCCGCCGCTCTCCTGAATGCGCAACCCATGGGGTTTTATGCGCCAGCCCAGATCGTGCGCGATGCAAGAGACCATGGGGTGGAGGTGCGCCCTGTCGATGTCAACCACAGCTTCTGGGACAATACGCTTGAACCGGCCGCGCCCGGCCAGCCGGCAGAAACGGGGCGCGCGAGGCTGGCGTTGCGTCTTGGATTTCGCCAGGCGGCCGCCATTCATGAAGCGCAAGCCACACGGCTGACGGCTGGACGGCGTGAGGGCTATGCAACGATCGAGGAGGTGGCACGGCGGGCAAAACTTCATGGGCGACCCATGCGGGCGCTGGCGGAGGCGGATGCGTTTGGCTCACTCAGCCTTGACCGACGCGCCGCGCTCTGGGAGGTGCGGCGGCTGCCTGAAGACGATCCGCTTCCGCTTTTTGCGGTCCAGGAAGCGCGCGAACTGGGGGTCGAACCTGATGCCCGGCTGCCGGTGATGGGGCTTGGCGAGCAGGTCGCCAATGATTACCAGACGATGAGGCTCTCGCTCAAAGCTCATCCGATGGCGTTGCTGCGCCGGTTTTTTCCAGCGCGCGATGTGTGCTCCTGCGCTGAGACTTCGGCACGCAGCGATGGGCGCTTCACGCGGACGGCCGGCCTTGTTCTGGTGCGCCAGCGTCCCGGCAAGGGCAATGCCATCTTCATCACCATCGAGGATGAGACCGGTGTCACCAATTGCGTGTTATGGGCGCGTCAGTTTGAAAGCCTGCGCCGCCCGGTGATGGCGGCGCGATTGATGCTGGTGGAGGGGCGGGTGCAGAAAAGCCCTGAAGGCGTGGTGCATCTGATGGCAAGCAACATCATCGATCGCTCGGCCATGCTTGAACGCCTGTGGGAGGACCATGGCAGCGGCCAGACCCTTACCGCCTCCCTGCTGTCGCCGGGCGATGAGGGCGCGACCCTCCATTCGCCTGCCGGAGCGGGGACGAGCACAGGCGTCCTCCTCCCGCCTCCTCTTCATCTGGCCCCGCCGCCACGCAACCGCCATCCGCGCGATGCCCGGCTTCTGCCAAAAAGCCGCGATTTTCATTGAGGAAGAGCGAATGGGCAGCGCCATCGTTCACCAAAGCCAAATCGAGCGCGGGATATGGCGAGCCGTTTCTCCCGAACCAGGGCTTCGCCCACTGCAGATCGAATGTTGCCTATATAATAGGCACATAAAATTAAATTGCATACAATTTAAGGCTCCAGGATCGCGGGACGTCGCGACAGCGGGCAGAACGGGCACACCATCCTGCTTACCGACAAGGCATAATGCTGTTTTTCATGAAAATAACCTGCCGATTGCCGCAACGCACGGCGAGCGCTGCTTGGCACACGCCTTGCTTCACCAGTCGTGGAAAGGCACGCCCTGATCAAGAGGCTTAACCGGTCTCCGGGGTCGTTGAGTAGCGAGGCCAGGTGAGCACATTCGACCATCTGATTGACCAGCGCTTTGGCGATAATGGCCCGGCATTGACAGGCTCATCGGTGCCGGATGCTGTCGTGGCAATACTGTCGCGGCGGACCATCAGGCGCTTTGAGGCCCGGTTGCCCGACGAAGCGCTGCTCGACGTGCTGGCCGCCGCTGCCCTCAGCGCCTCGTCGAAGTCGGACTATCAGCAGGTCTCGCTGCTGCGCTTGAGGGATGTCGCCCAGCGCACCGCCCTGGCCGCCCTGTTTCCGGCCATGCCATGGATTGGCGCTGCGCCGGTCTTCTATGTTTTTCTCGCTGATGCGCGGCGCCTCCAGCGTCTGGGAGCGATGCGCGGCAAGCCGGTGCGCAATGGCAGTCTTGAAGGTTTTTTCAACGCCAGTGTCGACGCCGCCCTTGCCTTGCAGACGATGATCCTGGCTGCCGAAGCCTGTGGCCTTGGCACCTGCCCCATCTCGGTATTGCGCAACAAGATCGATACCGTCGCCGCTATCCTCTCACTTCCTGATCTTGTCTTTCCGGTTGCCGGCCTGTGCCTTGGCTACCCTTCGGGCGAAGCGCATATCAGCTTGCGTCTGCCACGTCAGATCACAATCCATCGCGACCGCTATGACGATGAAGCGCTCCCCGGGGCGATCGACGATTACGACCGACGCCGCGCCGCGATCCGCGCCATCGCTCCCGACCAGCAACGTGCCAAGGCCCGTTTCGGCGAGGCCGCGTTCTACGGCTGGTCGGAAGACAAGACGCGCCATGCCTGCGAGGGCGAGGGCGCGGCCTTTCCAAAATACCTGCTTGCCCACGGATTTGATTTTTCCTGACGTTTCCCACCCTGACTGAAAGGATATGCGATGATTGACTATCTGACCCGTCACCTTACCCGCCGCGTCACAACCGGCCTTGTGGCGGCAGCCGTTGCGCTGCCGCTCATGGGCCTTGCCGGCATGGTTACCAGCGCCAAGGCCGCGACGCTTGAGGAAATCAAGAAGCGCGGCTACCTGATCGTCGCCACCGAAGACGATTTCCGCCCCTTCGAATTCGTCAAGGATGGCAAGCCAACCGGCTTTGACAATGATCTGGTGGCGGAGCTGCGCAAATTCGCGCCTTTCGAAATCCGCCAGGAAATTCTGCCCTGGACGGGAATTCTGGCTGGCGTCAGCACCGGCAAATATGATGTGGCGATCACGGCGGCGATCATCACCAAGGAGCGTACCAAATCGCTGAGCTTCACCAGCCCGATCGCGGATGCGACGCATTTTTACGTGAAGCGCAAGAAGGACACCTCGATCACGTCGATCAAGGATCTGAGCGGCAAGACGGTTGGCGTGCAATCGGGCTCGGCGCTTCTCGGACGCCTTCCTGAACTGGCAGCGATGCTGGAAAAGCAGGGCGGCAAGCTCGGCAAGGTGGTGGAATATACCTCCTACCCGGAAGCCTATCAGGACCTCGCGCTCGGGCGCACCGATTACGTCGTCAACACTATCATCAATCTGAAGGCGCTGGTCGGCGAAAAGCCGGACGTCTTCGAGATCGGTCAGGCAGTTTCCGGCAAGTCATATCCGGCCTGGGCGATCGCCAAGGACAATACGTCGCTGCAGGCCTTCCTCAACGAGTTCATCGCCAAGCAGAAGGCCAGCGGCAAATTCTACGAGCTGCAGAAGACGTGGTTTGGCGAAGCCTTCACCGATCTGCCGGTATCCTTCGATCCGGAGTTCTGAAACTCCGTGGCTCGTGACCTTTCGCAACCGCAGGAACGGCCATGAGCCTCAATGACGTCCTGGCGATCCTTCAGGGTGCCCTGGCGACAGTGACGCTGTCTGCCATCGGCATCCTGATCGGTCTGCCGATCGGTCTGGGACTGGCCCTCATCCGCTGGGCCAGGGTGCCGGTCCTGTCTGGCATCGTTGCCGTCTATGTCAGCGTGCTGCGGGCGACACCGCTGGTGACCCTGTTGCTGCTGCTCTTCTTCGCCCTGCCCAATATCGGCATCCCGCTCGGGCCGATCTCGGCGGCGATCCTGGCACTGACGATGAACACATCAGCATTCAACTGTGAAGTATGGCGCTCCTCACTCGTCAATTTTCCGAAAGACCAGTACGAGGCAGCGCAATCCTTCGGCATGCAGGCCGGCCAGCGCTTCCGGCGCATCATCCTGCCGCAAATCATTCACGACAGCCTGCCGGGCCTCGTCAACGAAATGTCGCTCCTCATCAAGGTGACGCCGGTGCTGGCTGTTGTCGGTGTCGTCGACATCACGCGGGCAGCGGTCCGCATCGGCGCGCAGACGTATGAACCCCTGCCGCCCTTTCTGGTAGCCGTGGCCATCTATGCGCCCATCGTCTACGCGCTGGTTGCGCTCCAGCGCTTCATTGAAAAGCGGCGTGCTGCGGCGGAGGCGAGCACATGATTCACGATTTCCTCGTGGTGTGGAGCGAGCGAGGCCTGCTGTTGAGCGGGCTTGCCAATACGACCATCCTGTCGGTCCTGTCGGCTATCATGGCGTTGGCATTGGGGATCATTCTGGTGCCCGGGCTGATGTCCAAGCGCAAGGCGATTGCAGCTGCCATGCGGTTTTTTGTCGACGGCATGCGCTGCGTCCCCTTCCTGCTCTTTGCCTATATCGTCTATTATGGCCTGCCCTCGCTCGGGTTGCGCTTTGACAATTGGAGTTCGGGCCTGCTGGCGCTGACGATCTACAATGCCGCCTACATGGCTGAAATCCTGCGCGGCGCCTGGGTGGCGCAACCGCGTGAGCCGATCGAAGCGGGGAGCGCCTTCGGCTTTTCCGATTTTCTGCTTTTCCGCCGCATCATCCTGCCGCCGCTCCTCCTCAATGTCAGCCCGATCATCGGCAATCAGATGATCCAGATCATCAAGGACAGCGCTTTTCTCACCATCATCGCCCTGCCCGAGCTGACCCATGCCGCAAGCTCGATCCAGTCACGCCATTACGTGCCGTTTGCCGCCTTCATCAGCGCTGTTCTGCTCTATTGGGGGCTATGCCTTCTGGTTGAAGCCGGCGTCAGTGTCGTGGGGCGGGTGGCGGAGGCCAGACGTTAGGACAATGTCATGAATGATCCGCAGAAAATCCTCTATATTGCCGGCCTGTCGAAGAGTTTCGGCAAGCTGCAGGTTTTGAGCGATATCTCGTTTTCGGTCGAGCGCGGCGAGACGATCTGCCTGCTGGGGCCATCAGGCTCCGGCAAGTCGACGCTTCTGCGCTGCATCAACTGGCTGGAGCGACCCAATGCGGGGCGCATCTATCTCAATGGCAGCGAGATCGGCGTCACCGGCCACGGGCTGGTGATGAAGGACAGTGAATTGTCCAAGCTGCGCACCCGCATGGGCATGGTGTTCCAGCATTTCGCCCTGTGGCCGCATCTCACCGTGTTGCAAAATGTCATGGAGGCGCCGGTCCAGGTGCAGAAGCGGGCGAAAGCGGAAGTAGAGGCCGAGGCCCTGGCACTCCTTGCCAAGGTCGGCCTGTCGGACAAGCGCGATGTCTTCCCCGCGCGGCTCTCGGGCGGGCAGAAGCAGCGCGTCGGCATCGCCCGCGCGCTCGCCATGAAACCGGATGTCCTGCTGTTCGATGAGCCGACGAGCGCCCTTGACCCCGAGCTTGTCGGCGAGGTGTTGCTGGTGATGCGTGCGCTTGCCAGCGAAGGAATGACGATGGTGATTGTCACCCACGAAATGGCGTTTGCCCGCGATGTCGCCAGCCGTATTCTCTTTCTTGATCAGGGCAGGCTCATTGAAAGCGGGACGCCTGCGGATTTCTTCACCAGGCCGCAGACCGAGCGCGCCCGCCTGTTCATCCAGCGTTACGCCGGCGTTGCAGCCGCCTGACGTTCCGCCAACCGCCTTGAGGTTTACCATGCATCCGATCTTCCACCTTCTGCCTGACGCCCCGAAGCCGGTCGCCCCCTACAGCCATGCGGTGGAGGCAAGCGGCTTCGTGTTCATCACCGGGCAGCTTGCCACCGACCCGGATAATGACAGCCTGCCCGTGCCCGCCGGGATCGAAGCGCAGACGGTCAAGGTGATGGATAATCTGGCACGCGTGCTCAAGGGCTGCGGGCTTGGCTTCGACGACGTCGTGCAGGCGCGTATTTTTCTCACCGCTTTCGACCGCGACTACCCGGCCATGAACACGATCTATGCAAGCTACTTCAAGGCTGATCGGCGCCCGGCGCGCACCACTATCGGCGTCACCGGACTGGCGCGCGGGGGCATCGTTGAAATCGATATGATCGCGGTGCGGAGCTGACAGCCATGGACCAGATCGAAATCCCGGCGCGGCGCGGCAAGGCGGCCCTTGTCGATTTTGGTCAGATCATCACGGTCATCAACACGCATGGCGAGCAGGTTGTCGACACCTGGGCGTTCAGCCGGGCTGATCTTGGCGAATTCATGTCGAACGAGCATACGAGAGCACACTCGCTGCATCTCAGCCCACGCCCCGGCGATATCCTGCGCAGTAATCGCCGGCGCCCGATGCTGACATTGATTGAAGACACGTCGGGCGGTGTCCACGACACGCTTATCGCGGCCTGCGACAGGCATCGCTATGCCTTCCTCGGGGTCGAGGGCCATCATGACAATTGCGAGGACAATCTGTTCGCCGGCATGGCTGAACTCGGCCTCACCCCGCCGGAAGTGCCAAGCCCGCTCAATCTGTTCATGAATATCCCCTGGCAGAATGACGGCACGTTGCGCTTTGCCGCTCCACCGGCGCCTCTGCCCGGCGGCTATGTCCGCCTGCGCGCCGAAATGGATCTGGTCATCGCCTTTTCAGCCTGCCCGCAGGATATTCTGCCAATCAACGGCACGGCCGGGCGCCCCGTCGAAGCCCATTTCACCATCAGCTGAATCGCCGAGAGTAACGCACCATGAAACCATCGCAGCAGAAACAGACCATCGCCGAGGCCAATCGGCGCCGCTATGAAGAACTTCGTGCCGCCGGACAGGAGGCAACGCCCAAAAGTTTACCGAAGGCCACACCGCGCGACAGTGCCGGTATCACCAAAGACATGATCGTGCGCAGCGAAACGGTGCCGGCTGGCTGGTATACGACGCTGACGTTGAAGCGGGGGGAAGCGCTGCGCATCAAGGACCCGTCGGGCGCCGCCAGCGCTGCCCTGATCGGCTGGCGCCAGGAGGATATGAGCGAGCGGCTCAATTGCGCCGATACAGCCAAGATCCAGTGGACGGCAACGATGGCAAAGGGGCGCGTCCTGCTCACCGATATGGGCCGCGTCTTTCTGTCTCTGATCGAAGATACCAGCGGCGCCCATGATCTGCTGATGGGCGCCTCCACGCCGGCGTCAACACAGGCCGCCTACGGCGTTGACTATGCGCGCAACAGCCATGAGAATTTTCTGGCCGCTGCTGCGAAGCTCGGCCTGGGGCTTGGCGACATCCCCGGCTGCATCACCTTTTTCGCGCCCGTTTCGCTCGACAAGGCAGGGCGGTTCAAATGGAACAAGGCGCGCAAGAAGGCAGGGGATTTTGTCGATTTGCGCGCTGAAATGAACCTGGTTCTGGTCGTATCAAATTGTCCGCATCCGCTTGATCCCGCCCGCCCTGCCGGCGCAAACGCCATCGAGCTTGTCCATTACCGGGCGCCCGCTGCCAGTAGCGATGACCCCTGCCGGACCGGGTCGGCGGAAGCGATGCGTGCCTTCACCTTCACCGACCGCCTGTTTGCCTGAGGATTGCCCCATGTCAGAGCTGATCTATTCTTTCGATATTCCCGCCGAGCGCCCGTGGTCCTGCATCATCAAGCGCGGGCAGACGCTGCGCATCATCGACAGCGAAGGCCAGCAGGCGGTTGATGCGCTTCTTTACGATGCAAGCGATATGGAGGAACGCTACAGCGCCCAGGACACCATGCGCGTTCAGGGGGCTGCCTATATCGAACTTGGCACCAGGCTCATATCGAATCGCGGCCGCGTGATGGCGCGGATTACGGCAGACAGCTGCGGGCGCCATGACACGTCTGCCGGCTGCTGCTCGTGTGAGAGCAATGCGGTGCGCTTTGGCGAGGCAACCAAATATCAGCATGCCTGCCGGGAGAACTTCGTCCTTGAGCTGTCAAAATACGGGCTGGGCAAGCGTGACATTCCCGCCAATCTCAATTTCTTCATGAACGTGCCGATCGATCCTTCCGGCAATTTCACCGTTGTCGACGGCATCTCGGCGCCCGGCAATCACGTCGACATCACCATGGACACAGATGTGCTGTTTGTGATTTCAAATTGCCCGCAAGTGAATAATCCGTGCAATGGCTTCAATCCGACGCCGATCAAGGTGACGATCCGTGAGGCTGCCGCAGCGTAGCATGCATCGTTGGCGCCGTTCACCGCTTCATGGCTTTGACCAGGCTGTCGGCAAGGGATAAAAAATCGCCGCGGCGCGGCGAGGTCGCGCGCCACGCAAGCGCCACCTGACGGCTTGGCTGCGGATTGACAAAGGAACGTACCCTCACCGGCGGCTTGCCGCGCAATTCGGTATCAAGGGCGATCTCCGGCAGCAGCGTCGAGCCATAGCCATTGGCAACCATATGAATGATGGTGGCAAGGCTCGCCACCCCCGGGCGTGGGCGCGAAACGTCATCCGCTCCGCAATAGGCAAGGGCCTGATCACGCAGGCAATGCCCCTCATCCAGCAGCAGAAGCGAGTCCGCCTTGATGTCGCTCAGCTGCGCCGGCTTGTCCTCCCCGCCATCAGGTGCGGTCACCAGCAAAAGGCGGTCATCGAAAAGATCCTTGATCTCCACCCTGTCATCGGCAAGGGGGCGCGACAACAGCACAGCGTCCAGCTGCCCCGCGAGAAGCTCGTCCGTCAGATAGCGTGTCTGTGCCTCGCGCAGATGCAGCACGAGGGCAGGGTAGTCGCGGCGCAGCAGCGGCAAAGCCCGTGGCAGGATGTAGGGCGCCAAAGAGGGAATGACGCCAAGACGCAACGCTCCGGTCAGGAGGCCGTTATGATGCTGTGCCAGATCAACCAGATCGCGCACATTTGCCAGAATGGTTCTTGCCCGCGCCTCGACGTCCTGGCCAAGAGGTGTCAGCGTCACCATGTGACGGCCTCGTTCGACGAGTGATGCGCCCAGGGCCTTTTCCAGTTCCTGTATCTGCAGGGAGAGCGCTGGCTGGCTGATCGCGCATTCATCCGCCGCCCGCCCGAAATGACGGTGGTGAGCGAGCGCGGCGAAATATTTTAGCTGTTTGAAAGTCGGCGTCATGATTTGAAAAACTTATGAACGATGAGGATTATTACAATTAGACATTATGACGTCGACACGTCAAAAGAGAACGACAACAAATGGGAGACGACGACATGAAACGCACACTGACGACGACGGCGGGTGCGCCGGTAGCCGACAACCAGAATTCACAGACCGCCGGTCCGCGTGGTCCGGTGCTGATGCAGGACTACCAGCTGCTGGAAAAGCTGGCGCACCAGAACCGTGAGCGTATCCCCGAGCGCGTCGTTCACGCCAAGGGTTCGGCGGCCTTCGGTACACTCACCATCACCCACGACATCAGCAAGTACACGAAAGCAAAGATTTTCTCCGAAATCGGCAAGAAAACCGACACGTTGCTGCGTTTCTCAACGGTGGCGGGCGAGCGCGGCGCGGCAGATGCCGAGCGCGATGTCCGTGGCTTTGCGCTGAAATTCTACACCGAGGAGGGTAATTGGGATCTTGTTGGCAACAACACGCCCGTGTTCTTCGTCCGCGATCCCTTGAAATTCCCCGACTTCATCCGCACCCAGAAGCGCCATCCCACCACCAATATGCGCTCGCCGACCGCGATGTGGGATTTCTGGTCGCTGTCGCCTGAATCGCTCCACCAGGTGACGATCCTGTTTTCCGATCGCGGGCTGCCGCAGGGCTATCGCCATGTGAACGGCTACGGGTCGCATACCTATTCCTTCATCAACGCCGCCAATGAACGCCATTGGGTCAAATTTCACTTCAAGACCCAGCAGGGCATCAAGAACTGGACCAATGCTGAAGGCAATGCGGTGATCGCCAATGATCGCGAGAGCGCCCAGCGCGATCTTTACGAGGCGATCGAAAAGGGAGATTTCCCGCGCTGGAAAGTCTGCGTCCAGATCATGAGCGAAGAGCAGGCGGAGAAGACGTCCTACAACCCCTTCGATCTCACCAAGGTATGGCCGCATGGTGAGTTTCCGCTGATCGATGTCGGCGTGCTCGAACTCAACCGCAACCCGAAGCATTATTTCGCCGAAGTGGAGCAATCATCCTTCTCGCCTTCAAACATTGTGCCGGGCATTGGCTTTTCTCCCGACAAAATGCTTCAGGCGCGCATCTTCGCCTATGCGGATGCCCATCGCTACCGCGTCGGCACGCATTATGAGAGCCTGCCGGTGAACGCTCCGCGCAACAAGGTCGACCATTACCATGCTGATGGCTCGATGCTGGCGAGCGTGCCCGAGCGCGGGAACGCCTATTACGAGCCCAACTCGTTTGCAGGGCCCGTCGAGGACAAGTCCGTTGGCGAACCGCCGCTGAAGAACGAGGGCGCCATCGACCGCTGGAACCATCGCGATGGAAACGATGATTACAGCCAGCCGCGCGCGCTCTTCCGTCTCATGAGCAAGGCGCAGCAGGAAGCGCTCTTCGACAACATCGCCGCAGCGATGCAAGGCGTGCCCGCCGAGATCATCGCCCGCCAGGTGGCGCATTTTACCAAGGTCGATCCGGCCTACGGCGCTGGCGTTGCCAAGCGTGCGGGGGCTAGCGTCCAGGCGGCAGCTGAATAACGCTTAGCAGGGTCGATGACCAGAGGGCCGCCGGGGTCAGCTCCAGCGGCCCTTTGCGGCGCGCTCTTCGACATTTATACGCATTTGCTAAAAATTGAATCGTGCACTTCACGGAGAGGAAATTTATCTGCGCTATCCCCGAAACGGTGCAGGGGATCACGCATGAAAATGTCATTAGGCTCGTTCATTCGACGTTTTGCGGGTGAAAGCGGCGGCAATGTCGTCATGACCTTCGGGCTTGTTACAACAGTGCTGATCGGTCTTGCCGGCGCCGCCGTTGACTACAGCACAACCGCTCGCATCCGCTCCAAATTGCAGGCGGCGGTTGATTCAGGCGTTCTGGCGGCGGCCCTGTCTTTTTATACCGCCAATGCTGACACGGTTGTACACGCCCACGTCGATCGCAGCATCCCCAACGGCATCACCCCGACGATTACGATCGCCAAGACTGATAACCGCATCACGGCGACACTCACCGGTGACGTCCCGACCACCCTGCTGGGCGTTATGGGCATTTCGTCGCTGCCGATCCGGATCACCTCGACGGCTGTCTACGGAACCGGCAACGCTGAGGTGATCCTTGTCCTCGACACGACCGGATCAATGGCCGGCAGCAAGATCAGCGGCCTGCAGCAAGCCGCCAATGATTTCGTCACCACGCTGTTTTCGTCGCCAAACGCCGCCAACTCGCTAAAAATCGGCATCGTTCCCTTCACCGATTACGTCAATATCGGCACGCAATATCGCACCGCTTCCTGGGTCTACGGGGCAAGCGATTACTCGACGACCTCCAACCAGTGCTGGGATACCTATCCTTCCGCCACCTACACCAATCCGCGGCCGCGCTCGGGAACCTGCTATAATGACGGGCAGCCCTACACCTGCACGTGGACTGATTATGACGTCACCCTGGGCGCAGCCGTGCAGCAATGCGGGCCTGTCACCGCCAATTTTACATGGAATGGCTGCGTCGGATCGCGCGCCTCGCCGCTTGATCTCGGCGATACCGTCACCGCCGCCAATCCCGTTCCCGCCATCCTCAACGTTGGCTGCAGCGCCCCCTTGCAGCGCCTGACGAACGACCGCAACGCGCTGAAGACGAAGATTGATGGTCTGGTCGCCAATGGCAACACCTATATCGCCCCGGGCGTCCTGTGGGGCTGGCGTCTCCTGTCGCCCAACCAGCCCTTTGCCGATGGTGCAGCCTTTGACGGCAAGACGCGCAAAATCATGGTGGTGATGACGGATGGCGCCAACACCAAATCGCCGAATTATCCTGACCATGAGGGTGGCGACGTGGCGCTTGCCAATGAACTGACGACCAAGACCTGCGCCAACGTCAAGAGCGCCGGTATCGAGGTCTATTCGGTCGCTTTCAGCGTCACTGACACGACGATCAAGACCATTCTTGCCAATTGCGCGTCGGTGCCGCCCAATTACTACGATTCAACGACGGTGAGCGATCTTCAGGCAGCCTTCCAGAAGATCGCCAATGACATCAACAATGTGCGGCTGACGAATTGACCACCGGACGTGGTCAGTCAACCCAGTCAAGCGAGCGCTGGACAGCCTTCGTCCAGCGCCGCTGCAGGTGATCGCGCCGAGCTGGTTCCATCTGCGGGTCAAAGCGCTTGCCAACGCCCCAATTGGTGATGATGTCATCGCCTGAGTGCCAGTAGCCGACCGCAAGCCCGGCTGCATAGGCAGCGCCGAGCGCCGTCGTCTCGATGATGTGCGGGCGCACCACCGGCACGTTCAGGATATCGGCCTGGAACTGCATCAGCAGACCGTTCACCGCCATGCCGCCATCCACCCGCAACTCACTGATGGCGACGCGCGAATCGGCGGCCATGGCGTCGATCACCTCGCGCGTCTGATAGGCGGTTGCCTCCAGAGCCGCGCGGGCGATGTGCGCGCTCGTCGCATAGCGCGTCAGCCCGCAGATAATGCCGCGCGCGCTGTCCTGCCAATGCGGCGCATAAAGCCCGGAAAAGGCCGGAACGACATAGACATCGCCATTATCGGCAACAGAGGCGGCGAGCGCCTCGATATCGGCGGAGCGATGGATGAGTTTCAGATTATCGCGCAGCCATTGCACGAGCGCGCCGGCGATGGCGACCGCGCCTTCCAGCGCGTAAATGGCCGGCGCCTCGCCGATCTTGTAGGCCAGCGTCGTCAACAGGCCGTGCCTGGAAACAGAGGGCGCCTCGCCTGTGTTCATCAGCAGGAAGCAGCCAGTGCCATAGGTGTTCTTGGTGGTGCCGGGCGCAAGGCAGGCCTGGCCGAAGAGGGCGGCCTGCTGATCACCCAGCATGCCGGCAAGCGGGACCCCGGCAAGCGCCCCCGCGCATTCGCCGTGGAGAGCGCTTGATGACACGATGACCGGCAGGCAGGCGCGCGGAATGTCGAAGAGGGTGAGGATATCTTCATCCCAGGCGAGCGTATGCAGGTTCATCATCTGGGTGCGCGAGGCATTCGTCACGTCCGTGATGTGGCGCCCGCCCGCAACGCCGCCTGTCAGGTTCCACGCAAGCCAGCTGTCGATGGTGCCAAAGAGGATATCGCCTGCTTGCGCCCGCGCCCGCGCGCCGGGGATATGGTCCAGCAGCCAGCGCAGCTTCAGGCCGGAGAAATAGGTGGCAAGCGGCAGGCCGGTCTTTTTCCGCAACCGGTCCTTGCCGCCCTCAGCCGCGAGTGCCCCCACCAGCTGATCGGTGCGCGTATCCTGCCACACCAGCGCATTGTGCAGCGGCTGGCCGGTGCGGCGGTCCCACAGCATCGTCGTCTCGCGCTGATTGGTGATGCCGATGGCGGCAAGATCGCGCGCTTTCAGGCCAGATTTGCGCAGGGCAGCGGCGATGAGCGTTTTCGTGTTGCGCCAGATTTCCTCTGCGTCATGTTCGACCTGGCTCGGCTGCGGATAGATCTGCCGGTGCTCCTTCCGGGCGCTGGCGATGACCCGCCCGCTGCGGTCGAAAACCATGAAGCGGGTGCTGGTCGTCCCCTGATCGATGGCGCCGACATAGGCGGTCATGGTTGAGCCTCCGGTTGAGCGCACCCTGCGGCGCGGCGTTTTATGTTGTCAATCGCCGGCGATGATCGGCGCGGCCGCGCCGCCTATTTCATGCGGAAGCGATTGCGCAGCGCCAGACCCAGCAGGAAAAGGAGGACGATGCCGGCGAGCATCTGGCCGGCGCTGACCACATGCGCCAGCGGCGACAGGGTCTCAAGCGTCGTGGCGAACACCTCCTTGCGCAGCGGCAGCAGCGCAAAGAGATTGGCGAAGCTGAGCCCCATGGCGGTGTGCTGGGCAAGCGCGCTGTAATCCGGCCCGCCGAGCGGCCACAGCACCATCAGCCCCGCCGCCCACAGGGCCAGCATGGCCTGAAGCGGGCGCAGGATCGACCAGCCATAGGCGCTCAGTCCGCCATAAAGGCGCGAGACGAGATGGCGCGGAAAGCCGGCAATCACCTCGCGGCATCGGAGTTCCCTGGTAAAAAAGACATGCTCGTCCTCATGCTTTTTCAGGCGCTCCATCTCCTTCTTCAGATGTTCATAAGCGTAGAGATGCGCTTGCGCTTGTTCTGTGTTCTCAGGGATCGGCGGCCAGGTGACGCCATGCCATTCGCTCGCCTCATGGAGATCAGCACCGCGCAGATCGGGCGGGTCGGTTTTGAACTTGCAGTCTGCGAAGCTTGTCCTGCCTGTGAATGAGGTGTTGATGAAATGAGCCTGGCTAGAAAAAATGACGCCGGCGAAATTGGCCGCGTCAGAAAAGGTGACGCCGTCGAAATCGCCCGAGTCAGAAAAGGTGGCGCCGAAGAAAAGAGAAAAGTGAGAAAAGGTGACGCCTACGAAATCGGCCGCGCCAGAAAAAATGGCGCCCTCGAAAGTGGCCCAGTTAGAAAAAATGGCACCGTTGAAACTGACCGTGTCGGAAAACAGGAAGCCTGCGGCGCTAAAAATACACAGAAAATCCGTATTGCGGAAGTCGATAGGGCCTTCAGGAAGTGCCTTGTTGCGGCGAGCATTGAACGTCAAGAGAAGACCGGCCTTTTCCTTGTCGCTGTAGGGCTTTAATTCCTCAGGCGAAAAGCGGGGCTTGCCCTCGCCATCCTTGAGACCTGCCAGCCTCTGTCGCTCATCGTCATCGATCAACCCGGCCATGAAACGGTTCCATGTCCGGCGGTTTCTGATGTGAAGGTTACTATCCAAGGGCTTCGCTCCCCTCGGCTGCTCGCCATGGAGCGTCGCCAGCACATACCATGGGTTGTCATTGGCCTGGCGCCGGGCGCGTTTGGCTGGCGGGGGATTACTCATGATGCGCTCCTCAAGCCACCAGCCTAGCGCAGATTGCCGGCAGGTCGACTCCACCGCTGGCGCGCGATCGCGCAAATTACCGCTTCAGAACCGGCGCTGCTATAGTTAGGTTCGGGCGCCAGGCGGCAGGAGCGGGTGATGACGGATAAAACGGCGCGGCTCGGCGTTGATATCGGCGGTACGTTTACCGATGTCGTCCTGGAGATCGGCACGGCGCGCTATTCGGCGAAGGTGCTCACCACCTATGCAGCCCCCGAGGAGGCGATGATCGCCGGCATGCATATGGTCTGCGCCAAGGCCGGCCTCACGCCCTCATCGATTGGCCAGATCATCCACGGCACGACGCTGGCGACCAATGCGCTGATCGAGCGGCGCGGCGCGCGGACGGCCCTCATCACCACCAAAGGGTTCCGCGATGTGATCGAGATGCGGACCGAAAGCCGCTTCGAGCAATATGACCTCAACCTCACCCTTCCCGAGCCGCTGCTGGCGCGCAACCGTCGCTATGTGGTGAACGAGCGCATGGATGCGCGCGGCCAGGTGCTGATTTCCCTTGCGCGCGCCGAAGTCGAGGCCCTTGCCGACACCTTGCGCGCGGCGCGCTACCAGAGCATCGCCGTTGGCCTGCTGCACGCCTATGTGAATGACAGCCATGAGCGGCTCATCCATGAAGTTCTCGCCGCCCGCCTGCCCGGCGTCATGGTGTCGCTGTCATCGCAGGTATCGCCCCAGATGCGCGAATATGAGCGCTTCAACACGACGATTGCCAACGCCTATATCAAACCGTTGATGGCGTCCTATCTTGAGCGGCTCGCCGGTCGTTTGCGGGCGGAGGGCGCGGATTGTCCGGTGTTTCTCATGCATTCGGGTGGTGGCATCATCGATATCGCGACGGCGGCCGCATTCCCGGTGCGCCTCGTTGAATCCGGGCCGGCGGGCGGCGCTGTGTTTGCTGCTGATATCGCCGCGCGCCATGGCCTCGACAAGGTGCTCTCCTTCGACATGGGCGGCACGACGGCGAAAATCTGCCTCATCAAGAACCAGACGCCGAAGACGGCACGGGTCTTCGAGGTGGCACGCACCTACCGCTTCAAGAAGGGGTCGGGCATGCCGATCTCGATCCCGGTGATCGACATGGTGGAGATTGGCGCCGGCGGCGGATCGCTTGCCCATATCGACGGGCTGAAGCAGATCCGCGTCGGGCCGGAAAGTGCCGGCTCCGAGCCCGGGCCAGCCTGTTACGGGCGCGGCGGCACGCGGCCTGCGGTGACTGATGCCGATCTCCTCCTCGGCAAGCTCGAGGCGGCGCATTTCGCCGGCGGGACGATGACGCTTCACCCCGAGCAGGCAGCGCGCGCCCTTGACAGCGTGCTGGGGGAGCCTCTTGCCCTCACGACAATGGAGGCTGCCTTCGGCCTTGCTGAAGTGGTGGATGAAAACATGGCGAATGCCGCCCGCGTCCACGCGGTGGAAAATGGCGAGGATCTGAGCCAGTACACCATGATCGCTTTTGGCGGGGCGGCCCCGCTCCATGCGGCGCGGCTGTGCGAGAAAATCGGCGTCTCGCGCTGCCTCGTCCCGCCAGGGGCTGGCGTTGGATCGGCGATCGGCTTTTTGCGGGCGCCGTTCAGCTTTGAAGCAAACCGCACCGCCTACATGAAACTCTCGGCGTTCGATGCCGGCATGGTCCGCCGGCTCTTTGCCGAGATGGAGAGCGAGGCTACCCGCTTCGTGCGCCTATGCGCGCCAACCGCCCGGATCGCGGCTGAATTCAAGGTCTATATGCGCTATGCCGGCCAGGGCTGGGAGATACCGGTCACGCTGACGCCAGATGACGTCAAGGCGGCAGATGCTGCGACGTTCCTTGCCCGCTTCACGGCTGATTATGCGAATCTGTTCGGGCGTACCGTTGCCGGCATGGATGTCGAGATCACGGTGTGGTCGGTCAACGCCGCCACGCCCTCACCTGGCATCACCAGGGTCGAGGCGGTGCGGGCAGGCGGGGCGCCAGCGCGCAGCGATGAGCGCACGCTGTTTGATGCTGCGCTTGGCCGGTCAGGCCCTGCAGGCGTGTTTTCCCGTGCGGCTTTTGCTGCCGGTCATCGCATCGCCGGGCCGGCGGTCATCACCGAGGATGAAACGACCATCATCATACCGGCAAGCCGTTTCGCGACCGCGCTCGCTGACGGCTGCATCGACATCACCATCACAGAAGGGTGAACCCATGAGCCTCGCGACAATCGCCTATCAGGTGATGTGGAACCGGCTGATCTCGGTCGTCGAGGAGCAGGCGCAGGCGCTGGTGCGCACGGCCTTTTCGACCAGCGTGCGCGAAGCCGGCGATCTCTCCGCTGGCGTCTACAACGAGCATGGCGACATGCTGGCGCAGGCCGTCACCGGAACGCCCGGCCACGTCAATGCCATGGCTGACGCGGTGCCGCATTTCATCCGCCGCATCGGCCGGGACAATATCCATGAGGGCGATGTCTACATCACCAATGACCCTTGGGAGGGAACCGGCCATCTGCACGACATCACCGTCTGCACACCCTCGTTCCATCACGGGCGACTGGTGGGGTTTTTCGCCTGCACCGCGCATATCGTCGACATTGGCGGGCGCGGCTTCGGGGCCGACGCCAATTCCGTCTATGAGGAAGGGCTCTATATCCCGATCATGAAGCTGATGGTGCGCGGCGCGGTCGATCAGACGCTCATCCGGCTCATCCGCGGCAATGTGCGTGAGCCTGATCAGCTGGTCGGCGACATCTACGCCCTCGCCACCTGCAACGATATCGGCCATCGGCGGCTCAGCGATATGATGACCGAATTCCAGCTGGCTGATCTCACCGGTATTTCCGAATTCATCCTCACGAACTCGCGTGAAGCGACGCTGGCGCGCATCGGTGCCCTGCCGAGGGCTGAAGCCAGCGGCAGCATGATGATCGATGGGTATGACAGGCCGATCCTTCTGGCCGTCAAGGTGTCGTTCAACGGTGACCATGTGTTGTGCGACTGGGAGGGCACCAGCGGCCTTGACAAGAAGGGGATCAACGTCCCTCTGGTCTATACCAAGGCCTATTCCTGCTATGCGCTGAAATGCGCGATTGCGCCGGATATTCCTAACAACACGGCGTCTCTGGCGCCCTTTCATGTCACCGCACCCGAACATTCCATCGTCAACGCCCTGCATCCGGCGCCTGTCGCGCTGCGCCACATCATCGGCCATATGGTGCCCGATACGGTCTATGACGCGCTGGACAAGATTTTGCCCGCAGTGGTGCCGGCGGAAGGGGCGGGCTGCCTGTGCAATTTCCAGCTCTCGCTGCGCCCGCGCAGCGATCAGCCGGCGGCGGAGGGGGCGGGGCGGGCCGAAGTGCTGACCTTCAATTCCGGCGGGACCGGTGCCCGCCCGACGCTTGACGGCATGTCGGCGACCGCCTTTCCTTCAGGCGTGATGACGATGCCGGTCGAGGCCACCGAACAGGTTGGCCCCGTCATCATCTGGCGCAAGGAATTACGCCCCGACAGCGGCGGGGCGGGGCAGTTTCGCGGCGGCCTTGGCCAATACATGGAGGTCGGCGCGCGCGAGGGACATGAATTCGATTTTCAGGCGATGTTCGACCGCGTCCACCATCCCGCCCGCGGGCGTCGCGGCGGAGCGCCAGGCGCGCCCACCACCATCGTTCGTGATGACGGGACGGCGATGAAGGGCAAGGGCAAACAGTTCGTGCCGAGCGGCCGACGTGTTGTCATGGCCTTTCCGGGTGGAGCCGGGTATGGCGATGTGACACGCCGCGACAGAGCCGCCATCCGCCGCGATCTGGCGCTGGGTTACATTTCGGAAGACATGGCAAGAGCGCTTTACGGTCTGTCGGACACGGACATCGCCATGGTGATGGCGGCTTCGCTGAAGGGCGAGATCGGCTAGAGCAGATTGCGCTGAAGCGGCAGCGAAGACTGTTCTTGTCTTATGGCTTTCACATGCTGTTATCGGAAAAACCGGTTTTCACTTTTCCGCAGCATGCTCTCAAGAGCGCCCGGCGCTTGCGAGCCTCGCACGACGGTGTCGTGGCGCTTGTTCAGCGCAACTCTGACGCCACTCGTGACGAGCAGCGGCAGGGTATTGCGTGATGAAAGTGAAGCGTGCGGGCTGGCGAAAAGAACAGAACTCAGCCAGCCGGCGCGCGGACGATTGCCTTGTATATCAGGTCTTCCAGGGTCGAGACATTGGTCTCAGCCCTGAAAGATAGTTTTAGCCGGCAAGGTCAGATTAGATATTAGCGAACTGCAACAAGCTGGTCCGCCGCAGATTTGCCCGTGCGACGATCCGCAACAAGTTCATATGAAATCTTCTGTCCGTCATTGAGCCCCGGCAGACCGGCGCGTTCGACCGCAGAAATATGCACAAAAACATCCGGTCCACCGCCATCGGGCTGAATAAAGCCAAAGCCCTTTTGCGAATTAAACCACTTAACCGTACCTGTAGCCATAATAGTCTCCTCATGACCTTGCCTGGGCTTAGCATATCCCAGACTGTGGCTATTAGGCCGGCTTCCGGCCGCTAGCAAGCGGCTCTTTGCAATCGGGGCTATTTTTTCGTCAGGGAACAAACGACGGTTTTATGAAAACAGGTCGGATAGCCCGTCCAGAATCGCTCCAAACGCAGCGTTTTGACGAGAAAGAGTGCGCCTAAACTCGATCAGGGCGCGGTATCAGCGCGGTTTAATGCTTTGCCTGCCATGGTTAATAAAAATCGCCGGTGCGATCAAAAATCCGCGAACTGATCGGCCAACCCTGCTCTATCGCCGGGTGGCGCCGGCATCGGTCGCGCTCGGCGGCAAGCCGACAATGCCACCAAGCACGCCTGAAATGCCGGGATTGCGGCCGAAGGTTCCGCACAGCGCTTCCTTGGGATCAGAGCCGAGGAATTCACCAACGCTCGCTGCACTGGGAAGCGCCAAAGCGGGGCGCTTGATCGGATCATCGCCCGTCACCAGCAAATAGGAGAAATCCCCGCCGAACTCGGCGGCAAGCGCATAGGCGTCGGCCTCCTCGGAGGCCCGCGCCCGCGTGGTGATGACGTCAGCGCCGCGCGCCCAGGTCATGGCCGCGAGCTGGCGCTTGGTGCTCGTCACGGCCTGTGCTTCCACCGACAGACCGCCGAGGCCGATCGGCAGGCGGGGAACGCGCAGCGGCACGCCGATGACCGCGCCCGCGACCGAGCCGCCAATGCTGGCGATGCTGGAGACGCCTGCGGCTGCTACATCGGTCGGGCTGAGGGCGGTGACGAATGACTGGACCGTCAGATCGGCCGGCTCGGATGACAGCACCACGCGGAAGCGCTCGCTCAAGCCCGCGCACAGCGCCCGATTGATGGTGTTGCTGACAAGCGCGTATTGTTCGGCGCTCAACCCGGAACTGCGGGCCGCATCGGAAATCACCACCGGCAGGAGGTTTACCGTGCGGGCGGCGAGAACGGGTTCCTTGCTGACGCGGAATTTGGTCTGGGTGAGTACCCCATCGCTGCGCTCAAGCCCCTCGTAAGACGACAGCGAACCGCTACGCGTTAGCGGTGATTGCGCGCATGAGGCGGCAAGCAGGGCGGCCTGAAGCGCAATTGACAGCCGCATCCAGCGATGGCTCGAGCGGACACTGGCGCACCTTACAAACCAAGGCCGCCTGCCACCAACCCTCATGCGGTTATCGCGCAAGCCCGTTTCCTTTCAGCCAACGCCCTGTCTCTATCTATCCACCCAAACGGCGTTGGGAAGCAAGGTCATGTATCGGCGCCGGACCTGTATCGGGGTGCGACAGTTGCGCCCGCCTTCACGGCGGGCCTGAGGGGCCGATCCTGGAATGATCAGGCCGGGCGGGCCAAGCAGGCGGAGCCGGGTTCACTGTGCAGGAAGCCTGATCGACTGACCACGACGCCGCCCCGACTGCCTGTGCGAACGAGTCCGAGGTTCGCCATGTGACAAAATAATTGCAATATTACAATTATTGTTGTATTATTGCAGTATGGAAGACCATCTCGCCGTTGAAATGCTGGGCGCGCTGGCGCACGAGCATCGCATCAAGATATTCCGTCTTTTGGTCATGGCAGGGCCATCTGGCGTTCCGTCTTCGGATATTGCCGCAGCCGTCGGGATCAGCCCCACCGGAGCGTCGTTCCACCTCAAGGAGCTAGATCGTGCCGGGCTTATCGTATCAACCCGGCATGGGCGGTTCATCCGCTACGCCGTGCAGTTCAACGGCATGAACCAGCTTCTGACTTATCTGACCTGGGATTGCTGTCAGGGGCAGCGGGAGCTGTGCGGCTCGGTCTTCAAGACATCGACCGCGTGTGCCTGATGGGGCGTTGTGCTCTTACACCACGACTTATCTCTGAGGCATCGCGACAGCACCCTTGCGCGCAACCATCGTCGGCTCCGATACGTTTGCAGGCAGCAATCTTGCCAAGGTCCCGCTCTTCGTTTTGGCCCAGCTTATCGGCACCCTCGGCCTTGGCCGGATTGTGCTTCCGCAAACCCGCAGGAGAACGCAAATGACGATTACCATATTTCACAATCCCGCCTGTGGCACTTCCCGCAACACGCTGGCCATGATCCGCCAAAGCGGTGAAGAGCCGCAGATTGTCGAATATCTGAAGACGCCGCCAAGCCGAGAAGATCTGATTGGTCTGATCCGCGCCATGAACATCACCCCGCGCGATCTTCTGCGCCAAAAGGGGACCCCTTACGATGAGCTGGGTCTCGGCGATCCCAAGTGGAGCGATGACGAACTCATAGACGCCATGCTTGGAAACCCGATTCTTATCAATCGTCCAATTGTCGTCACGCCGATTGGAGCAAAGCTTTGCAGGCCGTCCGAAGCGGTGCTCGACATTCTGCCCAATCCGAACATCGGAGTGTTCACGAAAGAAGACGGCGAGATCGTCACAGACCAGAAAGGCGAACGCGTTGTCTGACCTCGAACTTACCCTGCCCAACATTCTCAGCGAGGCATTGCCAACGCCCGATACAAGCGCACGACGAAAACCGCTGCAATCATTGCATAAACCTCGCATTTTGCTGCTCTACGGCTCTGTAAGGTCGCGATCTTACAGCCGCCTCCTGACGCAAGAGGCCGCGCGCCTTCTTGAACACCTCGGAGCCGAGCCGCGCATCTTTAATCCGAGCGGGCTTCCGTTGCCCGATGATGCGCCTGACGATCACCCGCGAGTGCAAGACCTCCTGGAACTGGTGGCCTGGTCGGAAGGCCAGGTCTGGACTTCGCCCGAGCGCCACGGCGCGATGAGCGCAATCCTGAAAGCCCAGATCGACTGGATACCCCTTAACTCTGGCGCGACAAGGCCGACACAAGGCAAGACGCTCGCGCTCATGCAGGTCAGCGGCGGCTCACAATCCTTTAACGCGGTCAATCAGATGCGCATTCTCGGCCGCTGGATGCGCATGGTGACCATCCCTAACCAGTCATCTGTCGCCAAAGCCTTTCAAGAATTTGACGACGCCGGACGCATGAAACCATCCGCCTATTACGATCGCGTCGTCGATGTGATGGAGGAACTGGTCAAATTCACGCTTCTCACCCGCGATGTCTCGGATCACCTGACCGATCGCTACAGCGAACGTGTGGAAACGGCCGCGGAGTTGTCGGCGAGGGTCAACCTGACCCGCGCCGTCGATGTGAAAGGAACATTGTCGGGAACCCAAAAGCTGAGTTAAGGCATGCCACAAGAGGAGCGCGCCAGCCGCATCGACGCGATCGTCAAGCTGGAGAGGCACGAGCCGGTCACCCTCGAGAGGCTGCAAGCGGGCGCTGTTCGACAAAGTTGCCGCCGTCAATGACTTCAGGAACACCTACGTCGCGCATAGTGAAAAAGAACTAAGGGACGGAAAATTGGCATCGCAGAATTTGAAGTCATGGGTAGTGGCGTTGTCAGCGGTTGCTTCGCAACAGAAGGGATAGGTTGCTCCTCCCGGCGACAGCTTTTCGGTTCAAAAGTGGGAAAAGGGGATAAATGCCGGTACGCAAGCGCGGGAACAGTCTGGAGAAATGGGAAGTCGCCTTGATAAAGGCTATGGTTGCCAAGGGCGACTGGCCAAACGATCAGGACATTCTAGCATATTTTACTCGCCCGACGCGCTCGATCAATCACAGGGCAATCGGTGAAATCAGAAGAGGGCAGAAACACGCTGCTGTTAAGGCCGCTTCAGCAGAAGCCCTTGCCGATTTTTTGGCGATATGGCCGGACATCGACCCTCAGACTGGCCTGAGTATTCGTGGAGACGAATTGCTCATCAAGGCGCGAGAAGCGATGATCGCAGCCGTTCACATTTTCAACGGCGCAGGTCTAACATTCCGCGCCGAGCTTTTCATTGTGACGAGCATCATCGCATGGACCTATCTGCTGCACGCGTGGTTTCGGCGCGAAGGCATCGACTACCGCCACGTCAAGGCAGGCGGAACGGTGCAGAAGACCAAGCAAGGCGAGAATTGTTATTGGGAGCTTGGCAAATGCTTGCGTCATGCGCAGTGCCCTATCCCAGCCGGTGCAATAAAGAATCTCGACTTCTTGATTGAGCTGAGACACGAGATCGAGCATCGCTCAACGAGCCGCCTTGACGATGCGGTGAGCGCCAAATTGCAAGCCTGCTGCATCAACTTCAACGAGGCCATCAAGTCACTATTCGGCGCTCAGTATGGGCTTGAACGGCGATTGCCGATCGCACTCCAATTCGTAACATTCAGTTCGGACCAACGCGCCGTATTAAAGAAGGCGAGTTCTCTGCCGCCAAACATCAGCACGATGATGGAGACTTTTCACAATAGCCTAAGCCCAGCCGAGCAGGCTGACCCGCAATTCGCCTACCGGGTGGCATTTGTTCCGAAAGTGGGGAACCGGGCTTCCAATGCAGATTTGGCCGTAGAGTTTTTGAAAGCCGACTCAGAGGAGGCGAAAGAGATCAACCGAGTTCTGCTGAAGGAAGTTGAGAAGAAGCGCTATACACCTACACAAGTCGTTGAAATGATGAACGGTGAGGGCTTCCCCAACTTCAAGATCAACCACCACACCGAACTGTGGCAGGCGCTGGACGCCAAGAGCGCGGCGAAAAATTTCGGCTGTGCTGGCGACTACAAAGGGACATGGGTCTGGTACGACGCTTGGGTTGCTGGGGTGCGCGCGCACTGCCAAGAGCAGGGCGAAAAGTACCGATGAGAACAACTGCTCTTGCCCACCAAGGAAAGCCCGTTCGTCCGCTTCCCTCCTCGCCGCCTTCGCTGGGTGCGAAGGCGGCTCCGAGGAAAGCGAACTCTCTCTGGCGAGGCCTTCTATTTATCTCCGATAGGGGCGAAGAAATCGCGCAAGCGTCTGCCATCAAGCGGCGACAACGAGCACTGAAGCCCAGATCATCCTACTGACAAGCGCCGAAGCGTTCCGGGGTATGCCGGGATCAAATGTGGGGCGGAATGTAGGGCGCCAAAGCGCGCGCCTCAATTATTCCATACAAAACAATAGTTTACAGGAGTGAATGGCGGAGAGGGAGGGATCACCCAGCAACTCTCTGAGCGCGAACGCTGGGATCGCGTGAACAAAGCACTGCTAAATCCAAGCATTTCCTCGTATGCGTACCTTTACGCCCAACGCGCTTCGCCAATCCCCAATCATCTACAGTTGTTATGGCGGCGCCACATCTCTGCGTCATGTCCCGCAGGCACATTCGAACACGGGTCGCCCGCTTTATAGCCCCGCAAGTCGTTGTAGCGGGCGATCTGTTCAGCAGTTAGCACGGGTAGCGTATCGAGATGCCGCGTCAGATGGACGAAGCGCAGCTGCGCGCGGGCTTCGGCCGCGTCGCCGATCAGGTGGCGCAGATGCTCCGGGGTCAGGCTTCTCCCGCGAAAAGCGTCCTCGATCGCGGCTTCAGCTGCAATGAAGCGCCTGCCCGCCTCCTGTGCCTCGGCTTTCATCCGCGCGAACAACGCTTCCAGCGTCGTCACCTGTGCTGGTGTTAGGCCGATCTGCTCCTTCAACTCCAAAAGATGCGCTGGCCCCGGCACGCCATTCAGTTCGGCGGCAAGGGCAAGGCCCCAACCGCGGCCGGCGCGCAGGTCGTCGAGATCGGCTTCGGACAAGCTCTTGATCTCGCGACTCTCCCTGCCAGCGTACGGAGAGTGACCGTGATGCTGGGCTGCTGCTCCTATGGGAATGACCATGGCGCAAAGAGCGAGAACAAGGCGGATCATAGCGACACTCCTCAGGCAGGGTTTGTCCCCCTCGCATGTGCGGGTCGAGCCGCATATGATTACAATCATGTCTGAATCTTTTAAGCCAATCTTTGCCGATGCTGCCTCGCGCGATTTTGCCGCCGGTGAGTCCTTGTTCCGCGCCGGAGACGCGGTGGTGTCGATGTTCCTGCTACGCGCCGGGCAAGCTGAGCTTGTGCGTCACACGGGCCACGGTCAGAAGATGATCCTCCAGCGTGCCGGCTCGGGGCAGATCCTCGCCGAAGCGTCGGCTTGGTCCGAAGTCTACCACTGCGATGCAGTGGCGGGCGGGCCTTGTAGGGCGGCAGTTCTGTCACGCCACGTTTTCAAGAAGCGGCTGAAGTCGAACCCCGATATGGCAGACAGCTGGGCGAGAAATCTTGCGCGGGCGGTTCAGGCGGCGCGCCTCAGGGCCGAAATCCGCTCTCTGCCACGGGTTGCGGACCGTCTGAGCGCTTGGCTCGCGGAAGGGAATCAAATGCCAGATAAAGGCCGCTGGCAAGACGTGGCAGCTGAGCTTAGCGTCACACGTGAGGCGTTATACCGCGAGCTATCCCGCCGTCGAACCGTGCACACCAAACGCTGACGATCTGTCAGACCATGGATGCACCAGGCTTCGCATGGAATTGCGAACCGTCTGGTTCGAGAGGTAAAGCGCAAAGCTTCGGGCGCTTTCAACGAACACTTTCGTGGCAGAAAGCATCGTAGCAAACTTCTGCGTATTGGCGGAGGGGATGGGCCTGAC
>FRDC01001984.1_pt1 | contig 79078 bp, 76 predicted proteins | sample 1106171 | NCBI WGS metagenome assembly FRDC01 (sample SAMEA3930566, study PRJEB13176) | freshwater metagenome | biome: Drinking water system; feature: drinking water; material: water | place: Singapore | collected 2014-12-20 | reverse complement strand
ATCGCAGGACAGATTATCTTGGACAGCAGTGGCTCCACGTAATTCGTTCGGAAGAGGAGAGGAGGATAGCACAGATCCACCGGTGGATAGGTACAAGGTCGAGGTTGCCCGAAAGGTGGACTCGCTGGGTTGTAACAATTCCCAGAACGAAGTCGAGAGGATGTAAACGGAATCCTGCAATTTCCTTTTCTTTCGTCGCTCAGCCGGTACAATGGCAGTCATCACACGGGGTCGCTTCTTATTGACTCCGATCTCGACGCATACGAATTTCCATAGCGAAAGGACCGCGGTCGTGGGAACGCTCATTTCAGTGGCATCCGGTAAAGGGGGCGTAGGTAAAAGCGTGGTGTCAGCCAACCTTGCGTTGGCGCTTGCGAAAAGCGGACGTCAGGTCATCCTGGGCGATCTTGATGTGGGCGGGGCCGATGCCCATATCATGTTCGGTGAATTGAATCCGACGCTGACCTTGACGGACTTTCTGAATAAGCGAGTGAACCGGCTCGACGAAGTGGTCATTCCTGTCACCGTTCATCCAAACCTTCGTCTCATTGCCGGTACCGGGGATACCTTGGCGACGGCCAACATGGCCTATGCCCGCAAGAAGAGGCTGATGAAACAGTTCCGAGATCTCGAGGCCGATATCGTGGTGATCGACATCGGTGCGGGCACGAATTACCACGCGCTCGACTTCTTCTTAATGGCCGACATTCATTTGGCGGTTGCGACGCCGGAACCTACGGCGATTCTTGACCTGTACCGATTCATCAAGTTGGCGGCGATTCGTCGTGTCTTGGCGAGTTTTGTTGCCCGTGGTTCCATGTCCGACGTCCTCTCCAACAGAGACTTTACCAGCGTGGAGGAGGTCATGGAGGTCGTGGGCGCCACTGACGCGGAAGGGCGTGAGGAAGCGGCGGCGGCGTTGCACTCGTTTCGGCCGGGACTGATCGTCAATCGGGTGTCCGACCGTTCTCAGGTCAACGTCCTCTACCTTCGGAAAATTCTCCATCAATACGTTGGCGGCGATCTGACGCTCCTCGGTGAAATCACCGAGGATCCGGCGGTGAGCCAGGCGGTTCGGAAATTTCTACCCGTGATTGAAGCTGCCCCCGAGTCCTTGGCCGCCAAGGAGCTGTTGATCCTCTCAACTGCTGTGGAGCAATTGGTGGCATCGGTCGCCGGCAGAAGTACAGAAGAGGCGGAACGGCCGAAAGAGAAGCGGACAGGAGTGTTACCGGCCGCTCCGACATCTTGCCAAGATCCTCAAGTCTCTATCCCACTGAAATCCGAGGTTCTGCCTCCTTCAATCGACCCGAAACAACCCGCTCGCGCTAGTGTCCTCGTCCGCATGTATAAGGATGAGCCTCACCAGGCAAAGGTACGAACGGTGTAATGGCGCCGTTGTACTGAGCCGTCATCTCATGGCGGTGCCCATCGCATACCATCCGGAAATGTCGAGCCGTCAGTAATGAACGACCTTCGCTATTCCGGTGAAGCACTCACCTTCGTCCCTTCTTTTACGGGCGGCTCAATCGTAATATTCGGGCCTTCCACTTTAGGGAGCAGCCCCGCTCCAGGTTTTTCCAAGAGGCGTTCGTCGTTTTGGTTGAACAGCAAACTCTGTTTGGAACGGCCGTCGTCGAAGATCGCTGCGTTGGTGAGAGCCTCTTGGTTTCTCGCGTTGGGTTGGTCCGGATCGTTTGCCAGTGATTGACCCGTCACGGGATCGACGGCCTTGCCCATCGGGTAGCCGGGATGTTTGGGCAACATGGCTGGATTGGCGAGGGCGAGAGAAACCGTCAACGGGACAACAACAGTCGCGACAAATATGATGGGCAAGGCTTTCATGGTGTGACCTCCCTGCTGAGTGGAGAGACAACAACGCCCTCGCGGGTACAAGACCGTTGAGGGCGTCCGTATACGAGCAGGTATGACGTCCAGGAATGACGGTGAAGGGGACCCTGGTTTCATAGATCCCTCCGGGATATCTTTCAGCATCGCTCCCAGAACGGCAAGAGTCAAGGGAGGATGAATCGCGCCAAGGACGCGGTCGTACAGGGATCAACGGTGAGGTCGGGAAGAGGACTGCGTTAGAATCCGAGTTCTTTTTCGAGGTCGGCTTTCTTCTTGTCGAACTGTTTCTGTTCGGCCTCGCTCTTCTGGCTGAACATGCCTTTCACACCCTCGCCGGCCTTCTCCATGGCCCGCTGGGACGCATCTGCCTTCTTCTTGATCTGGGCCGCCATGTCTTTGGCCTTCGGCGAGCCTGAAAATTCGTAATACCTCATGGCATGGCCCTGGGTAAATGTCGGATCCGGGCGTTTCAAGATGGTATCGCCGCGCTGTTCGGCACGGTCCTTCGCTGGCCTGTCTCCGCCGGGAAGGTATTTCATCCAAAGAGCCGCCCTCCCGAGTTTCTCGAGAGATTGTGTGGTCGCTTTACTCAGGTTCCCAATGTTGCCGGTCAACCCATGGGCATCTTGTTCCTCCGCCTTCATCAGCCGATCGGCAGTGGCCGTTGCAACTTTTGCCAGCTCTTGCCGGAACGCTGGCGGGGAATTAAATGGCTGTTTTGAACCATTGTGTTCGGCCGGACCGTTTCGGCCGTTATCGATGTTCCAGGCGGTCTCGAAGAGCCGCAGATCTTCCGGGTTGGCCTGAACGGCTTTGAGAAGGACGCGGTTGGCTTCGTGGTAGTCGCCGATCGCCTCGTAGTATCGGAAGGCCGAGGTCTGGCCGTCGGCCCGTACCGGTTCACCGGAGTACAAGGCACCCTTCGCCTCTGACGCTTTGGCCAAATCTCGTCCGAGTTTGGATAGGTTGGCCTTGGCATTCCCCATCGCGTTCTTGTCATAGCGGTCGATGCACTCGTTTGCCACAACCTTCATGTAAGCCACGAAGAGAGCGGCCAGTTGTCCGGCCTGTTCGGCCTTCTGCAGTGCCGCCGACTCCGCCATGGCGGCTTTCTTTTCATCATCGCCCAAACAAGGATCATCCGCGTGGACGGCGGGAGCCGTAAGGACCGCGACGAGCAGGGTATAGCCGACAAGTCTGAACAGGTTCATCAAGCGTCCTCCGTTACTTGCTGAAGAGTCCCTTCATCATCTTGTTGACGTCGACGACTGGTTCCCCATCTTCTTCCGGCCTGGACTTCTTCGCTCCGCGGCGGCGTTCCTGAGGCTGTTCTCCACCCATCATCATCTGTCCCATCATGGCGCCCATGTCGTTCTTCGTATAACCGGCGGGGATTTCGAAAAGCGCAGGATCCAGTTTTTCAATCTTCAGATTGGTGAGCTCATTGGTCATGCGCGTCTTCTTGTCCCCTTCTTTGGACAGCAGGTCCATTTTGACCGTAATGCCTTCTTTCGTGGTCCAGAAGAACCCACCGAATTTTCCCGCCCCGTCTTTCTTCACGGCAACAATCTTGGATTTGGTGGCTTTTATGCCGTTGACTGTTTCCTGGCCTACCTCGGCCTGCTCGATGATGTCGAATGCGTCCATGCCGGACGCGTTGGAGACATTCATCGGCATTTCCATGTACATGTCTCCCATGAGTTGCCAGACCACCTTCTTATCCTTGCGAATGATCATTGTCATGCCGTTCGTCCCACCCATTTCCGTCCGCTCTTTATCGACGGTGTGATAGATGCGTCCCTTCATTGTCATGCCGCCTTCCGTCTCCATCGTACTGTCGGCCGAATAATCCACTTTCACTTCAGGCGGAGGTGCCGCACCCACGGTGAGAGGGACAAGCATCATGCATATCAGCAGACCGGCGTCACGAAGTGGTTTCATAGAGATCTCCTCCTAGGGTGGGCAGAGGAATGGAGAGTATCGGGATTCTGTACTGCGGTCAATAAGCAGAAGTGCGGAGGGGAGGTGTTCAAGGAATCGTCAGGCCGATCGGGAAGGTCGCTTCATAGCCACCGTACGTTTCCGATGGTTTCAACATCAACTGATCACCGCCGTCGCGAAAGATGAAGTCTTGGTGATTGCGTACCCGACGCCGTCCTTTCGACGAGTAGGGGAGCGAGGTATGGACGCGGTCCGTCAGTTCGTCGGGAAAGTACAGCTGAGATGTAAACGCGTAGTGTTTCCCGACCATGCGCGCCGTGCGGACCTTGAAATGAATGTGTACGGTGCGTATCGGATACCAGCCTGGGTAGATCGTGATAAATCGTGCGTCTCCATGCGCATCCGTAAACTGATGGCCTCGCAAGAACTTTTTCCCGAGCGTACTGAACCCCGGATCTTCCACATCGGAATAGATACCGGTGGCATCACAATGCCAGACATCTACCTGGGCGTCAGGTACCGGCCGGCAGTCTCCTGCATGGAGGCGCATGACGCGGAACGTCAAGGTCAACGGGATACCAGGCGTAATCCGTCCATCGGATGGATCAGAACGAATATCCGATCTGAGCAACCGCTCGTCGACGAAATAGGGACCTTCCGTCTGTTCCGGTCTGACGATGCAAGGAGATGGAGAGGCACCAGCAGCCGTCTGACGCAAGGTGATCCCCATGAGCCAGGCCAGACCGCTTGCACCCACGAACGCCATGGCCTCTCGGCGGGAGAGAAGACGGCCGACTCGCTCAGCAGTGTTTTTCATGCGACCTCGTCTTCTTCAGCTTGTAAAATCCTTCCAGCCATCGATATTTACCGGCCTCTGAGCCGCGGCGAGACGCTTGGTGGAGGAGGCGGAGCTGAAGGTCCAGGTGAAAACGACCGTGGGGCGAAATAAGGATAGGGCCTATAAAACCCCGGTCCTCCCCAATAACTGTAAGGGTAGGCTCCATAAGGGTAGAACCCACCCCAGCCATAGGGTGGATAATAGGAACCATAGTACAAGCTTCTGTCTCTTGACTGAGCCGTTACACTCTTCCAGTCGATGATGTGCTTCACTTCCAGGACCGGATAGGTATACTCGCTTTCATCCAGCGGTCTTGTTGTCGCGCCTTTTACGGTTCCGATCACTGTAATGGGCGTGCCTTCAGGGAGACTGGCCGGATCCAAAAACGATTCTCGAACCGCCAAGAACCGACCTTCGGACCGAAGACGATCTTCCGTCAATTTACCTTCATCACCGGTCGGCCGTTGCAGGACCTCCAGTTCGGTTCCATCTTTTGTTCGTTTTCCCTTAATAACCGTGCCGCCGAGCATGACGGTTCGCCCGACATATTCGCTGGGAGCCTGTTGCAAATCTGTAAACCGCACGTCCTTATCGATCGCCTTCTCCAACTCGAGAGGTATGCCGAGAGACTCAGCGGTTCGTTGAACCTGATGGATGGATTCCGCACAGGCGGATAACGTCACCGCTACACAGACCATAGAAAAGAGCACCATCATGCGGAACATGGACGTTCTCCTCTCCTAAAAGTGATAAGACAGTCCCCCTAAGACATGTTGTGCCCTGTAATTGCCGCTAAAGCCGCCCAAAGGGCCGAATGCCTCATCAAAATCGAACGTCGCTCCTGTATATTTATACTCAGTAAAGACGGCGATGTGTGGTGTGACGAATGCGCGCAACCCTGCCAGTATGTTCCACGCCGCCGCCACGTCGCTGTCGCTTCGTACCGTGGCGGTGTCTCCGATATGGGCGATACCTGCTCCTACGCCAGCGCCGACATAGGGTTGGAACGTGCGTCCCGGATACCGTGCGATAATGTTTGCGCCAACAGTCGTCACTCGAAAATGAATGCCGGGGTCAGCAGGAAGACTTGCGGTAGCGGGCAACTCCTTGATATGAGGAGAACTGTGAAACACTTCGCCTTCGATTCCGATCCAACTATGGCCGGGGAAATAACCCACCTTGCCTCCATAGGTAATTGAGTTCTGAAGGTCAAAGTCGATAAAGGGTCCTGGAGCGCCAGCCTGAGAGCCCGTCCCTGCGATGCTGTTGATGCGATCCGCAAAGTTCACTCCCGCCTGTCCGGCGATATACATTTCGGCGGATGCAGGAGTTAACGAACACAGCGTTACGAGCGAAAAACCTGCGGCGAATATGCCTGCGGTCACCGCGATGTTTTTGTGCATGTGCATCACTCCTTCGGAACATCATACCAAAAGTTCTGTCCGTGCATAGCCACGTCAACATCCACCGGCCCCGGATGATGACGAAAGAGATGCCGTGTATTCGGGTTCCTCTGCATGAGCAGCCCATACGTTTACATGCGTGGCATCGAATGACCGCCGAAGAGCTGTTTTGCAGAGGGAGGGTCTTCTGCTAGGTATGTCCACTTGGATTGTCGAATGTATCTGTGCTACACCCTGACATGGTCACATGGTAGCAGTTGTTTTGAGCGCGTGCTCAAAATGTAACAGTCACCTCACGGAAGGAGCGCACTATGGGACTCATGGATCAGTTGGGACAAGCGGTAGGTGGCATGTTGGGAGGACAGGGAGGGCAACATCCTCTTCTGCAAGCGGTGGCGGGGTTGCTTGGAAAGGACAGCAGCATCGGTGGACTGGTTGGCCTCGTCCAAACGTTTCAAAAAAATGGGCTTGGAGACATCGTGAATTCGTGGGTGAGCACGGGGCAGAATCTGCCCGTGACGCCGAGCCAGATTGAACAGGGTTTAGGGGGTGACGTGTTGAGTCAATTAGCCAGCAAGGCAGGACTGTCATCCGGTGCGGCTAGTTCGCAGCTGGCCGGCTTGCTTCCTGATTTGATCGACAAACTGACCCCCAACGGAAGGGTTGAAGCCGGCGGACTCGATCAGCTGATGAAGCTGGTGCAAGGGAAGCTGGGTGCCTGACGAAATACGTTCGGTTGGCGGGGTGAAAGACTTATAAAGATGTTCCATCGGCGGAACTGCATGAGAACTGTGGAGGAAGACTCAGGTTCTCCTGTTTCTGAACGATATGTTCCAGACTTGAAGGGTGGAGGACTGTGTTGTAACGTAGCGACTCTGCCCGCTCGCTGGTATGAACATCTCCGTGCCCTGCCCAGCATGGTGTTCATTGAACAATGACCATCATCCTTCCTACACTTCGTCGTCCGGACGGAACGCAAGCACAGGCGTTCGGGATCGACTCGTCGTCTGGACTGCCATCGGTCTAGTGGGGCTGTCGGTTGTGTGGGCGCTTCGTGATCGTCCAGCCGGTCTTGTATTAAGCCAATCCATGAACGCCTCGCTGGTCCCGGAGGCGATGTCACTGGTGACAGGCGATGAACCACTAGTCGAGATATTGACCAAACCCGGCTGCCCGGTGTGCCATATCATTCCAGGGATTCCCGGAGCGACCGGCCGAGTCGGGCCTCCGCTGACACTGGGTACGACGGGCGAGCAGCGGTTGAAGGACCCAGGATATCGAGGACAAGCCAAGACGGTGCACGAGTACATCGTCGAATCCGTGCTGGATCCCCAACGATTTGTGGTGCAAGGGTATCCCGAACACGCGATGCCGACTTGGTATGGATCCAAATTGAGTGCGTTGGCTCTTGAAAAGATCGCCACGTACCTTGAACGTCAGACCACGGGCGATTCAGTCCCTTGAGGCGAGACCATATTATCGTTTTCGAAGGGGAGTCACATTTCCCGATGTGCCGCCCTGAATCTTGAAGGCATCCGCTCCCTGTCCGCCGATCTGTTTGTCGAGTAAGGCGTTCACGGCCTCATCGCCTTTGAGCCCTTCAAGCTTGATCTTCAAGCGAAGGTTATTGGCGCTGTCGGCGTTGATGAGGGCTTGTTCCAACGTAATCTTGTTCGTCTTGTAAAGCTGAAACAGGACATGATCGAAGGTCTGGCACCCTTCGTCGATGCCTTGTTCCATGGCTTCCTTCAGTGTGTCGACCTCGGCTTTCTTGATCAGGTCCTTGATACGCGGCGTGTCCAACATGATTTCCAAGGCCGGGACGCGCTTGCCATCGACCGACGGGATCAATCGCTGTGAAATAATCGCGCGTAGATTCAGCGACAGCTGCAGATAGATCTGGGCATGACGTTCAACCGGGAAAAAGTTCATGATGCGTTCGATCGCCTGATTCGCATTGTTTGAGTGCAACGTGCCGATGCACAAATGACCGGTTTCCGCAAAGGTTATCGCTGCTTCCATGGTTTCCGTATCGCGCACCTCACCGATCAGAATGACATCCGGGGCCTGCCGGAGCGTATTCTTCAGCGCGTTCTGGAAGGTCAAGGTATCAAACCCGACTTCGCGCTGTGTAATGATGGATTTCTTGTGTTGATGGACGAACTCGATCGGGTCTTCCACGGTGATGATATGGCCTTGATGGATGCTGTTGCGGTGGTCGATCATGGCGGCCAACGATGTTGACTTACCGGAGCCGGTCGCCCCCACCACCAGCACCAGGCCGCGCTTGGTCATCGCGATATCTTTGATGATGGGAGGAAGTTGCAACTGTTCGACAGTTTGTATTTCCGCTTTGATATGCCGGAACACCAGTCCGACATTGCCTTTTTGTCTGAAGACATTGACGCGGAAACGACCCAACTCTTTGTAATAAAGCGCCAGGTTCATTTCCATCTTTTCTTCAAATTCGCTGCGCTGTTGACCGCGCATCAACGCCAACGCCAATGCTTCGAGCTGCTCGTTGGTGAACGGGGAGGCGTCGGTCGGTTGGGTGGCGCCATGGATGCGGTAAATCGGGGGAGCGTCGACAGTCAAATACAAGTCCGACGCTTCGCGGTCCACCATGACTTTCAAGAGACTCCGAACATCCATGCCAGTACTCTGTCTTTACCGCCTAGGCCGCTCCAGTCATCGCAGTGCCGAAGAGATTCGGGTTCATACTGCGGGATTGCGCCTCGGCCTTATGAACAATCCCGCGCGTTGCAAGGTCAACCAACGCCATGTCCATCGTCTGCATGCCGTCCTTTTGACTGGCCTGCATGATGCCGGGGATTTGGTGCAGCTTGGCTTCCCGAATGAGATTGCGCACGGCTGTCGTCGCCACCATGATTTCGAGTGCGGCGACGCGTCCGCCGGTTTTCTTCTTCAGTAGCGTTTGCGTGATCACGGCTTCCAAGGCCTCGGAGAGCTGCGTCCTGATTTGCGCCTGCTGAGCCGGAGGGAAGGCGTCGATGATACGATCGATCGTTTTTGGCGCGCTCGAGGTATGGAGCGTGCCGAAAACCAAGTGTCCGGTTTCGGCGGCGGTCAGCGCGAGTTGAATGGTTTCCAAGTCCCGCATTTCGCCCACCAGGACGATGTCAGGGTCTTCGCGCAGCGCCGACTTAAGGGCATTGGCGAACGAGAGCGTATGCACGCCGAGTTCTCGCTGATTGACCAGACACTTCTTGGATTTATGGACAAACTCGATAGGGTCTTCGATGGTGATGATATGCCCCTCGAACGTGTTGTTCAGGTAGTCCACCATCGCCGCAAGCGTGGTGGATTTGCCGGAGCCAGTCGGTCCGGTCACGAGGATCAACCCTTTTTCCTTGTCGCACAACTGCCGAAGAATCGGCGGCATGCCGAGTTTTTCCAGAGGAAGAATGAGGGTCGGAATGTTTCGAAAGACGGCCCCTAATCCTCGCTGTTGGACGAATACGTTGACTCGGAAACGGGCAATATCTCCTAGTTCGAATGAAAAGTCGCATTCTCGTTTTTCCTCGAAGTTCTTCCGTTGCGCGTCGTTCATCATGTCGTAGATGAGGGCGTGAGTTTCGTCTGGGGTAAGGGGAGGGTGGTCGAGTTTTTTGAGGTCTCCATGGATGCGAATCATCGGAGGTTCGCCAGCGCTAATGTGGCAGTCGGAGGCGCCTTCCTTTACCGAGAAGGTAAGTAGCTTGGAGATATCCATCGCCCGTGATCCTCAGTGTTAGTGTTATGGGTGGTACATGCGGTGAAACTCCTGTGCATCATGCCATAGCAAAGCCGGAAATCAAGAAAATAGCCGGAAGGCGCGCGTCGATGAAGAGATCGATCAGAGAAGACCGGTCTCTCGACCAGCGTGGTCAAGTGCCTGAAGCGCTTCGTCGATTTGCTCTGTCGTGTGTTCCGACGTCACCGTAAAGCGGATGCGGCTGGTTCCGTCCGGAACAGTCGGTGGTCGAATGGCCGTCGCGTAGATTCCGTAGGTAAGAAGTCTTTCTGCTAATGCTGATGCAGTGGCTGCGTCGCCCACCAAGATCGGCACAATCGGACTGACGGTCTGCGTCATGCGAAAACCCAATTTCTGTATTCCGTTGAACAGTCGTTGTCGATTGGACCAAAGCCTCGTCCGGCGCTCCGGTTCACGTTGAATGATCCTGACGGCGGCCGAGGCGGCCGCCGCGATCGCAGGCGGAAGTGCGGTGGTGAAGATGAACGGACGTGTGACGTTGACCAAATACTGAACGAAGTCGAGAGATCCCACAACATACGCGCCATGGCTGCCCAACGCCTTGCTGAGTGTTCCCATGTGAAAGGGAATCCGTCGCTCCAGACCAAACTGTTCGATCGTTCCGCGACCGTTGGGCCCCATGACACCGGTCCCATGGGCATCATCGACGTACAACGTCGCACCATAGTGCTCGGCCAGGGATGTGAGATCCGATAAAGGAGCAAGGTCGCCGTCCATGCTGAATAACCCTTCTGTGACGACGAGTGTGGGACGATTCATTTTCCGTCGTCGGAGCAGTGACTCCAGATGTCCACAGTCTCGATGCCGGTATATCCGGACATCGGCACGGCTTAATCGACATCCATCGATGAGGCTGGCATGGCACAACCGATCGGCTAGGATCAGGCCCCCTTGCCCGATGAGGTTCGGGATCACGCCGATATTCGCCAAATAACCGGCTCCGAACAAAAGGGCGGCTTCTGTCTCCTTGAACGTCGCGAGCGAGGTTTCGAGATGCATATGAGGAGGGAGCGTTCCGCTGACCAAACGAGAAGCTCCGGACCCGGACCCGTACTGTTTCATCGCCTGTATCGCGGCTTGTACGACTTCCGGATGGGTGGCGAGTCCCAGGTAATCGTTGGAGGACAGCAGGATGACCTCGCGTCCTGCATAGCGGATCGTCGGTCCCGTGCCTGATTCCAATGGAGTCAGCCGACGCATGAGTGATCGGTCGGCTAGTCGTTTGAGTCTGTTTCGAAACATGGGTGAAGGCTTTCTTTACAACAATAGGAACCGTGGTGCGGTTGTGATCATGCAATCAGTCAATCCCATTGCCCATTGCATTGACAACGGGAATTCATCCTTAGTATAAAGCAACGGTTCTGGTGCAGGAAGCCGTGTTTCGACCGGTACTGGATGATTGCTAATGACATACCGAATTAAAGTTCCCCCCCGTACGTTGCCGGTGGATGAAGCGCATCTCGTGAGTGGTCTCGAGCACTGGGTGCTCGGTCTGGCGAAGTACCGTTGGTCGATTGTGGTTGGGGTACTGCTTCTCATTTTGATGGGAGGAGGCATCTGGGGTGTCTTCTGGTATGACGCACAAAATGCAGGTAAGGCTCAAGATCTGGAACGGGAGGCGACGAGGCATCTCTTTGCGCGCGCGGCCAATGATCCGCAGAAAGCGGCTGCCAACCTAAAAGAAGCGATTGCCCTCTATCAGCGCGTGGTCGATGAGTATCCTCGAACCCCGACGGCTCCACTTGCGCAATTCAGTCTTGGGAACGCGTACCTCCAGGCAAACGACCTCTCCGCAGCGATCGACGCATACAATCGGTTTATCTCTGCGTATGGGTCACATGTTTCCCTTCTTGGGCTCGTCTACCAAAAATTGGGCTACGCTTATCTTCTTAAGGGAGAACTCGATCAAGCTGCCAAGGCCTACTCGACGGTCCTTGAGATCCCGGGCGTGATGAATCGAGATTACGCGCTCTTTGAAATTGCCAGATTGGAAGAGAATCGCTCTAGGCCCGATGAAGCGCTGAAGCATTATCAGGATCTGATGAAGAGCAGTCCAAATTCTCCGTTGGCAAGCGAGGCCGCCATGCGTGTAAAGGTGATCGAAGCCAAGAAAAACCCGGACTTGTCCCCTGCAACGACAACCCCTGCTTCTTCCAGCTCTTCGAAGCCATCCAAGCCGTAAATCAGGTTTTTATTCGCCGCGCAGTAAATCCCATCGCTTCATCAAGGTGGGTGTGTGCTAGCGAGCGATCATAAGAAACTGACCGGTCTTTATCGATGGGCTGGACAGGTGATTGAGGGTTTTGAGGGTTTTGAGCGGAACGTTGAATCGCCGAGAAACCTTCTCCAGTGTATCGCCCACTCGAACCCGATACCAGCGGGCGGCGGGGGTCTTAACGTGCTGAATTTCAGCACGGAGGGGAGGGAATTTGTAGGTTGGAACTCGGTCAATCAATTCGATGACCTTGGCACTTGTCCCCACTGGGACCTTCAGATGGTAGGCCATGTCGCTCGGAGGTGTCGCATCCCGCCTCAACTCTGGATTCAGCAAACGAAGTTCGGCGTAGGGTATACCTGTCACATTGGAGATTGCGCGGAAGTGCAATGGACGGGTGACGATGACCTCTTCAAATTGGTGGAGAGGGACGGGCTCTTGATTGAATCCGTATTGATCCGGATTCTTCGCAATAATGGTCGCCGCCATAATCCGAGGAACGTATTGCTTGGTCTCACGCTTGATCAGTTTCGTCCTCGATATCTCTGAGAAGGATTCAGCCTGTGCCTTCTGAAGAGCCCGCAATACCTTCCCTTCCCCTGCATTGTATGCCGCCATGGCCAGGGGCCAGGCACCGAATAAATCGTAGAGGTCTCGCAGGTACCGAGCCGCCGCGACGGTGGACTTGATCGGGTCACGGCGTTCGTCAACATAATGGTCGATCCGCAACCCGTAGAGTTGTCCGGTTCCTTTCATGAACTGCCATGGACCTGTCGCCTTTGCCCGTGAATAGGCGTAAGGGTTGAAGCCGCTCTCAACAAGAGAGAGATTCACGAGATCGCTCGGAAGGTCGAATTCGGCAAAGATGTCTTCGATCAGGGGACGATAGCGGTTGAAACGCAGGAGCCATTGTTCAAACCTGTTTCGAATTGAAGTGTTGAAGAAATGAACATGGCTTTGGACGGCCTGATCGAAAACGACGGGAATATTGTACAGCAGACCAGATGTTTCCGTACTCGCGATGCCTTGGGTCTCTGATGCCTGGCCTGGTGTCTCTTCAGGCTGCTCGACCGGGGCTTCCATTGTTGAAGAGAGATCCGGAGGGGAAACCGTCAGTTCAGGGTCTAAAGGAACCAGGTTTGAATCAAGGTCATCGTCTTCTTGATGGGCTTCTATTTCACCAGGAGCGTTACCTTGAGCGAGACTTTGGCATGGCGATATGAGTGCCGTACCACTGAGTGCAAGAACTACAGCGATCGTGGCTTGGACGCAGCATAGCCTGGCACACGTTGTCATCATGGTTGGTTGCATGGTTGGTTGGATGGATAGCACCATGGAAGCCTATCGATCCATCACATGCTTGTCAAGAAAGAGAGAAGGGTAGGATGCTGGTACTTCCGTGTCATGTTGGCAGAGGAGTAAGGCAGTAAAAGGTAGTAATAGGAGGAATGAATGGGGAATTGACATGATGTCCCATCGTGTCATTGGAAAGAAAATCCTGATGTGGCCTTCAGTTGCGTCGGTCGATTTCTTGACAGCCTCCCGGCGCAAATGATAGCGTACCGCCTCTCCTAGTGGTCCCCACCAGAATGACATTGTCAAGGAGGATCGATCAATGTTGAAGCGGTATCTCTTGGCTCCCGGCCCAACCCCTGTGCCTCCGGAGGTGTTGCTGGCGATGGCTCGTCCGATGATCCATCATCGCGCACCTGAGTTCGATCCGATATTCGCGGAAGTCCGTGAAGGACTGAAGTGGCTGTTTCAAACGCGGAACGACGTATTGATGTTGGCGGCGTCAGGAACAGGTGGGATGGAAGGAGCAGTTTCGAATTTCTTGTCTCCCGGCGACAGGGCTTTGTACGTCAACGGAGGCAAGTTTGGAGAGCGCTGGGGAAAACTGTGCAAAACCTTTGGAGTTCAAGCGAGCGAGATCAAGGTTGAGTGGGGACAGGCCGTCAACCCACAACAAGTGGCCGATGCCTTGAAGAAAGATCCTTCGATCAAGGCTGTGTATGTCCAAGCGAGCGAGACGTCGACGGGGGTCTCCCACGATGTGAAGGCACTTGGCGAGATCATCAAGGGGCACGACAACACAATCTTGGTTGTCGATGCCATTACGGCTCTTGGAGTATTCGACATCAAGACCGACGCGTGGGGCCTGGATGTCGTGATCACCGGATCGCAGAAGGCCCTCATGCTCCCCCCCGGCATGGCGTTCGTCAGTGTCAGTGAGAAGGCATGGGCCCTCGCTGACAAAGCTAAGAATGCGGCCTTCTATTTCAACTTCAAGAAAGAACGTGAAAATCAGGTGAAAAATCAGACCGCATTCACGCCGACCGTCTCGTTGATTATCGGACTTCAAGAGGTCTTCCGAATGATGAAGGCGGAAGGGTTGGAAAAAATGTTTGCGCGGCAGGGCCGGTTGGCCTTGGCAATGAGAGAAGGTGTGAAGGCTGCCGGGATGGCGCTCTTTCCCAAGGAGTCACCGAGCGATGCCTTGACGGCGGTGTGCGCTCCGGAAGGTATCGATGGACAGGCTATTTATAAGAATCTCCGTGTGCAATATGGCATGACGGCTGCCGGAGGCCAGGATCATCTCAAAGGAAAGATATTTCGACTGTCTCACATGGGATATGCGGATTCGTTCGACGTGATTACCGCATTGGCGGCAACCGAGATGGTCCTAAAGGGACTTGGCCATGCCGTAAAACTGGGAAGCGGTGTTGGAAAAGCGCAAGAAATCTTAATGGCAAAGTAATTACGGCGAGGATGTCCATGGCTGCAGCGGGAATGAAGATTCTGATCAGCGATAGCCTTTCGAAACAAGGTGTCGAAGCGCTTGAAAAGGCGGGATTCACCGTGGTGGTGAAATCCAAAATGCCGAAGGATGAGTTGTTCAAAGAGATCAAAGATGCCGACGGTTTGATCGTGCGATCCGGCACCAAGGTGACGGCCGAACTGATCGCCGCGGCGGAGAAGCTCAAAGTCGTCGGGAGAGCCGGATCCGGCCTAGACAATGTCGACACTCCTGCTGCAACCCGTCGAGGCATTGTCGTCATGAACACGCCGGGAGGCAATACCGTCACGACAGCCGAGCACACGATGTCGATGATCTGTGCGATGAGCCGGCGCATTCCTCAAGCCACTGCGTCGGTGAAAGCGGGCAAGTGGGAAAAAGATAAATTCATGGGCGTCGAACTCTATAACAAGGTGCTCGGTATCATCGGCGCCGGACAGATCGGCAGTCACCTGACCAAGATGGCGCAGGGGATCGGCATGAGTGTCGTCGCCTTTGATCCCTACCTGGCGCCTGAACGGGCCGAGCGAATGGGCGTGACGATGCTCGATCTCGAAGAAGTATTCCGGCGTGCGGATATCATTTCGGTCCATACGCCGCTCACGCCGGAGACGCGCGGGATCATCAACGCACAGTCCATCGCCAAGATGAAATCCGGCGTGCTCATCGTCAATTGCGCCCGAGGCGGGATCATCAATGAACAGGATTTGTGCGAGGCGTTGAAAACGAAGCGCGTGGCCGCCGCCGCCTTCGATGTGTTTGAAGAAGAGCCGGTCAAGCCGGACAATCCGCTCCTTGCCTTGGATAATTTCATCTGCACCCCGCATATCGGCGCCCAGACGACTGAGGCGCAGGAAAACGTCGCGATTGGGATCGCGGAACAAATCGTCGATTACTTTACCAAAGGAGTGGCCAAGGGTGCCGTCAATATTCCGTCGGTCGCCCCGGAGTTGTTGCCGCGGCTCCAGCCGTTTCTGACGCTGGCCGAGAAGCTCGGCGCGCTTCAAACCCAACTTGTCCAAGGGGGGATCGAGCGCGTCACCGTGGAATACAGCGGAGAAGTCGCCACACTGTCGATCGCGCCGCTGACCATCGCCGTCCTGAAGGGCCTGCTCACTCCCATTATGCAACACCCGGTAAACTACGTAAATGCTCCCGTCGTCGCGAAAGAACGCGGAATTGAAGTCAAAGAGATCAAGAGCACGGACGCCGGTGATTTCACAAGTCTGGTCCGCGTTCGGGTCGAAGCCGGCAAGGTGTCACACCAAGTTGCAGGGACGTTGTATCACAAGAAAGAAGCCCGCATCACGGAGATCGACCAATTTAAAGTCGAGGTTGTGCCGGAAGGACATATGCTATTGATTCACAATGTTGATCGCCCAGGGGTGATCGGTACGGTCGGAAAGGTCCTGGGGGATCAGGGAATCAATATCGTACGGATGCAGTGTGCACTGGAAAAGCGGGGAGGGGATGCCTTGCTGATCATCGGTTCCGACACGGAATTTCCATCTGCGGTGCTGGATCAGATCCGTTCCAATTCGAACATACTATCCGTCAAGGTCGCCAATCTTTCATAATGATACTCTCGCGCCCAGGTTATTATGGCCTCTGCTCCCCCGCTGCGTAGGACTACTTCGGGGCAGGTCCCTTCTTTGCGCGAGCACGCACTGGTTCCGGTCGGGATGGCCACCATCCTTCCGGAGGCGGCCCGCCAGGTGCGGCATCTGGAAGCCGAATTGCTGACATGCTGCAATCGTTTTGGTTACGACGAGATTATCCTCCCGACGTTCGAATATCTCGATGTGCTCGCACCCGGACTCGAACCGACGTTGTTGGAGAACTCCTATAAGATCGTGGACCGGACGACAGGTCGGATCCTGCTGTTGCGGCCCGATGTCACGGCGCAGATCGCCCGTACGGTGGCGATGGGTATGGTCGGCGCGCAGTTTCCGTTGCGCTTGTCGTACCGCGCGACCGTCTTTCGGTATGAACCGGAACATGCCGGACGAGGTCGGGAAATCTTCCAAGTCGGTGCTGAACTGATCGGCGCTGACGATCCATCCGCCGATTGCGAAATCATCATGCTGCTGATCGAGTGTCTCCGCCAGATCGGATTGCATTCGTTTAAGATTTCACTGGGGCATGTCGGGTTTTTCAAGGCGTTGCTCGTCCGTGCGGGACTGTCCACGGACGGCCGGAAACGGGCCGAGGAAGCAGCCGCCAGGAAAGACTTGCCGCGGCTTGAGGAGATCCTGTCACGGGAGCGGGTGACCAAATGGTCAGTGCATGGGATATTGAACGCACTGGAATTATGCGGGCAAGCTGACGTGCTCTCGAAAGGGCGTGTATTGGCCAAGGGGGAGCCAGCACTGGTACAGGCGTTGGATCGACTGGAGAACGTCTATCGGCTGCTCTGCACGGCCGGATCTCAAGACGTTGTCATGCTGGATCTCGGAGAGTTCAGAGGCTTTGATTATTATGACGGGATCGTGTTTGATGTCTTTACCGACGGGATCGGGGTGGAGTTGGGAGGGGGAGGGCGCTACGATCACTTGATCGGACGATTCGGAAGAAACCTTGCGTCGACCGGATTCGCCCTCAATGTGGACCGGCTCTTCCGCGGATTGGAGCCTCACGGGAGCGTGAAATCTGTGGGGCCTGAGGTGTTGGTCGTTGGTCCCCCGGAATGCTCGACGACGCTGGTTTTGGTCGCGCAAGAACTTCGCAAGGCGGGAATACGGACGGTTCAACAAACCGTTGATTCAACGGGACGGAGCTTGATCGGTACAGCGGTCAAGGTCGGTCGTGCATCGGCGATCGATACCATTGTTGTCGTCGGCGTAGACAATCCCAAACCCGATCACGCCATGCTGCTCCATCTCGACGGTCCCCGGCAGGGTGCGGAATCGATCGGCCGCCCTCGCATCCACAAAAAAACGTTGCCGATTCCAGCGCTTGTCGCGAGCCTTCGCGCCGACCGGGAAGGGGTGTTATGAAATCCATCGGGACGGTGGATCTCTCTCAACCGAAACTGCCTCCGCAGAACTTGGAAGCGGAACAGTCGGTGCTCGGCGCCATTCTGCTCGATAACGCCGCCATGCCGAAGGCGATGGAACTGTTGGTGGAGGAAGATTTCTATCGGACGGCACACAAGAAGGTCTACCAAGCCATGCTGGAGCTGTCCGACACTGGAGAAGTGATCGATCAGATTACGTTGACCGAGCGACTGAAATCTCGCGGCGAGCTCGAGGTGATCGGAGGCGCGGCCTATCTCGCCGAGCTCGTCCAGATCGTTCCCAGTTCCGCCAATATTCGGTACCATTGTAAGATCGTCCGGGACAAGGCGGTGGCCCGCCAGTTGATCAGTGCCTCCACAGAGGTATTGACCAGGGGCTACGAGGGGACCGCCTCAATCGACGATCTGCTTGATTTTGCCGAGCGGTCGGTCTTCAGTATCGCGCAAGGCAAACTGGAACGGTCCTTCAGTCCGATCAGTCACGTCATCAAGGAAAGCTTGGACGTGATCGATAAACTGTCCAAGCGAAAAGAACATGTCACGGGAGTGCCGACGGGATACTACGATCTCGACGATATTACCGCAGGGCTTCAAGCGTCGGACTTGGTGGTGGTGGCGGGCCGGCCTAGTATGGGAAAGACGAGTCTGGCCTTAGGGTTTGCCACACATGCCGCCATTCATGCCAATACAGTCGTGGGAGTGTTCAGCCTGGAAATGTCCAAACCCCAGATTGTCTTACGCATGCTCAGTTCTGAAGCGCGAGTCGATTCCCATGCGTTGAGGACGGGGAAACTTCAGAAAGAAGATTGGTGGCGATTGGCTGAGGCAGCCGGCCGATTGGAACAGGCGCCGATCTATATCGACGACACGGGCGGCATCACCGTCCAACAGATGCGAGGGAAAGCTCGTCGGCTTAAGGCTGAAAAGGGGCTGGATCTGCTCATCGTGGATTATCTTCAGCTCATGCAAGGACGAAGCGATTCAGAGTCTCGTCAGCAAGAGATCTCCGATATTTCTCGCTCCTTAAAGGCCTTGGCCAAGGAATTGAACGTGCCGGTTGTGGCCTTGTCTCAGTTAAGTCGGGCGGTGGAGGCCCGTAAGCCGCCCATTCCCATGTTGGCCGACCTGCGAGAAAGTGGAGCGATCGAACAAGATGCCGATGTGGTCATATTCATCTATCGGGAAGACGTCTACGATCCGAATTCAGAGCGCAAAGGCATCGCCGATATCATCGTCAGCAAACATCGCAATGGACCAATCGGGAAAAAAGAGCTGTTTTTTCAGGATCGATTCGCCAAATTCGAAAGCCTCGATCTGCGAGAAGTTTAGCCAGAGCGTCGTTTGCGCAACGCCCTGACACTCGGTATAATCGTCCAGTACACCTTCCTCCCGTCCCGACGTAAGGATATGCGGAACACACGAGCGGTTTTTAACGATCGGACGCGTCGACAGTATCATAGGCCTTTGCTGAGGACGATGCTGTCGCCGCTGCTTCTCGCGAGTGCCCTTGCGGCCTGCGCGGCCTCGCCCCATCCGCAAGCAACGCTTCCTCAACCGGCCACCGCATTGCAAAGCCCGCCATCGACGCCCGAGTCCGATGCCACGTATCATTTCATGATGGGGCATCAAGCGGAACTTGCGCAAGACTTGGACACCGCATTGAAGGAGTATCAGGCTGCCCTGAAAGTCGATCCCAAGTCTCTGGACGTCAAATCTCGTTTGGCGGCATTGTACTTCGCGTTGGGTGACCTGACTCAAGCGGTACAGTATGCGGATGAAGTGGGAGAAGGAACGGGACAAGAACCTCAAATGCTGACCCACATGGCCGGCATTTTGGCCAGTGCGGGGAAACCTGAGCGAGCGTTGGAGTTGTTGGACAAGGCCATTGAACGTGATCCGGAGAAAGGGGAGTCCTACTTCCCTAAAGGACTCATTCTCTTAAACCAGAAACGACTCGCCGAGGCGGAACTGGTGGTGAAGAAAGGGTTGCAGTACACCTCGGATTCGCCCATCGGGTACTACTATCTGGGCCGTATTTCTATTGAAGCGGGAAATACCGAACAGGCTGTGGCCAACTTCGAGCGGGCCATCGCCGTGAACCAGGCGTTTGAGCCGGCCTACTTGGCGCAAGCGTCGGTCCATGAAGCACGTCAAGAGAAGAGCAAGGCCATCGCCGTGCTTCAAAAGTATCTGCACCAGGTGAATCCACGCAATCGCGATATCCGACAACATTTGGTTCAGTTGTATATCATGACGAAAGATTACACCGGTGGTCTTGCCGAGCTGGAGAAGCTGCTGGAGGACAACCCCGGTGACCTCGATGCGCAGTTGCGCATGGCGCTGATTTACGGAGAGCAGAAGGAATTCACGAAAGCCATCAACCAATTGACCGAGATCTTGAAGGCCAAGCCGGCTGAACTTAAAGTGCGAGATTACCTCGGGTACTTGTACGAAGAGACGAAGGATTTCCCAAAGGCGATGGAAGCCTATCGCTATAACGTGCATCTCGATCCGAAGTTTGCCGACAGCCATATACATCTGGGCGTGCTTCTCTATCGGCTCAAACAGTTTCCGGAGGCGGTGACTCATCTCGATGAAGCCGTCCGCCTCACGCCGAAACAACCTGAGCCCCATATCGTCCTCGGGTTGGCTCATTTTCAGAACGAGCAATTCGAAAAGGCTTCACAGGCGTTTGAGGAGGGAATTCGGCACAATCCGAAGAATGCCGATCTTCATTTCAACCTCGGCACGGCCTACGACAAACTGAATCGGTTTGACGACGTGGTACGTGCCATGGAAACCGCCCTTTCCCTCGACCCCCATCACGCCGATGCCTTGAACTATCTCGGCTACAGTTATGCGGAGCGCGGCATCAAGATCGATCAAGCCTTGTCTCTGACGAAACGGGCGGTGGCGCTCAAGCCGGAGAACGGCTACTACGTCGATAGTCTGGGATGGGCCTTTTACAAGTCCGGCATGCTGGCCGAGGCGCTCGCGGAAATCAAGAAAGCCGTGGCGTTGGTCGGCGATGATCCCGTCATCTACGAGCATTTGGGTGAAGTGTACTTGAAACAGCAGAAGGTCTCCGATGCGCGTGACGCGTGGCTCCACTCACTGGAGATCGACCCATCCAATGAAAAGCTGCTCCAACGCTTCCGCGAGCAGGGCCTGGCCAACCCAGCCTATGAAGATCGGATCCAGCAAGCCAAGCGCCGCGTGGCGGAGAAGACGCCGAGTCCACCGGTCGCCACTCCCTAAAACTCCACTCCTGAACCATTCACCAGTCACCTTATCCAGCGTCGGTCGGTTCTCATGCCGGAAGACTCGATTAGCTAGCGAAAAGTGTCAATTCTCGGCGATCCGGAGCAGATTTCGGAGGGAACGTGGGCCCCTCCAGGACCAATCACGTGCCGATTTCTCGTAAGTTGTTGCATCATCGATGATCTTTGGTAGGCTAGCCTCTGTCATTGATCGGCACCAAACCTGCTTAAGGGACCGGTAGGCGGCAACACAGGCGCCGCAGGTTATGAAAGGGGCCGTCAGTGAACCATCAACAAGGAGGCAGGACGATGTTGAAGGCAATGCGGAAACAAGAGGGGTTCACCCTCATTGAGTTGATGATCGTTGTGGCGATCATCGGGATCTTGGCGGCCATCGCCATTCCCAACTTCATTCAGTACCAGATGCGGTCTCGGACGTCGGAGGCCAAGACCAACCTGAGCGCGATCAAGACGGCGGAATTGGCTTTCCAGGCAGAAACCCGCTGCTTCTTGACATCAAGCGAAGTCGTGCCGACTGGAGGTGTGCCCAACAATGGTGCGCTGGTTGCTTGGAACGGTGCGGCGGCAACTGCCACTCAGAAGTGTTTCGATAACGCCGGTGCGGCAATTACAAACGTGGGTGTGTTTAACGACATTGGGTTCATCCCTGCTGGCCAAGTTCGGTATCAATACTCGCTGGGTGCCAATGCACTTGCAACAGCGGCCAACGCTGTCGTGAAGGGTACTTGCCCTGCGGTCGGTAACGCTAACACAGCTCCAGCGCTTGGCTTCATCGCTCGTGCAACTGGCGATCTTGATGGCGATGCAGCGGGTAACGCTGCCTTGCAGGGCATCTATGCCGTGCCAGAAAACGCCAATGTCGCTCAATGTAATTTGAGTGACAACGTGTTCTAAGGCCGGTTCGCGTAAGCACCGGGCTTATGTTGCCAGCCAGGGTTGGGAATGCCCTAACCCTGGCTGATGCATTTCAGAGGGGAACGCTTGATCTATCTGAACTTGAGGTTGCTCGGACAGAGTATCCGTCACTATATCCTGTAGATCGCATTGAATCAGCCAATGGGCATGACCGATAACACCGTTCCTAGCTACAGACATCAATCTTTCATCGTAGTATGCCTCATTACTCTACTAGGCCTTGTTGTCCTACTGCAACAGACGATTGATCAACGTGGAGATGAAGACAAAGAGAGAATCGAACAGCTCCGGCTTCTTCCACGTGGAGAAATTCTCAAGCCAACGCTCTTGGGGTACCATCATCTCGGCGCCGATCTCATCTGGCTCCGCGCTATTCAAGTCCTCGGCGACAAAGTGGTCCGAGATCAAGACTATCAATGGCTTTACCATGCACTGGATGTTGTCACAACCCTCGATCCCCAGTATCTTTATGCCTATGATGTCGGCGGCACTGTGTTGGCTGAACTCGCAGGCCGCTACGACCTCAGTAATCAGATTCTTGAAAAGGGGCTGAAGCCGAATCCCCCATCTTGGCGCCTACCGTTTTTGCTGGGATTCAACCATTTTTTTCATCTTGGTCAGCCTCGCCAGGCGGCAGATTACATGGCTCGTGCTGCCGGGGCTCGCGGGATGCTCCATGAAGGGCCTCCGCCTCCGTATATTCCAAGACTTGCTTCACGCCTTTACGCACAGGGGAAGAGTCCAGAGGTCGCTATCGAATTTCTTGAGGCGATGTTGTTGCAGACCACTGAGCCACTGATTCGAGAGCAGTTGCAGCGCCGAATCCGTCGAGTTGGGTTAGAGCGGGATTTACAGATGATCGAGGGTGCCGTTCAACGGTACGAACAGGCGCAACGAAAGAAGCCGTCGTCGCTCGATGAACTTGTTGCAAGTGGTCTCCTCCGTACAATCCCAGAGGAACCTTACGGCGGACGCTACCTATTCAATACCGCGACTGGCGAAGTATTTAGCAGCACACATACCGAGCGCATGCGCGCATATCGTCAATCAGACAGCATGGTTCGAAAGGGAGATGTGGAATAGGTGCAGACATGAACGGACCAACAGAATCAATTCTCAAAGCACAGGGACTGAGTAAGATCTTTAAGGTAGGATTCTGGGGGCGTTCTGCCACGGCTGTCCAAAACCTTGACCTTGACGTTCAGAAAGGTGAGGTCTTCGGCTTCTTGGGTCCCAATGGGGCTGGTAAGACAACGACGATTAAGATGCTGATGGGACTAATCTATCCTACGAGCGGCCAGGCTTGGCTCTTTGGTCGCTCTATCAGGGATAAAGAATCTAAAGCACGACTTGGATTTTTGCCAGAATCCCCTTATTTTTATGATTATCTCACTAGCCTTGAGTTTCTCAAATTCTATGGCCATCTCTTCGGGATTCGAGGTGCGGCGTTAGAGAAACGTATCGATGAATTGTTGGAGTTAGTCGGCATGTCCCATGCCCGCCATCTTCAGTTACGAAAATTTTCGAAAGGGATGTTGCAGCGCGTAGGGATTGCTCAGGCGCTCATCAACGACCCGGAGTTGGTAGTGTTGGATGAGCCGATGTCTGGCCTTGATCCGATCGGACGCAAAGAGATTAGGGATTTGATCCTGCGTCTGAAAGAATCCGGGAAGACGATCTTCTTCAGTTCCCACATCCTGCACGATGCCGAACTCCTTTGCGATCGGGTGGCCATTATTCTCAAGGGTAAACTTGTTGCTTGCGGACGCGTCAGTGAACTGATCGATGAAGGTGCGACCCACTCGGTAGAAGTTGTGGCTGAGGGGCTAGGGTCGGAGGGGGTGGCGCGTCTACGTCAACTGGCTGATCGCATCATTGTGCAAGGTACTCAGGTCCTGGCAGTACTGCCCAACCGCCAGCAAGTAGGGGCTACTCTTGACATCATTCGAGGAGCCAAAGCGACGCTGGTTTCACTCACCCCACAGAAAGGATCACTTGAAGATTTGTTCATTCGAGAGGTTAAGAGCAAACAGCCTGAGTTGAGGGAAGCCGTATGAGAATCCTCTCCATCGCTATGAACACGTTCCGGGAAAATCTACGTGAGAAACTGCTGTACAATTTATTATTTTTTGCTCTGCTCATGATCGGGAGTTCGGTGTTACTTTCAACCTTGACCTTGGGTGACTGGAACCGCTTGATCCTTGATTTAGGAATATCCAGCATCAATTTCTTCGGCGTCCTGATCGCCATCTTTGTCGGGATCGGACTGGTGAGTAAAGAAATCGAGAAGAAAACCATCTTTACGATCGTCTCGAAACCGGTGCCTCGTTATGAATTTCTGCTGGGGAAATATGTTGGGCTGGTCGGGACGTTGTTGATCAATACAGCCATTATGGTTGTGGGGCTCCTGCTTGTCCTGTACTACCGAGAAGTGGCCGTCAATATGATGTTGTTCAAGGCGTTGTTGCTCATCTTCCTCGAGTTTATGGTGATCACTGCGGTGGCGATACTTTTTTCTACATTTACTAGCGCCACGTTGAGCGCCATTTTTACTCTAGCGGCATATGGGATTGGTCATTTATCCGGTGATCTCAAGGTCTTTGGAGAAAAAATGGACGCAATAGGTCAGGCGGTGCTCAATGTCGTTTACTATGTGCTTCCGAACCTCGAACGATTCAACCTCAAAGGACATGTCATCCACCATCTCGATTTCGGCATGACTGACATGGCCCTCACCTTGGCCTATGGGTTGACCTACGCGGCGTTCCTGCTCCTTCTGGCGAGCGTGATCTTCCAACGGCGGGATTTCCAGTAATAGATCGAGAAGCCCTTCCTCAGCGGTTACGTGTATGGTTGGCGCGAGGAAGGCAACAACTGTCTTCTGAAGATCGGGTAGGGATGGCTGTTGAAAAACTAATATAGGAGCCCTCGAACGGAATGACGATAGATTGCAGGGTGGTCAAAAAGGCCGTCCAGCAAGGCCGCAGCGAGCGAAGAGGCGAAGCATACTTCGTTCCGTATGTTGAGCCCTCTGAGCGACGCGAGAACGAAGCTGGAGGACTTTTTCAGCATCCTGCTAGCTGGTGATGGCGCCTTCTGATGCTGACGAGACGTGCCGGGCATACTTTCCCATCACGCCTGAAGTGTAGCGAGGGACAGGCAGTTTAACCTTCTTGAGCCGAGTAGCGATTTCCTTCTGCGAGATGGCCACGTCCAGTCGGCGTTTGGGAATATCGAACGTGATCGTATCTCCGCTCCTGATTGCCGCGATCGGTCCACCTTTGGCCGCTTCCGGGGCCACGTGCCCGGCCATCAGGCCACGTGTCGCGCCGGAGAATCGACCGTCGGTGAGCAGTGCCACGGAATCACCAAGTCCGGCACCGACGATGGCCGCCGTCACGCCCAACATCTCGCGCATCCCTGGTCCTCCTGACGGACCTTCGTACCGAATGACGACGACATCACCGGACTTGATTTGCCCTGCTTGAACCGCCACGAACGCGTCTTCCTCTCGATCAAAGACTTTTGCCGGTCCTTGGAACTTATTCATCGAGTGGCCGGCCACCTTCACTACGCAGCCTTCCGGCGCGAGATTACCTTTTAGGATAACGAGTCCACCCGTCGGTTTGATGGGGTGGGTGAGGGGACGCAAAACTTGTTGTCCCGGCGTTTCACGGGCGCCGGAGGCTTCTTCACCGATCGTTCGACCGGTGACGGTCGGTTGATTGCCATGGAGGAGTCCCGCATCGAGCAATCGCTTGGCCACGAGAGTTGTGCCTCCTGCGGCATAGAGATCGGCTGCAGCAAAGCGGCCCCCTGGTTTGAGGTCGGCCAATAGAGGGACCTTGCGATTGATCTTGTCGAAGTCGTCGATGCTCAACTTGATCCCGGACTCACGGGCGATGGCGAGGAGATGCAGGACCGCGTTCGTCGAGCCGCCGGTCGTGGCCACGGCAGCGATGGCGTTCTCCAATGACTTTCTGGTGATAATCCGGCGAGGGCGCAGATCCTGCTTCACGAGCTCCATCACCATCTTGCCGCACTCAAACGCGACATCGTCTTTCCGACCGTCCATGGCGGGCACTCCATTGCGACCCATCGGCGATATGCCGAGGAACTCAAACGCAATGGCCATGGTATTGGCTGTAAACTGGCCTCCGCAGGCTCCAGGCCCTGGACAGGCGTGATCTTCCAAGTCCTTCAGTTCGGCGTCGGTCATCTTTCCCGCCGCATGTTTGCCGACCGCTTCAAAGACATCCTGAATCGTCACATCATGTCCCTGAAACTGCCCCGGCATGATCGAGCCGCCATACAGCATCAGCGACGGTACGTTTAATCGGGCGAGCGCCATGACGGTTCCGGGGATCGTTTTATCGCAACCCGACAGCGCGACGACGGCATCGAACAAGTGTCCCCGCGCGACGAGTTCAATCGAATCCGCGATCACTTCGCGGCTGATCAGCGACGCGCGCATTCCTTCGGTGCCCATCGAGATCCCATCGGACACCGCGATGGTGTTGTACTCGATTGGGGTTCCGCCGGCTGCTCGGATCCCTGCCTTCACTCGTTCGGAAAGCCGCCGTAAATGAAAATTGCACGGCATGATCTCGATCCAGGTATTGGCCACGCCAACGAGAGGTTTGGACAAATCATCGTCCGTGAATCCGACGGCTTTTAACATCGCTCGTGCCGGGGCACGTCCCGCCCCGACGAGCAGATCATGACTCTGTAGGCGCGTTTCTTTTTTCATAAGCCTTCGTCGGTCCTCTTACTGCACGGACATGTTGCTTGGTGGAGTGGGGGGTACGGCCTCATGGGGGTTTTTGCCCTGCGGCTTACCGCCATGGGGATAGGCACCGTGAGGATTGGCGCCGTATGGCATGGCGCCTCCATGATGTCCCCCGGAACCTTTATGCTGTTCCATCACCTTGTCGTGCTCGGACTTTTCCTTGGCCCGTTGTTCCGGAGTGAGCAAGCCCATGACCTCGCGACGTGTTTTGATCGACGTCATCCGTAGCCCGACTTGCAGATCTTCACTTTGCTTCAGCTTGGCTTCGATCGCGGCGAGATCCGACTGCTCATTATCGGTCAGCGCCTTCAGTTCGCGCTCTGCGATTTGGATATCGGCTTCGGCGTTGATACGGGCTTTGTCAAGGTTGAGCTGAACGTCTTTCAGTTTGGTGACTTGATCGGCGGTGAGTCCAATGTCCTTCTCATGTTTCAGGAGGTGTCGGATCAGGTGCCCGGTTCCGCTGTGCATCATCCCTTTACCAAAACCATGTCCTCCTCCAGCAGCGCCGTGGATGCCTCCTCCATACCCATAGCTCGGATCATTTGCCGAAAGATTTGGTACACCTATCGCCAATAGACATGCCGACGCGACGGCAAAAGCCGCTGTCGTCTTGGATAGAAATGTCATGAATTCCTCCTTGGTTGAGAGGCCCCGAAGTCAAAGCTTGCCATAGCAGTGTTTGCAACGCAAGCGAGCAGTCGTCCGGACATCGGTTGTATTGAGTTCAACGCCGCTGGGCGTGATAGAGAAGTTCCATGCGAGGATCTGGATGCCGTTGCTTGCTCAAACGTTCGTACAACGCCCGTTCGTCATCGCTGATACCGGGTGGCACGACGATTTGTAATGTCAGGAACAGATCGCCATGCCCACCCGTGGCAGAGGGAAGACCCTTTCCTTTCAGTCGTAGTTTCCCATCGGCCTTGCTGCCCGAGGGAACTTTGACCTTCACCGGTTCAGTCAAGGTCGGTGCGGTCACCTCAGCCCCCAAAACGATTTCCCAAGGGTAGACGGGCAGGGTGACATGCAAATCAGAGCCCTGCCGGTGAAAGATAGGATCGGAAGGAATGACCACATGGAGATAGAGGTCTCCGCGTTTCCCGCCATGTTGCCCTGGCTGTCCTTTTCCGGCCACACGGACCCGGGTTCCATCTTGCACTCCCGCGGGAATGCGCACTTCAATGGTCTTGTATTCGGTCGTCATTCCGGTTCCCTGGCAGGTCGTACAGGTTCGGCCTCGCACGGTACCATTCCCTAAACAAGTTGAACAGGTTCGAGGTTCCCGCAGGTTCACGCGCTTGGTGACACCTGTTAGCACTTCGCGCAGCCCCAACCGGACTTCGGTCTCGATATCCTCTCCCGACATGCCGGATGCACCGTGCCCGGCCCCGCCGCGCTCGCGTTTGCGATTCCCAAAGAGGCTCTCAAAAAAATCGGAGAAGGGCTCGCTTGCGGATTCTCCGCCTTGACTACCATAGCCGCCTTCGAAGCCCCAAGGCCCTCCAAATCCCTGTGACTTGGCCTGCTGACGAGCGTTCTCGAAAGCCTGTGCGCGATCCCAGTCGGTCCCGTATTGGTCGTATTTCTTTCGCTTTTCCGGATCGGTCAGGACCTCCTGGGCCTCGTTCAGTTCTTTAAATTTCTTCTCCATCTCAGCTTTCTTTGAGCCTGTATGGAGATCGGGATGGTATTGACGGGCCAAGCGTCGAAAGGCTTTTTTGATGTCGTCGGCAGAAGCAGTTCGAGGGATACCGAGAATCTGATAGTAATCGCGTGGGGGAGTTGCCATACGTGATACGAGATGCGAAACGTGATGGTAAGCATCAGCTTACGGAGTGTAGAAACGGTTTGCAAGGGCCGAATGGGTCAATGAGCGGTCGAAGTCTTGGCGCGGGCCATGAGTTTACAGTAGGAGCAGGTATCGGCTGTGGTGGGTTGGCCACAAGAGCGGCATGGATGGAGCGTGGCCTGGTCTTTTTCAGTCATGCTCGTGGTGGCAGAAACTTTCTTGCGCTGTTTTTCCAGAAAGCCCCAATAGAAGTACTGCTTGGTTCCTGGGGATTCGGTCTCCAGACGGTTCAGGACTTCCTTGTAGAGCAGCGTGCGGGCACCCTGAGCCATGGGGCATTCGTCCACGATGTATTCGATCTTGTTCAGTACGCAGTATGCCGCGAGTTCCCGCTCCGTCAGTCGATAGAGTGGTTTTACTTTCTTGGCGAAGCCTTCCACTGAAGCAGGGAGATTTGGGCTCTGCTTGTCGAGATAGTCTTCTTGCCAATGCAGTACGTTGCCAAGGAGGCGAGCCGCTTCATCGTCGAGGTTATGGCCGGTCGCCATCACATCGTAGTCCTGCTCGATCGCGATGCGGTTAAACTGGTAGCGTTTGAGCGTTCCACATGTACTGCACGTCGGGCGATGGACGATCAACGACAATTCTTTGATGCCGGCGCCTTCTTCCTGTTCGACTGTGTGGGTGTGCAGTGTCGCGCCAAGCGGTGACGCAACGTTCATCGCATAGCGGCGAACCTTTTCTTGCGAGCGATCCGAATACCCGGCGATGCCGAGGTTGACGTAGAGCGCATCAGCCTTGTAGCCGAGCTTCAAGAGAATGTCCCAAAGCGCCAGACTGTCCTTTCCGCCGGAGACTGCGACGAGGATCCGGTCATCTTTTTCAAGCATCCTCAGCGATTTAATCGCTTTAATCACTTGATCATGAATAAAGTTGTTAAAGCAGCCCTTGCAGAACGCCGCATTATGACGCGGCAACTTAAACACGGCTTTGGTTTTACATCTCGTACAATTCATTGTTCAGTTCCGAGTTCCGATCATACGAGTGTGTCAAGATGATTGCAAACTGACTTTATTTGTCGGGCCACCTGCTGAATAGAAGCGCCGACCGATTCATCGGCACTGCGGCAAGGTGGAGAGCGTCAGACAAACGGATTGAGTTAAGTGGTGGATGGAGTGAGACAATGGATCCTACGCACTTCAAGTTCCGCGTGATGTTTGACCAGGGCAGGGTAATAGGCTATGAATGAGACAGCAGGCAATCGGCGGCGAGGCTGAACCTAAGCCGATGAAGCAAGCAATGAAAGTTTACATAATATGTCTTATCAGACTATAACGCTCGAGCTGCTTGGCCGCATCCATAAAGAACTCTCGCTTACCGGACATGCGTTCTACGAGACCATTCTGGCTATTGCGGAGCTGGTTAATCGAAAGGTTCAGGTTATTCGCCTGCATTGGCAGGCGTCGACCCTGCTCCAACGTATCGACGATATCACGGCCACGGTTGGCGAGCAGATCGTCGCGCAGATCTCTGATCGACTACGATATCCAAACCCATCCGATTCCGTCGTGGGTGTCATCGACGACACGTTGAACAGAGCCCTCGCTCGTATTCAGGACTTGAAACAAGCATTGACTGGAGTTGAGGCTGAAATTCGTGGGCTCAAAACTGAGGCGGTTCATCAAGATCTGCTCTCCCTCCAACATGACTTGGCGCTTCGTTCCGGCGGAATCGAACGGTTGACCGTCGTTCGTGGTGCTGCCGCTGTCGGGCAGGCACTCAGTGCGCTCCCGCAGCGGACTTCCGTCTACGTCGCCACGGTCTTGCGAGGTCCATTTCTATTGGCTCCAACCAACGATCTTGTGTTCCGGCCCGACGATATCGTCGTCTTGATCGGTACTCAAGCGGAGCTCAACCAATTTGTGGCATGGTTTACAGGCCAACGTCCTCTCACCGCTTTGGCGAAGCCTGCGCCGGAGAGTAGGCACACCGACCGAGATCGGATACAATAAGATTCGATGTTAGCTCCGAGATCCGCTTTAGTCCGTGTTCTTTCGAGCGCGCTCACCACATTCTCTTTCTTTGTTGTCTCGTTTGCCGACAGCAGTTTGTCCGGGGCTGTCTCGGCCGACTCGCCCGGCATTCGCATGCTGGAAGAGATCCAAACCGTGATTACCGAACTCGCTGAGCAGGCCAAACCTTCTGTCGTCAATCTTTTCCCCATCACCAGCGCCGGGCGATTACGGGAAGGGGGCGGCGACCGCGCGCCAAATGCGTCAGGTTCCGGCTCGGGGCTGATCGTGGATGAAGAAGGCCATATCGTCACGAACAACCATGTGATCGGTGATGCGACGGAAATCGAAGTGCGGTTCTCCGACAAGACCAAGCTGATCGCGCATGTAATCGGCAAGGATCCGGACACCGATTTAGCGGTGCTCAAAGTGACCACGGATCATCCCCTGCCCAGCGCCCGGTTCGGCGACTCAGCCGGCGTCAAGGTCGGCCAATGGGTATTGGCCGTTGGCAATCCGTTCGGACTAGATCGGACCGTCACGCTCGGTGTGGTCAGTGGCATTGGTCGCGAGAACATCAATCTCTCTCGGTACGAGAACTTCATTCAGACCGATGCCTCGATCAACCCGGGCAATTCCGGGGGACCGCTATTTAATCTCCGAGGTGAAGTGATCGGGATCAATACGGCGATCATCAATTTTGCACAAGGCATCGGTTTCGCCATTCCCTCAAACATGGCCAAGCAGGTCATCGAACAGTTATTGGCCAAGGGCAAAGTTGTGCGAGGCTGGCTCGGTGTGGGAATTCAACCGTTGACGACCGAGTTAGCGAAAAAATTCGGGGTGGCTGAAGGGGAAGGGGTTCTCGTGAATGAAGTCTTCGAGACAGATCCCGCGGCCTTGGCGGGAATCAAGCCGGGGGACGTCATCGTCCGTATCGATGGCGCCGTCGTCGATTCACCGAGTAAGTTGTCTCGTTTGATTGCGACGAGTCCTCCCGGTGTGGCCTCGAAGATTGAGGTCGTCCGGGATCTGAAACACCTGACGATCGATGTGCCGCTTACAGAGCGTCGCGAGGCGGCCGTCAGTGCATCGTTCCCTCGACCGGAGGAGAAGTTCGACGTCAAACTTGGTCTTGATGTCCAAGACGTGACCCCTACCTTAGCGGAGCGGTTCAAGCTTCGTGAGTCGAAAGGCGTGCTGATCGCGAAGGTTGAGCCCAACAGTTTGGCTCACACGGAGGGCCTTCGGGAAGGCGATCTCATCAAGGAGGTTAACCGGAAAGAAGTGTCTTCTGTAGGAGAATTTACCGCCGCCATCACGCGATCAAGGCGCGGAGATACCCTTTTGCTCCGCGTGCTGCGGGAAAACAGAGCATTTTATGTCGTGCTCAAAGCCTCCGACTGACCGTCTCAGTGGGTTGTGGCGGCTTGTCCTTCCGCCTTGTGCCGCTCGACGACCCTGGCAGCCAGTTCTTTCGGCACCTCATCGTACTGGGCGAACTCCATGACATAGCTGCCACGTCCTCCGGTCATGGCGTTGAGGGCTGTCGCATATCGAAGCAGCTCGGCCAGCGGAACCAGCGCTTTGATCTGTTCGGCATGGTCCTGCGCGTTGACGGCTATGATTCGACCCCGTCGGGCGTTCAAGTCTCCCATGACCGCTCCAACCGTTTCGGTCGGCGTGTCGATTTCAACCGTCATCACAGGCTCAAGTAACACTGGATGTGCGGTTTCCATAGCCTTCTTGAACGCCATCGATCCCGCGATTTTGAACGACATCTCCGACGAATCGACCACATGATAGGATCCGTCATAGACGGCCACCTGCACATCGACGACTGGAAACCCGCCCAACGGTCCTTCATGCATGGCTTCAATGACTCCTTTTTCCACGGCGGGGATGAAATTTCTCGGAATCGCTCCTCCGACCACGCGATTCTCAAACACGTAGCCTTTGCCGCGGGGAAGGGGCGCCACTTCAAGCCAGCAATCACCGTATTGCCCATGGCCGCCGGTTTGTTTCTTATACTTGCCCTGTGCCTGAGTTTTTGCCTTGAGCGTTTCTCGGTACGGGACCTTCGGGGTGTGAAGCGTGACATCAGCTCCGAACTTTCGATGGAGTTTCTCGAGGGCTAAATCGATATGGAATTGTCCCATACCGCTGAGCACCATCTCTTTGGTTTCGGCGTTGCGTGCGAACTCCAAGGTTGGGTCTTCTTCGATGAGCTTGTGAAGGCCCAGGCTTATTTTATCGATATCCGCCTTAGACTTGGCCTCGATCGCGAATGACAGGATCGGTTTTGATAGGCTCAGCATGGGATAGCAGATGGGGGCAGTCTCCTGACAGAGCGTGTCACCGGTATGCGTGTCCTTAAGTTTCCCGATCGCCACGATGTCCCCTCCTTTTGCGGAGTCGATGGCCACATGACGTTTGCCCAAGACCGTGTAAAAATGGCCGAGCTTTTCCCGCACCTGTTTTGAGGCATTTAGCACCGTGGCATCGGCATGGACCGTTCCCGACAACACACGGCAATAGGATAGCCGACCGACGAAGGGGTCGATGATAGTCTTGAAGACGTAGGCCGAAAACGGTTCCTGCGCACTCCCCTTCCGTTCACACCCTTCGTGAGTGTCCGGATGGATACCGTGCCATGGATGGGTCACGCCACGCTCGGAGGGTGACGGTAGCAACGTAACGATGGCGTCCAATAGGGACCACACTCCGACGTTTTGCGTGGCGGATCCACCATACACAGGGAGAAATTGTCTTGTCTGGATAACGTGTCGAAGTCCTTCCAGAAGGTCTTCTTGGCTCAAGTCTCCTTGACGTAAGTAGGTCTCCAACAAGGCTTCCCTACTTTCGGCGACCGCCTCCACGAGTTGCTTGCGCGTTCCACTGAGAATGCTTTCCAGGTCGTTTGAAATAGGGGCGTGTTCGACTTTCGCAGAACTCTGCCCGGATCGCACAAGCTTCTCATGCCGCACATCCACCACGCCGTCCAAACCCACCCCAGGGTGGAGAGGCACCGTCATTGGTATTGGAGTACAGCCAAGCTGCTTGCGGCAAGTCTCCAGCGCGTTCTCGAACAATGCGCCTTCCTTATCAAGTCCATTGACGAACAGGAGACACGGAAGGTCCAGCTCTTTGATCCTCGCCCACAGCCGCGCCAGCTCCGTCCTCACCCCCATATTTCCGCTCAGTAGAAGGATGACCGCATCGACGGCCTGTAATGCGGCGAGCGGTTCGCCGAGAAGATCAAGGGCACCGGGAGTGTCGATCAGAGTGATGTTGGCATGATTCCACGTGAATTGAAGGAGGCTGGTACTGGTCGACGTGCGATGACGAAGTTCTTCCGGTTCAAAATCAGAAACGGTGGTACCCTGTGTCACGGAACCGAGCATGGGAACGGCTCCGCCGACGTACAGCAAGGCCTCACTGAGCGAGGTCTTGCCCGTACCGGCGCTGGATACGATCGCCACGTTTCTGACGGGTTCCACACGGGGGGTTGTTTCCATGGTCTACCCTCCTTATAGGATATGGGGTTTACGCCATTCGTTTCCTCATATTTCTCATGCCGGTGTTTCTGGTCAATATCACCTTAGGAGTCGCCGGATTCATTTCGCTGCCCTATCAGCCATCCTTCGTCGGCAAAGCTGACGTACCGACCGTCTCCAATGATCACGTGGTCCAATACGCGAATTCCCAGCAGATTACCGGCAGTCACGAGTCGATCGGTCAGTCGCCGATCCTCCGGGCTTGGTGTCGGATCTCCGCTGGGATGATTGTGCAGGAAGATGACGGCGGCTGCTGATTCACGAACAGCGAGCGAGAAGACTTCGCGTGGATGCACGATGCTGAGCGTGAGGCTTCCTTCCGAAACCGTGATCTCTTTGATCACTGTATTTTTGGCGTCCAACAACACGACCTTGAAGAGTTCATGTTTCACATCACGGAGCGCAGGGTGAAAATGTTTGAACAGTTGCGCACTCGATGAAATACGCGTTCCAGTGGACATTGGGACAGCGAGAGACCGTCTTCCTATCGCCAACGCCGCCTTGAGTTGAGCCGCTTTGGCCGGGCCGACGCCCGGGATGGCGCAGAGTTCCTCAATACCGCATGCCGCCAGTCCTCCCAGTCCACCTACCAGATCGAGGAGTTCGATAGCCACCTGCACGGCGGAGGAATCCCGCCGGCCGGTTCTTAACAAAATGGCGAGAAGGTGGGCATCGGATAAGGCCTCCGATCCTTTAGCAAGGAGACGTTCACGGGGGCGTTCCGTCTTTGGCCAGGATACGATGCCTTTTTGCCGCCCTTTGCTTATCATGAAACATCCTTGGCGTGACAAAAAATTGACGGCCCGGACTCTTTTGTACTGACGAACAAGAAGAAATTACCAGCCTAAGGCAAATACGTAATTCATAACCCATTGAAATGCTGGACTATGACAAATTGGTGCAGCTTTTGCTTGACATTGTCAACAGCTGTGAACGTAGCCACCTTGGGAGGGATCAATGGAATGTCCGAAGTGCAAGGGGATGATGATGTTGGAACGGTTTTCAGATTTCTTTCTCGTGTTTTATGCATGGAAATGCATCAATTGCGGTGCCATCATTGACCGCACCATCTCTAACAACCGCAGAAAGAGCCTGGCTGCCCGTGAATCTCAAACCGTCACGGCTCGGTAAAATCATCATCGTCAGACAAGGAGCCCTGACCTTCTCATGAGGTCCCTGTCGGATCCTAAGGTGAGGGTGTCTAGCCGAACGTACAAGAAGAGACAAGAGTATTATAATCTTCCGCTGCAAGACGGTCAAAATGAGGAGCGCCAAAGCTCCTTCCGCAGTTTAAATTTTACTTGGCCTACCGTTCCCCTTTTCCTTTACATTTCTTGACCCCTTCAAAAACGCTATGTTAGAGTTCCGCACCTAGTCGATGTTGTCTGGTATGCGTGTGATCGCCGGTATCCACCGTGGTCGCCGACTCTACGGGCCAAATAAGCTTGCTCTTCGCCCAACCTCTGATCGGGTTCGTGAAGCGCTGTTCTCAATTCTTGGCCATCGCCTGGCAAATAGCCGATTTTTGGACCTGTATGCAGGGACTGGAGCGGTGGGGATTGAAGCCATAAGTCGTGGAGCCAGGCACGTGACCTTCGTGGAGTCGAACCGACAAGCATTGACGTTGCTGCAGCAAAACCTGGCGCTCTGCCATCTCGGTGATGAAATAGTTGTATCAGGTCGGACCGTCCAACAGTTTCTGAACCATTCTGATCAATGGAATGGTCCCTATGACATCATCTTTGCTGATCCGCCCTATGCCGAGGCGCCGGAGTTTCCGGCATTGCTCGCTGAACTACGGAGCGATGAGTTGTTTGCGTCGGACTCGTGGCTGGTCATCGAACATGCGACAAAGGCTGTTTTGCCGATGTCGATGGGATGCACTCGATTCTTACGGCGGTATCGCTATGGCGATACCGCTTTATCCCTCTACTTCCGTTCCGACGCAGCACAGGCATGAAAATCGGTATCTGTCCAGGCACCTTTGATCCTATTACGCACGGCCATACTGACATCATTACGCGCAGCCTGCGCGTATTTGATAAGGTGGTCGTGGCCGTCGCTCCAAATCCTTCCAAACACCCACTCTTCAATTTGGCAGAGCGACTTGATATGGTACAGCTGGTCATGAAGGACGTCGGTCAAGTGGAGGTGACTTCGTTTGATGGATTGTTGGTCGACTATGTCGAGAGATCAGGAGCCCATGCGATTATCAGAGGCTTGCGCGCTATTTCTGATTTTGAACATGAGTTTCAGATGGCGCTTGTCAATCGAAAGTTAGCGAAGACGGTGGAAACTGTTTTTTTGATGCCTAGCGAAGAGTACTCATATCTGTCCTCGACGATCATCAAAGACGTGGCCCAACACGGTGGAAATTTGACGGGGTTCCTTCATCCTGAAGTAGCACGCCGTTTACAAGAGCGTGTTCGGAGTCTCAAATCATGAAACTGGCCGCCCGGGTTAGCCGTATTGCTCCCTCCCCCACCCTCGCAATGGCCGCTACAGCCAAGGCCATGGTCGCACAAGGGATTGATGTAGTAGATTTTTCAACGGGCGAACCGGACTTTGATACACCGGAACCGGTCAAAGCTGCGGCGGAAGCGGCAATACGTGAGGGGTTTACAAAGTACACGCCTTCGTCCGGAATCGATGAGTTACGAGGAGCCATTGCCGACAAACTCCAGTCTGAACTCGGGATTCGGTATGAGAAGTCTCAAGTCCTGGTCTCCTGCGGAGCGAAACACTCGCTCTACAATTTAGCAGAAGCTTTTCTTGAAGTCGGTGATGAGATTATCATTCCGATTCCCTATTGGGTCTCTTACTCGGATCAGGCGCTTCTCAATGATGCGAAACCGGTGCTGCTACCAACCAAGGAGGAGGACGGTTACACAGTCCATACATCAGAGTTGGAACGACTCATTACGCCGAGAACCAAAGCCATCATTGTGAATAGTCCGTGCAACCCGACTGGTGCAACCTACGATCGCGTGGCGCTGGAACAGATTGCCGCGGTTGCGGTCCGACACGACCTCTTGGTCGTTTCGGATGAGATTTATGAAAAGGTGTTGTACGATGGGGCGAGGCATCTCAGTATTGCTTCATTGGGATCGGAGATCGCTGCGCGAACCGTCATTATCAATGGAGTTTCAAAGTCTTATGCCATGACCGGATGGCGAATTGGGTACGCGGCCGGTCCGAAGGACCTCATTACTGCTATGGCCAATATCCAAAGCCAAAGCACGTCGAATCCATGCTCGATCTCGCAGAAGGCTGCCCTTGCCGCGTTACGCCTGGGTGAACCCTTCACTCGCAAGATGGTGGACGAGTTTTCCCGCCGCCGGACCACCATCGTCGAGGGATTGAACAAGATTCCCGGTGTGTCATGCCGAATGCCAAGTGGGGCCTTCTACGCCTTTCCGAATATCAAAGGCTTGTTGGGGAAACGCGGGCCTTCCGGGGTGATAAAGACTCCGAACGATCTTGCCCAGTATCTCTTGAACGAAGCGAGAATTGCAGTCGTTCCAGGTGAACCCTTTGGAAGCTCGGAGCATCTCCGGCTGTCCTACGCCACCAGTATGGTGAACATCACTCGTGGGCTTGAGCGACTTCAGCAAGCGTTTGCGAAATTGGTGTAACGGAGGACTCACTCAGCGAGCCGTATGTAACGATAGAAGGGAGGAATACGGTGCCGATTTACGAATATCAGTGCGACAGCTGCTCGTATCGTTTTGAAGTCAAGCAGAGCATCAAGGATGATCCACTTTCGACCTGCGAAAGGTGCGGGAAGGCGGTCAGGCGGCTGATTTCATCGCCGGGGATCATGTTTAAAGGGAGTGGTTGGTACGTAACCGATTATTCCGATAAACTCAAACCGCCGTCGGCGGCCGGAAGCGAAAGCAGCCCGACGAAGGCGGAAGAGAAGAAGGAATCAACTTCCGCAGCGCCTGCGGCATCTTCGACTGCTCCTGCGACACCAGCAGCCTCCACCAGTTCGTCACCCGCCTCATCCAGTTCGACGACCTCCTCCTCTTCATAGCCTGCTTATCGAACACCGACTGCCTTGGGAACCGACGCTCTGGCGCCGCTCTTGGCGGATGGTTTTCCCGCGGTCTTCACAGTCGGCTTCGTCTTTGTTTTATGCGGCGATGCGTTCGAACCCATCGCCTTCAACGCCCTGGCTCGGGCTGTGTCCAACTGATTTTGGAGGCTAGTGATCATCCCCGTTTTTTCCCGGTTGAGGCGGGTAAGTTCATCGATTTGCCCCTGCACATCTAGTTTGGCCCTGGTTAAATCGATGACTTGAGCTTGGAGCTGAGCCTTCTCGATCGTCAGGGTTTGTATGTCGGATCGCAATTGTTCGATCTCAGCCTGCAAGGCGGGAGGCCAATAATCACATCCCACAAGGGCCAGTGGGAAGCTAAAGGCGATTACAGTACCGAGTAACCGCATCGAGTGGCTTGTCATGGCCCTCTCCTTCCATCGGTTCGATCAATTCCCCATCGTATGTTCGGTGTAGAGGTTGCGCGTCGCCGGTCTTTTGTTCGCACCCTATTGAGATAAGGTATTCTAACAGATCCGATGAATTGGCTACGAAAAAGATCGGCCCTGGCTGTTTGGATCTAGGCGGTGCGATGGAGGAAAGCACGCCCTTTGCGTGGGCGAGTCTTCCCGATGCGATTGTGGATGTATCTCAGATTATGCCTTGAGTGCCCGATGTGCGATGTCGGTCCGGAAGTGGCATCCCTCAAAAGAGATTGCCTTCGCGACTCGATAGGCCTCGCGTTGTGCCTCGGATAACGTGTGTCCTCGACCGAGAACACCGAGGACGCGGCCTCCCGCTGTCACGATATCCTTGCCTTGCCGGCCGGTACCTGCATGAAAGACGACGGGAAAGGGTGACGTTGTCCCATCTGTGGGGAGTCCTGAAATTACCATCCCAGACTGGTAAGGTCCAGGATAACCCCCTGAGGCCATCACGACACAAACTGCGGCGTCCTGATGCCATTCAACTGTGAGGTGGTCAAGCCGATGATCGACGACGGCGTCAATGACATCGAGGAAATCGGTCTTGAGCAAGGGCAGCACAACTTGTGTCTCGGGATCGCCCATACGAGCGTTGAATTCGAGCACGTAGGGCGTCCCCTTCACGACCATGAGTCCTGCGTAAAGGACACCTTGAAACGGCGAGCCGAGCCGTGCCATGGCATCCACCATCGGCTGCAAGATTTCATGACGGACTCGCTCCTGGATCTCCACGGTCCCTAGCGGTGCCGGGCAGTAGGCTCCCATCCCGCCGGTATTTAAACCTGTGTCACCATCGCCAACCCGCTTATGATCTTGCGCCGGCGGCATCGGTACCACGGTATTGCCGTCGGTAAATGCCATGATCGTCAGCTCTTCTCCATCGAGAAATTCTTCGATCAGCACCTGTTTGCCGGCTTGGCCGAACACCGCCTTTTCCATCGAATCCACGACAGCTTGCCTTGCCTGCTCGCGAGTGGTCGCGATGATGACGCCCTTTCCTTGAGCCAGCCCGTCCGCTTTGATCACAACCGGCAATGCATGGCCTTCGGCATAGGCCAGTGCATCAGAAGTTTTTTCGAAACTCTTGGCGTGAGCCGTCCGAACCTTCGCTTGTGCCATGATCTCCTTGGAGAAGATCTTGCTGGCTTCCAGGCGGGCGGCGTTCCGGGTCGGTCCAAACGTCCTGAGCCGTGCCTTGCGGAATTCGTCAACAAGACCCGCCGCAAGAGGCGCTTCAGGTCCGATTATCGTCACATCGATCTTTTGTTGGAGCGCGAAGTCTTTCAGGCTGACAATGTCGTCCGATTTGATGGGGATACATGTCGCCGATGACGCAATCCCCGCATTGCCTGGGGCACAATAGAGGACTGGTTTGCGAGGACTCTGCGCGAGCTTCCACACCATCGCATGCTCACGCCCTCCACTGCCGACAACGAGGATGTTCACGTATAGACCTTTCCTTGATGGGCCTAGACGGCGGGAACGTACACTGGTCCGGCGATGTCAGACCGAGGCTAAGGTTGAGGCTGAGATAAGCGACACATCTTGATGCGCTGCTTTTGGCCTGAACCTCCACTCGGGCTCAGTGCCTAAAATGCCGCATGCCTGTCAGAATCATCGCCATCCCATGTTCATCCGCGGCCTTGACGACTTCCGCATCGCGGATCGATCCCCCCGGTTGAATGACGGCTGTGATGCCGACCTCGGCTGCAGCATCGAGGCCGTCGCGGAACGGGAAGAACGCGTCCGAAGCCATGACGCACCCCTTGACCGGCATTTGCGCCTTCATGGCCGCCAATTTGACGGAGTCCACTCGGCTCATCTGTCCCGCCCCGATGCCGACGGTCTGGCCCGGCATCGCATAGATGATGGCGTTGGACTTCACATGCTTGCAGACCTTCCATGCGAAGGCACAAGCGGCGTATTCATCATTCGTCGGTTTACGGATTGTCGGCACGGTCAGTGCGCGAAGGTCCGCCAAGACACCGAGATCGCGATCCTGTACGATGAGACCTCCCACGAGTTTCTTCAGATCGAGCCCGTCCTGCTTCACCTTCGTCAACGCTCCCACGTCCAATAACCGTAAATCCTTCTTCCGCTTCAACTCGGCTAATGCGTCTTCCGCGAATCCCGGAGCGATGACCACTTCGACGAACGTGGACGTGATTTCCTTGGCGGCCGCCAAATCCACCGGCCGGTTGAAGGCGATCACTCCGCCGAACGCTGATACGGGATCGGTCTCTCTCGCCTTGACATAGGCCTCCACCGGTGTCGCTCCGAGCGCCGCCCCGCAGGGATTGTTATGTTTGATGATCGCGACGGCCGTCTCCTCATATTCCTTCACCAACTCGAGAGCGGAATTCGCATCGAGAAAGTTGTTGTAGGACATCGCCTTGCCATGCAGGATCTTGCCGCGAGAAACCGATGGCTCTTTACTGTCCAACTCCCGGTAGAAAGCACCTTGCTGATGAGGGTTTTCTCCGTAGCGGAGCGTCTCCGCCAACTCAAATTGCAGGGACAATACCTTCGGGAACTTGACTTCCCCGCCTCGCGCGTGCTTTTCCAGGTAGCTGGCGATCAGTGCATCGTAGCGCGCCGTATGCTGGAACACTTTCATCGCCAGTTCGCGGCGCAGCGCCGGCGTGGTCATGTTGGTTTTCACAGCCTCCAGCACTCTGGCATAATCGGCCGGATCGACCACCACCAAGACATCGTCATGATTCTTCGCGGCGGAGCGCAGCATGGACGGGCCGCCGATATCGATATTTTCAATGGCGTCCTCGAAGCGGCAATCAGGCTTCGCGATCGTGGCTTCAAAGGGGTAGAGATTGACGACGACGACATCGATCGGACCGATTCCATGTTGCGTCATCTGTGCGACATGCGCCGGCAGCGAACGCCGGCCCAGCAAGCCGCCGTGGATCTTGGGGTGGAGCGTTTTTACACGACCATCCAGAATCTCCGGCGACCCGGTATAGGCCGCGACATCCGTAACGTTCACGCCGGCGTCGCGAAGCGCTTTCGCCGTTCCTCCCGTGGACAAAATTTCCGCGCCCAGCGCTTCCAGCCCCTTCGCCATTTCGATGATTCCGGTCTTATCTGAAACACTGATCAACGCCCGCTTGATGCCGGCCATGTGAGTACTCCTTAGAATCGTATGTGAGGTGGAAGAATTCCGTCGACCACGAAAGGCGAGCGAAGGATAACAAAATGAGTCGGGTAAGTTCAAGGCGACATCTTACTGACCGCCTCATCAGGGAGAGACTTGAAGTCAATCCATCGGTGGCGGCCGAGGCAGTCAGATTGGCGGTTTCTTCGCTCGGCCTGTTTTTGTCCATCGCTATGAGTCAGAGGCATCAGCCGGTCCCAACCAACGTGTCATTGACGTTGGCGCTGCCATTCGAGTAATGTTTCCTCGGCGATGCGGTGAGGAGTCCCCATGCATTCCCCTACATAACCATTCACTATGGAGGTGCGCTATGCTGGCTGGTCGATTGGTGAAACTGATCGAGAAAAATTCCGAACAGCTTGCTCGAGAACTCAGCGAGAAAGTGTGGAACTCTCCACGTTGTAGCGACCTCCGTAAAGTCCCACCAGATGAACTCCGCGCCCGTACCCGCGAGATCTACCAGAATCTGAATAACTGGCTGATGGACATGACCGAAGCGGAAGTCGAGCAGCGTTACACGGAGCTTGGCGCGCGCCGCGCGACGCAAGGTGTGGCGTACAGCCACTTTCTCTGGGCCATCACCGCTACGAAGGAGCACATGTGCGCCTTCGTCCAACGGGAAGGCTTATCCGATAGCGCCATCGAACTGCACGGGGAGTTGGAGCTGATGCATCTGCTCAACCAATTCTTCGACCGCGCTTTGTACTTCACCGCCGTAGGCTACGAGCGGGAGCGAACCCGAATCGGAACAAATTTAAGAAGACGCAAGGATGACGTCCAGAAGGTATACCTCTAATGTCTTCTGGAGGGAAAATTCGTACCGTCCTGTCTACTGACGGGCTCACCGCATGAGGGTGGGCCCATACTTACGTCCTCCTACCCGTATCGTTCTCTCCACTGTTTCAGAGCTTTGAGCACGGAATCTACATCCCTTCCTTTCTCCGTCAAGAACAGGCCACTCCGGTGGATGGTCGCTGCGGGTGACGGGTGATCGGTGCTCGGCTATATCGGAAACGATTCCCAACGCATGTTGTCTTCACCCACCCACTTCACCAATCCGCGCCCAGCCGGTCAATGACGATGCGATGCACCACGGCGTATTTTCCAAGTGTTGAGAGATACACTGCTGCCTCCGCCACATCGAATGGATCGATCTTTTCACTGCGCTCGATGTCTGCCGGAGAGGCATCCACCAACTCGTCCGCCACTGCCGCTGGACAAATGGCGCTGACCTTGATGTGATGGTGACGACCTTCGTCAGCCAATGATTCGGTCAGCGCCATAATGCCGTGTTTCGATGCACTGTAGGTTCCGGTGCCCGCCCAAGCTTGCAACCCGGCCACGCTCGACATGTTGATGATCACACCGCCGCCCTGCCGTTTCATCTGTCGGAAGCCAGCCCGGCAGCAAAAGAACGTGCCGCGCAAGTTGATGTTCATCACATCATCGAATGCCTGCGTACTCGTCTCAGCTAGACGCCCTCCTCCGCCGATACCGGCGTTGTTGACGAGAATATCGATCCGGCCATAGTGGGCTACCGTCTGCGAGATCAGCCGTTCTACCTGCTGCTCGTCGGCCACATTGGTTTGCATAGCCAAGGCTTCTCCGCCATGTTGCCGTATCTGTTCAACTGTCTGCCGACAGAACGCCATTCGTCGAGCGGCAACGATCACCTTCGCCCCTTCCTGGCCGAACCGAAGGGCGATGGCCTTACCGATTCCGCTACTGCTGCCCGTGATAATCGCAACTTTGTCCTTAAGTCGCGATGGACCTGGCATACTTTCTGTCATAACGTTATACCGTAACGGACTTTCAGCACTTCTCGTCGTGCCATGCCGCCAGCGCTAATCTCGGTCTTCTTTTATTACCCATGTTATCCATCAGACAGAGGCCAACCGTAGACCGACTTCATCGAGATGTCTCAGTAGGTCCGCCGGATCGTGGTACACGCGGTAGGCGCCCGCCCGTTCCAATTCCTCTTGTCCATAGCCGCCCGATAAGAGGCCGATCGAAAGAGCAGAGGCACGACGAGCCGCCAACAAATCCCATACGCTGTCGCCCACGATCACACAACGACTCATCGGCACTTTCAACCGTTTCCCTGCCTCTAAAAAGAGGTCGGGGTCAGGTTTGGCGAACCGGACATCGTCCCGCGTGACAATCGGCACATCAGAATGGAGTTTCAAAAGAGTAAGCGCGTGGCGGGCATTCTCCAGGCGCCCACTCGTCGCGATGGCATACGGAATGCCGTGACGTGCCAATGTAGCCAGAAGATCGTGCGTGCCGGGTAAGACTCGCAGGGAGGGTGCCTGCCTGGCATAAGCATCACGGTGAACGTGCTGGATGTGCCTGGCTTCTGTTTCGGACAGCGGTCGGCCGGCCTCACGCAACAGTGCGGAAAGCATCAAGCCGCCGCTCATGCCGATCTGGCGATGAATGCGCCAGACGGGCAGCTCGATATCCGCCGCCTGTGTCGCCTCCCTCCAGGCCAATACATGTTGATACACGCTGTCCACCAGTGTTCCATCCAGATCGAAAAGGAACGCCAGGACATCGGGATCGGAACGAACAATCATCATGATCAGCGTTCGAGCTTGGCATCCATCGTGATCGTCGCGTTCAAGAGTCGAGAGATCGGACAACCGGTCTTCGCCGCTTCGGTCGCTTTGTTCCACGCCGCCTCATCGGCGTTGGGCACCTTGCCTCTGACGTCCAAGAGAATGGTGGTCACGGTCCACCCGGCCTCCACCTTATCGAAGGTGACGGTGGCCGTCGTGTGGAGCTTCTCTGGTTTCAGGCCGGCTTCTCCCAACTGGACCGAGAGCGCCATGGTGAAACAGCCGGCATGGGCGGCAGCGATCAGTTCTTCGGGATTCGTTCCTTTGCCGTTCTCGAATCTCGTCGAAAACGAATAGGGAGTTTGGGATAGGACACCGCTCTCAGTCGACACCGTGCCTTTACCGCTCTTGAGATCACCTTGCCATATCGCCGATCCCGTACGTTTCATAATACCCTCCATACATTGATATTGAACCGATACCAAGTAGCGAATAGATCGCTCCTACGGATCTCCGTATCAGCGACGTGCCATTATGTGTAGGTGATGGGGTGAACAGAGCTAGGGAATATCCGAGGCGTGATCGTCAGCTGGAAAATGCGAAGAGCCTGCACCAGAATCTCTGGACCGTCGAACTTCTACGCTCAATCGATTCATTTTTGGACAAGGTCTTCGAGCTGAATGAGAAAGGGTCTCTGGCCCGGAAGGATCTTTCGATGGGCAGTGGGGAGATCGAACCAATCAGCGCGGTCAACCTCACGGAATTCTTGATGCATACCTGACTTCGGTGGCCATTCCATCCGAAAACTGTTGCTCCGAATTGATCGTGCATCGACTTCCCCCTCAACGGCCCAAGCGGAAATGACTTTTCCACTCGGTTGACGCAAGGGGCTCAGGGGAACTGTCTCACCGGAAATTCCAAAACCGGTTTCTTCATGAAATTCTCGCTTGGCAGCCTCCAGCGCATCGGTCCCTTCATCATACTCGCCTTTCGGAATCGACCAGGCTCCATCATCTTTCTTCGCCCAGAAGGGACCACCGGGATGAACCAGCAGGACGTGGATAGTCTTGTGCCGTATTCGATAAAGCAGAATCCCGGCGCTTAGTTCTTTCCCCATGCCACGGCTTACGCCGAATCGTACGTCATGTCAGTAAGAAAATTCGACGTTGAACGAGTGGCGCTTATGCGGCCATCTGGGCAGAGGATGGACGATCCCGATTCTGACGGGTCCGCAGGCGCAAACTCAAAGCAATCATGAAGCCGCCGAATACCATCGCATAGGTCCCGAGATACCAGACTAATCCGATGGTACCGGCATCAGGAAAAAATGCGAGAAGAAAGCCCAGGACTATGGACAGGATGCCTGAAAGGGCTAACAGCCATTCACCCTCGATTTCTTTACGCAGCTTTACCGCAGCCGCGACCTCTAATCCCCCCGTGATGAGCGCCCAAGCCGACACCACGTAGACTAATGCGAGCGCCGTGATGCCGGGCCATACAAAGCTGATGATAGCCGCACCGATTCCAGCGATGCCCGACAGCAACAGCGCCCACCATGGTTTTTGCCGGGTCGTTTGCCGCCATGCGGCTACGAGGTTGAAGAGTCCGTCCAAAAAGGCATAGGCGCCGAACAGATAGACGAGCGCCAGCAAGGTGGAAAGCGGCATGAAGAACGCGACGACACCGAGGAGAATACCAAGCAATCCCCGGAGCGTCATCGCCCACCATCGCATCGGAAGTTTATCCAGCTCTTTTTCAGATGGAATCGCAGTCGGTATAACCATACGAGAAGGATATCGCTCCTCCCTTGGGGATAAGACAGGGAGATTCCCCAGGTTGGTCGTACTTCTGTAGAAAAGATATTGGACGGAGGGCATCGGCCAAGTTCCTCATCGAGTCGTAAAGATAGTCAATATATTCTCTACTTCACCGCTCGGCTGGCCAAATTTCACCCTAGTACATGCCTCATCAAGTGTGGTACGGTCACTTCGCACCCCAGTCGCCGTAACCATCTACAGCGGACTGAGCTCATGAGGCATGCGGGTATTCTCACGGGCGGTATGGTGGTATTGATGCCCCACGTCGGGACCTGCATCCCCATCATTGTGCCCCTTCACCTCGAACTCACGACTTCGTTGACTGTGACCGGTTCTGGTTCGGCATGTTCTTCGCAAAAATGTCAACCAAACCTTCAATGAGATGCCGTAAAAACGTGTGATGCAAGGATGTTAACATCATGAGCAAAATGAGCAGGTGGCTGCAGCCTCCGTCCAAGGATTCTCTGGAACAACAATACCAAGAGCTGGCCAATCTCTTGCGGGCCAAGGAACGGCTGCTCGAGACGACGTCTCATGACTTGAAGGTGAAGACTGCAGCGATGCAGGTGCTCGAACAGAAAGTCATGTCGTCCGAGACCCAGTTCTCTTCAGCCCAACGGGAGTTGACTGCTCGTGGCGAACAATTGAAGGCGCTCGAAGCAGAACTGGCTCTACGGTCAAGACGAGTGGCCGACCTGGAGGCTGAAGGCGTGGCGGCACGTCAACATGCAAGCGAGCTCAATGCGATCATCGCCACTCAAGGGGATGACCTTCGCGGGGCCCAACAGGCCCGTGAAGTCCTCAAGGAGGAAATCCGGGTGTTGCGCGACCATGTCACGCAACTCAACGAGGGCCTGGCCGACCGGGACCAAGTCCGAGCCCGCATGGAAAAACTAGAATCGGCACAAGATCGCGTGCATCTGCTAGAGGTCGAACTGAGCGATCGAGAAGCGGCCCATCGCCGTAGGATTCAGCAACTCGAACAGGTTCTTGCGGAACGTGACCGGCGCATCGGTGAGTTCGATGCCGCCGCCGCGGCGCAGCTGGATGAGCTCCGTGGGGCGCAACAGGCCTCTCAGACCGCCGAGCAGGCCCGCGAAGTCCTCAAGGAAGAGATCCGGGTGTTGCGCGACCACATCGCCCAACTCAACGAGGGTCTCGCGGACCGGGAGCACCTTCGTGCTCAGGCGAAACAGCTGGAGGCAGTGCAAATCCGCGTCAATCAGCTGCACGTCGAACTGAGTGATCGGGAGTCGGCTCATCGCAGCGCAATTCAGCAGCTCGAACAGGCCCTTGCGGAGCGCGACCGGCGCATCGGCGAGTTCGATGTGGTCGCGGCTGCGCAGATGAACGAACTTCGCGGGGCCCAACAGGCCGGCGAGGTCCTCAAGGAAGAAATCCGGGTCCTGCGCGACCATATCACGCAACTCAACGAAGGCCTGGCCGACCGGGACCAAGTTCGAGCCCGCATGGAGAAACTGGAATCGGCACAAGATCGTGTCCATCGGCTGGAGATCGAACTGAGTGATCGGGAGTCGGCTCATCGCAGCGCAATTCAGCAGCTCGAACAGGCCCTTGCGGAGCGCGACCGGCGCATCGGCGAGTTCAATGCCGCCGCCGCGGCGCAGCTGGATGAGGTCCGTGGAGCACAGCAGGCCTGTCACACTGCCGAGCAGGCTCGCGAGGTTCTCAAAGAAGAAATCCGGGTGCTGCGCGACCATATCGCCCAGCTCAACGAGAACCTGGCGGACCGGGATCGGCTCCGGACCCAGGTGAAGAAACTGGAATCCGTGCAAGCCCGGGTCCATCAGCTGGAAGTCGAACTGAGCGATCGGGAGGCGGCTCATCGCGGTACGATTCAGCAGCTTGAACAAGCCCTTACGGAGCGCGACCGGCGCATCGAGGAACTGATGCCGGTTACGTATCTCCTTCGCGAAAAGGAGGCAACGATCAAAGAATGGGAACGCACTCACGCGCGCACCGTGCAAGAGTTGGAAGCCGAGACGGCGAAACTGCAGGAACAATGGACGGCACAGGAACAACTCCGCGCGCAGCATGAGCTTGACGAGCAACATCTGCAAGAACGAGATGAACAGATTGCACATCTCCAGCGCGAGCTGCACGACCTCCAAGCGGAACGTCACGCCTTACAAACGGAAGTCCAGTGTATTCCGGGGAAAGACGAGCAGATCGATCGTCTGCAAAAGCGACTCAAGGAACTGCGGACCTCACTTCGCGCGACGCCGGCTTCTGCAACCGTCCTGTCTCATAAGCCTCGCCAGAATGGAGCTGGATCGGATGCTCCTGTCAGACCGCCGAAAGTCGGTAAGAGCGTACCGGAAGACGATCTCAAAAAGATCTATGGGATCGGGCCGGGGTTTGCACAGACTCTTCAGAAGCTGGGCACCCGCACCTTCATCCAGATCGCCCGTTGGAAACCGGAAGATATCGAGAAGATCGCCAAGAAGCTCGATACGGATCCCGACCGCATCAAACGGGAGAATTGGATTGCCGACGCCAAGAAGCAACATTACCGAAAGTATGGGGAACGGATCTAGCCATCTCATTAATGCACCTTGTGTCCGGTGTCCCGCTGAGTGACTCCCCCACCCTGTCCCGTGACGTTCATCGACCATCCCATGTGCCTTGGCCGATCAAGCCAAATGAGTTGGCGTGAAATCTTGTTGAGATGCGAATATCTCTGTGGATGTGTCTTGATCGAACAACCTTGAGGAACCAACGGAGCTGCGTCACCCCTGGTCTGCTTGATCGCCCACTCATACCCTAGTACAGATGGCGTCAAATATGGTACCGTGGCGCCTCGCGAGCCGGTAACCACGTCATCTATACCAAGTTGATCCCATGAAGCGTGCGTGGATTCTCAGCGGAGGTGCAGTGGCGCTGATCCTGCTCGCCCTGGTGTGCATTCCACGGCATCTCGCCTCATGGTCGCGGTCCACCGCCGTGACCCCCGCCTCATTCCATGCCAGTTTTGAACAGGGCCGGTTGGTCTTTCGCGGCTCGTTGCCCAATGAGCGCAGCAGGGCCACGATTCTTGAGCAGGCGAATATTCTCTCGGCAAAGACACGAACGCGTGTAGTCGACCAGTTCATCGTCGATAAGCAGGTCACGGCGGCCGCCTGGGTCGACACCGTTCCACAGATCTTGCCGATCTTGGGCCTGATGATCGAGCGCGGGTCCATCATGATCGACGGACGGTCGCTGGTCGTGATCGGCCAAGTGGCCGGTCATCGCGAGAAAGCCGATGTCCTAAAGGCTCTGGCTCCGGCGATACGCGCAGGTTTAAAGATTGAAGATCGTGTGCAGGTGGCATCGGCGACCGCGTCGGCATCCGCCGTTGTTCCTCTGTCGGCGCTCCAACTGTCGCTGAACCAAGTTCTGGCAAAATCACCCCTCGAGTTTGAGCCCAATAGTGCCAGGATCACGACCAACGGACAGGCGGTCCTGGACCAAATCATCGTTCTCTTGCGGAAGGCTCCCCACGCGCCGATTGAGATCGCAAGCCATACCGACGCTGTTGGTCAGACGGAACTCAACGTCCAACTGAGCCTGCATCGCGCCGAAGCCGTCAAGCAGTACTTGACACGTCATGGGCTCACGAATCCGGTGACCGCAATCGGCGCCGGTTCGATGCACCAGCCCTCACCGGGGAGGCAGGAAACCGGTCTCCCACATAATCAACGGATCGAATTGCTGATGTAAGGAGTGGAGAACGTATGATCACGCTGATCAGCCAGATGGTCGGATGCCTCCTCACCGCGGCAGGTATCGGTGTCGCGGTCGGCTGGTTGTTGCGGTATCACCTCAAGAATTCGCCGGATCAACAAAGCCCGGACCTGGCCAATCTGTTGCGGACCAAGGAACAGATGTTGGAAGCGACCTCGCATGATTTGAAGGTCAAGATCTCCATGGTGCAGATCCTCGAGCAGAAGCTCCATTCATCCGAGGCGCTGTACTCCTCGGTCCAACGGGAGCTCACCGCACGCGGCGAACGGCTGAAGGTGCTCGAAACAGAACTGGCCGGGAGGTCGAAACAACTGACGGACTCGGAGGCTCAAGGAGCGTCCGCACGCCGGAGCGTGAGTGAGATGGAGTCCATCGTGGCGGCACAGGCGGAAGAGCTGCGCGGGGCGCAACAGGCCTGCCGGACTTCGGACCAAACCCGCGAGGTGCTGGAGCAGGAAATTCGGGTCTTGCGCGAACATATCGCTCAGCTCAACGAGAACCTGGCGGACCGGGACCGGCTCCGGGCGCAGGTGGAGAAGCTCGAGTGGGCGCAGGGCCGCGTGCATGAACTGGAAGTCGAACTAAGTGACCGGGAGGCCGCCCATCGCGGCACGATCCATCAGCTCGAACAGTCCATCACCGAACGAGACCACCGCATCGGCGAGTTCGATGCCATCGTGGCGGCGCATGAGGAAGAGCTGCGCGGGGCGCAACAGGCCTGTCGGACTTCGGACCAAACCCGCGAGGTGCTGGAGCAGGAAATTCGGGTCTTGCGCGAACATATCGCTCAGCTTAACGAGAACCTGGCGGACCGGGACCGGCTCCGGGCGCAGGTGGAGAAACTCGAGTGGGCGCAAAGCCGCGTGCATGAACTGGAAGTCGAACTGAGTGACCGGGAGGCCGCCCATCGCGGCACGATCCATCAGCTCGAACAGTCCGTCACGGAACGAGACCACCGTATTGAAGAGCTGGTGCCGGTCACGCATCTTCTGCGTGAGAAGGAATCAGAGGTCAAACAATGGGAGCGAACACACGCACGCACCGTTCAAGAACACGAAGTCGAGGTCGCGAAGCTTCGCGACCAATGTGCGGCCCAGGAACAACTTCATGCGCAGCATCTTCGGGATGAGGAACAGTTGCGGGAACGGGACGAACAAATCGCCGCTCTCCACCGTCAACTGGGAGACCTTGAGGTCGAACGTGAAGGTCTACGGCAAGAGGTGCAGGCTATTCCAGGAAAAGATGAACAAATCGACCGTCTGCAAAAGCGGCTCCGAGAGCTGCGAGCGTCACTTCGTGCCACCGCAGCCCCGACAACCGTAGGACCTCGTCAGTCCGGCCAGAATGGAGGTGAACGGAGTGTTCAGGCAGGATCGTCCAAGACCAGTAAAGAGATGCAGGAGGACGATCTCAAAAAGATCTATGGGATCGGGCCGGTGTTTGCACAGACACTCCAGAAGCTGGGCACCCGCACCTTCATCCAGATCGCCCGCTGGAAACCGGAAGACATCGAGAAGATCGCCAAGAAGCTCGATACGGATCCCGACCGCATCAAACGGGAGAATTGGATTGCCGATGCCAAGAAACAACACTACCGAAAGTATGGGGAGCGGCTCTAGCAGGATGCTGAAAAAGTCCGCCAGCTTTGTTTTCCCGGAGTATGATTCGCCTCTTTACTCGCGGTGGCCTCGCTGGACGGCCATTATGAGCATCCTGTCTGACTGTTTGGTGTCGTCTCACACATCAAGATTCATGATGGCTTGAGGAGTCCAAGGGAGTTTTGGCGCAGCCTGCCAGTCATCTCACAAGAGGTGGTTTCGAGGTGTCGTTGTATGATGTGGCTGATGTGCCAAGCCCCTCGTCGTTGACTCCTTCTCATGTCCTGACTACAATCAAACAACGAGGTCTATCTTTTCGTGGCTTCCTCTTTCGTTCATCTGCATCTCCATACCCAGTTCAGCCTTCTCGACGGCGCGAATCAAATCGAGCCGCTGGTTCATCAGATTAAATCCTTCAACCAGCCGGCCGTGGCGATGACCGACCATGGCAACATGTTCGGCGCGATCGAATTTTATCGCAAGGCGAACGAGGTGGGTATCAAGCCCATCATCGGTTGTGAAGCCTATATGGCGCTCGGCAGTCGCCATGCGAAGAAGGACAGCGGGCTTGCGCACAACGATTACTACCATTTGATCCTCCTCGCCAGAAACCTCACCGGTTATCAAAATCTTATCAAGCTCGTCAGTAAAGGATATCTTGAAGGCTTCTACTATAAACCTCGTATAGACAAGGAGCTGTTGAAATTGCATCACGACGGCATCATCGCTCTCTCCGGCTGCCTGAGCGGTGAGATTCCCTATCTGATCGGCCAGAACGACATGGAGGGCGCCCTGGCGGTGGCGGGCGAATTTCAAGAAATCTTTGGGAAGGATCACTTTTATCTCGAGGTGCAGGCAAACGGGCTCGACCATCAGCGGATCGCCAATGCCGGACTGATCGAGATCCATAAAAAGCTCGGAATTCCCCTGGCCGGCACCAATGATTGCCACTACCTGAAGAAAGAGGATGCGCGGCCCCATGAATTGATGCTGTGTCTCCAGACGGGAAAGACGCTCAGCGACCCGAGCCGGATGAAGTTCGATACGGATCAGTTGTACGTCAAATCCACGGAGGAAATCGCTCCGGCATTTGCGGAGTTCCCAGGCGCCGTGACGAATACCTGTCGCATCGCCGATCATTGCTCGCTCGATCTCCCGCTGAACAAGACGCATCTCCCTCAATATCGCATCCCGGACGGGTTTACGGATCGCGAGTCCTATCTGGAACATCTCGCGCTCACCGGATTGAAGGAACGGCTGACGGAGCGGCCCGGCCGGGTGGCTTCCGCTGTCTACGATCAGCGCCTTCGAGAAGAGCTGATGGTCATCTGCTCGATGGGATTCGCCGGGTACTTTCTCATTGTCTGGGACATCATTCGGTTCGCACGGTCCAAGGGGATTCCGGTCGGTCCAGGGCGAGGGTCTGCCGCCGGGAGTCTCGTGGCTTACGCCTTGCGCATCACCGATCTTGATCCGCTGGTCTATACCCTTTTGTTCGAGCGTTTCTTGAACCCGGAACGCGTCTCCCTGCCCGATATCGATATGGATTTCTGCATGGATCGCCGTGGGGAAGTGATCAACTATGTGGTGGAGAAATACGGCAGCGATCATGTGGCTCAAATCATTACGTTCGGGACACTCGGGGCGAAGGCCGCGATCCGCGATGTGGGGCGTGTGTTGGAACTGTCGTATGCCGATGCGGATAAAGTGGCGAAGCTCGTTCCCAATCAATTGAACATCACGCTGCAGCAAGCGTTGGACACCGAGCCTCGTCTGCGTGAGCTGGTGGAGACGGATCCCAAGGTCAAGGAGCTCATGACCAATGCGCAATCGCTCGAAGGTCTGGCCCGTCATGCCTCCACCCATGCGGCCGGCGTCGTCATCTCCGAGGGACCGCTCACCGACCACGTGCCGCTCTATAAGGGCGCCAACGACGAAATCGTGACCCAGTACTCGATGGGAGACGTCGAAAAGATCGGTCTGGTCAAATTCGACTTCCTCGGGCTCAAGACCCTCACGATGATCCGGCGCGCCGAGACCCTCATCAACGACACGCATCGCGACTCCCCTCCCTTGGCGATCGATCGGGTCCCCTTTGATGATCCGGCGACCTTTGCCCTGTTGAGCTCGGGGAAAACGACGGGACTGTTCCAGCTGGAAAGTTCCGGCATGCGGGATCTCCTCACGGGCCTCAAGCCCGACCGGTTCGAGGACATCATCGCCATTATCGCGCTCTATCGCCCGGGACCGATGGATCTCATCCCGGATTTCATCAAGCGAAAACAGGGGAAGGTGCCGATCACCTATGACCTTCCGGAATTGGAACCGATCCTGAAGGACACCTATGGCGTGATCGTTTACCAGGAACAAGTGATGGCGATCGCCAATAAGATGGCCGGCTTCTCATTGGGCCAAGCCGATATTCTTCGCCGGGCGATGGGGAAAAAGAAGCCGGAAGAGATGGAGAAGTTGCGCGTCAAGTTCCTCGATGGCGCGAAGCACAAGCACATTCCTGAGAAAAAAGCGGAAAAGCTCTACGAACTGATCCAAAAGTTCGCCGGGTATGGGTTCAACAAGTCGCATGCGGCCGCTTATGCCGTGTTGTGCTATCAAACCGCCTATCTGAAAGAGCACTATCCGACGGAATTCATGGCGGCGCTCATGACGACCGACATGGGCAATCAGGACAAGCTGGTCGGGTATTTCACCGAATGTCGGGATCTGGGTATTAAAGTTCTGGGGCCTGACGTGAACGCCAGCCAAACGCATTTCGCCGTGGCCGACGGGGCCATTCGGTTCGGCTTGGCGGCCATCAAAAACGTCGGGGAAGGCGCCGTCGAATCGGTCTTGGCGATCCGCTCCCAAGCCGGTCCCTTCCGCTCGTTCTTCGACTTCTGCCGGAGGGTCGATCTTCACAAGGTGAATAAACGGATGTTGGAAGGTTTGATTAAAACCGGCGCGTTCGATTCGACCGGCGCCAAACGGGCCCAATTGCTGGCCGTGCTCGATCAAGCGGTGGACGAAGGCGCAGCGGCTCAACGCGAGCGTGAGCAGGGACAAATCAGTATCTTCGGTGTGGAACTGAACGGGCACAGCACCGCAACCGCCTTGCCCGCGCCTCCCCTGCCCACGATTGCGGAGTGGGACCAAGCGCAACGATTGAAATACGAGCGGGAGCTGACGGGGTTCTATATTTCCGCCCATCCCCTTGCCCGCTACGAGGCGACGCTGAGTGCCTTGTCAACCACGACGGCGGCGGGATTGAAAGATTGCGCGGACGGCGGCGAAGTGAAGATCTGCGGCATCATCGCCGCGATCAAATCGATGTTGACCAAGAAGGGCGATCGGATGGCGTACCTCACGGTGGAAGACCTGCAAGGGACCACCGAGGTGATCGTGTTTCCCGATTTATTCAGGACCGCGGGTGAGCTGATCGCACCCGAGCGGATCGTCCGCATCACCGGCACGATCGATCGTGGAGACAAGGGCACAAAAATCCGCGGGAGCAAGATCGAACCGCTGGCCGACGTCCAGGTGCAGGCCATCAAACGCATCCGCATCCGATTGAGCGATGGTCCCGAGGTTCGCGAGCGATTGCCTCGTCTGTTGGACGTCTTTCGGCGGCATCCGGGCGGTACCACGATCTCGATGTCGTTTCGAACCGAAGACACCTTGGAAGCGGAGACGGCGCCCCTCCCGCATCTCACGATCTGTCCCAGCGACCATTTTGTGTCGGATGTTGAGGAAGTGCTAGGCAAAGGGGCTCTCTCTTTGCTATCTTAGGGGCTGTGGCTGGACCGATTGGCTGATCCTTATACGGAATCGAACAGGACGATGCGCGATTACCTCGAATTCGAAAAGCCGATCCGAGAGATCGAAGAGAAGATCGAGAAACTTTCCGCGACGGCCTCCAGCGGCAAATCCTCTGTCCAAAACGACATCCGCAAGCTTCGAACGAAGCTCGCTCAAACCGAACACGAACTCTACAAAAATCTGACCCCCTGGCAACGAACGCAGGTGGCCCGCCACCCTCAACGGCCCAGCACCCTGGACTATATCAATGAGCTGACCCGAGACTTTCTCGAGCTCCATGGCGACCGGGTGTTTGGAGACGATCGGGCCATCGTGGGTGGGTTCGCCCGATTCAACGACCGCCCCGTGATGATCATCGGTCATCAGAAGGGCAAAACGCTCAAGGAGCGGATGCAGCGGAACTTCGGTATGCCTAATCCGGAAGGGTATCGCAAGGCCCTGCGCCTCATGAAGATGGCCGAAAAATTCCACCGTCCGATCCTGACCTTTATCGATACCCCCGGCGCCTATCCTGGTATCGGCGCCGAGGAACGCGGGCAAGCGGAAGCCATCGCCCGCAATCTGTTCGTCATGTCACGATTAACCGTCCCGATTATTTCAGTGGTCATCGGTGAAGGGGGAAGCGGAGGCGCCTTGGCCCTCGGCGTCGCGGATCGTGTCCTGATGTTGGAACATTCGATCTATTCGGTCATTTCACCGGAGGGCTGTGCCGCCATTCTGTGGGACAGTCCGGAAAAGGTTCCGGATGCCGCTTCCGCATTGAAAATGACCGCCGGTGATCTGCTTGAATTGGGCGTGATCGACACGATCGTTCCCGAACCGCTGGGCGGCGCCCATCGCGAGCCGAGAGCCATGTACGATTTGGTCGGGAAGGCACTGACCAATCAGTTGTTCGATCTGATTGATTTACCCGTCGAACAACTCATCACGCAACGGGATCAGAAATATCGAAAGATGGGGGCCGTCAGCGGTCTTCTTCCCGTTCACGCCTGACCGACATCGCGGCCGCACCCTACCCCTGCAGAAGTCCCGATGCATCGAATCGCCGTTCAATAGCCACGAGGATCCGTCGTGCCAGCGGCTGCCGATACGGCTCGAGCGCCGTCGCATCGAGATAGCGGTCCACCGTTCGCGGCAATTTTCGCCACCACGCACGTGCGGAGATCCGAGCTTGTTCGGCATCGACCCCCTCGACCTGGATGATGCGGCGAATCTCTCGCTCAAAGAACTCCACGTGGACCAGTTCATCCTCGCGGATCAAAGTCAAGTCCGGCCGCAGCGCCACGAGCAATGTCGCGAATTCGAGTCCCAGCGACTCATATCCATAGAGCTGGACGGCCAGCGCGGGCCATTGCCTGGGCACGGACGGAAGCCGTTCCCGTTCACGAGGTTGGCGGCCGATCATGGCTTCGAAGCGCGCCAGATGCTCTTGTTCATCTTCTTCGTGTTTTCGGAGAAAGACCGAGACGTTCAGAGGAACGTCTTGCACACGCGCCGATCGTACGGTCCACAGCGCCATGGCTTCCGCCTTGAGAAACCGTTCCAGAAGAGCGGTCTCGCACTCCGGTGGGAGCCGAATGGACATGGCCGTATCAGACGACATGATGACCGCATAGTACGCAACCTCCGGCCAGTTATCCACGCCCTTTCCCGACCGGACAGTGCGGAGGGTTGACTGACACCTGTCAACTGTGTACATCTTACACGTAGCTGCTCACCCGACCCGCTGCAACCCTCCGCGCGAGGGTTTCGGTCGGTCAACCCAATGAGGCTGCACGTATGACACGTCCTACCGCCACGGGATCTCCAATCGCTCAACGGGTTGCCCTGTGCATGCTTGCCTCGGTCCTGCTCTTGGAGGTTGGGTGTGTCAGTCGGCGTGTGTACGACAAGGTGAAGGCGGACACGGTGGAACAGACCCAAGCGTTGGAAACGGTACGCGAAGAAGTCAAGGAACTGGATCGGGAGATCGCCGGATGGCAGGCCTCGAACCGACGTGAAGATGCGGCGGTGTCCGAATTGCGTGCTGCCATTCAGCGTGAAGAAGAACAGTTGCCTGTCATGAGACAGCAGGCCGAGGACACGCTGTCGTTCCTCAAGACGCAGGTGGCGACCTTAATGAATCAGAGTTGGCATCTGGCGCGCAAGATCGCGGATATCCGACAGGAGAGTACATCCTTACAAGCCAAGGTCGCTCAGTATAAGGATGAAATGGAACAACCGCGATCGTCTGTCATGGTGGCGGCGGAAACGGAAAAGCCTGTCCTGACTCAGACCCTGATCTCCGAAGAGTCCATATCAGAGTCTCCGCTTGCCATTGAGCCTTCCCCAGATGGCGAACCGACACAGGTGGCACAAGCGGCCTCTCCTGCTCCAAACCACACACCCGTCACTTCCTCCGTGTCGTCGCCCTCCGTGAAGGTCGACCCGCCTTCGACAAACGATTCATGGATTGCGATGATTCTCAGCTGGCTCTCTGCCTTCTGGAAATGGTTACTGAGTTAGCGAGCCGCACTTCCGAGCACTTCTGATTGAACGAGGTCGAATGTTCAGTTATTACCAGGCTGCTCCTTGGGCCCATGCGGCGGCCGCACGTCCGGCGAGACGTCCGGTCGCCAGACAACCCGTGAGCAGATAGCCTCCCGTCGGCGCTTCCCAGTCCAACATTTCTCCCGCGCAAAATACTCCCGGCAATGATCGCAGCATCAAGTTGCCATCCAGCGCCTCAAACAAGAGGCCACCGGCCGAACTGATCGCTTCGTCCAACGGACGAGCACTCTCGAGAACAATCGGCAGAGCTTTGATCGCCTCAGCCAAACGTGCAGGATCGGCCAATACTTCGTTCGGTACCGCTTCGCGCAGAAGACCTGCCTTCACGCCTGCGATTCCGGCATGCCGTTGAAGATGCGTCGCGACTGAGCGTTTACCCCGTGGCCGAGAAAGATCTTGTAACAGTCGCTGCAGTGAACGATCCGGAGCGAGATCAAGCCGCAAGGTTGCGGATCCAGTCCTTTCAATACAATCTCGGAGATGACTTGATACGGCGTAGATGACACCACCCTCAACGCCAGTCGCGGTAACGACGAACTCTCCCCTATGTTGAACCAGGGTACCGTCGATGGTCTTGACGGTGATTCGAACCGTCTTCACCGGATGTCCGGCGAACTTCGTGCGAAAGTGCTCGCCCCACCGGACGTCGAATCCACAGTTGGCCGGCTTGAGCGGAGCGATCGGGATCTTGTGTTCTGCAAGAATGTGAACCCACGCAGCATCGGAGCCGAGGTGCGGCCAGCTGCCACCTCCCAACGCCAACACCACCGCGTCGGCATGGACGTTCCGCGGCCCTTGCGGACTGGTGAACAGAAGCTTCCCTTCTTGATCCCACCCGCGCCATCGATGTCTGACATGGAACTGTACACCGGCTTGTCGTAAACGACGCAACCATGCGCGCAAAAGCGGGGCGGCTTTCAGATCGGTGGGAAAGATCCGACCGGACGTCCCGACAAACGTGTCCACACCCAGCTCATGGGCCCACGCTCGCAGAGCGGCGGGTGGAAATGATCTGATCACCGGTTCGAGTTCGGTTCGGCGAGGGCCATACCTCGGAAGAAAGGACTCCATGGGTTCTGAATGGGTAAGGTTCAAACCTCCTTTCCCCGCCAGCAGGAATTTTCTACCGACCGATGGCATGGAATCATAGATCTCCACGTCGGCGCCTCCGGCCACTGAGGCTTCTGCCGCCATGAGCCCGGCGGGGCCACCGCCGATAATGACCACTAAACCCATCGACAGCCTCATGCCCAGGAGTGACAGCATTCCTCGTAGCGTGGAATGCCTGTATTCAAAGTCAGTCTTTATTCTTAAGAATATTAATCTGGTGGAGCAAGGCTACAGAAATACAACTCTGCGCGCGCGCGGGACATTCTCTTGTATGGATTGCGCGGATTTCGCTTCGCGCGACGTGGTCCGACTCTTGCTCGGAGGAGATCGCTGCAACGGCGATGGCCATCGGTCAACAATGTTCATCGTGAACGTATTCACATGGTGTCTCATCCAACACTTGCCACAGGAGGACGTGTAATGCGTGTTCGAGCGACATGTTGCCTTGTGCTGGGCCTTGTCGGTTTATTATCCGGCGAGGCCGAGCAGGCCTTTGCAGCCGATGATCTGTCGGAAAGAAACAACCTCCATGTGACCAAGCCCACACGTTCACGGTTTCCCGATGATGTGTTTAGCCGTATGTTTCCTGGTCTTCCGCCCTATGCTCCACCGACCGATGAGGCACGGGAGCAGGCGAAAAGGCTGGGGGCCAAAGGGGGCATCATCGACGCTCTGGATCTCCTCACGGATCCGATCCAGTCAATCATCGATCCCGGCGCCCACAGTCCAAACAATCCGGATAACCCCAGCATGACGGCCGGGGTCACCTTCTTCGGGCAGTTTTTGGACCATGACCTCACCCTGGCGTTGAAAGCTCCGATTCTTGAGCAGACTCAGCCGAGACGCACCACAAACTTTCGCACGGCCGAATTCGACCTCGACAGCCTATACGGTAATGGTCCGGACGGATCACCTGAACTGTACGACACCAGCTCAGGCGACATCAAATTCCGTGTCGAAGCCATTCCGGGCTCCGAGCAGGTGTCCCGAAAAGGCGCGGTGCGATACGATCTTCCGCGTGATCCACACAACAATGCGATCATCGCAGACAGTCGGAACGATGAAAATATTCTGCTCGCTCAGTTTCATCTCGCCATGCTGAAGTTTCACAATGCCGTCATTGATCGATTGCGCGCCGATCCGACGCAGGCTCATCGCTCCCCGAGGGATATTTTCCGAGAGGCGCGCCGCCAAGTGACTTGGCATTACCAATGGATCATCGTCAATGAGTTCCTACCGATGACCATTGGGCAAGATCGGACGGTTGAAATCTTACGGAACGGTCCGCGGTTCTACAGAGTTCACGACCGAACTCAAGATTCTCTCTTTCGGAGCCCTCGACGAGAACCGTTGATTCCGGTGGAGTTTGCCGTAGCCGCGTATCGATTCGGCCATTCACAAGTTCGTCCCAGCTACCGGTTGAATTTCGGATCGGCCCCCGGTCAAGAGTTCTTCGCCTTCATCTTCGACGATTCAGCCGATCCGAATGATCCCGACCCAAACGACATGCGCGGCGGCAAGCGGGCCGCCCGTCGGTTCGTCGATTGGCAGACCTTCTTCAAGTTCGACGATAACTTCAGGTTCAACAAGCGGATCGACGCGAAGCTGTCCACTCCCCTCCTGCATCTCCTTGGGTCACGCGGACCAGCACCCGGGATGCCGGCGGACGGCATTCAGTCCCTGGCCTCTCGTAATCTCATGCGTCACGTGAACTTTGGTGTTCCGTCAGGGCAAGCGATCGCGAGAGCCATGGGTGTTCCGGTTTTGACTCCGGCCCAACTCGTGGAACTGGCGTCATTCGGCATGGATAAGAGTACCCCGCTGTGGTACTACATCCTGAAGGAAGCTGAAGTTCTTGAGCAGGGCTTGCGGATGGGGCCGGTTGGAGGCCGTATCGTCGGCGAAGTATTCATCGGCTTACTCAAAGCCGATAAGGACTCATACCTGGTCGTGGATAAGAACTGGAAACCGACCCTGCCGTCCGAGAAATCCGGCGATTTCGAGATTACCGATCTCTTGAAGTTTGCTGGCGTCGTCCATCCTCTCAATTAGACCTTGCTCATCTCGATGGGTATCCTCTCAGCAGAGGGTACCCATCATAAGTCTTCATAGGTTTGTTTCCGGCATGTTCGTGGTCAGTGTCCCTGTAATCACGTTCGGCACACAGCAATCATTGCGCTCCGGATCACCTGCCTGTACTTTGGGTTTAATGAAACAGCCGTTGAGATGGTCGTCCACCATACCCACTGCCTGCATGAAGGCATGGATGATCGTGCTCCCAATGAAACGGAACTCGCGTTTCTTCAGATCCTTTGAAAGCGCATCGCTCTCCGAACTCGTGGCCGGTACACCGGCCCTGGTGCGCCTGCGATTCAGCTTTGGTTTTCCGCCCTTGACGGTGGGTGAAGTGTTTTCCGTCATGGGGAGGAACCGCTGAATTCACATCCTCTCTCTGCATTCAAGCTCTGATTGACGGTTGATAATCTTGTGCGCTTGTCATCGACTTCTACGAAGGATCCTTCCAGCACCCGGCGGGTAATGAGAAGCCCCGCCAAATGATTGCCCGCCGCATTCAGATGGGGATCGTGGGCCCAATACAAGTCTTGAGGATTCGCTCTCGAACTACCGGCGCAGTCCGCATACCGTCTGAATTCAGGCAAAAGGTCTATAAACGCGATATGTTCCTGTTGAAAGAACTCCGCCAGTCGTTGATTCGGATACTCCCACTGGAGATTGCGTTCTCGAGGTCGCATGGACTCATAGACCTGACTATTGTCTGGAAATATCACTACGAGCATAGTGGCCCCAACCGCTTCTACAGCTGAATTCAACTGTCGCAGGTTGTCGAGATGCCCTTCCCAAGCGTGTTTCAGCCAAGGAAACTCAGTAATGGACCGATACGCTTCTACTTCACTCAACGGAGGAGGCGGTTTGGTAAGACCAAGATCGGTAACTACACGGCGCAATGGAACTTCAGCTTTACTCAACAGGTCGTATAAAGTCGAATGCGCGGTCAGCCAAACTTTCGCGCGGTCGATGATGTCAATCGTGTTCGGTTCTAGAAATCTCTTTAACCGTGCACGTAATTCTTCATCTGAGCGGACGCGACGACCGCCACGCATGACACTGGCCAGCACCACCTTGTTAACCATGTAACCGTCCATCACCGTTCGAGCAGGGAACAAGTAGTCATCAAGCAGGTCATTCATCACGTACCCAACAATAACGAAACGCGGGCGCCCGGCGCGCCTAACGACGGTTTCCAGCTTGTGCCGCTCCTGGCGAGGACCGTATCCTGAGACACCGCACTTCAGGACCCTGACACCGATGAGCTGTTCGAGCGTTGCCCCCCAGGTTTGCTCAAGCTCGACATATCCCCAGGTAGCACTATCTCCAATCAGCAATACATAGCCATCTTCTTGGTCGAATGACCGATCGCGGCAACCTACGCTGTTCGAAGTGACTGTAAACGGAGCACCGTACGTATGGATGTAGTCCGGAAGTGAGAAAGAATCACCAGTAAAATTCTTAGAAATATCATAGCCGTTGATCAAATCACCTTCAAAGTAAAACCGGGGATAGAGACCCGTGCGAGGTATGTTGAAATTGCCTGGAGTTGCAAAGCCGGTCATCCGCAGGACTAGCTCACAAAATAGAGCGGCAGCCATCACGCTCAGCACTACGAGAGAGGTGTTGAAAAATACCTGCTTGAAGCTTCTCATTCCGTAAGAGCTCCCGCATGGGCCATAACGTCCTTCAATTCAGAAACAGTACGCCGCCCGCTCCAATCGCATCTTCCCGTCAGTTGCCACATGTCGATCAAAGGTAATGATGATGATTACCACGGCTCCTTGGCTATAGCCAAAAGAAACAAGAAAATTTTGAACCTTACATTCCCTTCTAGTTCTAGGATTCACTCACCCGTCACTCTTGCTGTCCTCAGCTTCATCTCTATCGTTTGGAGCCCATGACATGAGACCTATATTGCCTATCGACCGCTTGGTCAAGCAGCAAAGGACTTCTCGGACCTTGCGCCCCTGATGAGGTACAGAAGAGCTTCGTGGCCTGCATTCACGGAGTTAGGGACTCAGGTGCGTCCCGGTTCTCCTTGCCGGCGAGATTGGTTCGTGAAGGGAGCCGCATCATCCACCATCTGGATCAGGCCGGTGGGATCCGTCGCCTGATCGCCTGCGAACCAGGTACAGATAGTACCCCGGAAACCGTCAAGACCCGGTTGCGTCCAGCATAACGAGTGACAGGCCGTGCCGGTACGCCCTGGGCTCACTCCTCGGTAGACCGAGGCGTGCCGGTCGCCGACAGTGCCGCCGCACGCAGCCATAGGGGTCGGGTCTTGAACTGTGCATGGCGCAGAACTGCAGGTTCGGCCTCGTTCCATTCCTACCGGACAGCCCCCACGTTTGCCGACGTTATTCTCCTCATTATGCCGCGCCTTTGACGCGAGTCTCGATGGAGTGCTTTGGCCACGGCACGTGGATTGTGCGCTGCCACGCGCAGCAGGCCAAGGGCCGGGCCGTCAGGCATGCGACGTCCCTGCTCCCAGTTACGCAAGGTTGCGACGCTGCCCCCAATCATGAGGGCAAACTCGGTCTGCGACGCGTCAAACTTTTCGCGGATGCTTTTCACATCAGTCGGCCGAAACGTAGCGATGCGCGCCGGCTTCACATGGTGTTCCAGATGAGTGAGGGCGGTATAGAGCCGCGCTTCGCATCGCTAGGAGGAGGGGTCGGGAGTTTTATTCTGGCTGCCGAGGAATCCCATCCCACCTTACCCCCGAATAACAGGACCCACACCTAACGCACCACGACATGTTTATCCGCTGCCATACTGCAAATCAAGATCGTGCCCTAGAAAACGCATTGTATGTAGCGCCTTCTCTTAGTCCCCTTGGTCCCTCGCAAAGACCAGAATGCTGTTCGCGGGAATGACGATGGATGCAACAGACGGCAACCCATGTCTGCCGTCGCCGCCCGCAAAGACGCCGCCCTGATTGCCTGCCGTCCAGGGGTTGACCCAATTCTCGTACACATCGCTGTTGAAGACTTCGAGCCATGGACCTCCTTGAGGAAATCCCATCTCGTAGGACCAAAAGGTGGACTCATTGAGACTGCACACGACGACGACATCTCGGCCGACTCCGTCGATCCACCGGTGAAAGGCGATGATCCGATTGTCTTCGTGGACATGAAAGACATTGAGGTTTTCGCCACGCAAGGCCGGCTGCCGGCGGTGAAGCCACACCAACTCCTTCATGAACTGGAAATAATCTTTCATCGTCTTGTTGGATGCGAGCCCTTCCCAATGGATCAAATGTCCGGGATGCGCCTGCTCATTGTCGCTCCAGAATTTGTCTTCTAAAAATTCCTGACCCATGAACAGTATCGGAATACAGGGAGCCGTGAGGAGGAGTCCTGCCGCGACTCGTGATCGGCTCGTCGCATACCAGGAGTGCGGATTGTTGAAGTCTGCCAGCTTCGGGATGCGCGGTTCCCGATCGTCATGCCCGAGGTCGATGACATCATGGCTTTCAAGATACTCGACGGCCTGCCACCGGAATGGAACGTTGTGGATTCCATGTCGAAGCCGGCCGGCCAACTCCTCCATGTGGACGCGAGAGTCCCGACCGGCGGCGGCTTGGGCGATCATTCGCCGAATCGTCCGACGCAGACCATCGTGCCACACGGCATCAAAGCCCAATCCATGCGGCGGAGGCACGACAGCCTTGAAACGATCGTTGTGCCAAAATTCAGCAATGTGCGGCTTCCGCCGATCGAGATCGCGCGCCTTCTCCACGAGTCTCTGCGCAAAAAACCAGCCGCCATGTTCATCGATGACGGTCACCTGATCGTAGCGGAACCCATCCACCTTGTATTCCTCGATGAAGAATCTGGGGTTGTTGAGGAGGAATCCTTGGACATCTCTCGTGAAGTCGTTTTCCTGTCCTTCCCAAAAGGCAAAGACCGGGCCCGTATGGTCTTTATCGGTGAAGTACAGACTGTCGTTGGGATTGCCCCGCGGCATTTCATCGAAGAACCAGAGCCCGCTATTCTGATCCCGCACCGCGCCGCCCGCGTGATTGTAGACCACATCGAGGAGGACGGCGATGCCGTAGAGATGGCAGACATCGATCAACACTTTGAGCTGATTGATGGAGGTCCGGATCTCATCCAGAGTGAGTTCTCGCGCGCTGCGATTGCGAAGCAGCCGGTTGATTTTGGTCAGATAGTGGGCCTGCTCGACGGCGTTGGTTTCGCCGTAATCCATTTCCGGCGAAAACAAATCGATCCCATCGTAGCCTCGGCTGATCGGACTCGCGAACTCATGGATCGGCAGCAGTTCGATCGCGTTGATCCCTAAGTCTTGGAGATGCTCCAGGCGGTCGAGCACGTCGAGATATTGGCCGCCTCGCGTCGCTCGGCGATCGCGATTGGACGAATCCATCGCGAAGAACGTGCCGATGTGCAGCTCGTAAATGATCAGATCGTTGAATGCCGGCGGCCGAAAGTCCGTGACACGCCACCGGTAATGGCCGGGATCGCGGACGATGCAATTGCAGAGGGGATACTGAAACGTACCGGGATGGGTCTCGGGAGTCGTCAACTCGCGCGCGTACGGGTCGCGTTTGAAATTCTTACGGGTCGGGTCGCCCACCACGTAAAACAAATATTGATCGCCGTCCCGCACGCCATGGAGAAAGCCGGCCCAGTAGCCGCGATCATCTTTCTTCAATCGTAGCTCCGGCTTCTCCTTATCCCAGAGATCGGTCGTCCCAAAACGGCCGTTAAGATAGACCGCCTGGGCCCGCGGTGCCCATACGCGAAATGTGGCACCGTCCGCGATCAGGTTCGCACCCATCTTTGTGTCTTGAGAAATATGATCTTGCGTGACTTTCATAGAGAGCCTCTTCATCTGCCGCTGTTCCCACGCTTGGATTTCAACTTCTCGCTGTGTGATGAGGATCGCCGATTCAACAGAAAACTCCGAAGTGCGATCGCCTGGTTGTGTTCCTCATCCTTAGCAGAGTAGAGCAATGTCACGGAACCGGTCTTTGCCTGCTCTATGATCGTCGCCAGGAGCGCCGTCTTTTGTTTCAGCTCGGCATGGTAGCGACGCTGGAACTCCGCCCACCGCGCGGGATCGTGGTTGAACCATTTCCGGAGTGTCGTCGAGGGACCGATCTCACGGAGCCAAAGATCGATATGCGCATCCTCCTTCGATAAACCGCGCGGCCAGAGCCGGTCAACCAGGACACGGAATCCATCGGATTTGGCCGCCGGTTCATAGCCCCGTTTGACGAAGATCTTCATGCGACCGCTATTGTCCGATGGTCTCGATGACCGCCAGTTCATCCGGCGAGAGCGTGAACCGTTCACATTCGAGGTCTTCTTTCATGTGTTGAGGGTTCGTCGTGCCGGTCAAGGGCAACATGCCGATCTGCTGTGAGAAGCGAAACACGATCTGGGCCAGCCCGGTCTGATACTTGGCCGCCATGGTACGGATGGTTGGTTCAGCGAAGATCGCTCGATTGGCGGTGAGGAGCGAAAATCCTTGATAAATAATCCGGTTTGATTGGCAAATCTCCCGCACTTCTTTATCCCACCCGAAAGCCGCATAGCAACGGTTCTGCACCACCATCGGCTTGTGCTTGGCTTTCATGCACAGCAAGCTCAGTTGATCAGCCGTGACGTTGCTGATCCCGATCATCTTCGTCCTGCCCGCTTCATAGAGAGATTCGATCGCGGCCCAGACCTCCCAATCCTCAGCCCCTAAGCCACGCAGAGAATAGGGACCGTGCAGCACGTACGAGTCGAGATAGTCCGTGTGAAGATGCGCGAGTGAACTGGAGAAAGATTGTTGTACCTGTGTGGTGATACTTGCTCGGGCATCGTAGGGAAGACGATGATCCTGGCCGTTGAGTGGCGTGAACTTGGTTTGCAGAAACAGCTTGTCACGAGTGATGCCTTGCTTGGCCAATTGCAGCAATGCCTCTCCGACCCGTGCTTCATCATAATGGACGAGTTGATTCGCCGTATCGATCGCGGTGAACCCGGCATCGACCGCCTGCAGCACCAGCCCGGTGGTGGCCTCTTTCTTCCAGGCCGTGCCGTACATGAAGGAGGGAATTGAGACGTTATTATAGGTCGTCAATGGCATAGAAGAACTCCTTGATCGGTTCTCCTACCATATACGGTTCATGCCGGCGGTCTCAACGTGAGAATTGGGAGGTGTCACCTCTTTCCCGCTGGATTTGATTGATTCGCTGGCCTCCCGCAAGGGAGATGCTATTCTGGGAGCACGAGTCAGCCGCCCGGAACCGTCACGCTCTATACGAGTGGCGTATTTCATCCCTGGACCGGAGGAGCGCTAAAACCCTCTCGGAACAGCAGGGAGAACGGTCTCGGCATCGACGAATCCTTCACGATTCCCGGCGGACGCAGCAAACGGCATAGCCTCCGCCACCTATGCAGTTGAATTCATGGCGACCGTAGGCCGGATGCAAGCATGCTCGCATCCGGTGAATGAACAGCTCCTCCGCGAGTCCCAGATCTCCATGTGCCGTAGGGTCATGAAACGGCACACGAAAATGGAGGGAAAAGATACTGCTCGGGTCGTCGCGGGTGTGAAAACAGGCCTGGAGAGCTTGAAACATTACCTCTGGTATGGCATGGTCGCCGGCCATGGTCACGCTGTTGGCGGTGTCACAGGGTAAACCTACATTCCCACCGATCGCCACTTCAGTCCGAACTTCGCGGAGTGGTACCGGCAGGACGACACCGTCAGTACAGATTTGTCGAATCGCCGCACCACGACAGGACCAATCCAATCACAGCGTCCATGATGATCAGAATTAAAAAAGGACTGGATGTGCCGATCAGTGGAAAACCGGAACAGCGTGTCCATGTCGCCAAACCTATCCGCCACGTTGGCGTGCTGGGCGTAGATCATGTCGGTCTCAAACCAGCCATGCTGGTCGCCGAAGGGGACAAGGTGAAGATCGGCCAAGCGCTGTTCGAGCACAAGAAGTTACCCGGTGTACGCATCACGGCACCGGGTGCCGGCACGGTGCGCGCAATCCATCGTGGGGCGCAACGCCTGCTCCAGTCGGTCGTCATCCGGCTTGACGAAACCGAAGACGAGGAGACATTTGCATCCTATCCTATCGACCAACTGGCCAGCTTGACTGAAACGCAAGTGGTGGACAATCTGTTGGCATCGGGTCTATGGGTGGCCTTACGTACGCGTCCTTATAGCAAAATCGCTGACCCGACCACTCGACCGGCTGCCATCTTCGTGACGGCGATGGACAGCAACCCGCTGGCCGCCGATCCTGTTCCAATTATTACTGCAGAAGCTGAGTCGTTCTGCCATGGCTTGACGGTGCTGTCGCGCCTGGGCACCATGCCGCTGTGGGTGTGCAAGTCGCCCGCAGCTGAACTGCCGTTGCCACAGGGGGTAGGCCACGTGCGCCAGGCAAGTTTCGACGGCCCCCACCCAGCCGGTTTGCCGGGGACACACATTCATTTTCTGGAACCGGTCGACGCCGGCAAGGTTGTCTGGCACCTCAACTACCAAGAGGTGATTGCGATCGGCAAGTTGTTTACCAGCGGCCGGATATGGCCCGGACGCATCGTCGCGCTCGGCGGGCCTCAAGTCAAACAGCCACGCCTGTTGCAGACTAGGCTCGGCGCCTGTATCGAAGAGTTGATCGAGGGTGAGGTTCAGGACGGTGAGAACCGCGTCATCTCCGGCTCGATCTTGTCGGGGCGTCACGCCGCCGGCTGGTCGTCCTATCTGGGGCGCCATCATGTACAGGTCTGTGTGATTCAGGAAGGGGTCGAACGAACGTTCATGGGCTGGTTCACGCCCGGGCGGAGAATCTTCTCCCAGAGCAACGTGATGCTGTCGAGTCTCTTCCGTCACCGCCGAGAGGAGTTTGGGCTGACCACCGGATTGAACGGAGGTCTGCGTGCCATGGTGCCCTTCGGCAACTTCGAGGACATCATGCCACTGGACATCCTCCCGACGCAGCTGCTGCGCTACCTGCTTGTGGGCGATACCGAGATGGCACAACAACTGGGCTGTATGGAACTGGACGAGGAAGACCTCGCCTTGTGCTCCTTCGTGTGTGTCGGCAAGAACGACTACGGCCCGGTGCTGCGGAACGTGTTGAGCCAGATTGAGAGAGAAGGCTGATGGCAGGTATGAAACGCTATCTCGATCGTCTCAGGCCCCTGTTTGCAAAGGGCGGCCGGTATGAAAAGTACTATCCCGTGTTCGAGATGGTCGATGGATTTCTGTATTCAACTCCCGAAACAACGCACCACGCGCCGCATGTGCGGGACGGCATCGATCTGAAACGATTGATGGTGTACGTGGTGGTGGCGCTGATTCCCTGCATCCTGTGGAGCTGGTTCAACACCGGCTATCAGGCCAATCTGGCCCTCGCCAAGATGGGTGTGGCCAAAACCGGCTGGCGGTACGATCTCCTGACGGCTCTCAATCTTGGGTTCGATGCCGGCAGTATTTTGGCCAATACGGTCCATGGCTTCTTGTATTTTCTGCCGATCTATCTGACGACCTTAATCGTCGGCGGTGTATGGGAAGTGGTCTTTTCCACGGTGCGTCAGAAAGAGATCAATGAAGGCTTTCTGGTCACCTCCATGCTCTTCACGCTGACGCTGCCACCCGATATGCCGCTCTGGATGGTCGCCATCGGGATCAGTTTCGGCGTGGTGCTCGGCAAAGAGATCTTCGGCGGAACCGGCAAGAATTTTCTCAATCCCGCCCTGACCGCGCGGGCGTTTCTGTTTTTCGCCTATCCCGCCGAAATTTCCGGTGACCGGGTGTGGGTGGCGGTGGATGGCTATTCGGGCGCGACCGCGCTCAGCCTAGGGAAAGTGGGCGGCGTCGCGGAGATCGTCCGCGGAGGCACCACCTGGTGGGATGCCTTTATCGGCCTGATGCCGGGCTCGATGGGAGAGACCTCCACTCTCGCCTGTCTGCTCGGCGCGGCGTTCCTGATCTATACCAGGGTCGGTTCCTGGCGCATTATCGTCGGGTGCTTTCTGGGGATGGTCGGGGCCTCGCTCCTGTTCAATCTCGTGGGCAGCGACACCAATCCCATGGTGACGATGCCTTGGTACTGGCACCTGGTACTGGGAGGGTTTGCCTTCGGCATGGTCTTCATGGCCACCGACCCGGTGTCGGCCGCGATGACGAGTGCCGGGCGCTGGGTTTTTGGTATTCTGATCGGGGCCATGACCGTGCTGATCCGCGTGGCGAACCCAGCGTTTCCCGAAGGCGTGATGCTGACCATATTGTTTGCTAATGTGTTCGCGCCCCTGATCGATTATGCGGTCGTTCAGCTGAACATCCGACGGAGGCTACGCCGCCATGTCCGCGCCTGAATCTGACTCCGCCGTATCTGCTGCACCAGCTGAGAGTCCGAGCAGGACGCTGCTGATGACGCTTGTCGTCTGTCTGGTCTGCTCGGTGGTGGTCGCCGGCGCGGCGGTGCTCCTTCGACCGATTCAGGAAAAGAATCAGAAAGCCGATCTCATACGGAATGTGATTGCCGTCTCCGGTCTCCTCAAGGAGGGACTCACGGAAGAACAAGCGCTCAAACGGATTGACGCGCGCATGGTCGAACTGGCCACCGGTGATGAGGTGAAGGGGATCGATCCTGACACCTTTAATATCGTCAAGGCCGGGAAGGATCCCGAGATCTCCACCGAACTCACCCGCCGAGAGGATGTAGCGGGAATCAGGCGCGAACCGCGCTATTTGCCGGTCTATCGGATTGTCGGCGCCAACGGCGAGTTCAAAAAACTGATTCTGCCGGTGTACGGCTACGGGCTCTGGTCCACGATGTACGGCTTTCTTGCGCTGGAGGACGATCTGCGAACGGTTCAAGGCCTCCGCTTCTATCAGCATGCCGAGACCCCGGGGCTGGGAGGAGAGATCGACAACCCCAAGTGGCGGGCACAATGGACGGGCAAGGTCCTATTCGACGACCAATGGAGAGTGCAGGTTGAAGTGACGAAGGTCGCGGTTGACAGTTCCACTCCCGACGCTCGACATCAGATCGACGCACTCGCCGGCGCCACCATCACGTCGCGTGGCGTGGAGAATTTGTTAAAATTCTGGCTCAGCGACAAAGGGTACGGACCGTACCTGTCCCGTTTGCGTCACGAAAGGAGCTAACGCTCATGTCGTACGAACACAAAAAAATCATTTTCGACCCCATCGTCGATAATAACCCGGTCATTTTACAAGTCTTAGGGATTTGCTCAGCGCTGGCCGTGACGTCGAAGCTTTCAACGACGATCACGATGTGCATCGCGCTGACCGTCGTCACCGCCTTCTCCAATGCCGCCATCAGTCTCGTCCGCAACCATACCCCGAGCAGCATCCGCATCATCGTGCAGATGACCATTATTTCGTCGCTGGTCATCGTCACCGATCAGTTCATCAAAGCCTATGCGTTCTCCATCAGCAAGGACCTCTCGGTCTTCGTCGGATTGATTATCACCAACTGTATCGTCATGGGGCGCGCGGAAGCCTATGCGATGAAACATCCCCCATTGCCCAGCTTCCTCGATGGGCTTGGCAACGGCCTCGGCTATAGCGCCCTCTTAATGGTCGTCGGGACCATACGCGAACTGTTGGGATCCGGGTCCCTGTTCGGGTATCCGATCCTCCCTCTTGATCGGGATGGCGGGTGGTATGTGCCAAACGGCTTGCTGCTCCTGCCTCCGAGTGCATTTTTCCTCATCGGCATGATCATTTGGGTAGTGCGTTCCTGGAAGCCGGCGCAAGTCGAGGAGCCTGAATACAAGATCTATCACGCGCCTCGTCCGGAGGTGGCCTCATGATGGATCTGGTCAATCTGTTTATCAAATCGGTCTTCGTCGAGAATCTGGCGCTGACGTTTTTTCTCGGCATGTGCACGTTTCTGGCCGTCTCGAAAAAAATCAGCACGGCGCTCGGACTCGGCATCGCGGTGATTGTCGTCCAAAGTTTGACCCTCCCGATCAATAATCTGATCTACCAGTTTCTGATCCGTGACGGCGCACTGGCATGGGCGGGGCTTTCAGAGTTGAGTCTGGATTTCCTTGGGCTCATCACCTACATCAGCGTGATTGCGGCAGTCGTCCAGGTGCTGGAAATGTTTCTCGATCGATACGTCCCGTCACTGTATAACTCGCTGGGGATCTTTCTGCCGCTGATTACCGTCAACTGCGCCATTCTCGGAGGCACTCTGTTCATGGTCGAACGGGACTATACCTTTAGCGAGAGCGTCACCTATGGGGTGGGGTCAGGTGCCGGATGGGCGCTCGCGATTGTGGCGATGGCAGGGGTGCGTGAGAAGCTCAAGTATTCGGACATTCCCGCTGGGTTGCAGGGACTGGGCGTCGCATTCATCACCGCAGGGTTGATGGCCCTCGGGTTCATGGCCTTTTCCGGAATTCAACTGTGAGTGTGATGAGGGGCTGCGTATGATCGAGATCCTGCTGGGAGTCGGTGTGTTCACCGGGTTCGTCCTCCTTCTCGTCGTCTTCATTCTGAGTGCACGGTCGAAACTGGTGGCCAGTGGCAACGTGACGATCACGATCAACGACAAGAAATTTATCGAGACGCCCATTGGAGGCAAGTTGCTCGGTGCACTGGGCGACGCCAAGATTTTTATCAGTTCCGCCTGTGGCGGCGGCGGGACCTGTGGCGTGTGCCGGGTCAAGGTCTTCGAAGGGGGTGGGGTCATTCTGCCGACAGAAACCTCGCATATCAACAAGCGTGAAGCGCGCGAGGGCTACCGTCTTTCCTGTCAGGTGGCGGTCAAGCAGAACATGAAGATCGAGGTTCCGGATGAGGTGTTCGGTGTCAAGAAATGGGAATGTATCGTCCGCTCCAACCACAATGTGGCGACGTTTATCAAAGAACTCATCCTGGAGCTACCCCAGGATGAATATGTCGATTTCCGTGCCGGAGGATACATCCAGATTTTTTGCCCTCCATATGAGCACTCATTCAAAGATTTTGACATTGAAGAGCGGTTTCGCAGCGACTGGGACCGGCTGAACCTCTGGGAGCTTGTTTCGAAGGTCAATGAGCCTCTTGAGCGTGCCTACTCCATGGCCAATTACCCTGAGGAACGTGGCATCATTATGCTCAATATTCGGATTGCCACTCCCCCACCGCGTACTCAGAACGTGCCTCCGGGTAAAATGTCCTCCTATCTGTTCGGACTGAAACCGGGCGACAAAGTCACCATCTCCGGGCCGTTCGGCGAGTTCTTTGCGCGTGACACCAATAACGAGATGGTCTTCATCGGCGGAGGCGCAGGGATGGCGCCGATGCGTTCGCATATTTTCGACCAGCTGAGTCGCATCAAGACCACACGCAAGATGTCCTTCTGGTACGGGGCTCGATCGAAGCGCGAGATGTTCTACGTCGACGATTTCGACAAGCTGGCAGCAGCGCACGACAACTTCGAGTGGCATGTCGCCCTGTCCGATCCTCTGCCTGATGACCAGTGGAGCGGCTATACCGGCTTCATCCATAGCGTGCTCTATAATGAGTATCTGAAGACCCATCCGGCCCCCGAGGACTGTGAATACTACCTCTGCGGACCGCCGATGATGAATACTGCCGTGATCAAGATGCTGTTGGATCTGGGTGTGGAGCGGGAAAACATCATGCTCGATGACTTCGGAGGATGACCATCCATGCATCCTTCCATTTTCCGCCCCCGTGCACTGATTGCCTTGGTAGTCCTGCTGGCTGCCGGTACCGGCTTCGGCCTGCTTCGTCCTGAGCCGCCTGTCGCAGAGTTGCACATGAGTGGTCGGACTATGGGAACCACCTATAACGTGAAATACCGCCCCACCCAGGATGCTCCGTCTCTGAAGGCAATGCAGGTCGAAGTTGACGCCTTGCTGGCCGAGATCAATCACACGATGTCCACCTATGACCCGGAATCGGAACTGTCGCGTTTTAACCATCTGCGCACCACCGATTGGGTGCCCGCATCCGCTTCGCTGTTGACCGTGCTGAAAGCCGCGCTAGAAATCGGAACTCAAAGCGAAGGTGCGTTCGACATCACGGTCGGCCCCCTGGTCAATCTTTGGGGTTTCGGCCCCGAGTTTCATCCGGACCGCATTCCCCTTGAACGCGACATCGCCGCTGCGCGTACGCGCAGCGGACTTGATAAAATTACACTCAGTGATACCCAACCAGCGATACGCAAACACCGCCCTGATGTTTTCCTGGATCTTTCCGGCATCGCCAAGGGATACGGGGTGGACCGGGTTGCTGAACTCATGACAACACACGGGATTGAACATTATATGGTTGAGATCGGCGGCGAGATACGGGTACGCGGGTTCAAGACGCACGATACACCCTGGCGGATCGCGATCGAGAAACCGTTGCCGGGCGAACGCTCCGTGCATACGATGCTGGCGCTCAGCGACATCGCTCTCGCCACCTCGGGCAATTATCGGAATTTTTTTGAAATCGCCGGGCGACGCTATTCCCACACCATCGATCCGACCACCGGATGGCCGGTCGATAATCATCTGGTGTCGGTGACGGTGCTGGCGGAGACCAGCATGCGAGCCGATGCCTGGGCCACCGCGTTTCAAGTGTTGGGGCCTGAGCGTGGCATGGCCATCGCTGAACGGCTCAACCTTCCCGTCCTTTTCGTCATTGAACGTGATGGACAATTTGAAGAACGTGTCTGCTGTGCCTTCCAACGGTACCGAAGACAGGAGCTGTCATGACACTTTTCTTGGTGACCTTTCTTGTCATGGTGATTGCGATCCTGGCGATGGCGGTGGGTGTCTTGGTCGGTCGCCGTCCGATCGGCGGCAGTTGTGGCGGTCTTGAACGCATCGGCCTGGAGTGCGATGCCGGCTGCGACAAGCCTTGCCCGGAACGTCTTGCCCGCATGCAGTCTGAAGGCAGCGAGTAGTCGTCAGAGGGCCTGTCTGCGTGACCGGCCTCACATCTTCGGACCTCATTCTGTTCTTTCTTGCCTGATTCCCTTTCTGCTATTGGGGTGATGGAACCGCAGATTCAACTTCCCAGTGCATAATCTTCAGCCCCGTGTAGCCAGCGCGTGAAAGACCTCGTTGGGCGTGTGAAAGCCGAGCGACTTGCGGGGCCTTCGATTGAGCAGGCGCTCCACCTTCGCGTGATGGATTGCAGAAATCCGTGCCTTTGGGAAAGAAGTCTCGGAGGGGCCATTCGTGTTCTCGTTCACCCGTGTTCCCACGCGTGATAGGGGGTGGCAAAGAAGACCTAGGGGTGCAGGGAGGTTTGCCAGTGTCCGGCGAACTCCTTCCCGTTATCGTACGTAATCGTATGGACCTGGGCGCGCAAGGGTTTGAGCCGCTGCACTGTCGAACGGTGCGTCGCCTGGGCCGTGGGCCGGGACAACCACGCCGTCGGTGAATTTATGCACTGGCTACTTGCATTCGCGAGATATAAGATATACCGATCTTATAGAATTGGTCGCCACTGGCTTGAAAGAGGCCGTTATGCCTAACACAATCTTGGTTCCGGTCGACGGCTCGGAGAGCGCGATGCGTGCACTACATCTTGCCGTTGAGCGAGTACGTGAAAAACCACAAGGTCGCGTGCATCTCGTGACTGTGCACTCCCCGCTACGGGTTTACGGCGAAATCCAGGTCTACATGGGCGACAAGAAAGCAGCGGAAATGGCAGCGCAGTATAATCGCGAGATTCTTGAGCCGGCGGAGCAAGTGCTGCGCTCGTCGGGCGTGGCGTTCGAGAGCAGTACGGCGGAAGGCGATGCCGCCGAAAAGATTGTGGAGTGTGCCAAGGCAGTTGGGGCCGACGAAATTGTCATGGGATCGCGTGGACTTGGACGTATTGCTGGGCTCGTGATGGGCTCGGTCACCACCAAGGTCGTCCATCTGTCCCAGGTCCCCGTCACGCTGGTCAAATGACTCGAGTTTGGACGCAACATTTTAAGCCAATCGCACTCATTGAACGGAAAGCCGGGTGATAGTGATGTCCCCTCTGTATCTCCAGTAAAGCGCCTTTCAGAAGTCTCGCCGAGTTGTCTTCGACATATTCCCCTTCGAGTTCTCTTCATCACACGCCTTGCAGAGGTTCCCGTACCTGTGGTGGAAACGGTCTCGGATTGAAGCCCACAAACAGTTTCGCCATCGTGTGATCATGAAATGTCGTATCTGTAATTGTTGCTGTCGACACTCGCCGAAATAGAGAACGCGCGAAGGATGAGGCTCATGCGCGCCTGATATCTCGGGCGGCTTAGGTAGTCAATTTCTTTGAGAATTACGATCACGTGCGATACGCCTCTCAGGACAGATCCGTTTACCTCGATGCGAAGAGTTTTAAAGGCCGTTCGGCCTTATTGACATTGAGTCATAATTGGCCTATTAAGCAATACTAATTATACCTATTTATAAGTAATAGGTTGCCGATTGAATGCTCACGACACCTCCGGAGTTAGAAGCGAGGGAAGAACTGACGACAATCCATCATCTCCGAGTGTTCTAAGAGACTGAGCGTACGCAACCCAAAAAAAGAAATGGATACGAGTGAACATGTGTCGTGCTGGCGACTGCGGGCTAACACGAAAATGGTTGCTCCATCTGTTCTTCGTGGTCGTTACAGGCGTCAGTTGCACGCAGAACGATACGCCTTCCCTGCCGCAGCTAACCATTCCTGCGGGTGAGTTCTCACCAACATCTCACAGTCCAGCGTTCTAAGCCATGGAGCAGGGCTTGCCCGGAAAGGTCGCCTCTGATCGTCCGAAACCCAACAGCAGCGTGGTCGTGAGTGATATCAGTTTCATGCAAGCCGATACAGACGGAGACAAGGTACTGGATGCGGTCGAAATCTGCCACAACAGCAAGGTCTGCATTTTGCGAGGACGAACCAATGAACACATCGTTTATTCGGAGCCAAATTGGATCGGCGTTCGCATCCTCGACGTCCAAGATACCGATGGACGAGACGGTGCAGAAGTGATTCTCCAAGCGCTGGATGGTGAGGGAAATCTCCTGTGCTTGTGCGTCGTGCATGATGCCAATCGCACAATCGCGACCTATCAAGACACCGGATGGAAATCCATTGCCGTCCATGTGGTTGAGGATACCGATGGGCTTGCGGGAAAAGAGCTTGTCCTGCTGGTGAAAGATCCCCAAGGAGCCCTGGGCTGTGTCTGTGTCGTTCATGATCGAAACGGAGACATTTATTCCTATCAGGATTCAGGGTGGTCCTCGGTCAAATCACTACGGCTTGAGGATACCGATGGCAGACCCGGCACGGAACTCGTTCTTGAAATTCAGAACGTAGGGGACACTTTGCATTGCGTATGCGTCATTCATGACGCTACCCAACAGGTCACAAAGTATTCCAACTCCTCCTGGATCGACGGTCGCGTTGTTCTTCTGACCGACACCGATGGTCACGCTGGAAACGATATCGTTTTGGAGTATCGATCGTCGTTTGGAAGCGGGATTGACGTCATTCATGACCGAGACGGGACGGTGCGCACGTATACATTCCGCGGAGAGCTTCCTTCCATAGAACGGGTTGGACCATCTCCCCATCGTCAAGGCAATGATCTGTGCGTTCTGGTTGAGCAGGACGAATTGGTGGTATTGACGGAGCACAATCAGGCGCCTGTTCCGGTCGAATCCTGCGATTTGCGTCAAAATCAACCAAGCACAACTTCTACTGACGCAACAGGGCAGCGCTCCAGTTCGTCAGTATAACGACCTGACGCGTCGTTTACGGATTGGCAACGACGCGGTGCTTCACTGTTGTGAAGCAGAGAGTGACATGCCATCCCGCCTACCAAGGAGGTGCCGTATGCGTCGTTATGGGCTACTAGTGGCATGTAACAACTGAAACGGTAGTGTATACTGGGCGTCCACAAGGGAGGACGCCATGATCCTGACAGACGTGGAACGACGGGAGCTGGAACGGCGCAGCCGCAGTCGCAAAGGTCGAGCGGATGAGGCCCGGCGGGCCCGGTGTATTATCTTGTTGGCCAAGGGCGCCAGTTGGGCGCAGATTCGCAGGCACCTCTGCTGCGGCGATAGTTACATTGCCCGCTGGAGTCACCGTTTTGCGACCGAACGACTGGCAGGCCTCTACAGTCGGCATCGGGGACAGTCCCCCACAGTGCTCACCCCCAAGCTGGACGCCAAGATTCTGGACTGGACTCGCCGGGGACCACAGGACGGGACGACGCACTGGAGTACGCGGCGATTGGCGAAGGCGCTGCGGATCTCTCATATGATGGTGGCCCGGGTCTGGGCCCGGCATGGCCTCAAACCGCATCGCCTCAAGCGGTACATGGCGTCGGACGATCCCGACTTCGAGCGCAAGGCGGCCGATATCATTGGGCTGTACGTGAATCCGCCGCAGCATGCCGCCGTCTTCTGTGTGGATGAGAAGACGGCGATCCAGGCATTGGATCGGCTGGATCCGGTGTTGCCGCTGTCGCCCGGTCGTGTCGAGCGGCATGGCTTTGAATATGCCCGTCACGGCACCCTCTCGCTCTATGCTGCATTCGAGACTCGCAGCGGTACGGTGCTCGGGCGTACCGCCGAGCGACACACCTCGGCGGAGTTCGTCGCGTTTTTGACCGACCTGGTGGCCCATCAGCCGCGTGGGCAAGCGCTGCACCTTATCCTCGACAATCTCTCGGCGCATAAGACCAAACAGGTGGACGTCTTCCTGCGTGACCATCCTACGGTCCGTCTACATTTCACGCCCACGTACTCCTCCTGGCTCAACCAAGTCGAACTGTGGTTCGCCAAGATCGAGCGTGATGTGATTGCGCGCGGCATCTTCACGTCTCAGCACGATCTCAAACGGAAACTGATGCGGTATATCCGCCACTACAATCGAGCTGCGAAACCCGTGAAATGGACGCATACCGACCCGCGGCGTCGGATTACTCCCACTTTGTCTGTTACAGGCCACTAG
>FRDC01000119.1_pt1 | contig 80101 bp, 79 predicted proteins | sample 1106171 | NCBI WGS metagenome assembly FRDC01 (sample SAMEA3930566, study PRJEB13176) | freshwater metagenome | biome: Drinking water system; feature: drinking water; material: water | place: Singapore | collected 2014-12-20 | reverse complement strand
TTGGTCGCTACGAAAGAGACACTAAACCTGCCTTGCATGTGCTGTTTTGGATGAATAATACGCCCTAGTTTATTGAAACTCAATGAGGTTTTGTGGGGAGACCTCAGAGTTCTCTCCGAATTTAGAGTCTCATATCCATCCCTTGATGCCATAAATCAATTGCTCCTCAAGCTTCGAGCGGAAAAAGACGTATATGCAGTTTTGTTGTCTCCAGTCAATGCTCAAAAAAATGATTTTGCAGTTACAGGGGTTGTCGTTGTCGCGAATGGTCGCTCAAGCGCGATTGATGAATTTGCTCAAACCTTAAGTGCTTCGGCTATTGCTCCAGCAAGCGAGAACGCTAAACGAAAGATGGTCATAGACCTCACCATGAAAATTTGAGAGATATTGTGAGACTGATGCAAAGACCTAGCACTCCGGTCAAGCGGGACCGTCTTCCGGCACTTCGCCTCCAGCCGATCCCTTACCTCCAACGTTAGGCAACAACCAAAAGGAGAAACATCATGATGAAGGTACTTGTTGTAGTTGCGTTATCTCTTGGTCTTTCAGGTATTGCGTTTGCCGAAGACTATATGGGCGGTCAGCCAAGCACATCGCATCGCGGCATTGGCAATACAACATCTGGATCTGACGGAACTAGCTACAGAAGCACTGGAAATACAACCTACGGCTCTGACGGGAGTTCATCAAGAAGGATTGGTAACACTACCTATAACTCGGATGGGTCATCCTCAAGACAAATCGGGGATACCCTTTATAACTCTGACGGAAGCACCGTTCGCAGGAATGGAAACACAACGTATGGGGCTGAAGTGGCCCAATAGACCCGGACACTCCAGTTAAGCTGAATCGCCCCGGGTTTTCCGGAGACATGTCTTCTTGAGTCAAGCTGCATCAGCTGACTCTTTCTGTCGGCGATAATACACCTTTTCAAATTCTGCCGGTGGGACATATCCGATTGCATCCAGCAGTCTTCGATTGTTAAACCAATCCACCCATTCCAATGTAGCAAATTCTACTTCTTCGATACTACGCCAAGGACCGCGATGCCGTATGACTTCTGTCTTGTACAAACCATTGACGGTCTCGGCCATGGCATTGTCATAAGAATCTCCGATGCTGCCGACGGAGGCGTCAATATTCGCCTGCGCCAAGCGTTCAGTATAGCGAATCGATAAATACTGACTGCCCCGATCGCTATGATGAATTAACCCTGCGGTTTCCCGCCGTGCCCATAGCGCCTGTTCCAATGCATCCAGTACCAGATCCGTTCGCAATGAACGACTCACTCGCCAGCCAACGATGTATCTTGCAAATACATCGGTAATAAAAGCCACGTAAACAAAGCCAATCCACGTCGCCACAAATGTAATATCCGCCACCCACAATTGATTGGGCCGGGTTGCCGCAAATTGCCGATTAACCTTATCTGTCGGGCGAACAAGTAAGTCATCTGCAATGGTTGTCCAACACTTCGTGCCACGCCGGACACCTCGCATCCCAAGCTGCTTCATCAACCGCTCGACAGTGCAACGGGCAACACCAATGCCTTCTCGCAACAACTGCCGCCATACTTTGCGAACACCATAAACCCGGAAGTTGCTTTCCCAAACCCGTTGTATATCGAGTTCCAGCTTCGTGTCCCGCTTGATGCGACCGGGCAATCGATCCGGATCTCGCTCGCGCCTTTTGTGTTCATAATAACTCGACGGGGCAATCTGTATTTGTCTACAGATTGCTCGATCCCGTATTCCGCTTTGTTTCTATCGACAAATACCATCATCATTTCGACCGGCGGTCGAGCTCCGCCTGGGCAAAATAAGCCGAGGCTTTACGCAATATCTCGTTGGCCCGCTTTAATTCACGATTCTCCCGTTCCAATTCCTTGAGCCGTTCACGATCCGTTGTCGACATACCGCCTCGAATTCCCTGATCCGTCTCCGCTCTTCTTACCCATGTCCGCAGTGTTTCCGCTGTGCAACCAATCTTCGATGCAATCGATTTGATCGCCGACCATTGCGATTCATGCTCCTTTTGTTGTTCGAATACCAATCTTACCGCTCGTTCTCGTACTTCCGGTGAATAACTGATTTGATTTTTCATCTCTTCCTCCTCTCAAATCATTTTATCTCCAGAAAACCCGGGGCGATTCAGAACCCTATTTGAGCTATTCTTCGGAAAGACAGTGCGTTACACAAAATTACCGTCAGGTGTGGCACTTCGAAATTGAATCTACCGTAACAATTTTGCCCGACTGCAGCAAAAAACCAGATTTTCGTCAATTCATTAAATGGTAAAGTAAAAAATAACCTGATAAAACATAATCCTAAAATTCTTACAGTCAAAAATTTTCATAGCGATTGACATCAAAAATACCGGCAATCAGAGGTTCTCGTTCTGCTTGCCAAGCGGTGATGTCATGCAGAATTTCCCAGAAATGCGGGTGTGTGCGCCGCACCCCCCAGGTGTTCACAATATGCTCGAAATGGGTTCCATTTTTTGCCGCGCCGAGCAGCAGTGCAAATTCCTCGATGTCCGTGCTCGGTACATCAAAAATGAAATTCGGATAGCTGCCGGCAATGCCGGGGTATACCGTTAGTCGGTCTTTTTCGGGTTGATACCTGAATTCTTCACCCAATATAAAAGCCACATTGGTATGCGCACGATCCCGCAGCAAGGTATAAACCGTGCGTTTATCCTCACCATGTTTGACTCTCACGAAAGTCACTTCCGGCAACTGGTTGATGCCAACCAAATCGCCCGCCGGGCGGGCAGCAATAGTAGACAAGGCTCGATCCGATATTTGGATCCAGAGTGGTTGATCCGGGCGCACACAGTCCTTCACCCGGCATCGATTGATCGGGTCATCGGCCATTGCATTCACCGGCTCAAACCGGTCAAGAATCCGCAACACAAGTTCCTGCTTCGGATCCGCGGTTGCAAAGCGTTCTGCTGAAGGCGACACATCGTCGATATTTTCGTAAAAAATCCCGAATTTCAGTTTGCCTGCTTGCTGATACCAGTTGTGCAGGATGTTTGTGCGTTGACCATCGGGTATCAAGCGCAAAAAGTTATGTTCCGAGCTATTGCGTATCAGATCGAAATACAGTCTAGTCAGAAGCTGATGGGCAACATTGCCGAATACGTTGTAATTTACCACCAGTATGTAATAGGTGCGTTCAAGCAGCGGATAATCCATGAGCCAGAGTGTCTGCGGAATATCGCCGATTAATCCGCGGGCAACCGAAGCGCTATCGTAGTGACGGGTAATGGTCAACAAGGCATCTTGATTCTGCTGATCACCATCCCATAGATGATCCAGCGAAGCGCCTTGCGGATATTGCAAAACATACTGGCTGCGGCGCTGCGCCAGGTAGTCATTATGATGACCGAGATACCAAAGCCATTCCTCGCCCATCGCCAGCAAATCATCGTTTTGTCCGGGCATTTCCAGTAATGGAATAGCTTGACGTTGATAAGCGCTATTAGTAATAAACAGATCGGACTCCGGGTTCTGAAATAAAATCCAGAAACGATCGCGTATCACGTCGGTAGCAATCTGACCGCGGCACACCGGTCCATGGATGACATTCCGGATATAGTATTCGGCGTCGTCCAGCATAAACCGGTAACGCGCATACGCCGGGATCGCGGCAAAGGTTGCGAATGGATTGACCCGCTCCACATAACTGTATCCTGGCAATTCGTCCAGCGGCCACTCATCAGAGAAAAATAGCTCGTTGATACGCTGCTGCTTGGCCGCGTTAAGCGGATAAGGAATCCGGCGTTTGTGCAGAATGCTGCCGTTAATCGGGCGGATACGGTAGAAAAACGGTTGTTCGGGATCGTCATTGGGAAATACGGTGGGGATCGGGATGATATCGTTGCCAGGGGCTGTTGATGAGCGGATTAACTCAAAAAAACGTAACTCTCCATTCAGATCCGGAAAATACAGCGTCGCCATAAACCAGTGCTCATACAACCAGCGCGCCACCAGTTTGCCACGATTATCATCACGATTGAGTAGCGATTCCCATTGCCACAGCGACTCTCTCTCGCCATCGGTCAATATCACCGGTTCATCGGTAATCACTGCGCCCTGCCTGACCCACCCGGCCAGCAGCGCATATTCCTCATCACTCAATCCGGTAACAGCAAACGGCATGCCGCTGAGGGGATAGTCCCGCGCATAACCGGGAAATCTCTCACCGGTGACACACTGGTTTTTCCGGGTAATGCTCAGGTCAATCGAATCCGGAAGCTTGCTGTTTGGCGGGAATGGATATTGCTTCGCCAGAGATATCATTCCTGCAATCAGCGGTTCGGATCGTGTGTCGTGAGGCTGCAGAACCGAATGAAAACCGCGTTCACGCCATCCCGAAACGGTCAACTCATCAATCCCGAGCCGGGTTGGCGCCAGAGCCTCGGCGCGCGCACCAACATAAATGGATTCGCGAAAAGCCCCGCGCAACAATCCATCCGTGTTCTCCAGCTTAAGCTGGCACGGTGCATCGTAACAACTGTGACAGGACAGACATTTGGCTTCGAGAATCGGACGAATCTCTTCATGATACGAAACCGGTCTTTCTATCGCGGGCGGCAACGCGACTGGCACCGGTGCTTGTTGGCGCGCAATTATCGGATTGTTGTCGCCTTGGCAGGCGGATAACAAAAAGAAGAAACAATAGAAGGGTCTGATTATGTGGAATAACTTCATGAAAATCCTTGGAGCATGGATTCAAAATGTGTTCTCATCGCTTATCGCTGCAGGAATCGTCGAACTCACCGGCGTATCTTGATAAATCCAGCATCCGGATTCACGAAGTTGATTTCACCTAAATGCAATCAATAAATACAACAATAATTGAGAAGAATGAAATTCTGATTACTTTAACCTTGAAAAATAACCATCTAAATCAAGGAATCAATCCTTGTTTATTTTCATTTCTCCAGTAACGGACTCATCGGATATTCCAGCGCTTCTTTCATCGCTACCAGCGACAATACCGCTTCGCGGCCATCGATAATGCGATGATCATACGATAGCGCCAGATAATTCATCGGGCGAATCACAATCTGGCCATTTTCGACTACCGGACGCTCCTTGGTGGCGTGGATACCGAGAATGGCGCTTTGTGGCGGATTGATGATCGGGGTCGACAGCATCGAGCCGAATACGCCGCCGTTGGTGATCGAGAAAGTACCGCCGCTGAGTTCGTCGATACCGAGTTTACCGTCTTGGGCGCGCTTGGCGAAATCGGCAATCTGCAGTTCAATCTCAGCCATCGACAGCTTGTCAGCGTCGCGAATGATTGGCACCACCAGTCCGCGCGGACTGCCGACCGCGATACCAATGTCGTAAAAATCGTGATAGACGATTTCATTACCTTCCACCGATGCATTGACGATCGGATATTTTTTCAGCGCCGCAACCGCCGCCTTCACGAAAAATGACATGAACCCAAGCTTCACGCCATGCTCCTTCTCGAATTCGGTTTTATAGCGCGTACGCAAATCCATGATCGCTTGCATATTGACTTCATTAAATGTCGTCAAAATGGCGGCTGTGGATTGCGATTGCACCAGCCGTTCCGCGATGCGCTGGCGCAGCCGTGACATCGCTACCCGGCGTTCCGTGCGCGTTCCGGCAGCAACCGCTCCGGGAGAAACAGGCTTGCTATCCGCCCGTGCAATCGGACGGGATTTGCCATCTACGTAGGCTTGAACATCTTCCTTGGTAACCCGGCCGCCGAGGCCGGTACCCTTGATCGCGGAGGTTTCCGTTGCCTTCAGGTCGTTTTCTTCCGCCAGCTTTCGCGCTGCCGGCATCAGCATGGGAATAGCCGTATCGAGTGCTTCCGCGCTGGCTTTTTCGGCGCTCTTACCGGTAGCAATCACTGTTTCCTTTTCAGCAGCCGCCGTTTGCTTTTCGCTTGACACGACGACTTCGGTATCAATCATTGCAATGACTTCACCGCTAACTACTGTCGCACCGTCCTGCTTCAGGATTTTACTCAACACGCCGGCGCTGGGCGCAGGCAATTCCAGCACTACCTTATCGGTCTCGATATCGATCAGATTTTCTGACCGGTTCACGGTATCCCCTGCTTTCTTATGCCAAGCGATCAGCGTGGCTTCAGCAACGGATTCAGATAATGCGGGAACTTTGACTTCAATTAGCATGGCGCCCTCTTACTAAATTTTTTCTCGGAATGCCGCAACGATCAACTCGTTTTGCGTAAATTTGTGCCTAGCCGTGTAACCGACTGCCGGAGAAGCCGACGACGCTCGCAATGCATAAGCCAACGCTTGATCCGGTTTCATGTGACGCAATAAATAATGCTGAATGCGGTGCCATGCGCCCTGATTGCCCGGCTCTTCCTGGCACCACACCACTTCTTTGGCATTCACGAAACGATCAATTTCCGCCTGAAATTCCTCGTGCGGAAATGGATACAATTGCTCCAGACGAATGATCGCCATATCGCCAATGCGCTGCTCTTTGCGGTAAGCCAGCAATTCATAATAAATTTTTCCGCTGCAAACAATGAGCCGTTTAATGGTGCGTGGATCCAGATTGTCGATCTCCGAAATGACCGGGTAAAAATAACCATGCGCCAATTCATCCAAACTCGATACCGACTCCTTATGCCGCAGCAGGCTCTTCGGACTCATGATAATCAAAGGCTTACGGATTGGCCGGATCATTTGACGCCGCAGCAAATGGAACATTTGCGCTGGCGTTGAAGGGACGCACACTTGAATATTGTAATCGGCGCACAACTGCAAATAGCGTTCCAGCCGTGCCGAAGAATGCTCCGGTCCTTGTCCTTCGTAACCATGCGGCAACATCATGACCAAGCCGCACAACCGCCCCCACTTGGCCTCTCCGGAAGCAATGAACTGATCGATGACCACTTGTGCGCCGTTGGCAAAATCACCGAACTGAGCTTCCCAGATCACCAGCTCATTCGGCTGTGTGGTGGCATAGCCGTATTCAAAACCCAATACTGCTTCTTCCGACAACATCGAATTGATCACGACGAAATCGGGTTGCTCCGGATAAAGGTGGCGCAACGGCACATAAATCCGCTCGTTCTGATCCGCGGTCACTTGATCATGCAATTCCGCGTGGCGATGAAAAAAAGTTCCACGCCCCGAATCCTGTCCCGATAATCTGACCGGATACCCCTCTTTCAATAAAGTAGCATAGGCCAGATTCTCGGCCATCCCCCAATCCAGCGGCAATTCGCCTTTGCCCATCAGTCGCCGGTCGGCCATTATCTTTTCCACCCGGGAGTGCAACTTGAAACCCTCGGGAATATCCGTAAGCCGTAGAGAAAGTTGCTTGAGCATCTGCAATGAAACACCGGTTTTAACTTTTTTGTTCCACTTGAACGGCCGGATAAACGGCTCCCAGTTGATGGCATACGGCGACTTATAGTCGTAACAGACAGCTTTATTCGGATTGACGCCTTCATCCATCGCTTCCCGGTAGGACTGCATGAGCAAATCCGCGTCCTGCGGCTGGATCACTTTTTCCGCGACCAGCCGGTCGGCGTACAACTGACGGGTGCCGGGATGCTGGCTGATCACTTGATACATTTTCGGCTGCGTCACCATCGGTTCATCTTGTTCATTGTGCCCCAGCTTGCGGAAACACACCAGATCGACCACCACATCTTTGTGAAACCGCATGCGGAAATCAAACGCCAATTCCGCCGCCATCACTACAGCTTCCGGATCATCGCCATTGACATGAAAAATCGGCGCTTCAATCATCTTGGCAACATCAGTGCAATACAAGGTCGAACGGCTATCGCGCGGATCCGAGGTAGTAAACCCGATTTGGTTATTGATAATGACATGCACCGTGCCACCGGTACCGTAGCCCCGTGTTTGCGATAAATTCAGCGTTTCCATTACCACGCCTTGACCGGCAAAAGCGGCGTCCCCGTGAATCAACAGCGGCAACACCCGGTCGCCTAATTTATCGTTGAGTAAATGCTGGCGTGCGCGCACCGAGCCTTCCACCACCGGGTTGACAATCTCCAGGTGCGAAGGATTAAACGCTAACGCCAAACGCACAATACCATCGGCGGTTTTGATCGCTGAGGAAAAACCCTGGTGATATTTCACATCGCCGGAAGGTAGGTGTTGCGGCTGTTTTTCCTCAAATTCCCGAAACAAATCACCGGGCATTTTCCCCAGCGTATTAACCAATACGTTAAGCCGGGCGCGATGCGCCATACCCATAACAATCTGCTGCACACAGGTTTTTCCGGCCCGATGAATAATACTGTCGAGCAGCGGAATCAGGCTTTCATTACCTTCCCCGGAAAATCGTTTCTGTCCGACGTAACGGGTATGCAGATACTTTTCCAATCCCTCCGCTGCAACCAATCGCTCCAGAATATGCCGCTTATAGTCGGCGGAGAAATCGGGACTGGACCGTTGACCTTCCAAGCGCGCCTGAATCCAGCGTTTTTGTTCGACCGAAGAAATATACATATATTCAGCGCCGATCGAACCGCAATAGGTTTCCTGCAAAATTTGCAAAATCTCGCGCAAAGAAGCACGTTCGGGACCAACCAGCGAACCGGTATTGAATACTTTGTCCATATCCGCTTCGGTAAATCCGAAGTGAGCAGGATTCAGTTCGGGAATATCTGTTTGCTGTTTGAGTCCGAGCGGATCGAGTTTTGCTTGATTAAGACCGAGATACCGGTGCATGTTTATCAGTTGCAGTACAGCAACTTGCTTACGGTCATCGGTATCCGCCACTACTACTTCGGGTAACGCGGCTTGCGTCTCAATGCCGGGAGGTTGCGCAGCACTGCCGCCCGGTGCGCTGGTTGCAGGAATTTGTGAAGGTTTAGCCTCAACGATATCCGGTTGCTTCGCTAAACGATCAAAATATTCCCGCCACGCCAGACTGACCGAATTGGGATTATGCAGATATTCATCATACACTGCCTCGATAAACGCGGCATTCGCAGCAACCAGCAGGGGATCGTCCAACAACGGTTTATTCATGGGATGGATAGCCCTCAAATGGATAAACAGTTATTTCTTGATATAGGAATCGGGTACGTCGCGCATCGTTGTACCTGTATAGAGCTGACGCGGACGTCCGATTTTATGTTCCGGATCGGATACCATCTCACTCCATTGCGCGACCCAGCCGACTGTCCGCGCCATCGCAAAAATAGCGGTAAACATACTGGTCGGAATCCCCAACGCGCGCTGCACAATGCCGGAGTAAAAATCGACATTCGGATACAACTTGCGTGAAATGAAATAATCGTCTTCCAAGGCAATCTTTTCGAGCTGCAGCGCCAGCTTAAACAAGCGGTCATTTTGCAAGCCCAATTCATTCAAAACCTCATGACAGGTTTCGCGCATCAGTTTTGCGCGCGGATCCATGTTTTTGTAGACACGATGTCCAAAACCCATTAACCGGTAATTGTCTTCCTTGTTTTTAGCACGCCGGATAAATTCATCGATGCGCGACACATCGCCGATTTCCTCCAACATCCGCAAACATGCCTCGTTAGCGCCACCATGCGCAGGCCCCCACAAACAAGAAATTCCCGCGGAAACACAGGCAAATGGATTGGCGCCGCTGGAGCCGGCCAAGCGGACGGTCGATGTCGAAGCGTTTTGTTCGTGATCGGCATGCAAGATCAGAATGCGATCCAAGGCGCGCACAATTACCGGATTGGCTTCGTATTTATCGGTCGGCACGGAAAACATCATATGCAGGAAGTTCTCCGCGTAACTCAGGCTGTTCTGCGGATAAACATAAGGTTGCCCAATGTTGTATTTATAAGCCATCGCGGTAATCGTCGGCAATTTTGCAATCAAGCGAAACGCGGATTGTTCACGGTGCGCCGGATCGGAGATATTCAACGAATCATGATAAAACGCCGACAATGCGCCAACCACGCCAACCATCACCGCCATCGGATGCGCATCGCGGCGGAAGCCGCTGTAAAACCGCACCAATTGTTCATGCAGCATCGAATGGTTTTTGATCGCAGCATCAAAGGTTTTTTTCTGCTCCGGAGCCGGTAATTCCCCATGCAATAATAAATAGCACACATCCACAAAATCGCAGTGCAATGCCAATTGTTCGATCGGATAACCGCGATAGAGCAATATTCCTTTATCACCATCAATAAAAGTAATCGTAGAACTATTACTGGCTGTCGACAGAAAACCGGGATCATAAGTAAACAAGCCGCTTTGCGCATGCAGCTTACGGATATCGATGACATCCGGGCCCATAGTTCCGGATAGCACCGGCAGCTCAATCGGTGCGCTGCCATTATTCAGATTCAGAGTCGCTGTGCCTTTTTGTGCCATAATTACTTCTCCACTTGATGCGTATCGTTACTAGTATGCGCTGTTTCCACACAAACGCACTGCCAGAATACCACTAGAAATCTAACTCTTTTGCAACAATTCCAGGATTGGCAGCCATTGCCGGTCGGTATTCGCCTTCCGGCCAGTGATCAAATCCCACAAATCGTTATCCGCTAACGACAACAATCGTTCAAACTGCGCTAATCCTTGCGCATCCAAATCTGCGTAATAACGATGCATGAAACGTTGCAATACGATATCCAATTCGAGCATCCCGCGCCGGCAGCGCCAACACGCCCGTTCGAATTCCTTCATACCATCCGTTTAACCATCATGTCTTTGATTTTGCCGATTGCCTCGGTCGGATTCAAGCCCTTCGGACAGGCATCGGCGCAATTCATGATGGAATGGCAGCGGAATAACCGGTATGGATCTTCTAAATTATCCAGCCGTTCAGCGGTTGCCTGATCGCGGCTATCCGCCAGAAACCGGTACGCTTGCAACAATCCGGCCGGGCCGACAAACTTATCCGGATTCCACCAGAACGACGGACACGAAGTCGAACAACATGCGCATAAAATGCATTCGTATACACCATCCAGCGCTGCCCGTTCTTCCGGCGATTGTAACCGTTCGGTTTCCGGCGGCGGATCATTGTTGATCAAATAAGGCTTGATCGAATGATACTGCTGAAAAAACTGCGTCATATCGACGATCAAATCGCGGATCACCGGCAAACCCGGCAGCGGGCGGATTTCAACCGGTTCTGTCAAACCGCTGAGCGGCGTGATGCATGATAATCCGTTACGGCCGTTGATATTCATCGCATCCGATCCACATACTCCCTCGCGGCAAGAGCGTCGCAAACTCAAACTATCATCGACTGTTTTGATTCGCAGCAACGCATCCAGCAGCATCTTATCGGTCGGCGCCAGCTGGATATCATAATCCTGCATATAAGGCTGTTCATCTTTATCGGGATCGTAGCGGTAAATCGAAAATTTCATAGACTGGCTCCGGCTGGTTGATGGATGGATTCAAGTCAGAAAATCACTTCGAAAGTCTTGCAGTATACAGATTTGAAACCAAATCCGCATAGTTCGCGTGCTTAAATTACCGCAAACCATAAATGGATTGCAAACCGCACAGCCCGGAATAACTAGATCAGATCTATCGATCCGGTCCCTGCAGAGTTTACTTCATTGAAATCAAAACAGATTCGTCTAATGGTTTCCCTTATAAAAAAACCAGGGTTTCCCCAATATACGTTGTCTTTTGCCTTCGCTAAGATGGCAACACTTAAGAATTTTAACGATGGAGGAAATTAAAATGAAAGCATTAAAAATAAGCGCTATTTTGTCTGTCCTCGCATTCGGTTTGATGACAGCTTCCGCATTTGCCGAAGTGCCTGCATTGCCGAGTCACATCAATCCCAATGACCATGTAGCCGCAGCTACCTATTACGAAAACCTGGCGAAAGAAGAAGCTGCGATTGTGGAAAAATACCAGCAAGATCTGGAAGAGCATGAAGATCACGCCTATGTCTACGGCCGCAGAGGACAAGATGATGTATCGCATTTGCGTGCCAATATTCGTGAGCATGAGCATCAGCTTGAAGAGGATTTAGCACAAGCAGAATTACACAAAAATATGTTAACCGTTGATCAACAAGCTAAGAGCACCAGCAGTAACAGCATCAATGCAGCAGCCATACAGTAATTAGTTAAGCAGTACTTTCATATTCCTTTTGTACAGTCAGTTGAGAATCGTTGCTACATTTGTTCATCCTCCGGCCTTCAAGCCGGAGGTTTTTTTTGATCTCTCAAAAAAACTGTTCACTCATTCCAGCTCCAAGATAACAATCGCGTAACTTTGCCGCTAGCTGCGCAAATTTAGCGATCAAGTGCCGAGCCAGGGCACATCACAGGATTACCGAAGATTTGTTCGAGCAATTCACTGTACAGCGGATATGCGGAATACATCATTTCCCGAACGTACCCGCCCCCGCCTATCTGACTGATCTGCCTCCGCTCTGCGTTCCGTACACCTCGCTTTCATCGCATTTGTCGAACTCATCAACACCTTCCAGAAAATCCGCTTGAATCAATGGCCTCTTTGAATAATTGCTTGTCAAGTTGGAATTATGCTCAGTAAACTGCGCAGATCCATTAAGGAAGCGCAGTCATTTTTCAGAGCTTCTTCAGCAAAATAATGGCACTGATCGATTTTTTATCTTTACGGGAGCTGTGATTATGTTTGATCGACCTTGGTACAAGTTACCCCTGCCGCTGGCGCTAATAAAACTGGTTCAATTTCGTAACAAATTGCGCAAGGAAAACCTGCATGATACGTCGGCATTGCCGAATCGTGGCGATTTACCTAAACCGTGGCCCGATTCGAAAGGTACGCATCACTATTGGCGCACCGCGGATGGCAGTTTTAATGATTTGAAGCAACCGGAAATGGGCATGGCGGGGACCCGTTTCGGGCGCAACGTACCCTTAAGCGATGTCAACGCCGATGAACAATCGCTACATCGTCCCAGCACCCGGAAAGTCAGTCAGGCTTTGCTGACGCGGGAGAAATTCGTTCCGGCGACGATTTTGAACGTTCATGCAGCGTCGTGGATTCAATTTCAAACGCATGACTGGTTCTCGCACGGCACCAATCAACCCGGTAATCAATGGGAAGTTCCGGTCGAAGCAAATGATTCGTGGCCGCAAGACCAACGCCCGATGAAAGTCGACAAAACACTGGCGGATCGCAGCCGCCCTGCCAATGCCACGCCGCCGACTTTTATCAATACCGAAACGCATTGGTGGGATGCTTCGCAGATTTATGGCAGCAGTCAGGAAATGATCGACAAATTGCGTTCGCACAGCGACGGTAAAATGCGCATTGAGGCCGATGGTTATTTACCGCTTGAGAAAGACATCGATCTGGTGGCATTTCCCGGCACCTGGTGGTTCGGGCTGAGCATGCTGCACACGTTGTTTGTAAAGGAACACAACAGCATTTGCGATCACCTCAAGCAAGCTTATCCGCAGTGGGATGACGAGCAATTGTTCAACCATGCGCGGCTGATTAATGCCGCGCTGATCGCTAAAATCCACACCGTCGAATGGACACCGGCGATTCTGCCGCACCCGGCGACCGCCTTGGCGATGCGCATTAACTGGTGGGGGATTCTGGGCCAACGCTTCAAGAAAATGTTTGGCCGCGTCGGCACCGGCGAAGTGCTCAGCGGCATCATCGGTTCGACGCCGGAGCATCATGCCGCGCCGTATTACCTAACCGAAGAATTCGTGTCGGTTTACCGCATGCACCCACTGGTGCCGGACCAGTTTGACTTTTATTCGCATCAAACCGGCGAGCCGATCGCCAGCAAACCCTTCATGGAAGGATTCGATAAAAAAACCCGTGCGATGATGCAAGAAATCGGCATGGAGAATCTGTTCTATTCGTTTGGAATCAACCATCCCGGCGCGTTGACGTTGCACAATTACCCGAATTTTCTGCGCAAGCTGGTGAAGGAAAACGGCGAAGCCTTCGATCTGGCCGCCGTCGATATTCTGCGCGATAGAGAACGCGGTGTGCCGCGCTATAACCGTTTTCGCGAGCTGGTCGGGCGCGGGCGCGTGCACTCATTCGAAGAAATTACCAGCAACCCGCAGTGGGCCGAAGAACTGCGTAAGGTTTACGATAACGATATCAACCAGGTCGACTTGATGGTCGGGCTCTACGCCGAGGACATACCCGAAGGCTTCGGCTTCAGCGAAACCGCATTCCGGGTGTTCATCCTGATGGCGTCGCGCCGCCTCAAAAGCGACCGCTTCTTTACCAAGGATTACCGCGCCGAAGTGTATACGCAGCAAGGTTTGGACTGGATTGAAGACAATACCATGCTGACCGTGCTGCGCCGCCACCACCCCGGATTATCTCCGGCGCTTGACGGCGTCCAAAACGCATTCGCGCCGTGGCGGCGGATTAAGTAAGTCTTAGTGCATTCGAATGAAACTGGATTCATAACAATCCAGTTTCATCGTTCCGTCATTGGCGTTGTAACTAGGGATACGGTCGGCCGTCCTTATGAAAGAAATGCCATGAACCGTCGACAAGCCGGGCGATAAGATCATCATCTGAATAGGTTACTTCATCGCCGGGCGTCCGGTCGCCGACTTCCAAATACACCGAATCCACCGAAGTTTCGTTGACAAGGTGATGCGCGTTGCCGGTTCCTGCTTTGAATCCGGCGCACATGCCTGTATGCAGTTCCGTCCTGCCTTCGTCGATATAGAGCGCGAGCGTACCGGATACAACGTAGATGAACTCGTCTTGCTTGTTGTGCGCATGACGCAACGCCGACATCGCTCCGGGCGCAAGCACGGTAATATTCACACCGAAATTGGTAAGCCCGAACAAATCACCCAATGGCCGCTTCACACGCCCGTTCATCATCGAACGGAACGGCTCCGGATAGCTAGAAGGCGTAGTTCGTGGCGCCGCATCAAGCGCGGTAATTGAATGGATTTTTGTGTTCACGGTGGCGAAGCGTGAGTCGATGTCAGGTTTAACGTCTAAGCTATGCGGACTCGCGTTTTGACCGTATTCTGCATCATGTCGATTCCGATCCAATTCTTGGCTGAGGTTTTGTAGAACTAGCTGCATTGACCGTGAATGAATCTGCCCAAGATTAAGCACCTTGCCAAGTAGCACGGCCATCCAGCCATGTGCCTTGGCTTCGAGTTTGTAGATCACGCGCGTTTCTTGGCCCAGTGGCTCCAATCGCCACTCGCCGAAACCTTCGATGAATCCGCCGAAATATCGCATCTGTATGCACCTCGGCTCATCCACCGCTTCGACCCGGCATCGAAAAGACCGTCCGCCAACGGGACGAATTTCTATCTCCGTGCTCAGCAGCATGCCGCCCGAGAGGATGCGTATTTCGAGAGACTTCGGCCACCACCGGGAATATCCTGCAAAATCGGCCAGCACCGGCCACACTTCGATGACGGGAAAGGGAATTGTGATCTCGTCGGTTGCATCTATCGGTGTGCTGGTCATCGTCTTTTCCGTTTCTTGGCGCGGACAGTGGGAGCCGCGTAACGTTTGAGTTCAGATCGTAGATCGGGATGAGCTTCTAAACCCCAATTTCTCATCATTCGCTATCGCCGTTTTACTGCTGCTATCTACGCTATCACTCCATGTAGTAAGGTGCAATAACCAGAGGGCATTGCACCATTTCTCAATAATTTTGATGGTGCAATGCGCTTTGCTTATTGCACCCTACTAGGTGTCCACTTATCGAACCCTCGGCCATCACGTAGGACTGCGAGTATCGTGTAAAACAGCCAAAACATATACCAAGTCATGGCGTACGATATAAAACAAGCCATAAGGAAATCGAGGAAGGAGTGCGCGATGCACTTTGGGAATGATTTCTGCATAAAGCAGAGGTGCTTGTTCCAGACGTTTTAGCTTCAACTCGATGGCGGCAATAAATTCTTCGCCTAGTCCAGGGTGTTGCGTTTCATACCACGTGTGAGCTTCTCCAATTTTCCGTAATGCCCGTGCCGGAAAATTTCAGACGGAACGCCATGAACCATCATTCAGGCGCGATTTGACTTGTTCCCATGAAAACCCAGCATCCGGATTTTCTTCAAATTCCGCCAAACGGGCTTCAAGTTCGGTTTTTAGCTCGGGTGATATGTCAACGACTTCCGGTACGGCCGCAACGCTATCCCAAATAAGCTCAACGAGGCGGATTCGTTCTTGTACCGGTAATTGAAGAATGTCGGTAATGGAAATATTTTTCATGGCAATGATTGTACGCTATCAATATGTTAGTGCCACAAGCAATTGTTTAGATGTAGGCAATTTCGTTGTTATCTGGCAGTCCGGCGGATATGACCGCCTGCCACCCTTTTTATCATCGCTACCGTCAATAGTAGGGTGCAATAACCGCAGGACATTGCACCATCAAAAGTATTGAAGAACGGTGCAATGTGCTTTGCTTATTGCACCTTACTAGTTAATGGACTAACTTCAGCGCGCCCCACTTGAACACCATGTTAAAGCTTTACTCATAGCCAGTTGAATATCGTTGTTTCAATTGGTCAGTGGTTGCACCAAATAGAGCCATAACCGATGAGTAATCGGTGTTTGGAGACTTTTGTAGCATGGCCAGTAGTTTTTCATTTCCATTATTAGAATAGGTCAAAACAGAACCATACCTTTTGAGTCTTTCTGAATTTATATGAGTTTTTGCATACACCGGGAAACTGGCCAGAAAGTCATCTGACTCAACAAGCAAATCATCGGTTAATGCTATAACTTTCTCAGTTAGGTCAACCAGCAAGGCGAAATTAGCCTCGCCTACGCATTCAAATATTTGCTCAGGACTGACATTTACAAATGCTTTTGTAGAATACTGTTGCACAATTTTTTCTCTGATTGGCCTTTCAATTTCGTTCCGTTTTAACCATAGCTCTTGTACATAGTTGTAGTTATGTATCATGGCTCTAATTCTTGGTATTTGGCTCCACCTTGGATACTCGTCACTCGATTGTTTTGGCACCAAAAAGGAAAGCTGAGAATAGTTCTCTACGATAGGTTTGGCGGTAAATAGAATTGTTGGTATGGCAGCCGCTCTTTGAATGGGGTTTTCCGTTAACTTACCATGATAATTTTGTTTGATTGAGATAAGGTTTGACCTTGCTTCATCAACGAGCAACGTCCACTTATTAGCAATATCCATTTTTTCCTTTTCGATTTTTATATCTTCTTGGTATCGAAAAGATTTGTAAGCAATTCCAGCACCCAGTAATGATGTAAAAAAAGCACTAGCTATGGGGAATATGTAATCTTTGAAAATATTACCTTCCTGCCTCAAGCTTTCTATCGCATTTACTATAATCTCAGCTTCGTTGTGCATAGATCTCCTTGGAGTTTTAACGCTTGGAATCACCAGCGATGTGCAGCTTTATCGCAAGTTAGCCAAGTAATATAAGAGAATAACCTATTACTCATCTACCGTTTTCCTAACCAACCCAACCATCGCATCCGGCAACGCAATATGCACATCCAGTACAAATTGCCGAGCCTGGGCTGACATCTTGTTCCAGATTTTACGAATGATATCGATCCATTTCTGTTCGTCGTACTCGGGATGCTTGCTAAGTCGAGCAGGTAGTGTTCGAGGAAAACCAGCGCGGCAATGTCTTCCAATAGCTGGGTATCGGGATTGGCTTTCAGCGATTTTTTGCCGACAGTTTGCGCTACGCGCGTGATGAATGCCTCGTCATATCCGGCCTTTGTCAGCAAACCGGCCACAGTATCGGCATGAAATTGGTTCAACGCGGCACGCCATTGGTGATAGCCCTTGCGATCCATCGGATAATCGCTGCGCGGTGATTTCCAGCGCCGGATATGTTGCGCGCGCACCGCCAGTTTCATCGCGTCATCGGCATCGGGCGCATAGCGTTCGAGCATATCCGACATGCGGTGCGAATACAGCAATTCTTTCGGCCAATCCTCCCCTCCGCAGGTTTCCCGGTTCGGGTCTTCACGATTCGCCGCATCGATCAGGGCGATTGCTTGGTCAAAACGGTGTTGAGTCATTGCGTTGGCCAGTTGAGTTGAGAATTGCCGAAGAAGCGCTGTTGATGCCATTATAATGGCAACAAACAAACGCATGCTGTTACGATTGAATGCAGCGCACAAGCCCCGTACCAATGGAATTTATCGATAATGCCCGATGCCGTTGCTTGAGCCGCTAACGGCCATCCCCGGAAATTTGGAGAAGATTTTATGAAACGACGCACCGTGTTACAAACGCTTGCCTTGGCAGCGGCATTACCACTGATTCCGGCTTGTTTTCGCGGCAACGTGGTTGGCGAACCCGCCAGCCCGGTTAAGCCGCTTAACAAGCCCCATGAAGAATGGCGCAAATTGCTCTCGCCCAGAGCGTATGAGATCCTGTTCGAAGAAGCCACCGAACGGCCGGAATCCAGCAATCTGGTGTATGAAGACCGGGAAGGCACGTTTATTTGCGCCGCTTGTTATCTGCCGTTATTCGATAGCGCGCATAAATATGAAAGCTGGACCGGCTGGCCCAGTTTTACCCAGCCGATTCCCGGCCATATCGCCACCAAGTTTGATTTCAAATTGATCAAACCGCGCACGGAATACCACTGCGCGCGCTGCGGCGGCCATCAAGGCCATGTGTTCAAAGACGGCCCGCCACCCCGCGGCGAACGCTGGTGCAACAACGGTTATGCGCTCAATTTTGTACCCAAAGACGAGCCGTTGCCTGCGCTCAGAAGTTGATCATGAGAGTGAACGCAGCCAAAAAGCATCGCCATGCCGTTCGACTTCGGCAAATTCCTCCCCTTCCCAGATCGATGCAACTTTAGCGGCCAATACCGGCCGTCTGCTTGCAGCCCACGCTGGCAGAATAATTTCCATACCGGCATGGCCGCCGAGAAGGAACATGGCGAGCAGGTATTGTTCGTTGTAATACCGCCCTGCCCATTCCGGTGGATAATCATCCGGCAGAAAAATGTCATGAAAGCCGATCACCACATCCGGCGGCAACGATGGTAGCAATTCCAGCATTGCAACGGTCACATCGCTATTCTGGAACGCGCGATGAGAACAATCGATAAAGCAGACATCGCCGGAACAGATACGGGCCTGCAGCAATGCGCAAATATCTTCCAGCGGCGCACGCAACACCTCATCGCAAAGCCGGTCAATTTCCGCCCGCGGCGACGGATCGATCGAAACAATACGAGTCGGCAAATTACCATCCACGATAGCCCGCTTCACAAAGCGGGTCGAATTGCCGGATCCGACTTCCCAATAAACCGCCGGGCGGCGTTCCCGCACCAACGCATACAAAGCGGCGCCATCCAATCCCGGCAACCAGCCGTTGATCCAGCGCGGGGTATCGTGATCTTCCGGCGCACGGGCGGGAATGTTACGTAAATCCTCGCGATAACCCGCAATCGTTTCGAGGGTCGCGATGATGGATTTGTCGTTGCGCCAAATGATTTTTTCCAAGGCATCATGCGCCGGCAATCCCCAGGCATTGCCCCAACGTGCCCGCGGGTGAACCGGATAATCCAGCGCTATCACCGTATCCGGCAGGAGGGGCAGCGCAGGCTGCGAAGCAGCAGTTGGAATTAACCCGGCTTGAAGCCGCGCGGCAATGCGATGCGCAAGCGCATCCAATAAACGCCGACCCAGTTTGACAATCGGCGCTTTGAACCAATTCAATAAGTTATCGGAAGCCATAAACAGCGATAAGAGACCAGTTGAAAATGATGCACTGGAAAAGCCAATGCAGTGGTAATTGATACGTGTATTTGCTTGGAAAAGGCGCGCAATAGCAAGCGGTTTGAATGTACTGAATGTGCCATTCGATGTCAAACCGGCCAACACAATAATCCGCGATCCGGGAATTTATCAGCGCCAGCCAGCACGTCAGCCTGTTTACAACGGCAATTAGCAATCCCTGGCAGGCCGTTGAAAAACAATTTCGAGGCAGCCGATACAAGACAAAAACACGCGAGAAAGCGCAGTTTATGCGGTATAAATGAGCATTTTGAGCTTTTTTTTTAACACCGCAGCGGCAACGCAGATAGTTTTTCAACGGCCTGCTAGTACAAATGTACTAAAAAAACGGTATAGTTGTGCCATTAAATTCGCGCGAACTTCGGTATATAGTGCGGTGGCGCGCTTTCTTTTTTGAACAATCAACGGATTATTGCTCGGCATCCGATTGAACACCGCAATACCCTATTTATTTAGCAAGGAGACAGAACAATGGAGTTAACAACAAAATCGCTTTCGGCATCGTTACGGCGCGGCTGCTATGCTGGCTGTAAGCAGCGCTCAAGCATTGGATTTTCAACTGGTATCGCATATCGGCGACAACTATAGCTACACCCTGACCTATGGCCCGAACGACAATATGTGGTTTGTTGAAAATGGAAATGTCCATACGACCATTCAACTTTCCGGTTTGTTCGGCGTCACCAGCGTATTCGGGCCGCTTGATAACGATTTCCCTTCCGGTCCAATCCACGATGGTCAATTCAATTGGACCGGATCGGTGCTATTCGGCGGATCGGTGGTGCGCTTTACCATGCTGGATGAAGATGTCGGCACCGGTAACTTCCCGACCGACAAGCATGTGTTTGGTTTCACACTGGTTGCACCCGGCACCAGCCCGATCGACAAAATTATTCTCGATACCAATGGTTTCTACAGCGGCCACACATTGGATGATCGCGACGTGCATAAACTCATTTCCGGACCGGGCATTCCGGCCGTACCGGAACCTTCCACCTATCTGATGCTGTTAGCCGGATTGCTCGGTATCGGCACTTGGATACGGCGACGCCAAGGTTGAGCATTTTTTCTTTTTGAGCAATACCGCAACTACACGGTAGTTGCGGTATCAGTTTTGATTCAAGCCATGTTTTAACTACAAACCGGGAAATTCGATTTTATCCATTTCCCGATCGTGCGTTATAAAGCGGTAAAAATAACATCGTTGACCGATAACGCGGTCGATTGCAGTAACACACCGGTAAATGTGATGCTGGCGATATCGTCGACAAAATGCACGACCACATCATTTCCGCTCGTTTCGATGCTGGTAATGAATGGCGCCAATTGATCAAAACTATTAAGTCCCAATTGCGTATCGAAAGCAACCTTATCCGCACCGGGTACGAAATCCTGGAAACGATAGTGTCCGACGTTAGCCAATCCAAAAATATCGAATCCATTGCCGCCCGACAAAACATCGTTGCCCAATTGCCCGACCAGCGTATCGTTGCCATTGTTGCCGGTTAAGGCGTTATCGCTGCTATTGCCGATCAATTTATCGTCATTTAAACCGCCAATGACGTTTTCGATCACCGAATTCAAACCTATCGATAAATTGTCCTGCGCCGGTTCATTGCCCGGCGTAACCCCAACAGAACTCAGCGTGCCAGGAGCCGCAACGTTCAGATTTAACGTAACGGGGACGGTAACGTTGGATGCATTCAGCGTATCGATCCCGCCATCATCATAGATGGTTTGAACAAAGTGGCCGCTCTGATTTGTCAATGTGTAGGTATCGTCGCCGGTATTTACCAGTTTTGCATTGTATAAATACGACAGAGCCGCGTAATCATAGGGCCCCAGATTGATACGCTCCAGCCCCTGGCTCTGCGGCGTATAAGACATGATGCTATACAATTCGGAATCTTCCACGCCCGTCAGATAAGGTCCTTCAGTTGTGCCCGGATCATCGGGCGACGAAGTCGCGTTGTAATTGCCGGGATGTTTTAATCCGAGCGTATGGCCGATTTCGTGAATCAAAGTCGAATAGGCATTGGTGCCTTTAGTGACATTCGTCGTTTGTGCGGCATCCGCTCCATTATTGATGTAGAGATCGCCAGCGGTATCACCGGTGGATTGATCCGGATAATATGCGTAACCGACCGATTCCGTTTGCAGATTATTTCCAAAGCGTAGCTGGCCATAAGATGATGCGGTATCGGTAACTTCGGTAAAAACGAGATTAAAATGCGAAGCAAGCGTCGTTAAAATTTCGCGCACCGCAACTTTCTGATCATTGGTCATTACGCTAAAGTTATTACCATCTGTTGCAGGGTCAGCGTAGCTCGGCAAAGCCGACATGAAACTGTACGTCACCGCCACCGTCGATCCGCCCGGAGTGGTAGGATTCCAGCGAATATCGCTACCGGCAAGCACTGCATCAACGCGATAATCATTGGTTATATTCGGCATATCGTTCTCCTTCGGTAAAAATATCAAGTTGCGATCCAATTTCGAGAGAATTTAATTTTAATTGAAACTTATGTCGGCCATTTGAATGGATATCGCTGTTTAATAGGCTTAATTCGAAGCTTGGGAAGCAAAAAGAACGATCGTTAATGCAAAATCTTTGTAATGCCTGCGATGAACAGTCAACGACTGTCGACCTAGCGTTGTTCAGGCGGTTCGCTATCCTCGGTTGTTGCGTCAAGAATCGGCAGCAGTTGCGGAAACAGCACACGCTCCTCAAAACGGACATGCAGCGCCAGCAAATCACCTAACTGCTGTAACCGCGCCAGTGGATCTCTCGCGCTGGATTCAGCGATCAAATTACGCAGCAGGGCATGGTCGCTCAGAATCCGCTCAACGGTTTCCATCGCCAATTGATTTTTCATCGCCTGGAGCAATCGTTCTTCCTGCTCGAAATGACTCGACATCACCAGCCGCCAATGTTCTTTGATTCTAGCCAGAACCTGTTCACATGCGGCTTGATCGGCGCTTTCAACCGCTTTGCGCGCGGCTCTCGCCAACACCAGCGCTGTGTGGTGGTCGCGTGACAGGGATAATAAAACGCCAGTGCGAGGCATATTTAAACGGATTAATACAGTGCTTGAAGGCCGGTTTTCACGTAAGCGGGAAGGTTTTTCTGGCTTGCGATGCTCGCGAGAAAATCCGGATCGTCAACCACCGTCAGCGGATCGAGTTTCAAAGGTTGCACGATTGCCGAAAGCGGCGCGGCGGCGCGCTCCAATCCTCGGACCGCACCGGTCAGAGACAATCGTGGGCGCAAATCCATTCCGGAGTCTTCCAATTCGTCCAAGGCAATCGTCCACTCCTGTTGTTGCGCGAGCCGGCTGCCCAGTTTTGCCAGCATTGCGCGCGGCGCCGATTCCGGTTGCTCCAGCTCGCGCGCGAGTTCGGGTAACTGGACTAACGCCTTGCGCAGCATATCCGCAGCGGATTTTAACGTTAGACTTCCTACCGAAGGATCGGCGGTTTGTTGTTGCAGAAAAATCATCCGCCGCAATCCGCCGATGCGCAGCCCCTCGCCCATCGCACCCAGGCTTTGCATCAAACTTGGTAAACCGTAACGCGGCACACCGTTAATCATGACCAACCGAATCGCAGTCTCTTTGGCTTGCAACAGATTCGCGTAAGGATCGTCCGCTTGCTGCGAAACAACGATCAGATCGGCGCGCTTGCCCTGTTCCAGCGAACCCAGCACGTCACCCCATTGCAAGATCGCCGCTGCACTGCGCGTTGCCATCGCGACAATGTCACGATCGCTGAAAACCGCTCCGGATGCTTGACTGACCAACCGGGCGACTTTCAATTCGCCTAACAAATTTTTGCTGCCCGACGGCGACCAATCCGAGCCGATGCCGATACGCACCCCGGCGGCCTTGGCCGCTGCGATGTCCGCCGTTTTGCCGTACAACAATAGATTGCTCAGCGGCGACCAGATCATCGCGCCGCCATTCTGTCCATAAACGCCAAAATCGTCTTGAGTCAACCCCGCGCAGTGTATGCCGGCTAATTGCCGGGTGATCGCCCATCGATCGTCCGGCAATTGCAACGACAAAAAATGTTTTCGCGCGGTTTGATCGATCCCTTCGCTCAAATGGAGCAAAAAGCACGAGGCTTTTTTCAACCGTAAAAAGAAACGTTGCGCATCTTTGGCATCGACATCGGCGATCCGCGTATCCGCCTCGGGTAATGCCGATTCGTCGGTTTGCTCCACGTTGCGCACAATACCGCGATAAAAACGCCGGATGCCAGCATTACTGAACAATTGAATACCTTGGCTGGTGGTAACGCCACTGATCAAACTTTTACATTCGACGTAGCGAATCAATGCGGGTACCAATTGCGGGGACTTGCCGATAATTTGCATCGGCCCGCTGATCAATTTACGGTACTCCAGGATACCGGACCATTGATCGCGGTTATTGAATGGTTTTGGCACATCCCACAAACGTAACGCGTTATAAGCCAAATGATTATGCAATTCGATCAAGCCGGGATAAATCGTACCACCGCTAGGGACGATGGGGATATCTTCGAATCCCGCTGGACTCCCAGACGAAGCCTCGCGAACGGCGACGATATTGCCTTGTTCGATGTAGATCACGCCATCGGCAATGACATCGTATGCATCGTTCATCGTAACAATACGCCCCCGCAACGCGGATTTCCCGCCGATCGCCGGATCAATCGGCTGTTCACGTTTTTTGCCGACTGCTTCGCGAACGGACTGTTGATGCTTTTTGTTATCACTGGTCATAGCTTTGGCACCACGCCTTTCGGCACGGTAATCGTAATATTCCGCCGTTTGGCAAGCAGGTCTTTACCTACCCGGCGCGCCCAATTATCGGATTCGCGCATCCAGTCGGGGAGACCCGGGGGAAAATCGATCTCCGGAATGGCAACCTTATCGCCCGGCTGCCAGGTCTCACCATACAAAATCAAAGACTGTACGCGATCGGGATGCCGGATCGCAGTATGCAGCGTTTGTAAGGCCGTGTTCCATTGATTTAGCATTGTTTGGGTTTCTTCACGCAGCTTCTGCTTATCGCCATCTGAAGCGCTTTCCGGTCGAGTCGGATGGGTAATAGGCACTTGCGTCACCGTGAAATTCTGGCTATCCGGTGTTGCCTCCCAGGCTCTCCAAGCTTCATCCGCCAACATCCCCAATGTCACCACCGCTTCAATTGGTTGTGTGGTTAACAAAGCCTTTAACCAGCGATGCCGGTAATCGGCGATCGCCGCAGACTTTTTGATTTTGGCCGGGACATTGCCATAGACGCTGTATAAAAACGTATTGATCATGACGTAACTGCGTTCGATACCAAGTTTCGCCAAAAATCCTTGAATCCGTTGCCCGGCTTCCCCTACCAATATGCGCCGCACGATCGCTTCATTTTGCGCCGGGTCTTGTCCGATCAACAACACGCGCGCCGAGCCGTCGAGCCGCCCGCGATGAAAAACCGGCCCCCACTCAACACGGAAATTTTCAATGGGGTAAACAGCAGAATCGGGATAATCCTGGCACAAGCCTTTAAACGGTTCTTCAATATAACCGGGATCGAATAAGCGCATGATTGGCTCCCTCCATCATTACGAAAATTTAAATGAGCACCACCAAAAGCCGCTGCCTTGTCGATAAATTCACAAGAAACCAGTACATTTGTCCTACCTTAATAAGGATCATCTTACTACAGAATTAATTCTTGCCAGCAGTTAAGATACATAGCCCTTGCTAAACATATCAACTAGATAGACGTGGGAGCGAGTACCGCGCAACGATACAACTCGTCTGTGCAGTCAATCAATCTGTGTTTCCTTCAGTTTGGCAAGCCAAGGTCTTTTTATTCACACATTCAGAAGGTGAACAGCATGAAACGTTTATTACCACTTGCATTGGGATCTTTGATCACCGCTTTCGCATCCACTTCCGCTTTTGCTGTGCCCGTATCATGGACGGACTGGACTTCTTCCACCGATTCGTTTTCTGCAAGCGGCAGCTTATCGGTCGGATCGGAGTCGGTCAGCGTTGGATATTCCGCCACCGGCGCGCACGCGTTTGTCGCCACCGGCCCTGGAACCAACTATTGGACAGGATCCGCTTATACCAACGGCACCGTTGATAACGCACCGCCGGCATCCGACATTATCGCATTGAGTCAAGGCGGTACTGTCACCATCACGTTTTCGCAAACCGTGATCGATCCCTATATCGCTCTTGCGAGCTGGAACGGCAACACCGTGGATTTTGGCGTGCCAATCGAGATCGACAGTTTCGGCCCGGGATATTGGGGTTTCGGCACACCGCTCCTGAATCCGGGTGGCACTGGCTTCTTCGGTTCCGGTGAAGTCCACGGCGTTATCAGACTGCCCGGTTCGTTCGATTCCGTCACGTTTACCCACACCAGTGAAAGCTGGCATGGTTTCACCGTCGGTGTTGCCGGTATCGCACCGGTTCCGGAACCTGAAACCTACGCGATGTTGCTGGTAGGGCTGGGCTTACTCGGCTTCGCAGCGCGCCGCAGACAACAAGCTGCTTAATAACCGGTTTTCATTCCCGGCAAATCCCGCTCACGCAGCGGGATTTGTTTTTGTAATTACGAAAATTACGGTTGTACGTGCGATTGACGCTGAATCCATTGCGTTATCGAATCCAGCAATTCCGTACGCAGCGGTTCTTTCAGGAATACCTGCTGGTGATAAACCAAACCCGGCAGTTTCCAAACTTTGTTAGCAGGATTGTGCTTCAACGTTGCTTCTGCAAATTCTTCGTTCCCCCACGCCGGAGTGATCGGATCTAATTCCGCATAAATCAGGTAGTACGGGATCGAGAAATCCGCCATTTGGCGACGGAAATTCACGACTTCCTGTTCAATCCCTTTGACGTAACGCAGCAAACTGCGGCGCACAATCCAATGATCGGCGCGCAAACGGGCTTTTTCTAGGTCGCTGTCGGTCAGATAATCCGTTACCCAGGCCGGTGAAACCGGCGTCACTAAATGGCGCAATCCCGGCCAGGAAAACACTTCGAACAGCCCATCCAGAACCGGCACCGTCAGCAGCGAAAACACTTGATTGAACAGCAATAATGGCAGCGGCTCATGATGCGGCTGCAGAAAATGCGTTTCGGCGTGAAACGATAGCTTGATCAGCGGATTGGCCACCCAACCGCGCCAGCCTGGCGGTTCGCTCACGGCAAACGCGGGTGCTAAAAAGACCACGCCTTGCAGCCGCTGGCATAAACCCGATTCGTCGAAATGCTTCAGCAAATAAGATGCCGCCACCAAACCGCCCAAACTGTGCGCCACGATGAATACAGGACGCTGCGAACCACCTTGTGCATCGCATTGCGTCATGAAAGCATTGAACGCCCGGCCAAACGTCTGCCGCAACGGTTCCAGATCGTACAAAGCCGATTGCGCCAGATACGCCTCGCCGACATCGACTCGCTCAATTCCCTCCGCTAGCGCCTGATCCGCACGGCGCAACTCCGGATTGGAAAGGCCATGCGCATAATGATCGAAACCCGCGACGAAGAAATGCCGGGAAAAATAGCGCGCCACTTCACCGTAGCGCCCGATATGCTCGTTCATGCCGTGCACCAGTAGGATGCAGGCGGTTGATTGATCCGGTTGTTTCGGCAACAGCGTGCGCAAAATCAGCGGCGCTTCATCCTCCTGGCCGATCGTGGTTTCTTCTCCCCAACGCGGATAGGGAGCGGTAACTAACGGATGATGAACACATCCGGAAAGTGTTACCAGCATGAGAAAGAAGGCAAATAAAGCTGTTAAATGAGATTTCTGAAGCATAACCACAATACAATTACCCCCGCCCAAGCTTGCGGAATTAATACAGTGCCAGATTAGTTCGGAATTTCGGCTTCGACAAGCAGGGCAAGCAAACCAAGCGATTCCTGCCAACCGAGATAGCAAGCTTCGGCGGGAATCACCGCCGGTATGCCTTCCTGCATGATGTTCAACTCGGTGCCGCAGGAAACTTGTTTCAGCGATATCGTCACCTGCATTTCTCCCGGCAAATTGGGATCATCGAACTTATCGGTATAGCGGATGCGCTCATGCGGCAGCAATTCCAGGTACTCACCGCCGAATGCATGGCGATGCCCGGTGCTGAAGTTTGTGAAAGACATTTTAAAACTGCCGCCGACTCTCGCATCGCTATGATGAACCTTCGCAGTAAAACCGTTCGGCGGCAACCATTTAACCAACGCATCGGCATCCAGAAAAGCACGGTAAATTCTTTCAGGCGGCGCACGCAGCACGCGATGAAGACGGACGGTATTGGTCGACATGATTATTTTCCCCTCTCTGGCAGATTATTCAACAAGCTGTTAATACGCAAACAACACCTGCAATCGCTGGCACAACTCCATTTGTGCCGCCTCGTCAATGACGCCAAGCTTGCTAACCAGGCGCGTTTTATCGACAGCGCGGATTTGATCGAGCAAAATCAAACCCTGTTTCTCCTTAAAAGTACAAGCAACCCGGCACGGAAATTCAAAACCGCGGCTTGTCATCGGCGCCATCAGCACGGTGGATAACGCAGAAAGCTCATCCGGAGAAATAACAACACACGGTCTTGTTTTATTGATTTCCGCGCCTTGCGTCGGGTCGAGTTGCACCAGCCAAACCTGGAACCGCGAAACTTCGGGCATCACCAGTCCCAATCGTCATCGGTAGACAGCGGTGCATTCAACCATTCCTGATCCAGCGGCTCCGTGCCGTGAGTCTTCAATGTAGCTTCGATGGATTCCCGCCAACCATCACGCGCCGGTTTCATAGGTGAAATCAACAAACCGCCCTCGACGACTTGCAATTGCAAATCCTTGCCTTCCAAGTCGGCTTGTTCAATGAGCGGCTTGGGAATACGAATGCCCTGGGAGTTACCTATTTTAATGAGATGGGTCATGAGCAACACGAATGAGTTATGATAGCGGCACCACTATAATGTAATTACTTTGAGCATACAAGAAATTCCGTATGGCGGATACCTAATGGACGATCTGCTAAACCAAAGCCGTCATCAGAACACACCCCAAGCGATCATCACTTTCGTTCGGTGGGTGGGACATTCGAGAGGAATGCTTCCATTTGGCAGAACGCCTCTGGCTTCCACCTTATGCAGGTTAATCAATCGAAGCCCGCTTCGGCGTAGCGAGGAGAAGTCCGCCGGAACTCAAGCGAAGCGCCCCGCACCGGGATACCGGGGTGGTGAAGAGAGGTGACGAGCTGAAACCACCAGTATGCACAATCCGGCCAGCATCAGAGCATAACCGGAAGGCTCCGGAATCGCAGGAAGAGGGACAAGATCTGCGTCGATTTGAAGGAAATTACCATTCCCAGAATGCCTCGGACTAAATGAAATGCTACTTCCAAATGCCACATCACGCAACGAAAAGCCCACGTGAGACCACCCTTGGCCTAGCGCTTCGGAGATAAAGGTTGTTACGTCAAAGCTGTAGATCGCAAGGTGGTCAGGAAATGATGCAGCAAACAAGAATGTGCCTGCACTTACGTCAGAAGCAGAAATCAATCCGTCTCCCTGATAACCGCGAAACTCAATCACCGGATCGCCCTGGAGAGTGGAGTAAGGTGACCTTCCTGTTGCGGTAAGCACAAGAATCGCGCTGTGAAGCCCGGCAATCCCAGCAATCGGAAACTCCGCGGCAGCGCGTTGCTCAGAAACACCAACGCCAGGAATCGTACCCAATCCAGGACCCAGATGCACTTCCCCGCACGGAAAACTAAAAATGGGGTTACTTGGAGTACCACATGAGGTTTGTTGGTCGCTAGGCAATACGACTGCCACACCAGCATGGGCAGCTCCCATGTACAACAGAATAGCGCCTATGGAGATGAGCAGTAGCAACAAGCGACGCATATTGATTGTCATTGCGATGAACATATTTTAATGATTCTCCTATGTAACAAGATTGGAAGAGTTTTTGCTTGAATGACTAACATTGAAACCAAACCGAAACCGGCGACGAAGTGATTGGGGCGGAACACTTTCAGCTTCCGCCTTACGCGGGTTAACTAATCCACTTCTCCTCGTAGGGAAACCTCCATTCAATTGGCAAGGCTCTTTCGAGTGTCGCTACTTGATCAGTGCTATACGCAGTTTTCAAGATGCCAAGACGGGTGAAGTTCAGTGATGCAGTGCCCGGCACCCATCCCAAGAAGAGCAAACCAAGTACCTTCCGCGCCTCAAAATACCTTTGGACGAGAGAGAAATCATGCTTCCGCAACTCCCAGATCGTAGCGACCGGTACCACAGCGAGAAACAGGACTCTGGATGTGGAACCAACCGGGATCCTTGCTTCTGTTGTGGCAAGGTGATTCCCTAGATTACGGAAGACGTTGAGGCCTCGGATCTTTCCCTGACCGGACAATCTGAACTCTAAGTTAACGACATACCCCTGACCTAGATCGATCCGGCGCGCCTCGGGACCCATCGGCAACGGTAAAAGAAGCCGTCGCCACTCATCAATACTGATATCTTTCGGAACCACGCCATCGAAATCCACCAGGGATAGAGATTTGCCGTCTGGAGCCTTTGGACATTCGTTATGCAAAATCGTCGAAATGCTTCCCACCGCTTGAAACATACGAATTTGCTTGGCAGACTGATCGATGGTCTTGACCTCCACGAAAGCAGGTGTCTCATCGACACGCACTTCGATATCAGCCTCCACGCCAAGAATCGCGTCTTCAATTGCTTGCACTGAGCAGTGGCTATGCAGGAAGAAAGTGGCAAGCAACTGATTCTCAAACCCTCGGTGCGACGGGAGACGCTGCCGCAGTGTGGGCCAACCGGGAAGGTGAGAAACCTGTCGAACGATTTCTGCGTAGCAGTGGAGCGCTTGCCAATGCCATGGCACTCCGGTCGGATTCTCAACTAACTGGCCGACAACCCAGCCGACTCATAGCGAAGCGTCAGGGTTACGAAGCTTCTCGGATGGAAAGATGTCTGCTAGCAAGTCGACGTCTTGAATCAAGTCTGCCGACGTCAAATACGTCTCGTTCGGCGGAGCCGAGATATTGCTTGCCAGATGATTGCGTAGAACCGTCCAATCGTCAGTAGGAGCCATAGACATCTACGCCGAGGCCCAACTTCAATTCGACGCTCAAAATCGCGCAAATCATTACGTCAGAAATGAAATCCAATACGGAATCGTTCACGGATATCCCTTTGTGTTGGATCCTCGACCCTAGGCCTCCCCCTCCGGCGGGTGCTTGCTGATATAGTCGATGATGTCGCCGACGCTACGCAGGGTTTTGACTTCCTCACCGTCGAAAGTAACACCAAAGGTATCCTCGGCGTCAAACAGCAGTTGAATGGTGTCCATCGAGTCGAGTCCGAGTTCGTCGAATTTGGAGGCGGTGGTGATCGTCGAGGCGTCGACATTGTCGACTTTCGACGCGATGAATTCGATCACTTTTGCTTCGAGTTCTGCTGTATCCATGGTTAGGGCACCTATTGTGAGTTTAACGGGTTGTATAAATGAGGCTGGCGTTGTTGCCACCGAAGCCGAAGGCATTGCACAGCACGGTGCGCACGTATTTTTGTACGGCGGTGTTGGGCGTATAGTCGAGGTCGCATTCGGGATCGGCTTCGAGCAGGTTGATTGTCGGATGGATGGTGCCGGTTTGCAAGGTCATAATCGCGGCGATGCTGCCGATCGCGGCGGAAGCGCCGATGCTATGGCCGACCATCGATTTGGTGGCGCTGATCGGTATCTCTTTGGCGCGTTCGCCGAATAACTGCTTGATCGCTTTGGTTTCGACGACATCGCCGATCGGAGTCGAAGTGGCGTGAGCGTTGATGTAATCGATCTTGTCCGGGGTCAATCCGGCATCGTCGAGCGCGGCTTGCATTGCCGCGACTTGCCCGTCCATGTCCGGCGCAACGATGTGCGTCGCGTCGCAGGCGCAGCCGTAACCGGCCAATTCCGCATAAATTTTGGCGCCGCGTTGCTGCGCGGCTTCTTCGCGCTCCAGGATCAAAATGCCCGCACCCTCACCCATCACAAAACCGTCGCGGCCTTTGGCGAACGGCCGTGAGGCATGCGCCGGATCGTTATTGAAACCGGTGGACAATGCAAACAATGCTTCGAAACCGGACATCGTCAGCGGCAATACACAGGCTTCCGCGCCGCCGGTCACTACGGCATCGGCTTTGCCGCTGCGCAGCAGATCAAGCGCCATGCCGATGGCGTTCGCGCCAGATGAGCAAGCGGTGCTGCAGGTTAAATTGCTGCCCTTCAAGCCGTATTGAGTGGCAATCCAGGCACCTGCCGAGTTAGCCATGATGCGCGGGACAGAAAATGGCGGAATCGATTTACTTTGCAGTTTGCGCGCTGCGGAGTATTCAAAGGTTGAAAACCCACCCATGCCGGACCCCAGGCATACCGCCAGCCGCCGCGGTTCATAACTTTCAAGACTGCCGGCATCCGTTATCGCCTGATTGGCGGCATGCAGCGCCAATTGCGTGAAACGGTCGGTTTGTTCGATTTGCTTGGCAGACAAAAATGTTGCGGGATCGAAATCGGTAATCTCACCGGCAATCCGGGAGCGCTGCTTGGCAGCATCAAAACTTTGAATACCGGCAATGCCGTTGACACCGGCTACTGCATTTTCCCAGAATTTTTCAACACCGATACCGATCGGTGAAACAATCCCCATTCCAGTTACTACGATACGCATAAGAAATCAGACAGAGAATATTAAGGCAGGAGCTTTTGAAAACAAGTCATAACACTGTTCTTTGGAATATACTGAAAGCGGAAAGTGCTGTCAAACCAGCAACCGGAGCGCGGGATGCACGGATCATTGCAAAACACTGGCTGATCAAGTCATTACGTCTTGGAGGGAAATGATTTTTGCATGACTTGCCACGATACCCTCGTGGCTTTTAAAACCGGTTATCCGGATTTTTCACGGTTTTCGGTTTTCTTTTTCCAGACGATCGTTCCGTAGGTACCGGCATAGGCGCCAAGAAATGCAGCAGCAATGTAGATTTTGTTCTCGACATAATTGGTGACGGTAAAAGCAGTTACCAGAATAATCATCGCCGACCAGAATGCCGCGGCGTGCGCCCTTCTTTCCTCCACGTCAATAAAGTAAAGCGTCCAGCACACATCGGCGAGAGCCATCGCAATCATGATTAAAAAAAAGGTCACCCACGAGAACTCATAATCCATAATAAGCCTAATAACAACAATGATCGGAACATAAAAACCAAGCAGATGGCAGTATCAAAATTATAATCCTTGCCACGCATAATTATGCGTCCAGAAATCAAACGGCATAACCGGTTTCGTGTACGTGGCGGCGGCAAAACCGGTCACTTTCCCTTGATAGCGAGTGGGGCCGCAAATCGCCAAACCACCTTTATCTTCCCGGACCCGCAAGCTGCCGCCGAGCGAATGAGTGCGAATCGGCAATGACGTCCCAAACACTCTGGAAGCAACATAAGCACTCGCTGCGCTGCCGGTTCCGCAACTTAGTGTAAGATCTTCAACGCCCACTTCAAACGTGCGCACAGCGATACCATCATCCACGCGCCAGATGCAGTTAACATTGACACCTTCTGGGTGACCGAGATACTCGCACAGTGATTGATCTTCACGCAATGCTTTACCAAGCGATCTGGCCGACTCCAAATCTAATTCGGAACCGATCACGACGACATGGGGCACACCGGTATAGGCATAGTGGATATGGTTGTCGATTTGCCGGTAATCTCTTACTTGCCCCAGATTCACCTCAACCAACTCCTGTTCCACCACGACTTCTTTCGCGCCATCGCCGGTTATGATCGTAAATACATCGCTGGTAACATAACGATCACGGAAATAACGTGTAGCGCAGCGTAAACCATTGCCGCACATGGTCTCTTCCGTGCCATCGCGGTCAAATATTTTCATCGTCAGCGCGCCCTGCATGCGGTCAACATACAGAATACCGTCGGTTTCTTGCTGCGTTGCCAATGCCGATGAAATCTGAGCACGATCAAAGCCTTCGAGTGGCGTTTGCATCTCATCGATGACTAAAAAAGAATTGCCGCATCCATCCATCTTTGTCGCTTTGATTCTCATATCGGTATCCTCAAATTTGTATCGAAAGTAGAAAAATACTGGTCATTAAGTATTGGATCAGGGATTGAATCCCATCCGTTTGGTCAAGTGAGCTTGCGCCACGCCCGAGATAAATTCGTCTTGCACGATGCCGGTCAAAACAAAGCCGTTTTTAAGATAAAAACGCAAACTGTCATTGGCATCGGCATCGATAATCACGTTCAGAATCCTGCCGCCTTGTCTCTGAATTTCAGTAAAGATCGCGTCCACCAGCAAAGTGCCGTAGCCTTTGTTGCGATGATCTTTGTCGATCGCGATTACCATCAGTTGATACGTATTGACCGTCCTTTTGGCAATCACATAGCCGACTGGCTTGTTATCTTCTATCGCACAAAATCCAAAATATTTACCGTTTCCGATACCATCCAACTCTTCCCGGATATCCGGTTGATACATTGCGCCAATATCCTGCATGGCAATCTTTTCAAGCTCCGGGCATATATCTTTAGTAATTGCAGTAATCATATTTCTAATCGACTCATTAATTTCCAAGTAAGTTATAAACACGATCCTGGTGCGTCATCACACCTTTTTTTGCAGCTTTTGCAAAAGCAGCCGCCGACAATTCTTCCAAAACTTCAGTTTTCCCATCGAACCGGCTGGGGAAACGTTTCCTGAGACGTTGAATCGCGACATCGACAATCAAGGCGATCATGTCATTGTGCGGAATGCCGGCATGACGGCACATATTGGTCAAATCCGCTTCGGTAGGATGCAAGCCTGGAATGACGTTGGCCTCGAGAAAATACAACTGGCCATCGCGTTCGCGGAAATCCATGCGGTTGTAGTCACGCACTTCCAGCGATTCATGCGCGGTAATGGCAAGTTTTGCAAAGTGGATTGCCTTATCACTCCATGCAAGTCGAGTAACGTAAGGATTTTCTATATTTTTCACATGGGGATCCCGAACCTGCGGTTGTCCGGGAATTTTTGCAAAATCGAACTCCAAAATCGGTAAAACATGATTGCCAATGATGCCGATGGTATATTCAAGCCCCGGCAGAAACTCTTCTACCAATGCCGGTTGGTTGAACTGCTGGTAAATGGCATCCAGCGCTTCGTTGAGCTCCGTCACGCTATGGACCTTACTATTCTGGTTGATACCAATGCTGGTGCCTTCGCTGTAAGGTTTCACCATCAGCGGAAACGACAAGTTTTGCAACCGGTCGCCAGGCATCATCAACTGAAATTTCGCCGTAGGCACGCCATCGTAAGCAACAATCCGCTTCGCAGTTGCTTTATCCATCTTGTTGATGAAGGTTTTCGGGCTACTGCCGGAATACGGAATGTGCAGATGTTCGCAAAAGAATGGCACGATAGCTTCGCGCAATTCTTGTTCGTCCAATCCTTCGGTGTTGTTGAACACCAGGTCGATATTGTTTTTCCTTTTCTCAAGCTGATGATAAATGTCAGGCCCTACATCAATCAGCTCGACATTCGCTCCGACTCGCTCCAACGCTGCGGTAATCGCGGCAATGGTTGACGGGCTTTCAAATTCGCCATACCGCGGATCTTCCATGTCCGGCCTTCTGACATTGCAGGTATAAGCGATATTGAGCTTATTCATCATTAAACTGCGATAACATCGGGCTCATGCTTCTTGAAGTGATGAGCTTGCATTGTTGCTCGTTTGATAAATTGAAGCCTCTACGGTCGACCATTTCTTGGAAATCATGTAAAAGGTTGCCTAATAACGATGGCTCCGTGGAATGGTTTACAAAGACAAGCTAATAGCTTGAACCGACATGATTATTTCGTTATCGACTATCCGCCGCTAGAAATTTCCGAGCAAAGAACTGCTCTCAGCTCAATTGAATTCAAGCTGTGAGAAAAGTCACAGCGGTTTAAAGCCGGATTGGCAGTAAAATATCGCTATAGGAAAAAATCGCTGCGACTCAAACTTCCACCAATATTCGAATGGAGGATCCATGATGTTTTACCGATCGCAATTTATTGTTGCCATTCTCGCAGTCGCCATGACTATTGGATGCAGTACCGATAGCAGTCTCAAAGTGAACACACCAGGAACGGGAAATAATCAATCAACCGATACTGGATCAACGAAAAATGGTGAATCGATGAAATTCTCTCCCAATCCTCCCGAAGGCTGGCTGTGGTCACACGATATCAACCCGAAGTACGTCAGCGACGCTGATGTTCCGGAAATGCACCTGACTCGAATCTCTGCTTACGGTGAAAACGATCTTCGACGCTTCGCCGCTATCATCTATCGCGTTGCAAATACGGAAAGTATTACACTACCGGAACTGACCGCTGCCGGGATTGAACCTGGAATCGCCGCCAGCGGCGCTCGCCCGGTTTCTATTACCGTCGGCAGTGTTAACGGCGAGACTCGCTTCTCGCTGGTGCTGCACAAAGGTCCCGGGCCGCAATCAAAGGTGTGGATCGATCTTGATGAAACAACTTTGAAGCAACTGCCAACCGATTCAAATCGCATTGCCGACTTCGCTACCTATACGGTTGACGGTGTCCGCAAATACGCGGCCATTGTCGAAGAATACCCTGGACCTTCGACGGTGTTTACGCACTTAACCGCAAAGGAATTGGATGCGCAGCTGCGTAAGCATAAAGCCACCCCGGTTCGCATCCGCGGTTATTATGAAGGAGAGGCGCGATACTTCTCGGCAGTCGCAGAGCGGCTGAATGTCGGTGAGTGGAATTGGTACGACGAAATTAACGCCGATAAGGTTGCCAAAAAACTTGACTCTCATCATGGTTACCCCTTTGATCTGGATGCTTATCGCCAGCCAGGCACCGAGTATGGCGTGTATTACACGGTCGTCATGTACCGCGATCGGAATGATTATTAGAGGCCTTTGCGCGGTGTCATGAGCGGTACGAGAATAAGGCAAAAATTTGCGAAAAAGCGGAGTTTATACGAGGTAAATGAGCATTTTTCGCGAATTTTTAACGCAATTATTGTGCCGCGTAGTAACCGTGCAAAGGTCTCTATTAATATTTAAAAACTTTCGATCCATTCAACAGCAATCCGCTGGGTTGCGAGCAAATAAATTCCCACCCTAGAATTGTTTTGTATGCGAATGTTGCCCGCCGTTTCCAGAACAACAAAGGCACTCGTTCATAACCGGATTCCGGCTCATAACCCGCACCAGTGAATCCATTCAAAACATTGCGATAATAGTCTGCTCTTCGCTCAAATCTCACATGAATGCCATCGACACCAAACCAGCAGGGTTGCTGTTCAATCAACGTGAATCGATAAAGTGCGGCCATTTCCACTAATCCGGCATGGATCGCTTGAACACGATCGATTGCTTCAACTCTCGATAACCGGCAACAAGGATAAAAAAGATTGCGAAAAAAAGTGTAACGTGATTCGGTTAAGCGTTCGACCGACGCCATCGGTAAGCCGGTCACGACAATCTGCGCCGAATGACGCTGCAACTGTTTAATGCACCATTCCACCGCCAGCAAAACTTTCGCGGGCGGCAATTCATACATAATATCGTTACCAATATCAGTCAACAGCGCATATACCGGCTGTGTATCTGACGTATCCAGCTGCCGCCACAGTCCGCAATCCGCGATACCCGGCAAGCCGCGCAACAGCATTTCGCTGAAGCAACCGTACGCCCGGCCATGTCCGGTTGCCGCAAAAACTTCACTCGCTCTTCCAATCCGCTGCTGCATCAAATCGATGACCAAGCGCAACGATAATGTCAGATTACTGGCGCCGAGCAAAATAATCCGGTTCTTTTGCCTATTCATTTGATCATTAAAATTATTCTTCCACTTGCATAACTGCGGCATAGGGCAAAATCAGGACAAAGAGACTACGGAATCAGGCATGATAGGCTATTGTATTGAAAAGGATAAATCAGTAATTTACCACTCACCGGCAAAATAAATGTTTGCACGGCAAGTTCAGAAAATTTTTCTGACCGGTTGCGATGTACTCATCCAATAACAAGTCTGAAATTAGCTATAAAAACAATAATTATTGTCAGTAATTTATCCAACAAACGGCTGATCACTCCTAGTAATGCCGTTTGTTTTTTCTCCGCTCCGTGAGCAATGCCGCATGGTGCTAGTACCAAACAGGATGATACGATTTTTAGATATTGCGTGAAAACTAACCACGCTGATAAGCAGAGAAATCTCTAATTTTCTTGCAAATAGGAATGATCTAGCGATCATTATTCAACGGTTTGCTAATCCAAATTACATGCGAGTAAAACCCATTTTTCGTACTGTTTCATATTGTTTTGATTATTTCTGATACTTTCTAACAAACTAACTTCGGCACCCAAGTCCCTTCTTCTATTGATAGCATTTGATATTTCATTACGGTCTGCGTAAGCATGTACGGAATAAAAATCTACAAAATCAAGCGCGTAATATAAGCGCTCACTTATCCTGATATTATAAAAAGAGCCGAATTTAGTTTTAATCAATTCCTTTCTTTCATGAGCCTGTTTTTTGCCGAATGAGAAGTACCCTTTGAATAACACCGGGTCTTTAGTCTCAAGCATGATCAAGAAAATCAGGTAAGCAAAATGTAATTTCTCTCCGATTGGGACAGAAGAAGTAATTGCCAAGATTTTTTCGTAACACTGTTTTTGTGTTCGTAAATCAAGCTTAAAGAATGCGGAGAAAAGGGAAAACAGCAATATCAATTCAGCCAGATCATTTTTTTCTGTCGTTAGAGTGTGCTCGTTACTTTCGCGATATTCATTTCGATCACCGCCCATATTGAACCAACCGCGTTTTTCATCTCCCGATGAAGAGACACCAATTTGAACAAATTTATTAACTAAATCAGAATCAAATCGTTGGAATAACAACTTGGCGTATTCGACATAATCAGGCAAAGTAAGAGTATAACTTTGATCAAAGAATCTTCTTAAGTAAGTATTTGAATCAAATCCGCTGCCATAAATTGCATTGACGGAATGCTTGAGTTGTTCGGTATCCGTCGCAATCACGAAAACGATTCCTGGTACGCCAAACAGATGTTTAATTCTCTCTAATAACTCGATTGCATAAAGCGGGCGGCATCGATCAAGTTCATCAATAAAAATAAATAGCGGTTTTTTCAGATAGCCTTGATCGCAAGTTAGCTTTTCTATCAAGTCTCCCAAAGAAATTTGGAAATTTTTAATGGCATCTTTTGCCGCCTTGTTATTTTCAACTAATTCTTCGGTGACTTTCCCTACAATGGCAGTAACCGATTCTTCATCTTTCTCAGTTATAAAGTCGCTTATTTCTTTATATCCAGACTCTCCGATTGCTTTTGAAGCAGCCGCTTTTGCCAGAATTGGGATCAAGCTCTTGACGAGTCGACCGATGCTGAACAATCCCGATTTTATTGCCTCATCTTCTTTATCAGAAACTGACAAGTAAGATTGCAATGATTCCTTGATATGGGAAATAACCGATAATAAAGGATCATTCGAGAAATCATTTTCCCATGCATTGAACAGCACGCATGGGTGCTTCTTCCTCAAATCTTCGTACCAATGCTCAATGAAAAAAGTTTTACCGGATCCCCAAGGGGCGTTGATATTGATTACAAATGGATCTTTTTTAGCGACCAAGTATTGCGTAAGAAAATCAGCATATTTCTTTCGCTGCAATACATCGCCAATCCATTCTTTCACTTCGTCATGCATTAATCATAGTCTCCATTTTGTGAGATTCTATTCAGTTCACCCGTAATCACGCAGCAATTCCTGACACCAACCGGGCATAGCGTCATACCGGAAAGTAATGTGGCCATTGCGGATTGTTGCCAATTGCTGAAATGGATTATCCGCGCGGGAGTTGTCGAGGATGTAGACGTGATCGCAAAGCGGCAGCGTCTTTTTGATCAGCTTCAGCGCTCTAGGAATTCGGCTAATGACTTTGTCATCCGGTACATGGTGACCGCCCTCGCTGACACGTTGCGCAATACGCGCCTGGTTGAGCGCCGGGTCACACAGGTGAATGAACACTAGAACGATTTCATAACCGAGTGTTTTAGCATACGCAACGAAGTCGATTTTTGACGGATGCGAGAATACCGTTTCAAAACAAAAGCTACGGCCTTGCCGCAGCAGCTGCAAACGCATGTGTTCCGCCAGTTTGGCGGCATGATAGCTGTGCGCTTCGGGTTCTTGCGGATACAACAGTTTAGCGATGATGTCCGCATTCACAAACGATAAGCCGTTGGACGCAAGCCGGGTACGGTAGAAGGTGCTCTTACCCGCGCCGTTACCTCCGGCCAGCAACCAAAGCTGTTTTCTTCGGTTCAAGGCTCCGATCCGGTCATTGCGATAAACTCGCCACCTTGAAATTTCCCCGTTTGAATTTGACCATCCGGGTAAATTTGCTCCAGGTAGCCAGGATACGCTAAGGAAGCTTGATATCTGAGCACACTCCCGGTTACCGTTTGCGGCAAAACACCTGTGGCGCGGTCGGTTTCCAGTGATTGAAAAACTGCTACCGGATCGACCGGATCGCTGGCAACCGGTTCGACGATGATCTTTGCCAATCCCGCCGAGATCGCCAGCAAATCGTCCGGATTCAACATGTGGTCGACATTACGCCCTATTTCCGCCCAGTATTCGATTTGCTCCGCCGTGCTGCGGTGAAACCGCTCTGCAGTCAATGCTGCGGCTTGCATTAACTCATCCTGCAAACGAATCGGAGAAGTTGCTTTTGCCATGATGAATTCCATTTAAAAATTCAAAAACAAATTGTAGCAGATTGCTACAATTTTCTCTGTTAACGTAAGTAACCAGCAGAAATTGATCAACAGTAAGAAAAGCAACTGCGGCAAAATTTAACGCCGAGCATTGGAATGCTACACTTCGCTATGCTTTTTATTTCTCTCGCATATTTCTATTTTGGCCGTTTTAACCGCATTCGCTGGGTAATTCATCTGGCCATGATCCTGGCTGGTTATATTGCAAGTGCACTGCCGGTCCAAGGACAAAAACCGGAAACCCCGCAATCCGTGATTCTGAACCCGATCAATATCACCGCCACCCGCAGCGAGCGTTCACCGGAGCAGATTCCCAACAGCATCACGCAAATCAAACGCGATACGCAACATGGCTATCAGCCCGGCGCAACGATGGATGAGTTTGCGCGTGGCACGCCGGGGGTATTTTTCCAGAATCAATTCAATTTCACTCAGGATTTGAAGATCTCGATTCGCGGCTTTGGCGCACGCTCGCCATTCGGCGTGCGCGGTATGCAGTTGCGGGTCGACGGTATTCCGGCCACGCTGCCGGACGGACAAACGCAACTCGATTCGATCGATCCGTCGCTGATCGAACGTATGGATATCGTTCGTGGTCCGTCGGCGGCGTTATACGGCAATGCATCCGGAGGACTGATCGACATCACCACACGAGAAGCGCCGGATGAAAAATTCATCATCATGCCGCGCCAAGTTTTTGGAGAATATGGTTATACGAAATCCGAGCTCTTCATGGGCGGGCGGCAAGGCGGCTTCGGCTATAGTCTTTACGGCTCGCATTTACAGCAGGATGGCTGGCGCGATCACAGCGCGATGCAGAATACTTTTTCGCAAACCAAGCTCAACTTCCAGACCGGCGCAAACTCGGATCTGATGCTGGTTTTCCGTGAGTTTTATTCACCGCTCTCGAAAGATCCCGGTGGACTGACTTATGCGGAAATGCAGGCGAATCCACGGCAAGCATCGGCCCGCAACGTACAGTACAACGCCGGTGAGGAAATCCGCCAGGAGGAAATGGGCATCCGCTTCCGCCAGCGCCCTGCCGCCGGTAAGGAATTTACCCTGACCACGCATATGTTGCACCGAGATTTTCAAAGCCGCCAACCGTTTTTCGACGGTGGGCAAGTGCAATTTGACCGCCTGGTCGGCGGTGTGATGGCGCAGTTTGTCAACGATCATCAATTACTCAACCGCCCCAACCGCTTTTTGATCGGCGTTGATTACGGCGTTCAGAACGACGACCGGCAGCGCTTTAATAACAATCTGGGCAAACGCGGCTCGTTAAATCTTAACCAGATCGAACGCGTACATAGCATCGGACCGTTTGTCCGCAACGAGTGGAACATCGCCGATAAACTGGATGTGGTGATTGGCGGGCGCTGGGATTGGCTGCACTATCAAGTCAAAGATCAATTCAGAAGCGATGGCAACGACACCGGCTCGCGCACGGTCTCGCAAGGCAGCGGCTCCGCCGGGCTGGTGTATCACGTTACCAGCCAACAGCAACTGTATGCGCATACCGCAACCGTGTTCGAAGCACCGACGACTACCGAGTTACTCAACAATCCGGCGGGACGCGGCGGATTCAATCCTAATCTGAACCCGCAAACCTCGCTCAGCAACGAATTCGGCTTTCGCGGCAACACCGCCGGGTTTCAATACGATACCGCGGTTTTCTTCATAAAAACCTGGGATGAAATTACCCCGTTTGAGCTGCCGTCCTCGCCCGGCCGGGCATTTTTCCGTAATGCCGGCCAGTCACGCCGCATCGGTGTCGAAACGCGATTGGCGACACCGGAATGGAAAGGATTACGCGGCGAAGTCAGCCATACCTTCTCCGATTTTGAATTTGAAAAATACACTGTCAACAATGCCGATCTGAAAGGCAATAGTTTTCCGGGAATCCCTCGCCATCGTTGGGAAGGATTGCTGCGTTACTCGCATCCACTGGGCTTTTTCGGGCAACTGCACGTGCACCGCGTCGGCCAGTTTTATGTCAACGATCACAATACCGCCGTCAACCCGGCGTACACCCTCGGGCAACTGCTGGCAGGATGGGAATTACGGCGCAACAACTTTGAAAGTTCGATTTTCTTCGGCGTCAATAATCTCTTCGATGCCGACTACAACGCTAACACCCGCATCAATGCCGCGCTCGGGCGATATTACGAACCCGGCCCGCCGCTCAATCTGTTCGGCGGCATGCGGGTGCGGATAGTGGTGTTTTAAGCCCGGTATGTATTGAGACCGTCAAATAGGAATGATACAGTTGATGCCTCGAATATACTTCCAATCGATTATAACTATGCGGCTCCCATTAAATTTCATCGCTTTTTCTTTCATTGCCAGCATTTTCTTTTCACCCGCCGCACACGCGCAGCGCATTCAAACCGAGTTCGATGTCCGTTTGGTCGCCGAGGGTTTGCAATTCCCGTGGGGGATGGCGTTCATGCCGGATGGCCATGTGCTGGTCACTGAAAAAGTCGGGCGCTTGCGGGTGATTTCACCGGATGGACGAATCTCGGAACCGGTCAAAGGCGTGCCGGAAGTATTCGCGCACCAGCAAGGCGGGTTGCTGGATGTCGCGCTGGATCCCGAATTTGCAAAAAACCGCATGATTTATTTGTCGTATGCCGAACCGGAAGGCTTTAAAGCCAGCACCGCGGTCGCTCGCGCGGAATTGAAGGATGGTCGCTTGGAAAACTTGCGGGTGATTTTCCGCCAGTTGCCTAAAACCGAAGGCGGCGTGCATTTCGGCTCACGTCTGGCATTTGCTCCCGACGGCAATTTGTTCATTACCTTGGGCGACCGCGGCAATTATCTGGAAGAAGCGCAACAAACCGATAACTATTTCGGCAAAATCATCCGCATCCGCCCGGATGGTTCGGTGCCCGCCGATAACCCGTTTGCCAACGATCCCAAAGCAAAACCCGAAATCTGGTCATATGGTCACCGTAGCGTACAAGGGGCTGCGATTAATCCCAAAACCGGCGAGTTATGGATCCACGAACACGGCCCGAAAGGCGGCGACGAAATCAACATTCCCCAGCCTGGCAAGAATTACGGCTGGCCGAAAGCCAGTTACGGCGTGCACTACGATTTGACTCCGATCAAGGATGAACACGCCGGGCAAGGTTTCGAGGAACCGATCCATCACTGGACACCGTCGATCGCGCCTTCCGGCATGGCGTTTTACAATGGCAACCTGCTTCCGGGATGGCGCGGCAGCCTATTTGCCGGCGCGCTGGTTGGACGGCATGTCACAAGACTGACACACAACGGCAATACAATACGCAATGAAGAAAAATTACTGATGAATACCGTACGCTTCCGCGATGTTGAGCAAGGCCCCGACGGCGCGTTGTATCTCCTGACCGATGAAGAAAATGGCAAACTGCTCAAACTGACTCCGAAACAATCACAATGACAATGCGGACCCCGGAAATTCCTTTCACAACACAATCCGAGCAGCAATCAACATCCATGGAAATCCTCGATTTAAAGAATGCATCGCTGTATATCAACCGCGAGCTCAGTCTGCTGGAATTCAACCGCCGCGTCATCGAACAAGCAAAAGACGAGAGCCTGCCGTTACTCGAACGATTGCGCTTCCTATGCATCGCCAGCACCAATCTGGATGAGTTCTTTGAAATCCGCGTGGCCGGGTTGAAGCAGCAAGTCAAATACGGCTCAACCCAAACCGGCGCCGACAATCTGTCACCTTCGGAAGTTTTGGCGCGCGTCAGTGAAACTGCGCATCATTTTGTCGAAGAACAGTACAGCGTGTGGAACAATTTGATCATCCCCGCATTGGCCAAGGACAATATCCGGTTGTTGCGCCGCTCGCAGTGGAAACTTCCAACGAGCCGTTGGATACACCGTTATTTTAAGGATGAGGTGCTGCCGGTGCTGAGTCCGATCGGACTCGACCCGGCGCATCCGTTCCCGCGCGTTCTGAATAAGAATCTCTATTTCATCATCTCGCTGGAAGGTAAAGACGCCTTTGGCCGGGATTCTGGCATGGCCATCGTGCAAGCACCGCGCTCGTTGCCGCGAATCATTCATCTTCCCGCGAAGGTCAGCGGCGGCGGCCATGATTTTGTGATGCTGTCATCGATCATTCATGCGCATGTCCGTGATTTGTTTCCGGGCATGAATGTCACTGGTTGCTATCAATTCAAAGTCACGCGCGACAGCGACTTGTTTATCGACGATGAAGAAATCGACGATTTGTTGCGCGCCCTCGAAGGCGAACTGCCGTCACGCCGGTTCAGCGATGCTGTGCGGTTGGAAGTTGCCGACAATTGTCCGGCTAATCTGAGTCAATTCCTGCTGCAAAAATTCGATTTGCAGCCGAGCGATCTCTATCAAGTCACGGGGCCGGTTAACTTGGGAAGATTGCTCGCTATCTGCGATCTGGTCGACCGCCCGGAATTAAAATTTCCCGGTTTCACACCGGACATACCGAGACGCCTGTTAAAAAACAACAACATCTTCGATGTCTTGCATAACGGCGATATCCTGCTGCATCATCCGTTCCAGTCGTTTGCGCCGGTGATTGATTTTCTGCGCCAGGCCGCTGCCGACCCCAATGTGCTGTCGATTAAGCAAACGCTTTACCGCACCGGCGCCGACTCGGCGATTGTGGAAATCCTGAAGGGCGCAGCCCGTGCCGGCAAGGAAGTGACCGTCGTGGTGGAATTGCGGGCGCGCTTCGATGAAGAAGCCAATATCGAACTCGCCAGCGAATTGCAGCAAGCCGGCGCACACGTTGTTTACGGGGTGGTCAATTATAAAACCCACGCAAAAATGATTCTGGTAGTCCGGCGTGAAGGCCGGTTGTTGCGCCGTTATGTGCATCTGGGCACCGGCAATTATCATGCGCGCACTGCCCGTATCTATACCGATTACGGTTTGTTAACCTGCGACAAGGCAATCGGCGAAGACGTCAATAAATTGTTTCATCAATTGACCGGTTTAGGACGCGCCGGCAAGCTGAAGAAATTGTTGCAATCGCCATTCACTTTGCATAAAGGCATACTCACCTTTATTGAGAAAGAAATCAGCGCAGCCAATGAAGGCAAAAAAGCCTGGATCATTGCCAAAATGAATGCGCTGGTCGACCCGGAAATCATCGCTGCGCTGTATAAGGCATCGCAAGCCAACGTCAAAATCGACTTGATCATTCGCGGCGTTTGCTGCCTGCGTCCCGGCATTAAAGGCATCTCTGAAAATATTACCGTCCGTTCCATCGTCGGCCGGTTCCTGGAACATACCCGCGTCTACTATTTTCACAACAGCGGCGAGGAATTGGTCTTTTGCTCCAGCGCCGATTGGATGACGCGCAACCTGCATTACCGCGTGGAAGTCTGTTTTCCTATCGAAGAAAAACGCACCAGCGACACGGTACTGGATTATGGCTTATTAAATTATTTGTCGGATAACACGCAAGCCTGGATGTTGCAAAGTGACGGTTCGTATAAGCGTTTGAAGCCCGGCACTTCAAAACCGCGATCGGCGCAACAGCTCCTTCTGGAGCATTATTGCGATGTCACGCCTTCGTGACAGATCAATGAATTGAAGTTACTGCTTTACCTCTAATAAGCCGCATAATCGCTCAATCGAAACCGGATTGGATTGATCCGCTTCGCCCAGTAATTGTACCACCGCGTCAAACGGTATCGGGCGGCTGAAATAATAACCTTGCTGCAAATGACAGCGATTGTCCAGTAATATCCGCACCTGCCTTTCCGATTCGACGCCCTCAGCGATTATCGCCAATCCCAGATTGCCTCCCAGACCGATGATCGCTTGTACAATCGTTAAGTCATTGAGATTCTGATCCAAGGCACGGATAAACGATTTATCGATTTTTAGAATATCGATCGGCAATTCCCGCAGCAGCGTCAATGAGGAATATCCAGTGCCAAAATCATCAAGTGCGATCAAAACACCCAGCGCCCGGATCCGCGCTAAAATTTCAGATGCCCGTCCCAAATCACAGACGACGGCGGTTTCGGTCACTTCGAGAATCAGCGAAGCAGGCGGCAATTTCGTTTCCAGCAACACCTGTGACAAGGTATGCACAAAATTACCGTGGAGCAATTGATGCGGATGCACATTGACAGAGACATGAACGGTGCGCCCATCGGAAAATAATTGCCAGGCGTCCCGGCACGCCGTGCGCAATACTTTCTCCCCCAATTGCCCCATCAATCCGACACTTTCTGCCAAAGGAACAAACTCGCTCGGGGACAATTCTCCCCGGCTCCGGTGCGGCCATCGCACCAGCGCTTCCAAACGCACAATGCGCCGCTGATACACATCGACAATCGGTTGATAGAGTACCAGCAACCGATCGTGATTTAACGCCAGCCGCAACTCCTTCTCCAGTTCCAACCGGTCCCGCGTCCATGCCACCGAAGATTCGCTTGAATAAAATCCGAAATTGTCGCCCCCCTCATTTTTTACGCGGTGAATCGCTGTACTGGCACGCTCCAGAACTTCCTCGCAATTGATGCCATTGTCAGGGTAAAGGCTGATGCCGATGCTCACAGTCACGAATATATCCTGATCGAGCAAATGAAATTGATGCCGGATTGCAGTCAGAATTTTCTGCGCCAACTGGAGCGTGTCTTCTTCTTTATTTAATGTTTTGAACAATAGAACAAATTCATCACCCCCCCAGCGCGCGACGATAGAATCCGGTCCTGCGGTTTCGACAAGCCGCTGTGAAACCATTTTCAATAATTCGTCACCGGCGCGATGACCTAAAGCATCGTTAATCTTCTTAAAACTGTCGAGCGCCACAAAAAAAACGGCTATCGTTTGCGGAGTCGGGGTCGCCGTTATTTCTTCGAATCGCGCCATCAATAAGGCCCGGTTGGGCAATTTGGTCAAACTGTCGTAACTTGCCTGATAAGCGACCTGCCGGGTCAGCTCTACGGTATCGGTAATATCCGCCAATGCCACCACATAACCGATCAGAGTATTCTGCTCATCGCGCAGCGCATGCCGGGTAATGCGCACCGCACGCTTCTCGCTATCAGCCGTATTGATATAACACTGCATTGCTGCATCACTCGAAGCGGAAAGGGTCAATTCAAAACCATCCGATTCGGCTGAACCGCTATCGCGCATTTGACTCAGCCTGATCAGTTTGGTCAGTAAAACACCTTGAACCATATTTAATGGCAACCCGAGGATTCTTTCCGCTCCTTTATTCATATAAATAATATGATCATTGGCATCGGTAGTAATGACACCATCTCCAACCGACTCCAATGCCGCACTGGATTGAGCTTTGGTTTGAAACAGCGAATGCATGAACTCGTTGATTCGTTTCCAATTCAACAATGGATAAATTGCAATGGTGCCGAGCATGGCTGCTGCTGGAGGAAACCAAATGCGTCCATGACTCAATAGCAACCAGGTCAGCATTAATCCGAACATCAACACTGCTAATAACGCGTGTATGGAAATGTTGCGCCAATAAACAACGGCCACGAGCAGGATCATCAACACCCATGCGGCTGAAGCGATGCTCGCGATAAAACTGGGTAGCGGCGTGATCGCACGGTCATGCAACAACATATTGACGACATTGGCATGCCATTCGATGCCGCTCATGGGTTGCCGTTTAATCGGGGAAACCGGCGTCGCAAGTCTTGCCCCCATACCCGTGGCCGTCATGCCAATCAGCACGATTTTATCGCTTAATCTGGCCAGCACCTGATCATCAGACAAAACCTGCACATACGAAAATTGCTGAAAGCTGCCGGATGAACCGGCATAAGGTATCAACACCTCCTGCGTCCGGGCCCAGTACCCGACGGTAGGATTGTCATGATCGGCTAAAGGTTGGTGATCAACGGTTTCCGCCCGGTTTTTTGCAGAATCCGCGACCGCCAGCCCCAGAGCCGGCCAGACCGGTTGATCGATTCCTGCTTTCAGATAAATACGGCGGGCAATACCGTCGCTATCCAACTCAATATCGGTATGCCCTAGAATCGCGTATCGCTGGAAAATGTTCAGCGGTTCAACCAGGAAAATTTGTTCTAAACCGCTTTCACCCGGAGCTACCGGCAAAATAACCTTGCCATGCCGGGCCATTGCGGATGCAAGAAGCTCATCCGCATAGCGATCATTTTCCTGCGGTTCCGCAAACAATAAATCAAGGACTATCACTTGGCTTCCGGCGCGATGGAGCCGTTGAACGATTTCAGCGTGCACGCTGCGTGACCAGGGCCAGCGGCCTAAAGCTTGCAAACTGCCTTCATCAATGGCCACGATGACAATACGATCATCAGGCACGTCATGCTGAACAGCCGTAAGCCGATCATAAAAAACCGCATCGATCCGTTCCAGCACATCGAAATAAGACAGCACAACGATCCCGGAGAGCAACAAAAATGCGCGCAGCAGAAAAGCGCTGCGATAAATCCTGTGTAACCGCCCGGTCATAATAAGAGATCAACGAGCGGCGCGAACGGCAATATCATCCAATAGGGATTGGCGTAAGGTATTTCGATGGCTTGCGGCGGCCCCCAAGGCCCTTCAAAGCCATCGGATTCAATGGTTTTGGTACGAAGATAATAGGTGCCGCCGTCGGGCCGCTGCACGGTCAGACGGGTGGCGGAGGTTTGTTCGTCATGAAGGATTTGCTGAAATTCCGCGTCACGCGCCAGTTGAAAATGAAAGCGTTGACCTTCGCCGCCAGCACGCCATCCGAATGTCATTTGCGACTTATCGAACTTGGTTTCTTCCATCGCTGGACCGGGATAAGGCATTCTGAAAGGGATGGCATCGGTAAACGGACCCATACCCTCGATCGCGGAAACCGATGCGACCCGCCAGAAATAATGACCCGGTTCCAATGGATCAGCCAGATGGAATTTGTTGGTTCTGACTTGTGTATCTTGCACGATCAGATCCGAGAAACCGGCATCCCTGCTCACCATCACAATATAGTGCGAGGCTTCCGGTTGCACGGCCCATTGGAATTCCCGGATTACCGGATCTGCCACGCCATCCGGCAGCGGTGCCAGAATGAAAGGCGGCTCCGGTCGCGCGTTCAATGTGAAAGCCATCACTGCGTCATAACCTTCAATGCCGTTCGCATCAATGCCACGAACGCGCAGCCAGTAATCACCGTCGGGAATATCGCCATCGCGGAACGGCAATTTACCGGTGGTGAATTCGGTTCTTAAATTCTCAAATTTTTGATCGCTGGCGATCTGCGCGCGGTAAGCCACCGCACCAACCAGCGGAGTTAATGTAATGACCAGCGGTAATTGCTCATACAACGACGGCGTGCTGCTTAGATCGGGCGGCGGCAGTAGCTTGACCGGCGCACCCGGTGGCAATCCCTGTACGGTGACAGTCCCATAACCGGCAGGAACACCGATTTCTTTTGTCTCAGCACTCACTTGCACCAATCCGCTTAAAACTTCGCTGCTGGTGCTTTCGCTTGCGCCGGTTATGCCGACACGAAAATCCGTACCGCGGACGGAACTCACCGCAGAAGGTGTTTTAATGCGAAACCGCGTACCGGTCTCGGATTTTTTCGGCACGGCATTTTCCGTTCGACCTTGTTGCAAATCAATCAAAGTATCAACCAAGCCGAAATCGCCGAAGATTTTCATCGCGTTAATGCGAATCAAACTGCCGTCCTGTAAGCGCAGAATCGATTGATCGGTAAATTCGATGGTTACAAAACCGTCGTTTTCGCTGCGGACTTCATCGCCGGCAAAAAGCTGCATCCCCAATTCGATGGGTATATTATTTTCTGAATCAAATCGCTTCAACAGCGCCGTCCCTTGTACATTGATCACGCGGGCACTGACACCTTCGGATATCTGCTTTGACCAAGCCACCGGTATTCTAATTTTGGTTCCTGGCGGGATCGCGTAGGGGTTGAGAATTTTATTGAGCTGCTGCAATTGATAAACGTAGCGCATGCTGCTCAGATGCCGTTCGGTGAGATTCCACAAGTTATCGCCGGGACGAACGGTATAAATCCATTCTTCGGCAACTGCAAGATTGGGACCAACAAGCAAACCGGAGAGCAGCCATAACCATCTGATGAAAAATTTCCTTAACTTGAGAAGTTTCATGTCTTTCTCCGGTACCTGACAGACGAACTTGAATTTTAAGGGAAATTCGTGCAATTATCTATGCAATTATGTCAACCGGCGTGCCAGCATCGACGAAATCAAACAATTCCAGTAAATCGCTATTACGCATGCGGATACAGCCGATCGATCCAGGTGTGCCCATTTCCACACTGTCCGGTGTGCCGTGGATATAGATATAGCGGCGCATGGTATCGACCGAGCCCAAACGGTTGAATCCAGGCTCGCAACCGGACAACCAGAGGATGCGGGTCAGAATCCAGTCACGCTTGGGAAACTGCTTCGCCAATTGCGGTGAATATATTTCACCGGTCGGGCGGCGCCGCACAAAAACGGTGTTAGTCGGCTGACCGGCGCCAATCTTGGCGCGAATGATATGCTTACCAAGCGGCGTACAAAAACTGCCATTTTCCTGACCGGTGCCATTCTTCGCCGATGAAATGCGATATCGCCGGAGAATCCGCCCTTGCCCATCGAATAATTCGAGTTCTTGAGCAGCAATGTGGATGTTAATGTTCATGATCGCATGGCTCTGCTGATTTGCGCCGTTGCACAAAAAATTGTTTAAGCAATTCGCTGGCCTCCGGCGCAAGCACGCCGGCGGTCACTTGCAAATGATGATTCAGGCGGCTTTCCACCGGCAGATCGATAACGCTGCCGCAGGCCCCGGTTTTGGGATCGGCCGCGGCAAAAACCAGACGTTGAATGCGCGCATGAAAAATCGCACCGATGCACATCGTGCACGGCTCCAAAGTGACATACAAGGTACAATCGAGCAAACGGTAGTTGCACAAATGCTTGCCGGCGTCACGCAGCGCCATGATTTCGGCGTGTGCTGTCGGATCGGCGGCGGAAATCGGACGGTTGTGGCCACGCCCGACAATGATGCCGCGTTGCACCACGACTGCACCCACCGGCACTTCGCCGCACCCCTGCGCTTGTTGCGCAAGCGCCAAGGCCGCTTGCATAAACTGAATATCCGGATCCGCCATCAATTATCTTACATTCGGAATGACAAAGTTAAATTACCTCCGGCAGAGCCGGAGGCTTATCATTGGGGCCCCTCAAAGGGGCTGTCTGTGAGCCGCTAAAGCGGCACCTACATACCCAGTTTCAGCTGGTCATAACGCTCATCTTCCTTTTCCTGATCTCGAATATACGCTCTGACCATTTCTTCATCCAGACCTACCGTTGATACAAAATACCCGCGAGCCCAAAAACTCTCTCCCGTGAAATTCCTACCCTTACCCAATTGGCGCGCTATGGCTATTGCACTTTTACCTTTGATAAAACCTACAACATGCGACACTGAGTGCTTCGGTGGAATACTAATGCACATGTGAATGTGATCCAGCATCCAATGTCCTTCTACAATTGTGCTTTCCTTCTGATTTGCCAAGTCACGCAATACTTCCCCTAAATGCTTCCTGAGCTTGCCAAATATCAGCTTCTTCCGTCGCTTCGGTATAAATACCACATGATATTTACAATCCCAGCGCGTATGGCTCAAACTTTGGTACTCCTTCATCTTTGACTCCTCGTCTCGTGGTTGGGACGAGAACGTTACGACGACTGCCGTAACGGTCAAACCTTTGGGAGTCCCCCGGCAGAGCCGGGGGTTTACCTTGTATTAATTAGGTAAAGGAATGATTATTTATGCTACATTGCAGCACGTAGCGGCGGGCACCGCCGGCTCTTGTTGCTTATCAACGTAGATTAAACCTGCCGATTAATGACACCATGTTTTCCGAAGCGCACACACAACTTCATACCGTCCGCGACCTGTTACGTTTTGCCGTCAGCCAGTTTAACAAAGCCGGATTGCATTTCGGTCACGGCTCCGCCAGCGCCTACGATGAAGCTGCATATCTTATTCTGAAAACACTTTATTTGCCAATCGAGCAACTCGAGCCGTTTCTCGATGCCCGCATCACCGCAACCGAATGTAAATATGTTCTCGACATCCTCGAGCGCCGCGTTCATGAACGCATCCCTGCGGCCTATCTGACACATGAAGCCTGGCTCGGAGAATTCAATTTTTATGTCGACGAACGCGTCATCATCCCGCGTTCGTTCATTGCCGAATTGCTGCAAACACAGTTGTCGCCGTGGATCGCCGACCCCGATCACATCACAGCGGCACTCGATCTCTGCACCGGTTCCGGATGTCTTGCCATTCTGATGGCGCATGCTTTTGCAAATGCGCAGATCGACGCCGCTGATCTTTCCGGAAATGCACTCGTCGTCGCGCATAAAAACGTGGAGGATTACGGGTTGGAACACCGAATCGAGCTGATCGAATCCGACTTATTCTCAGCGCTGCAAGGAAAATGCTACGATCTGATCATCAGCAACCCGCCGTACGTCAACGCCGCATCGATGGCGCAACTGCCGCAGGAATACCGTCATGAACCTGACAGCGCCCTCGCGAGCGGTGAAGACGGCCTCGACGCCACCCGGCAAATCCTGCGGCATGCCGCCCGGCATTTAACCGAAAACGGTATCCTCATCGTCGAAATCGGCCACAACCGCGATGCCTTGGAACAAGCATATCCGCAATTACCGTTTACCTGGCTGGAAACCAGCGGCGGTGATGAATTTGTTTTTTTGTTGCAGCGGGAGCAGTTATTACCATAGCCGGGAATCGAACGGATCATTTTGTGCGTACCTATCAAGATATCAGTGTAAAATCGATTCTGATGTAATAAGTTCCGGCATTCACCGCAAAGCAACTTTGCAGGATAAGGAGAAAACCATGGCCCTCAAAAACAGCAGGTACTTAAAGTATTCAACTCACTCGAAATCTTGGGCAATTTTCTTGGTTGCGGGCACGTTGGCAGGTTGCGGCACGACCAATCAAACCCCGGACAACATTGTTCCTTTTCCCAATGCATGCACTCCCGATCCGCAAGGCATCAATTCGGGATTAAACTTAAATCTAACTATTCCGGACAAAGCTCCCGATCTGCTCACAATCGGTGACCGGCAATTTTGTGTGGGATATCAGTTAAAAGAACAGCAATTGTCAGGCACTTCGGGTATTACAATTTTTCCGGGTGGAGAGGATAACACCCTCACGGCTTGTGTTCCTCGCGATACGCGTTACAACGCCAACGCCCATGCGGTAGCATTGCAACCACCCCCATTGAATCCAACCATTGTTCCGCCCCCGCCGCCGCAATGCGTCACGTCCGGCCGCATCGATTTCCCTGTTGAATTGCGTTTCTCGCTTAATTACAGAGCCGTTTGGGCGCCCAATCTCATCGGATCCGGATTATGCATTTTCCGCTCCCGGGTAGATTACAATCAGTTCGATGTCACCAATTTTGACCGCATCGACACGGTGCTTCAAGATAGAGTCCGTGAGGACATTCACCGTCAAATCGACTTGAGCGCGGCGAATGAGATTAATTTACGCACGATTCTTTCCGGTGCAACCGGTCGGAGACTTGCCGAAGGATCTGATCCGCGTTGCTCCGATTGGCAAGAATTGAATCGTTGAAGAATGCTAATGATCATGCGATGAGCAAGCTTTTGCGCATCACTCAACGCAGTAAATTACATACGTAGGCATTTCAAGTGTTCGCTAAAACCTTGCGTCTTGCAATAGCATCAAGTTAATCGGTATTGCTGTCGTGCAATACAAAATCACGTCTATAATTAAAGAAAAATACATTCTCTTTAATCCGTATCCTCGTGAACAACTCCACCCGCATCAACAACTCCCCGTCAAAACCGGCCAGACCTAAGTTGAAACGTCGGCGCAACGCAGTGATACGCAGCGACCGCAAGATATCAAGAACCCGTAAACGCGCCAATAACAATCTGTTCGATGGATTTCAGCGAAAAATGCTGCTTACCGGTATCGAAATCACTGCGTTGAGCACCATCGCGGCATGCGCCATTATTCTGCTGCTCGGCTATACGGCTAACCGGTTTTCCGGCACCAGTTTTTTCGCCAACTTGTTACCGTTTACTGCAGGAATCTTGGCATTCATACTGATGGCCAGCTTTTTTCTGGTCGGATGGTGGAAGTTGCGGCAATGGTTGCGATCACACTCGGAATATTGGATACCAGTTATTTCCGTAGCGCTTGCACTGCAGCTCATGTGGTTTGTCTCACATAACCAATTCACTGTGGCATACGGTCATTTCCGCACGCTGCTTGGCGGCAAGGAAGAAGCTGGTCGCGTCACGATTGCGCACCAAGTGTATGCCGCATACCGGCGGCAGGATGCGGCGCAGTTACAAAAAATGCTCAGTCGCTCTCAGGAATACCGTCAAGCGATTGAAGAGGCAGCACGGGTATTTAGAATCGATGCCCAATTACTGCACGGTCTCGCAGCCACAGAATCGTCGTTCATTCCGCGCACCAGCAGCGATGGCGGACGCGGTTTGTTCCAGATCACTCGTGTACCGGAAGCAGCGGTCAATCAGGCAAGGCGATACTTAGGCGTGGACAAAATTTTATTGGATGATTCTCGCCACAATGCCTTTGTCGCTGCGGCGACGCTCAAACATTACCTGGCGGAGATGAACGGTGATCTGTTTCTGGGGTTACTGGCGTATAACATCGGCCCGGCAAACGGCGGTCTGCGTTTTATCATGCAACAATATGGCGCGACTGACTTCACTACGATACAACCGTATCTGCAAACTTTACCGCGCGATTATCCGATCCGGGTGCTAAGCTATTCGCTGGCGTTCCGGCTATGGCGCCAAGAAGGGAGGCTGCTGGCATATGAAGAAGGCAACAATGCCATTCAGATTCAACGCATCGGCATACCGGGATTGCAGGGTGGTTTATAATTGCCGTGTGGAAGCGCTTAGATACGCAGCCGTTGCGTTGCGCTAAGGAAGCGCTGATAAATTCGGTGAACGAGATGAAGCACGAGGCGTACGGCACACAGCGACCGAGACATATCAACGAGATAGGCGAGGGAGCGAGTACCGCGCAACGAAGTGATCCGCTCGTATCGTCAATTAATCAGCATTTCCTTAAAGGCTTTGCGTGTATAGTACATATTCAGTTTTCACTTTATGGAAGGATTTAAAACGATGTCAAATACTGTTATTGACTGCGAATTGCACGATTTTGTCGAAGTCGCATGCATGTACCGCTATCAATTGAGGCTCATTTTAAAAGATGGTCAAGTGATCGAAGGCAAAGCCGTCGATATCGCCAGCACTTCCGACAAGCGCGAATGCCTGATCATCGAAAACGATGCGCAGCAGCAAGTCGACTTAATGTCGCTCGCCAAAATGGAAGTTTTGACGCCTAACGCCAAGTTTAATGAAGTCGCGTTCGATTAATCGTCCGTATACTTGCCGATGTCGTTTCTTGCCGAGAGCCTGATCCGTTGGCACCCGCTGAACGGCCGTCACGATCTGCCGTGGCAACAGAACCGCGATCCGTATGCGATCTGGATATCGGAAATCATGTTGCAACAAACCCAGGTCAGCACGGTTATCCCCTATTATCAGCGCTTCTTGCAGACTTTCCCGGCTGTTGATCGCTTGGCAAACGCACCGCTCGACGACGTACTCGCGTTATGGAGCGGCCTGGGTTATTACTCGCGTGCGCGTAATTTACATGCCGCTGCTCAGCGCATTGTGCAAGAACATCAGGGACAATTTCCCGGATCGCGTGAACTTATTCAACAGCTTCCCGGTATCGGCCGTTCCACCGCCGCCGCGATTGCAGTTTTTGCATTTGGTCAGCGTGAAGCGATACTCGATGGCAATGTGAAACGGATATTTGCACGCTTCTTTGGTATCGAGGGCTATCCTGGCCAATCAAAGATTCAGAAGCTGTTATGGCAGAAAGCCGAAGCAGCGCTTCCCGCCGGTCATCGTGGCGGCCACATCGAAATTTATACGCAGGCCTTGATGGACTTGGGTGCTACAGTCTGTACTCGCAGCAAGCCACAATGCGGTTTGTGTCCGTTGCAACCGCAATGCCTCGCTTGGCAACAACAGCGCGTCATGCAAATACCTGCTGCCAAACCGCGCCAGCCCCTACCTCGAAAAGAGACTGTATTGCTGCTGCTACAGCATCACCAACGGTTGCTGCTTGAAAAAAGACCATCGGATGGTATTTGGGGTGGCTTATGGTGTCCGCCGGAAATGACAATGGGCACGAATATCGTGAACTATTGCCAGCAACAATGGGGAATCTCGGTTCAACCCCCGGTTGAATTGCCGGCTTTGGATCACCAATTTACCCATTATAAATTACGCATATATCCGCAGTTACTGCAGGTAACACCGAACAATCCTGCCGCCCACCCCGATTGTATCTGGTTAAAACCAGCGGAAGCGCTGGAACTTGGAATACCGGCGCCGGTACGTGCATTATTGAAGCAAAACTTCCTAACCGGTCAGTCATCTTTTTCTCCTTGTAGCGAATACCATGGATAACCTGGCCGATTGGAAAAAACAACAGCGTCAACAATTGATTGCCATGCGCGAAGCCATTGCGGCGCATCTGCACCGACAATGGAGTGAGGCGATTTCAGCCTTTCTCAAGCAAGGACTGGCACAATCACCACACATGACGATCGGAATCTACTGGCCGTTTCATGGCGAATACGATCCACGTCCGGCCGCATCGTATTTTCTGCAACAGGGGGCAACGCTGGCTTTACCGGAAGTTATCGAAAAAAACCAGCCATTGCATTTTCGCGAATGGTCGCCGGATATGCCCATGAAAACCGGTGCTTACGGTATCCCGGTGCCGGACAACAGCCCGATTGTCAGACTCGATGCGGTAATCATTCCAATGGTCGGTTTTGATTCGCAAGGCTACCGTCTTGGCTACGGCAGCGGTTACTATGATCGAACGCTTGCGACTTACGAATATCAACCGCTAACTATCGGTGTCGCTTTCGAATTGCAGCGGCTCCCCGATATTTTCCCGCAAGCGCATGATATTTCTATGCATTTCGTAGTCACTGAAGCCGGTATTTTTAAAACCCGGGAACACCGCTTATTCCCCGCAACTACGCTGAAAAATTCAGAATCACTTTCAGAAAAGCAGTAGCATCAGTCCTTCCCACCCCAGCGCGGCATCAGATCGTGGTTGACATGCAAATGATCGAGTACGCGCGCAACCACGAAATCCACTAGATCTTGCACAGTCTGCGGGTGATGATAAAACCCCGGATTGGCGGGCAGGATGACAGCGCCGCTTCGCACCAGCTTCAGCATATTTTCCAGGTGAATCGCGGAAAACGGTGTTTCCCGCGGCACGATAATGAGCGGACGGTTCTCCTTCAGCATCACGTCAGCTGCACGTTCGATTAGATTCTGGCTCATGCCGGCAGCAATGGCTGCCAAAGTCCCCATGGTACAGGGACAAATCACCATGGCGTCGGCGGGATTGGAACCGGAAGCTACCGGCGCAAACCATTCCTCACGTCCGAACACCCTTAACTGTCCATTTGTGATGCCGTAGCGGTCAAGCAAGAAAGCTTCGGCTTCCTTAGCGCTGGACGGTAATGCCAGGGCCATTTCCTGTTGTGCGACGATCTGCGCGACTTTGGAATACAACAGATATACTTGCTTACCTTGTTGCAGCAACACTTCAAGTAGACGGATTCCGTAAGGCATTCCCGATGCGCCGGTAAACGCCAGGGTAATCGTTGCAGGATGCTCCAGACTCTCTCGCATTATCTCGGAGTGCCCCGCAGGAAAAGGAATAAGCGAAACCGGCGGGTGTCAGTATTGATACTTATCTGCAGATCCATCAATCATTGCACGCTCATGGCGCTCAATAAATTCTTTGGTGCCATCGATACCGCGTAACTGTAAAACATAATTTCTGACCGCAGCCTCGACCAGCACCGCCAGATTGCGGCCCGGCGCCACCGGAATAATCACTTTACGGATATCGACGTTCATAATATTTTCAGTCAGATCGCTGATCGGCAATCGTTCCAGTACACCGGCGCCGGTTACGGCGATATTTTGCAAATGCACGATCAGTTTCATATTCTTGCGCCGGCGCACCGCAGTTTCTCCAAAAATGGTGCGGATATTCAGCATGCCGAGGCCGCGTACTTCCAGATAATCCCTTAACATCGGCGGACAACGGCCTTCGAGTGTTTCCGGAGCGATACGGCGCAACTCTACAACATCATCCGCAACCAATCCATGACCGCGGCTGATTAATTCCAAAGCCAGTTCGCTTTTACCGACACCGCTCTCGCCGGTAATCATCACGCCCATACCCAACACGTCCAGCATGACACCGTGCAAACTGACCGAAGGCGCCAGGATACCGCTCAGATAAGTCCTTATCAGCCAAATCACTTCCAGACCGGGATACGGCGAATGCAACAAAGGAATATTATGAGCATTGGCCATATCGAGAATCGCTGCGGGAACCTCCGCATCATCCGCAACAATGATGCAGGCCAGATTGCTCTGCGTCAGTTGATTGATTTTCTTCTCTAAGGAAGCGGCTTCCTGTTTGTTCAGATAGTGAATTTCATCGCTGCTGATAACCTGAATGCGATCCGGATGGATAAAATTCAAATGGCCGATCATGCCTTGGCCCGAATGGGAAATTTCGTCTTCATTCAGTTCAATCGAGCCACCGCCTTGACCTGCAATCCAGCTCAGCTTGAGCTTTTCCTTCTTATCTTCAAACAGTTGTGCAATGCTAATTCGGGGCACTGGGAGACTCCCAATCAACAATCAGTTTGTGAACCGCGGCAGCATCCTTGCATTGCAGGATGTTTTCGCGAAACTGCTTATCGCTGAACATCTGCGCTAACTCGCTTAGGAGTTGCAGATGTTTGTCAGTGGCTTTTTCCGGGACTAATAAAATGCAGGCAATATTGACCGGCTGCCCATCCGGCGCATCGAATGGAATGCCTTCCTTCATTGTCACCAACGCGGCAACCGCTTCACGCAAACCTTTGATCCGGCCATGCGGAATCGCAACGCCTTGTCCCAATCCTGTCGAACCCAGCTTCTCACGCGCAAACAAGCTATCAAAAACCTGGCTCCTCGCAATATGATTGGTATTCTCAAATAACAACCCGGCTTGCTCGAAAACACGTTTCTTACTGGTCACGTCCAGATCGACGATGACATTGGAGAGCGGTAACAATTGCGAAATCTGATTCATGAAAAATAGATTTTATATACAGAGAATTAAGTTGAAATTTCTTGATCGCGACACAGTGCTTTCAAAAAATCTCGGATATCGATAAAAAAATAAAGCGAACAATGGCTTTATTGTAATGATCACTCCAATTCTTGATCTTTTAAGGCGCCGTGATTACGGCGTTCCAGGTTTTTTTCCTTGTGCTTGAGTATTTGCCGGTCCAGTTTATCAACCAGGCTGTCGATGGATGCATACATATCCTCGCTATCAGTTTCGACAAATATATCTTTGCCGCGTATATGAACATTAGCTTCGGCTTTTTGCTTGAGTTTCTCTACCGATAGAATGACGCTGACATCAATCACATGATCAAAATGCCGGGTAATCTTCCCAATTTTTGAAGTGACATAATCACGCATTGCATCAGTGATTTCTACATGGTTACCGGTAAGTTTTAGGTTCATTATTGTTCCCTTATTCTGTTAAATGGATTTACGAAGATTGGCTGCAGGAATCTGTAACGATTCCCGGTATTTTGCAATAGTGCGACGAGCAACAACGATTCCTTGTTGTTCAAGAATGCTGGCAATTTTATTATCGCTGAGTGGTTTCCTTGGGTTTTCTTCCTGTACCAACTGTTTGATTAATGCACGGATGGCCGTTGCAGAACAAGCGCCTCCTGAATCGGTTGCCACATGGCTACCAAAAAAATATTTCAGTTCAAAAATGCCCCGCGGAGTATACATAAATTTTTGCGTAGTGACGCGGGATACGGTTGATTCATGAAGATTTAACACTTCCGCGATCTCTCGCAGCACCAGCGGACGCATGGCAACATCCCCATGCTCAAAAAATTGCTGTTGCCGTTCCACGATGACGCTGGCTACTTTAAGGATCGTGCTTGAGCGTTGTTGAATATTTTTAATCAACCATTTAGCTTCATTCAATTGGTTCATCAAGCCACGTTCCGCATGATGCACCTGCTTCAATATATTAGCATAGAGATGATTGATATTGAGACGCGGAATTGCAGCCCGATTCAGGCTCGCTACCCAGGTTCCGTCTTTTTTGGTCACTGTAATATCCGGAACGATATAACGTTCGCTAGTTGAATTAAACTGCGCACCCGGTTTTGGATTCAAGTTAGTAATGAGTTTTTGGATAGCGCGCAAGCTATGATCGTTACATCCCAATAATTTCTTGATTTGTATGAAATCATGGGATGCCAGAATTTCCAGATATTCCTGCACAACTTTAATGGCTTGCTCCCGGTAACATACTTCTCCGGGTAGCGCTTGTAACTGTAATACCAGGCACTCTTTAAGATTGCGTGCGCCGACACCGGCTGGATCATAATGTTGCAAACAATCGAGCGCGCCTTCCAGGTCATTTTGCTCAACCCCCAATTCTTCCGGCAACATTTCCTGCAATTCGCTGAGATCCTGCAACAGATAACCGTCTTCATCCAGGCTATCGATCAGCAAACGCACCAAATTCTTCTGAGGCTCCGAAATATGACTTAATAAAGTTTGAAAATATAAATGATCTCGCAAGCTGAGCGGCTTAGCCGGCAACTGCAATGAATCACGATCGTCGTCTTCGTAACCACTCGCAGCCGGAACATGATCCTGCGGCCATTCAGTACCGGAATCGTAATTATCTTCGGAGATTTCCTCATTTGACGATGCGTTATCTTCCCTGGAAGCTTCATCAAAATTGTCGGCGTTGGAAGCTTCGGCAGTTTCAAAGGTATTGTCTGCAGCCGAAACATTCCACTCTTCATACACTTCGAGCAAAGGATTTTCCTGCACTATCCGCTCGATCTCCTGATTAAGCTCGAGCGTCGATAACTGCAGCAACCGGATGGACTGCTGCAACTGAGGCGTCAGCCGCAATTGTTGCGATAGTTTAAGTTGAAGTGTTGGCTTCATGATTCCGAAAAAACAACGATTACTGAAAATAACGATTCAAGCCGTTTCACAAAACTACATCCGGAAGTGTTCACCCAAATAAACTTCTCTGACTTTCTCATTATCAATAATTTCTTCTGATCGGCCTTGAGCCAATACATGTCCGTCACTGATGATATAGGCACGATCACAGATTCCTAATGTTTCACGAACATTATGATCAGTAATCAGAACCCCTATTTCCCGTTCCCGCAAAAAAGCAATGACTTTCTGAATATCCAGCACAGCAATTGGATCAACTCCCGCAAAAGGTTCGTCTAACAAAATAAATCGTGGCTGCGAGGCCAGTGCACGCGCTATTTCAACACGGCGACGCTCCCCGCCGGATAAGCTGATAGCGGGATTATCCCGCAAATGGCTGATATGCAAATCATGTAATAAATCGTCTAAATGCCGCTGTTTCGTCTCTTCATCCAAATTCTGCAGCTCTAATACCGCCAGAATATTTTCTTCCACGGTCAAACGCCGGAAAATCGATGCTTCTTGCGGCAAATAACTCAACCCTAATTTTGCTCTTTGATGGATCGGCAATTGACTTAAATCTTGGTCGTCCAGAAAAACCCCGCCGCTATCCAGTGGAATCAATCCAACAATCATATAAAAGCAAGTTGTTTTGCCGGCGCCGTTAGGTCCCAGCAATCCGATGACTTCCCCACTCCCAAGTGAGAAAGAAACATCCTGCACGACCGTGCGCGATTTATATCGCTTTTTTAAATTGTTTGCTCTTAACTCACTCATCTGTTGGTACAACTTTAAAATAATTGAAGATTCAATGGATCTATTCAGATTTATTTTTAGGCTGAATAGTTATTCGCACACGCTTGTCGGGACCCGATTCCACACCGCGCTCCTTGCTGCCTTTTACCTGGAAAAACTCGCTATTCATATCGTAGGAAATATAATCGCCTTGAACTTCATCGGTGCCGCGTTTCAGTCGCGCTTGCCGGAACAATTCAATCTTGTCGGTTTTGCTATCGTATTCAGCCCGCTCGCTCCAGCCTTCTACATATTCATCAAGTCCATCCCGCTTCTGCCGGAAAGTTACGAGATCACCCATCGCAGTAGCATGACGGAACCCTTGCATATCTTCTTTCATAATCATTTTATCGGCAGTGATCCGCAAAGTTCCTTGGGTCAAAATCACATTACCGGTAAACACGCTGACCCGGCTGCCTTCTTTGCGGTTGACATCCTCAACGGTCGCACGGTCAGCTTCCAGATAAATTGGCTTTTTCCGATCACCCCGTTCGGCATTGGCCGTATGCACAAGCAGTAAACTCAACAAACTGATAGCGAAAATTATTTTCATCATATGTCCAAATTACTTCGTATTGACTGCTCTTACACTGGATAGTAGTTGTATCATGCCAACGCGATTATCAAATTCCAAACCGGTTGCCTTGATGGTGGTATCAAATCTGGAAATGGTGACCGGCTGATCCGTTTTTACCAAATTTTCTTTAGGGATCAAATGCAAGAAATCTGTCACCAAAGTGATATTGCTGTTATCTTCATCAGTGCCTCTCACCGCAGTCACATTCCCGGTTAGATAAACATCTTCCCCTTTGTTGATAACTTCAGCGCGGTTCGCGTAGAGACGCATCAGGGGATTTTTGGGGTCGGCATTTGTAAAGCTCACCTGTTCCAGTTGAGTTACTTCCGAATCCAAAAAATGAAAAAGTTTATGAGCGGTAAATTTGCGTTGTATCTGATGTTCGTAATCCATTCGAAAACCGGATAGCTCCTCAACAATATAATCGGGATTTAAATTCAAATTTTCGTCTTGGACATATTCAGGCGGGCGAGTCATATGATCCAGCCAGAATGTCACTAATGCCAAAATTAAAAGTAGAATTAGCGGTGAACTAATAAACGGGCGCTTGATCATTAGGAGATTGCTCGGAACTTTTTTCTCTTTTTGTATTTACGCTTGACTCAAATATACCCTGCTTTATTCATATAATGAATTATAACAGAACACGCATGACCATCTACCAGTCATCCTTATTGCCGGATCCGTTGCAAGTCTTTAAATATCGAAACTTGCAATCATATCTTGGAATAAAATAGACTGGTATTTTTAACGAACCATCAGGAACACACCCATTATAATGCTCCAGGAAGCCATTGATTTTGAGAAATATGAGCAGTTACAGGATGATGCCTGTGCACAACGCATCATCGAGGCCAAAAAAGCGCTCGGCCGGCGCGCTGTTATTCTGGCACACCATTATCAACGTGCGGATGTTTACCGGCATGCGGATCTAACCGGTGATTCTCTAAAACTTTCTTTTCTGGCAGCACAAACCGACGCTGATTTCTTGGTTTTTTGCGGCGTGCACTTCATGGCTGAAGTTGCGGATATGCTCTCCAGCTCCAGACAAATCGCTATTTTGCCGGATATGGCTGCCGGCTGCTCAATGGCCGATATGGCGAGCTTATCTAATGTTGAACGCGCCTGGCGTGAACTTGCTGAAGTGCTTGACCCCGATGAGGTAATTACACCAGTAACCTATATTAATTCCTCCGCCGATTTAAAAGCCTTTTGCGGTGAACATGGCGGCATCGTCTGCACTTCCAGCAATGCTGGCAAAGTCCTGCAATGGTCGTTCAAGCAACGGAAAAAAGTATTATTCTTTCCTGATCAACATCTTGGCCTCTGGAGCGGTCATCAATTAGGCATTTCTCTGGAGGATATGCCGGTTTGGAATTTTGACGAGCCGATGGGAGGATTGACGCGGGAACAAATCAAGAACGCCAAGATATTGCTTTGGAAAGGCCACTGCTCGGTGCATCAGATGTTTCAACCACAACATATTATCCGTTTTCGCAATCAATATCCGAATGGCGTAGTTATTTCGCATCCCGAATGCAGCTATGAAGTCTGCAAAGCATCCGATTACGTCGGTTCCACCGAATACATCATAAAAACCATCGCGGCCGCTGAAAGCGGAACCCATTGGCTGGTCGGCACGGAACTGAATCTGGTAAGCCGGATTACCGAAGAATTCAAAGCGCAAGGAAAAATCATACAATTTATGTCACCAATGGTTTGCATGTGTTCCACGATGGCTCGGATAGATCCGCAGCATTTAGCCTGGACACTGGAGAATCTTGTAAATGGTAATGTCGTCAATCAAATCAAGGTTCCAGAGACTGAAGCCGGATTAGCCAGAATTGCATTGGATCGAATGCTGAAGATCTCATAATCCATTTTGTTACGGCAACGACGAGAACGCCGCAATCACGAACCGCTAACAACTACCAGCAGTCAATGTCAAAGTTTCATTATGTTGAAGGCAATCAGATCTCGTTACTGCATAACGGTGAGGAGTACTTTCCAGTACTCGAAGCCGCTATCGAAGCAGCTCAATTTGAAATACATATCGAGACGTATATTTTTGAATTGGATGTAACCGGTATCCGAATAGCCGCCGCGATGAAACGCGCCGTGCAGCGCGGCGTTGCCGTTCACCTGCTTCTGGATGGATTCGGTTCGCAAAATTTATCCAGAGAAGCCATTGACAGTATGTTGCAAGCAGGCATCAAGATCCTGATTTTCAGACCGGAATTTCTTTTTGCGAGACCTGGCCGCTATCGTTTGCGGCGAATGCATCGGAAATTGGCAATGATCGACGCTCGCACCGCATTCGTCGGCGGAATTAATATCATTGATGACGAAGACAATCCGGAGCATCTGACACCCCGTTTTGACTATGCAGTTGCTATCACGGGACCGCTACTCTTACAAATACATCGTGCAATTAAACACTTATGGATGCTGGTTGCTTGGGCTCATTTGAAAAAACGCTGGGTTACACCCCATGTAGTAAAACCAATGAACATTCACTGTGGAAATCATAAAGCAGCTTTTGTAATTCGTGATAATTGGCGCCACCGTCATGATATTGAGCATGCCTACCTGGAAGCCATCAATCAGGCAAAAACTGAAATTATCATCGCCAATGCTTATTTTTTGCCAGGAAGAAAATTCAGCAATGCTTTAAAGAGTGCAGTGAAACGAGGGGTGAGTGTTGAACTGTTATTACAAGGAAAAATTGAATACCGCTTGCAATATCATGCAACTCAGGCGCTTTACGAAAATTTATTGAAATCGGGAATAAAAATTTATGAATATAATCGCAGCTATTTACATGCCAAGGTCGCTGTGATCGATCAATTTTGGGTCACCGTGGGTTCTTCCAATATTGATCCGTTTAGCTTGCTGTTAGCGCGAGAAGCCAATGTGCTTATTGAAAACCACGACATCGCATCGGAATTAAGAGCCAGTTTAAAAACCGCGATATCGCAGGAATCTGTTGCAGTAACGCCGGCAGACAATAAATTTTTCTCCTGGCGCAACTATCTGATTAATTGGCTATGTTTTTATTTTGTCCGCACCATGCAAGGCGTGCTTGGCTACGACTGGTATGATAATCAGCAATAAATGATCAGTGTAACGTATGCCTTCAACTTCGACTGATGAATGAGAAATATTGATATGTATCCGCTTCAGGATCTAAAACAATCCAATCAATTTCCCGATCAGCCGGAACAAATTGCCGCTGCTGCCCGAATCATTCGTGAAGGCGGCACCGTCGCATTTCCCACCGAAACCGTGTATGGCCTCGGTGCGGATACCACCAATCCCGCAGCCATTCGTAAGATTTACGAAATCAAGCAACGTCCCTGCGATCACCCATTGATCGTGCATATTGCATCAGTCTCAGATCTTGCTCATTGGGTAGAAGCGGTACCGGCAGCTGCCTACGATTTGGCCAATCATTTCTGGCCGGGCCCATTAACCCTCATTTTACAACGTAGCCACCGCATTTCTGATTGTATTACAGGTGGACAAAGCACCGTAGGGTTACGGGTACCAGCGCATCCGACCGCATTGGCTTTGCTGGAAGCACTCGGACCTGAAAAAGCATTGGCTGCACCATCAGCCAATCGATTTGGACGTATCAGCCCGACTTCCGCGATGCATGTCCACCAGGAGCTGGGAAGCAGTGTCGATATGATTCTAGATGGCGGTAGCTGCGAAGTTGGCCTGGAGAGCACGATCGTCAGCTTTCATGCGCACGAGCCATTAATTTTGCGGCCAGGCAAAATTACACCTGCCGAGCTTGAGAATGTACTTGGAAGATCAATTGCTGTCTCCACCCGCAGCACTATCCGTTCATCCGGGTCATTACCCTCACACTACGCCCCTTCAATCCCGCTAGGACTATTCCCGGCAACAGAGCTATGGCAAAAAGCAATCGCACTATCAGCTCAAAATTTCCGGGTATTGGTGCTCACGTGGTCAGATACCGGAAGACCGCAAGCCGCGAATCGCTCAATCGAACAATTCGGTATGCCTGCGGATCCCATTCAATATGGTAAACAACTGTATGCAACGTTACACCGGTTCGATCAGGCATCGTTTGATTATTTCCTGGTTGAAACACCCCCCAGTCATGTTCAATGGCTTGCAATTTCCGACCGGCTGCAGCGGGCAAGCTTTCATTTTACTGGAGATCAAGGAGAGAAACTTTAACCGATGAATACAACTAAAAAACTTCAAGCCGTGCTTTTTGACGTGGACGGCACACTCGCCGATACCGAACAAGATGGTCATCGCATCGCATTTAACGCTGCATTTGAGCAATTTGAACTCGATTGGAATTGGAATATCCATCTTTATGGAGAATTATTGCAGGTTACCGGCGGTAAAGAACGAATTCGTCACTATATCGAACGGTACGCTCCGGCTTTTCTCGATAAAAAAGATTTGGGAGAATGGATCGCAAGTTTGCACAAAACCAAAACCAAGTACTTCGAATCTCTAATGGAAGCAGGAAGTATCCCGTTACGGCCTGGTGTAGCAAGATTAATTCAGGAATTGCGGCATGAACAAGTAAAACTAGCCATTGCAACGACGACCACAATGGAAAATGTCACCGCCTTGCTTAAGGCGACTTTAGGAGAAGAATCAATCGACTGGTTCGATATCATTGGTGCGGGCGACATTGTGCCCTTAAAAAAACCGGCGCCGGATATTTATCAGTGGGTACTCGGACAGTTGAATTTACCTGCGCACCAATGCATCGCGATTGAAGATTCCGAGAATGGATTGAAATCCGCATTAGCCGCGGATCTTCCCACACTCATTACAGTCAGTGGTTACACCCATTCACAAAACTTCGAAGGGGCAATGGCGGTCGTATCAGACTTGGGAGAACCGACTCAGCTATTCAAACTAATCGCTGGCAACAATCTAGATAGCGGATGGGTTGATTACCAAGCGCTCAATGAATTGGTTTCTCATGCGGCGTAACGCTTTTGATAGCAGAATTGAGGAGAATTAGAATGAAAATTATTGGATTGATATTGTTAATATGGATTAGCATGCCTGCAGTCGCTAATGAGCCTGATGCAACGACTATAGAAATCACTTCAACAATAACCGAAGCGATTGATCAAGCCGAAACTGCTCAAATACACGGTAAGGCAGGTCACACCAGCACACTGCTGGAGTATGCGCAAGAAAGTCTTACGCATGCACAAGCTGCGGAAAAGAAACTGACAAATAAATCACCCCATTTGGATGAATCCATCAAACACCTTAACGCAGCGATTGAAAACGCCAAACAAGATCAACCGGAAACCGCAACTCGACACATGGAAAAAGCGATAGAACACATGCGTCTTTCAATCACAAAGTAAAAAACGGCAGTTATGGAGAACATTATCTGTAGGGCAGATTGTTCAAATTTCTAGAGCAACCTGATAATTGGTACCTAGAAACTCGCTTCTCGTAAGAATGTGTCTTGTTTCTAGACCCCTTTCGCCTTGCGGTTGATCTTGCGCGGCGATCAGCGTTTCCTTAGGATTGATTGGGTAAGTACTCTAACGGATCAACAGGCTTCCCGTTCTTGCGAATTTCAAAATGCAACTGTATCGTATCCGTATCGGTATTGCCCATTTCGGCGATCTTCTGACCTTTAACGACTGCTTCGCCTTCTTTAACCAATAGCTTGCTATTGTGAGCGTAGGCACTCAGGTAGGTGTTATCGTGTTTAATAATGATTAAATTCCCGTAACCACGCAGTCCATGCCCGCTATAAACCACTTCGCCGGCTGCCGAAGCGAGAATCGGCTGCCCTGCTTGCCCCGATATTTTTACACCTTTAGAATTTTTTGAAAAAGACGCCAGCAGCTTTCCGCTTGTCGGCCATATCCAATCAGCTACCGAAGCATCTGTTGCCTTGTCGGAATTCAACGGTTCCGGAGATGGTGGCGCCACCTCGATTTTTGCATTGTTCCCAGGCGTCACTGCAGCTGCAGCAGGAGATGGCGCTATTACCGGTGGATTATTGCCAGGATACTGAAGCCGAGCCACATTTTGTTCTGAATACGGTAATTTAAACGCTTTAGGACTTGTTTTTATCTTTTGAGTGCCCGCAACATCCGCACGGACATCCTCATGCGGGGTCACTACAGGCTCAGCTGCGACTACCGATGGCTCTATAGTCGTTGTAACTGGTTGTTGAGGAAGTGCAAACAATACGGGTTGAGCCCCCTTTTCAGGCATCGATAACCGGATTTTCTGGCCGGGCTGCAACGATCTTGGATCAACGATTTCGTTCCATTCCACTAATTTCTTAAAATCAATGCCATGCTTAAGGGCAATGCCATACAATGTATCCCCCCGTTGCACGGTATATATCTGGCCATCCATGGCAGCCGGTTCAGTGGGTCTTAACGGTCCCGATGCATTAATCTTTTCACGATCAACAACCGGAACCGGGGACTGGGTGGTGCTACATCCAATCAGAAACAAGCCCGTAAAAAATAGTAGATACCGCAATGGCATTTGCTTACCTAACGAAGAAACAAATCTGAGAGGACAATGATAGATATCGAAACTGTTTGGTTTTTTCATGGCATTTGTCTCATTCTAATATTCCTGCACCACTATTTTTTAATGACCCCGGCTAACAGAGGTACAAAATTAACTTCTTCGAGCACAGTTTCGGTAAAACCTTGCGGATTCCGTTCTATAACACAGAGATTCTGCTTCTGTGTTCCTTTTGGAAAAACCATTCGACCGCCAATCTCCAGTTGATCCAGCAATGACGCGGGCACATGCGTAGTAACCGCTGTCATGATGATACCATCGAATGGCCCTGCTTCAGCTAACCCTAATAATCCATCGGCATGTTTTAGATAAATATTCCGGATCTGCAGTTCCTGCAAACGAATACGCGTTCGAGTCAAAAGCGGGCCAATGCGCTCGATTGAATAAACCTTTTGCGCAATTTGCGCAAGTACCGCAGTTTGGTAGCCGCACCCTGTACCAATTTCTAATACTTTTCCTAAATTGGAATTTGCTCTTAGCAACTCGGTCATTCGAGCGACAATCCAGGGACTTGAAATGGTTTGTCCATAATTAATCGGTAAGGCAACGTCTTCATAAGCCCTGCTTGCCAAAGCTTCTTCAACAAAAATATGACGCGGGATCGTACCCATTACAGACAACACCACTTCATCAGCAATACCTTGTGCACGCAGCCGCTCAATCATGCGCATGCGTGTACGCTGAGAGGTCATACCAATTCCAGAATGACGAACATTCACCTATCAGCACCTATAAAATATTTCCCTAACATAACAAGCGCTTAATTATTGATCCATCTTGTTAGCAGACTGATTTGATCATAATGGGTAAGGTCGATTTGCAACGGGGTTATCGAAACCCGGTTGTGCTGAACTGCATAAAAATCAGTACCTTCTCCGGCATCTTGTGCAGGACCTGCCGCTCCAACCCAATATAGAATCTCTCCACGAGGATTTTGTGACTTAATTACTGGCTCCGCTTTATGACGCCGCCCCAGCCTTGTAATCTCAATGCCTTGAAGATGATGGTATTCGATATCAGGTACATTGATATTCAATAACACCGGGCTTCGTATTTCATTCTCGCTAAAGCGTTTTACCATATCAGCCGCAACGCGTGCAGCTGTCATATAGTTTCCATTCGATGCACTCACCAAAGATACTGCCAGCGAAGGAATTCCTAGCAAAAAGCCCTCTGTCGCGGCAGCAACCGTTCCGGAATAAATCGTGTCGTCTCCCATGTTAGCGCCATGATTTACGCCGGATACAATCATATCCGGCATCACTTCCAGCATCCCTGTCACTGCCAGGTGGACACAATCGGTTGGGGTACCGTTGACATAAAAAAAACCATTGTGGGATTTGCGAAGACTCAGTGGGCGATCCAGAGTCAAGGAATTGCTTGAGCCACTACGATCTCTTTCGGGTGCCACGACAATGATCTCAGCAATTTTTGAGAGTGACTCCGCAAGGCAGGCTAAGCCAGGTGCAAAATAACCGTCATCGTTACTGAGCAATATGCGCATCTTAGAAATTTATAATTGCAACCAGATAATCAAACGGAATATTCCAACTTATCAAGTTAAGTACAAAACAGATTGGCAGAAGTATTACAAATGGTCGGGGCGAGAGGATTCGAACCTCCGACCACTTGCACCCCATGCAAGTACGCTACCAGACTGCGCTACGCCCCGAATGGAGGATTATAACAAACAAACAGCTTAGACCATAAAAACGCAGGTTAAGACATCGGCTAACACCGGCAGCTATGCGCGTAATTGCGACACTATGTTATTGATCTCCTGCCTGATATGACCCAAGTTTGAAACTGGAAATAAAGAAGCATCCATATTTTCACTGCGCAATACCGATTTGCTTTCACTTTGTTCCAAGTGATTCCTCGCACCATTGATGGTAAAACCCTGTTCATAAAGCAATTCTCTGATGCGATGAATTAACAATACTTCTTGCTGTTGATAATAACGACGATTGCCTCTTCGTTTGACGGGCCTCAACTGCGTAAATTCTTGCTCCCAATAGCGTAATACATGAGGTTTTACACCACATAAAGTGCCTACTTCACCAATCGTAAAATAGCGTTTAGTGGGAATTGGAAGCAATGTATTAATTATTTTTTTGTTTTCCATGATAATTTTTCTCAACTAATGCTTTTAACTTCTGACTGGCATGAAAAGTCACAACTCTTCGTGCCGTAATCGGTATTTCTTCGCCGGTTTTCGGATTTCTGCCAGGACGCTGCGGCTTAGTTCGTAATTGGAAATTGCCGAAACCGGAAAGTTTTACTCCTTCTCCGCTTTGCAAAGCGGCGCGTACTTCTTCATAAAATGATTCAACCATATCTTTAGCTTCGCGTTTGTTCAACCCGACATTTTCAAACAACATATCCGCTAACTCAGCTTTTGTTAATGCCATATTTCACTCCCTATAGTTCTTTATTATTCGCTTATAACATCAGCATTTAGATTTCTTACACATTTGTGTAACCAAAATGATCAATGACTCCGTATCTTGAGAGAGGTTCACCGGTTCTCTCAAATTCAAACGCAAACTCAATGATCTACATATTATTCATTATCCGGCGTCAATCAATTCCTTAAGGTTGCGCCATACTTACTTTTCAAAATTTCAATTAACTGGGCTATCGCCGAATCTGCTTCCGCATCAGTTAATGTTTTCTCAGTATCTTGTAACAACACACGGAATGCAAGACTTTTTTTGGTATCGTCCATGTCTTTTCCACGGTAAATATCAAATAACGAAATATCAGTAACAATTGCTGATTTTTCCGCATGCATGCTATCGAGAAGCATCTGGACATTGATATCATAATCCACCACAACAGCCACATCTCGCCGGACAGGTGGAAATTTAGAAACTTCAGTGACCGCTGGTATCGATCTAGGTAGCAAACTATTCAAGTCAATTTCAAACAGAATCGCATTTTTCTGTAAACCATATTTCTTCTGCCAATGCGGATGTAACTCACCGAGCCAGCCTACTGGCTGAGCACCGATCGTGATTTGAGCCGATTTCCCTGGATGCAATGCAGGATGAGAAAACTTACTGAAATGCACGTCTTTCCCTTTACAAAGCACCTCAACATCGGCTTTAACATCATAAAAGTCGACAGATTTTGCCGGCATTCCCCATTGTTCTGCAGCAACATCGCCGTAGCTGATTCCCGCAAGCTTCTCAAGTTGAGAGTAATTGTTGTGTTCCGTTCTGCCGAAACAACAACCAATCTCAAACAAACGCACCCTGGTTTGTTTCCGATTCAAATTAAATTGCAAATTAGAAATCAGTCCACCGATCAACGTACTTCGCATGACGTTCATTTGACTCGCAATCGGATTCTTTAATGCGACAGGATGATTGTTATCAGCTAATTCTCGTTCCCAAATTTCATCCACAAAAGCGTAATTAACAACCTCGTGATAATCGCGAGCCGTTAACAACCGCTTTATCTCTATAGTCGTAAGCGTTTTCTCGGAAGCGGGCAGCATCGCCATATTGGCATGCGGATTAAAACTTGGAATACGATCATACCCATAGATACGCGCCAATTCTTCAATAAAATCTTCTTCTATTGTCAAATCAAAACGATAGCTAGGCGGTGTTACAACAAAAACACGTTCTTTCTCGGTAAATTTAAAGCCTAACCGTGCAAAGAAATCTGCGACCTGCGGCTTATCTATATCAATGCCCAATACTTTTTTGATGCGATCAATGCGAACATTGACGGCTGCGCGCTGCGGCAATGCGTGCTTAAGTTCTGTGATTGGACCCGCTTGACCGCCGCAAATCGATTGTATGAGATAAGTGGCGCGTTCCAACGCAGCTTTGGTTGCTGAAAAATCAACCCCGCGTTCAAACCGATAAGCGGAGTCCGAACTAAATCCAAGTACAAATGATTTGCCGCTAATCACACCCGGACTAAAAAAAGCGCTTTCCAGAAAAATATCAGACGCGCCTTGTGTCACACCACTATTCATCCCCCCCATAATACCTGCCAGCGCCAACGGCTTGTGATCATCTGCAATAATCAGCATTTCAGGATTCAAGTCAATTTGATTACCATTAAGCAGTTGTATTTTCTCGTGTGAGCGGGCGAATCGCACCTGAATAGCACTTGATATCTTAGCAAGATCAAAAGCGTGCATGGGCTGTCCAGTTTCCAACAATACGTAGTTGGTTATATCTACAACAACATTAATCAACCGTATGCCGCTTCGTTCCAATCTTTGAGCTATCCACAACGGCGTGGCTACGTCAAGATTTATTCCTCGCATTACTCGTCCACAATACAACGGACAAGCATCGGATGCTTCCACTTGCACTGTTAAAGTATCTTCAATCGCAGTGTCTACACCACCCTGCTCTAATTCGCTCAAGTCTAGTTTCGTATTTGTAATAGCCGCAACTTCCCGCGCCACACCCACAACACCTAGGCAATCAGCACGATTGGGAGTCAGTTTTAATTCAAATACATGATCGTCAAGCCCGTAATAATCCCTGAAATTAATACCTACCGGCGCATCATCAGGGAGCAAGAGCAGGCCTTCGGCGGCTTCACTGATTCCCAATTCCTTCGCGGAACACAGCATCCCGAAAGAATCTACCCCACGCAATTTTGTTTGTTTGATGCTAAAACCTGGCAGAATTGCACCTTCCAATGCGCAAGGAACTTTAATCCCGACAGCTACATTAGGTGCACCACATACAATTTGCAAAGAATCTTCAGCGGCATTACCGGTCTGGACACGGCAAACTTTAAGGCGGTCTGCAGTCGGGTGTTTCTCGACCGAGAGAACTTCGGCGACCACGACGCTACTAAATGCTGCCGCAACAGGCTCAATGCTTTCAATTTCAATCCCTGCCATCGTAAGGGCATGGGCTAATTCGGCGCTGCTATACGGCGGGTTTACAAAACTGCGCAACCAGTTTTCAGAAAATTTCATAGGACTTTTCGATTAAATATCATTATTGGATTTACAATCAGTCAATCAAACTGTTTCAGGAAACGTAAATCGTTTTCAAAAAACAATCTTAAATCATTGACGCCGTATCTGAGCATTGTTAAGCGCTCGACACCCATTCCGAAAGCAAATCCAATATATTGTTCACTGTCAATCCCAACGTGTTTTAATACGTTCGGATGTACCATGCCGCAACCAAGTACCTCCAGCCATCCGGTATGACTACAGACACGACAGCCTTTTCCATTGCACATGACACAGCCGATATCCATTTCAGCTGATGGTTCGGTAAACGGAAAAAAGGATGGTCTGAATCTCACGGGTAAATCTTCTTGTTCGAAAAAATTCGCCATAAAATCAGCCAAAACTCCTTTTAAAGATGAGAAGTTTGCATTTTCATCAATCCATAAACCTTCCACTTGATGAAACATCGGAGTATGCGTGACATCGGAATCACATCGATACACTCTTCCTGGTGCAATAACCTTAATTGGCGGCTTGTTGTTCTGCATATAGTGAATCTGTACTGGAGAAGTATGGGTACGCAATAAATCACCATTCTCGATGTAGAACGTGTCATGCATAGCTCTTGCAGGATGATTCTCAGGAATATTGAGCGCTGTAAAATTGTAAAAATCAGTTTCTATTTCCGGGCCTGAGGCAACATCAAATCCAATTGAATGGAACAATGTCTCAATTCGCAATAATGTTTGTGTAACAGGGTGCAAACTACCAACGCCACTTCCTCTTCCTGGCAAAGTAACATCCAAGGCTTCTTCGGTAAGCTTTGCTTCCAACGCTTTAGCTTGAATTGCCTCACGTCTCAATTTAAGCGTAGTTTCTAACCGATTCTTTGCTTCGTTGATTAAACTCCCCATCATAGGACGCTGTTCAGCCGGTATTTTACCCAGACCTTTTAGCAAGTCGGTCAAGATGCCGCTCTTGCCTAAATAACGCGCTTTGACATTTTCCAGTTCAACTGCGTCTTCAATACTATTCATCAAGTTTGATGCTTCTGTGATTATTTCTTCGAGATTATCCATAGCAATCCGTTATAAGGAGCAATCGCACAGAATTTCATTCTGCTTCACAACAAAAAGGGAGGTTCAGGTTTTACCCTGCCTCCCAAGTTCAATATAATTTCAGACCACTTAAGCAGCCAGACTGGCTTTTGCTTGCTGCACAATTTTCTCAAATGCGCTTTTGTCAAATACTGCCAAATCTGCGAGAACTTTTCTATCAACTTCAATACTCGCTTTTTTCAGGCCATTCATAAACACACTGTAGGAAAGACCAAATTCTCGGGCAGCAGCATTGATCCGAGCGATCCAAAGCGCCCGGAATTGTCTTTTCCGTTGACGGCGGTCCCGATAGGCATACTGGCCCGCTTTCATGACCGCTTGCTTTGCTATCCGGTATACATTTTTACGGCGACCGCGATATCCTTTGGCCAAATCTAAAATTTTCTTATGGCGCGCATGCGCTGTAACACCACGTTTTACTCTAGGCATGATCGCTCCTTGTTATGCGTAAGGCATCATTGCGCGGATTGAAGCATCATTCGTTGCATGCACAGGCGCTATTCCACGCAGTTGGCGTTTGTTTTTGGTTGTTTTTTTTGTCAATATATGACGCTTAAAAGCTTGCGCGCGTTTAATACTCCCGCTGGCTCTAAACTTGAAGCGCTTTGCTGCGCCACTTTTGGTTTTCATTTTAGGCATACATTCTCCTCATTTAACATGATTATAGGTGTTTCATTATTGAAAACTTTCCAAACCTAAAATCACTTATTATTAAAAAATTTACAACAGATTTAGCAGCAAAAAACAGGGTTATGAAATGATGGGCGAATCATTTACAATAGATTTTGGTTTATCCGTCCGTGCATCTTTACGTTTCGGTGACAATACCATAACCATTTGCCGACCTTCCATTTTAGGAAATTGTTCGACTACGGCGAAAGATTCCAAATCTTGCTTAACCCTTTCTAAAAGACGCATCCCAAACTCCTGATGAGCCATTTCCCGCCCCCGAAATCGCAAAGTCACTTTAACTTTATCGCCATCATTTAGAAAGTTTATTAAACTTCTTAATTTGATGTTGTAATCACCTTCGTCTGTATTCGGTCTAAATTTTATTTCTTTAATCTGTACCTGTTTCTGCTTTATTTTTGCATCGTGCTTTTTTTTACTTTCCTGATAGCGAAACTTGCCATAATCCATCAAGCGACAAACAGGAGGCTGTGCTGTTGGTGCAATTTCAACAAGATCCACTCCTGCTTCTTCCGCCATTGCATTCGCAACGGCAAGCTTAACAATACCAACTTGTTCCCCGTCGACTCCAATTAACCGTACTTCGGGCACATCAATCTCTTCATTGATGCGCACTGATTTTTCCTGAACTATGGCAAATTCTCCAAGATAATTCTGTTAAACAATTCAGCTCTTTAATGAAATTTCTTTCTTAAGTTGTTCAAGCAATGAATCAACAGTCATTTGACCCAAATTCTCCCCTCCTCGGTTTCGAACGGAGATTAAATTTGCTTGAACTTCTTCATCCCCTACAATAATTTGATAAGGAAGTTTCTGTAAGCTATGCTCGCGGATTTTATAGGTTATCTTCTCATTTCTCAAGTCTAAGCTTGCACGAATACCATGTTGTCTCAAATGTTCAGCAACTTTTTCAGCAAAATCCATTTGTGAACGAGAAATATTCATTACAATCACCTGTTCGGGCGATAACCATAATGGAAGCGCGCCAGCATAATTCTCAATTAAAATACCAATGAATCTTTCCATGGAACCAAGTATGGCTCTATGTAGCATAACAGGTATTCTTCGCGAATTATCTTCGGCAACATATTCTGCCCCCAAACGATCCGGCATTGAAAAATCGAGCTGAAGTGTTCCACATTGCCACACTCGTCCAATACAATCCTTGAGCGAGAATTCAATTTTGGGACCATAAAAAGCGCCTTCACCGGGCTGCAATTCCCAATTTAGCTTTGCTTCAGCTAATGCAGCTTTAAGAGCGGATTCTGATTTGTCCCACTGATCGTCTGAACCAACTCTTTTAAGTGGTCGGGTTGACAGTTTGACCATAATATCTCGAAAGCCGAAATCTGCATAAACAGTTTTCAATAAATCAATAAACTGAACTACTTCATCTTGAATTTGATCTTCGGTGCAAAAAATATGCGCATCATCTTGCGTAAACGCACGAACTCGCATAATCCCATGCAATGCTCCGGATGCCTCATTTCGATGGCAGGAGCCAAATTCTGATAATCGAATCGGGAGTTCCCGGTAGCTTCGCAAACCTTGATTAAAAACTTGCACGTGACCAGGGCAATTCATTGGTTTAATAGCAAAATCCCGCTCATCCGAGTTCGTTGTAAACATATTTTCACGGAAATTTTCCCAATGTCCGGATTTAACCCAGAGTTCTTTATCCAAGATCTGTGGGGTACGAATCTCCTGATAGCCATTCTGGTTCAGGATATTTCTCATATACTGCTCAATCTGTTGCCATAAAATCCACCCTTTAGGATGCCAAAATACCATCCCAGGCGCTTCATCTTGCGTATGAAACAAATCGAGCAATTTTCCGATTCTCCGGTGATCTCTTTTCTCGGCTTCTTCAAGCCGGTGCAGATAATCCTTTTGATCTTCTTTATTGGTCCATGCAGTTCCGTAAATACGCTGCAACATTTCGTTGCGTGAATCACCGCGCCAATATGCGCCAGCAACTTTCATCAGTTTAAAAATTTTAACTTTAGAAGTCGCTGGAACATGCGGTCCGCGGCAGAGATCCGTGAAATCACCTTGCGAATAGAGAGATAACTGCTCGTTTCCGGGAATTGATTCAATGATTTGCGCTTTATAATGTTCGCCCTGCTGCTTAAAGAAATTAATGGCTTCGGTACGCTCCATTATTTTTCTTTCAATCTTTAAATCGCGTTTGCTGATTTCCGACATCCGTTTCTCAATTGCCGCAAGATCGTCAGGGGTAAATGGCCGCTTATATGAGAAATCATAATAAAAACCGTCATCAATGACTGGACCTATAGTTACTTGTGCTTCAGGAAATAATTCTTTCACTGCGTGCGCAAGTAAATGCGCACAAGAATGACGGATGATTTCGATTCCTTCAGGATCTTTTTCTGTAATTATCGCAAGTTCGCAATTTCCATCGATTTGACTGGAAACATCAATCAATTTCCCATTAACTTTTCCGGCAATTGCTGCTCTGGCGAGCCCTGTGCCTATTGATGTTGCCACATCCATTATAGTTACGGGCTCATCATAAGTACGTTCTGATCCATCAGGTAAACGAACAACAGTCACGGCTAATCCTTCCAATACATTTACAAAAATTATTTAACAATTCTATATCAGATGCATTTTTATAAAAAATGCTTGTTCTTACAATTATTTGATCAAGGATGTTTTATACCAGTTATTCATTTTTTGCAAAACAGCTAGAATTTTAGGAGCGAATCCAATCGCAATAGCATCAACCAAACAATACCAAGCCGCGACTCCACTGGGCGGATTTCCTTGCGTCCAATTAAACACTGGCTCAATTGAAGCCCATTTCCATGTGCCGGCCGCTGTACCAATAATCTCAAGCCATGTACAAATAAAAAAAGCTCCCAAATAAACCATCGGTGATCGGCCTTTAAAGAGACAAATTACAAAAATAAGAAATAAAAAAGCACCGACTTGATCTCCTTGCTCCGGTATACCGCTAATACCCCATAACGACCATAACCCACCAGCAATAATTACAAAAATAGCGAGCTTTCTGGCATTTATCAAGAAAAAACGCGAACGGGAAAGAGCTACAGCCGTTAAATATACCATACCATGCCCGGGTGGAACGTACAGAGGAACATTACCAAACCGATAGGTATAGCCTTCCATATAAATAGAAGCGAAATGCTCACCTGCAGTTGCAAATGCCACTGCCACAACAACTTGCATCCTCACTTCTCTATTCTCGCCAATCAACAAGCCAGCCAAAAAAATCCAAGCGATAACGCCAAGTAAATTTTGAATCTCGTAACTTGCACTACCATCAATTACCAAACTGACCGCGACACAGAAGAAAGTAAATGCAGCAATAAAATAATCTCTATTCCTATGTGGATAATTAGCATCAGGTTTTGGAAAATGATCCAGCATTCAAACAACTCCACTCTAACAAAAAGCCCGCCATAGGCGGGCTATTAAGTTCTTGCAAAGAACAAAAGTTTTTAAAATTACTGCTATATTAATGATTTAATGAATTAAACCAAGACCTAGAAGACCGGGTGCCACTTACTCCTCATCTTCTTCGTCATCTTCATCGCCCTGGGATTCAGCCTCGCTTGCACTCGCTCCAGCCT